>AP72_2010_repI_A001DRAFT_1000187_pt1 | contig 13526 bp, 15 predicted proteins | sample AmaPasrepliIA001_FD_9535 | JGI IMG/M metagenome (IMG submission 9535)
TTTCGACTGTTGGAATAGGGGCGCTCCCCTTCCCTTCGGTCAGGGTTCGCGGGACAGCCGAGGGGGCTGTCCCTGCATGGGTCGTTAGCTTTACTTCTACACAGTTGTAGTCTTCGGCGAAGCGGGCTTTGGCGAATTGCAGTTCCAACTCTGCGAGTGCTTCGGCTGCCGCGAGAATATCCGCGGCTTGAGTGCCGATTCGCTGAGTCATCTCGATCAGGATGCGGTGAATTTCGATCAGCTCTTCTTCGCCGAGACGGACTAGTTCGTTGTTCTGCTCGATTGTTTCGAGCGGCTCGACGAATACTGTCTGGCCGCTGGAGCTGGCGCCATGGACGACGCCCTGGACACGGCGTTTCTGCTCAACTTTGACCGGGATGACGAAACGCTCGCCGCGGATCGTGATCAGCTCATCCTGCACCATGTCGCCTTCGGCAAGTCGGCGAAGATATCCGCGGAGCGATTCCTGGATGGCGCGCCGCTGCTTTTCGATCTCGCGGCGGATGCGAGCCAGTTCGGGGGAAGCCTTATCTTCCAGAGTGCCGTCGGGCTGAATCTTGTTGCGGAAGTGGCGCAGGAATTCAGAGAAGTCGGCGATCTGGGCAGAAAGCGAATGAACTTCACGCCAATCCGAGCGCATGGCCGCGGGCGGCTGAAGAGAAATCTGGCGCCACTCTGCCGAGCGGTCGACGACCGCGATGACGTCGCGGATTTCCGTAGTCTCGAGAGCGGCTCCGGCAATGCGGGATTTCTCGAGCAACGAGACGATGTCGGTCAACGCAGAAAAATCGAAGCGCCCTCCGACGCGGCGGAATTCGCGGATCTCGGAGGCGAGCGTCTGCTGTCGTTCAATCCAGTTATGGTCGGTAGATGGAGCCAATTCCGCCACACGCGCCTGTCCGAGTGGGGACGAGCAGTATCCGCGAACAAAATTGCGGAGAGTGTCGAACTCGAGGACACGCGCGGAGTTGTGGATTAGCTCGTCGGGCACTTCACAATGGTACAGGAGGTCGGCTTTTCGTCTTCGGGCTTTCGCCTTTCGGCTTTCCGCTTTCGGAAAGGTTGCTCGCTTCGCTTCGCTGAAAGCCGAAGGCGGCTGTCCCTACATCAATAGTTTTGGCTCTAGCCGGCGGCGTTGGCGGTTTGGGCTGATTCTACGGCGGTGGGCAGAGTCAGGGTAACGAGCGCGCCGCCCTCAGGTTTGTTACGGCAGGTGATCTGACCGCTGTGGTCCTGAATTACGCCGTACACCACGCTCAGCCCGAGGCCGGTGCCTTTGCCAACGGGCTTGGTGGTGTAGAAGGGATCAAACACGCGCTGCGGATCACGGATACCTGGACCGGTGTCAGAGAACTGCAGGACGACATCTGAGCCGTGGCGTTCTGCCTTAATCTCGAGGCGGCCGCCGCCCGACTCCTCCAGCGCATCGATGGCGTTTTCGATGATCTCGACGAAAGACTGGAAGATCTGATTGGCATTGGCGCGAACGGACGGAAAATCGGGTGCAATGGAAAGTTGAACCTGAATCTTGCCGGCTTGCCGGCGAGGCTCAAGGATCTGCATGGCGCGTTGTAAGAGGACGCGCAGGTCGACAACGATCTTTTCTCCCGGTGTCTGGCGGGCAAAGCTGAGAAGATTGGCAACGAGGTCACGCGTACGGCGAGCCTGATTGACGATCTTTCGGACGAGCGCCGTTTGCTCCTCTGTCAGTTTCTCCTTTGACCAGAGTTGCTCGGAATAACTCATAACCGCACTTAACGGATGGTCAATTTCCTGGGCAGCTCCAGCAACAAGGTTTCCCAACGATGCCAGCTTTTCCTTTTGCACGAGCTGGCTCTGCAGCTCTTTCTGGCTTTCATAGGCTTGGCGCGACTCTCCCAGCACGGACAGCAATTCCTGATCCTGCAGGTATTGGCGAAGGAATACAAAGGAACCTATGAACAACATTCCGAGGAGGACCGCGAAGATCCGGAAAGCGCGGGTGCGCCCGGGAGATGTATCGGAGAGCACCGCCCACAATCCCAGCAGCGGCAGAGACAGGATCGCCAGCATAGCCAACTGACGGATAAGCCGCCTCCAGAGCCGGTCGAGATTGAACTCAGAAATCTCTAAATCCCAGGTCCGCGAAGAATATGCAGCGGCGGCGATCCATGCGACGGTCGCGATCAGGGCGATGTCGTACACGCTTCCGGAATAGTAAGTACTATTCGCGGCGGCCCGATCGAGGAGTTGGGAATTAACGCCGTATATGACGGACGCAACGAGAAGATGAAGATACAGTCGCCGCCATCCGCCGGTGCTGGTGATGGAGGCCAGCAGGAGGACGCCGATCAGGAGCCCGTTTTCTACGGCATAGAGCCCGTCGTAATAGACGTTGTACTTGACGACATTCGGGACAACGTACTGGTGCGGAAACACAATGAAGGCGTAGAGGAAGACCCACCAGCCACACAGCATCAAGAAATTTAGGACGCTGGAAAGGATTCTCCCCTGCTTATTGGCGAGATCCGGACGCCAGGCGACGGCAGCGATCATCGGCACCGCGTGGAAGAACAGGACAATGTCGTAGACGAAAGGATCAGGAACGGCCCGGTGCAGAACGGCTTCCCAGATAGTCCAGGCAATCTGATTGGTGAGCCACAACGTGAAACCAAGGGCCATCAGGCCCCAGAAACTGCGTTCCTGGCGGGGGCGAGACAGCGCATTCGCCGTAGACACCGCCAACCCGATCAGCATCAACACACCGCCTGAGAGGTCGGCGAAGGTGGTCAACCAGGGATGAGGGCCGTGATTCACGAGACACACCGCGGCGAAGGCCAGAGTAATTCCGGCCGCTGCGACAAACCAGCGGTGTCGAGTAAACAGACTCATCCGCAGTCAATTCTATGAGAGTTATGTTGGGAATCCGAGGACCGTTGGAAACAAGGACTATTACTTTTGTAACACCGGGTCAGAAAGTCAGGTTTCCAGCTTCGGGCGTCCGGCTTCCGGGTTTAGGGCTGCAGAACCTCGATATTCGTCCTTCCGGGTCCGGTCCCGTGTTCTAGAATCAAGGATAAGCGATTATCGAGTCGCTTCCGGGGGATTAGTATGGCATTTCCTACTACTCGTTTACGCCGGTTACGCCGCACCGCCGAACTCCGCAACATGGTCGCAGAGACACGGCTTACGCCAGATGCATTTGTCTATCCGATGTTCGTTTGTCCCGGGGAAGGAGTGCGCAAGGAAGTACGGTCGATGCCGGGGGTATTCAATCTGTCGGTGGATGAAGCGGTGAAGGAAGCTGTGGCGGTTCATTCCGTGGGTGTGCCGTCGGTGATTTTGTTTGGCTTGCCGGAAAAAAAAGATGAGGTCGCGACCGGGGCGTGGGTGGAGAATGGGATTGTCCAGCAGGCGACAAGAGCGATCAAGCGCGAAGTGCCCGAGCTCGTGCTGATGGGAGATGTTTGCCTGTGCGAGTACATGTCGCACGGGCATTGCGGGATTGTGAAGGCAACGCACGCGCCGCAATCGCTCGGGGCAGCGGCGCGAGACTCGATGAGCGCGGTGGCAGTGCGAAACGATGATGAAAAGAAAAAGGCGATCGACAAACTTGCGGGGATCGTTACGAAGGCATCGGAAGCAAGCTATGAGATTGTAAACGACGAGTCGCTGGAATTGCTGGCACGGACTTCGGTTTCGCTTGCGAAGGCGGGAATCGACATTATTGCGCCCTCCGACATGATGGATGGGCGAGTGGCGGCGATCCGGCGCGGGCTTGACGAGGCGGGATTTATCAATACACCGATTCTCTCGTATGCCGCAAAGTTTGCTTCGGGATTTTATGGGCCATTCCGCGAAGCCGCGGACTCAGCGCCGCAGTTCGGAGACCGGCGGTCGTACCAGATGGACGGAGCCAATGTCCGCGAAGCCATGCGCGAAATCGAGGCCGATATTGAAGAGGGCGCGGACATGATCATGGTGAAGCCGGCGATGCCGTATCTGGATGTGATCGCTGCAGCGCGCGACCGATTCGATCTGCCGCTGGCGGCGTACCAGGTTTCGGGCGAGTACGCCATGATTGAGGCGGCTGCACGAAATGGCTGGATTGAGCGCGAGCGTGTGATGATGGAGTCGCTTCTCAGTATCCGCCGCGCAGGGGCCAGCATTATCCTCACGTACTACGCGAAGGACGCGGCAAGGCTGTTGAGTTAAGGCAGAGACAGGTTACGCGGAGCGCTCGGCTCCGCTTTCGCGGACTGTCGCGGGGACAGCCGAAGGCGGCTGTCCACATACGAACCCCTTGAATCGCGCGAGATTTTCTTTCCAGCCTGCACCAGCTACGCGAACGAACTGGCTAACATGATCGACCATATTCCTGCCTAGCTGGGGCGATGAGCGTGTTTATTGTGGACCTTGTTTTGTTTGGAACCTTCCTTTACGGGGCATTGCCTCCTCGGGTCGCCACGTAATGTTCACTGGTCGCCGAAAGGACCGCTGTCATTGATATCGTGGGATGACTTTTCGACGGATAGCAGCGGGAACGTAACGGGTAATGCGCAGTGCATCAATGCCGCCGGAGGCGCAGCCAGCGAAGGGGCTCAGCAGTTGTTGAATTACGGATGCCACGTCGCAGGATCTACCACGATCACCCCTCCACTTTTTGGTACTCAGGGCAACATGGGGCGGAATATCTTCCGGGGTCCCGGTTTTGCGAACTGGGATTTTTCGTTATCGAAAGTTTGGCGTCTGAGAGAACGCGTTAAGGTGCAGTTCCGGGGTGAGGTATTCAACATTCTGAACCATGCGAATTTCGCGGGACTGAACACCGATCTGTCAGCGCCGGACAGTGTCGGAACGGTCGTCTACACACCGGACATTGGAGCGGCGAATCCTGTGATCGGGTCGGGAGGATCGAGGCACATACAGCTGGGAGCAAAGCTGACTGGGTAGCGGTCATTGGACTTCTTTCGTCGGACCGCTCCAATCTCGCGCTGGGAAAATCCCCACGTTTACTTATTTAGCTAGTTGCTGGGCTTTTTCGGTGTTAGGTCGCAGGCTTTGCGGACTTGGTTGATGTCCAGGCCATCCGGCTGAAATTCTGCAATCTGACGTCCGCTGCGGGTTGGAATCGCGATATTGAAGACGTGAGCCTGCATCACTCCGCGAACCGTGCCCTTGTCCATCGAGACGTAGCGTCCTTGCCAGTTCCAACCGTGGTAGTAGTGAACGTCATCGACGCGAACCTCGGCTTGGAGCTGCGGCTGGCCCCAGAATCCCGGGCGATTGGGCGGAACCCGGACTGCGGGATTGAAACTGGCCATTTTGAATTTACCGTTTTCGCAGATCAGCTCGACGCGAGGCTTGTATTCGGGATCTTCCTTAAAGTAATTCTCAGCCAGAAGTTCAAAGCGGACGCGTTTTGCAGCCGTCATTTTGTCTTCGCTTTCAAACATCATCCATTTTCCACCGGCGTTTGCGCCGTCGCGTTCGCCCTGGTATGGGCTCATCGAGCCACCTTGCGCGAACGCCGACGCTGCGCAAAAAAAGACTATCGAGGCCAGAGAAACGTTGACCATCAGAGAAGTGCGCGTTCGGTTCACGGTGCCCTCCAGACAGATATCCGTATTATCTAGAACCCGGGTCGGTGGGGAAAAGTTGCACCAAATGGTACGGATTGGGAAGCAGGAAGCCTGCCAAACTCGGCTTCGAATGTACTGCACTGTATGGACGGGAGCTAATGGGTATCGATCTTCAGGACCATGTACACCTGGGGACGATCGTCGAACTGGCTTACTGACTTGGTATCACTCTTGTGGTTATTAAACTGAGCGTAAACCTCGTAGTCGACCGCACTGGACAGAGCCGGGAAGCGATAGGCGCCGTCTTTACCCACGATATAGGTCTTCACCGCGCGGGTACGAGTATTGGTCACGTACACGACAGCATCGGAAAGCGGATTGTCACCACCGTCAAGAACCTTGCCGAACAGCAGGCGGCCGACCGGCTTCTCTTTCTTGTCGGACGCGGCATTCACGGTGATGCAGAGGGCTAGGAGAAACAGAGTTATGAAAGCAGCAGGTTTGATCACTGAGCGGTGGTGATTCATGCTGAGAATATTGTCTCACGAGGAGGAAGCCGGAAGTCTGGTATTCCAACGTTAGAATTCCAGGTGGAGTCCGACATCCTGACGTTCGTCGTGGTAGATGTGGACCATAACTTCTTTGACAAGGCGGAGTTGCCTGCCGTCGGTGGTCTTGAATCCCTTGAGATCGGCGGAGAGGATGTAGTCGTTTTCCTTCGGTGGCAACTGTACTTCGAATTCTCCACGGTGGTCGGAGATGACCTGCCAGCGAACCTTGCCGGGCTTGTCTTTTCCGCGGCGGATTTTGACGGGAACTCCGTAGACTGGATGATCGTCCGGGCCCCAGACAGTGCCGACGATCACGGCGTAGGACCTTCCCTTGGGTTTCTGGGCTGAAAGCAGACCGTTCTGAGGAACGACGCCCGGCAGGAGAAACAGCATTACTACAACGCCAATCAAGAGTCGGCGGAAAAGCAGACGAGGGCGGCGATCAGGAGAAGTCACCGTCTTCGCTCTCCTCCTCCTCGTCTTCGTCGTCTTCTTCGTAACCTTCTTCAACGGCTTTCAATTCGAGCGGACTTGTAGTGACAACTTCGAAGTCGGTGCCGCATTCAGTGCAGGAGATGACTTCGCCCTCGTCGACTTCGTCTTCATCAATATCGAGATTGTTTTCGCATTCCGGACAGAGCAACATAAGGCCTCCCATGCCTATTAGAGCCTCCTGATAATATTTAGATTCTCCCCGGCAGTTGGTCAAGTGGCTGGGGCTTCGGATCAGAAATATTTTGAGGATGTGAAATAGCGCATCACTCGCGGTTGTTCATCGAAAGTCTACTCCTTTATGAGCCAACGACATCACGGATTGACGCTCTTCGCAGCAGCAGTGGTTGCTGCAATCATTTGCCTGACGCAAGATAGCGCTTCACAAGATGCAACGAAAATGGTGCAGGACAAACAAATCACCGCGGCTTTACAGCGGGTTTCGTCACAAAGGATTCAAGAGAACATTGCGAAGCTGGTCAGCTTTGGAACAAGGCTGACGCTTTCAGCGCAGGACTCGCAATCGATCGCGAAGGGACAGGGAATCGGCGCGGCGCGGGAGTGGATCAAGTCAGAGTTTGAGCGGTATTCGAAGGACTGCGGGGGATGTCTCGAGGTGAAGATGGACAGCTTCACGGAGCAGCCCGCAGATCGCATTCCTAAGGCGACGGAAATCACCAATGTTTATGCGGTGCTGAAGGGCACTGATCCGGCACAGACTAAGCGCATCGTGCTCGTGACCGGCCATTATGATTCGCGCAACAGCGACACGCTGGATGTGAAGGGAGACGCACCCGGGGCCAATGATGATGCGAGCGGGACTGCGGTAAGCCTGGAGTGCGCGCGAGCGCTGAGCAAGATGAAGTTCCCGGCGACGATTATTTTTCTCACTGTGGCTGGTGAGGAGCAGGGACTAAACGGAAGCCGTCACTTTGCGAAGATGGCGAAGGATCAGAGATGGGAACTGGAAGCAGTACTCAATAACGACATTGTTGGCGGAGACAAGAGCGCGGAGCAGGATCATTCGGTGGTTCGCGTGTTTTCCGAGGGCCTACCGGCGGCGGCGTCTGAGCAGGATGTGAAGCGGATACGCGGGCTGGGCGGGGAGAGCGATTCGGGATCACGGCAACTGGCGCGCTATGTTGCGGAGGTTGGACGCACGTACGAGACCGCCGTGACGCCGATGCTCGTTTTTCGGCTGGACCGATATCTCCGGGGTGGAGATCACTATTCGTTCAATCAGCAGGGATTTGCTGCCGTTCGGATTACCGAGTTCCGCGAGGACTTCCATCATCAGCACCAGAATGCGCGGAATGAAGGCGGCATCGAGTATGGAGACCTGCCAAAATTTGTAGACTATGATTATGTGGCGGACGTGGCGCGGTTGAACGCGGCGACGTTGGCATCATTGGCGTCGGCGCCGGAAGTTCCCGGAAATGCACGTATCTTGACCAAAGACCTGGAAAACGATTCGACATTAACCTGGCAAACGGCGCCAGGCGCGGCTTCTTATGAGGTGGTGTGGCGGGCAACAACGAGCACCGAATGGGAGCATGCGCAGAGCTTTGGGAACGCGACGCGTGCGACTTTGAAGCTATCGAAGGATAACGTGATTTTTGGGGTCAGGGCAGTGGATGCGGCTGGGCATCGCAGTCCAGCAGTTGTACCGATGCCGGAGCGTTAGGAATCGGCATGCGGCAACTGATAAGATTGTGGGGAGCCACGTTCAGTTCCGCATTGAAAATCAAACACTAATCCATGTATCGCGGCCGGACCATGACGTTGAGTTTGCCTCCTTTCACCAAGGCGGTGAAATGGCTGGTTCTAATCAACGCCGGAGTGTTCCTGCTGAAGGTTATTCTCGAGGCTCTAAAGCCGACTTTTGCCGATTCAGCTTCTCTTCATTTGGCGCTGGTGCCGGCTCTCGTTGTGCGCGGCGAGATCTGGCAACTGATTACCTATTCGTTTCTGCATGAGGGGATCTCACACATCCTTTTCAACATGCTTTGGCTGTGGTGGTTTGGGGCGCAGTTGGAGATGGATTGGGGTGAGAGGAAGTTTTACGAATTCTATTTCTTCTGCGTGGCCGGTGCAGCAGTTTCCACGATCGCGATTTCTTACACGCACATCGCGGGCATACAACCTTACACCGCCACGGTAGGCGCCTCAGGTGGAATCTTCGGAATACTGATGGCTTTCGCTATGCTCTACGGCGAACAGGAAATTTGGCTATTCCCAATTCCGTTTTCCGTCAAGGCCAAGTACTTCGTTGCAGGAATTGCATTCGTTACGCTGGTCGGAGCCATCATGGCCGCAAGGCCGCGGCACGGTGAGTCCGTTGCGTACGTCGCGCATCTGGGCGGCCTGCTGTTCGGGTTTCTATATGTGAAGTTTCTGCCACGACGCGGTCTCAGCTATTCGGCTTCGGAGAAGTACTTTGGCGTCCGGAACGCGTATTACAGGTGGAGACGTCGGCGGGCAGCGAAGAAATTTGAAGTGTATATGCGGCAGCATGACCGCGATGTTCACTTCGATGAGCACGGAAACTACATTCCTCCCGAGGACCAGGGGCGCAAAGGGAATGGCGGGGGGAAGTCGGGGTGGGTGAACTAAACCCAGGTTTCAAAGTCTCAAGGTTTCAAAGTCTCAAGGTTTCAAAGTTTCGAAGGTTTCAAAGTTTCAAAGGTTGATCCTTCCACGTGATTCCGACTGATTTGTCATCCTGAGCGCAGCGAAGGATCCCATTCTGCTGTCTCCACCATTGCTCTTGCAAGGAATTCACATGGTTGAACACCTCCATGGAAATACTCCTTCGACTTCGTTGACGCTTAATGTAGTGTAGGGATCCTTCGCTGCGCTCAGGATGGCACACCTAGAAAGGTCGAGAATTCTGAGAATATCCGACCTGACAATTCTTCCTTCTTTGATTTCCCTTTGAACCCCAAGTCGTGGCCCGCACCGTCTACCGTTATCAGCCGCGTTTTCGCGGGGATCATCTTCAGCGCGCGTTCGAGCTCTTCTGTGGTACCGAAAGGATCGCGGCTGCCGTGAACAAAGAGCGTTGGCGTGCGGAGGTCGGGTAGGTGCTGCGTGCGCTGTTGTTCGGGGCGGCGTGGCGGATGTAGCGGATAGGAGAGAAGAAGGAGTCCGCTTACCAGTTCAGGCTCTTCCTTGCAGAGCATGCTGGATTGGCGTCCGCCGTAGGAGTGGCCTCCCAGGAAGATTCGTCCATTCCCTTGGTTACGAGCAAAATCCCGCAGCTTAGCTTTTATTGCAGCAATTGCGTTCTTCAATCCTGCCCGGTCTCGGGCAGCGTCACCTGGGCCGGGCGGGCCGAAAGATCTGTCCTGCCTATATGGGAGGTCGCAACGGAGCACTGTGACTCCGGCGGCGGAGAAAGTATCGGCCAAGGCCCGAAGTAGCGGGGCTTGCGCATTGCCTCCGGCACCGTGGGTCAGGATTAGCCCACTGCCGTTGGGCGTCTCAGAAAGGTGCAGGAATCCGCGAACTTTGGGTTCGACAGAGCTATCGAAGAAATCGCTGATGGTCGCTGAAGGCAAGATCGCATTTTAAATGCTGGCGGCACCTGCATGGCGTATTCATTGCGGCTTTCGATCCGCAGAAAAAATTCGCACTCCGATGAACCGAATCCGCAATGATTTCCGCCTTTCTAAACAGGAGAGGATGGGTGTAGGCGTGCATTGCAACCACCTTTCTCCATTCAAGTAGAGCGTTTCGCAAACAAACTTCCCTACAACTGAAACGCGCTCGCCCCTCGGCGCACAACTATACGGAGGAAAAACCATGTCTCGTACAAGTGCCCGGGGGACGTCCCGGGGAAATGTTTTTGTGCTCGCGCTGTTCATTCTTGGCTTCCTGGTGACAGCCATCGCACACGGGCAAGTGCCGCTCAACATCGGACTAACACCGGGAATCGACGCGAACGGGGAACCAACTTACAAGGCCACGGTCATCAATGCCAGCCTGACGCAGGATGCTCTCAACCTGACCGTGACTTACACGCTCCCTGCGGCCGAGCTGCCGGTTTCACCGCCTCCCAGCGGCGAATGCCTGTTCACCCCTGGGCCAGTACACCTGACCGCGGTGTGTTCCCTTGCGACGCTGCCCGCGGGCCAATCGCACGACTTTACGATCGCAGTGCATCCGGTCAACACGGCACCACAGGATGTCACCGCAACGGCGAAGGAATCCGCAGGCGGAACCGCCAGTGCATTCATCACCAGCACGATCACAGCGGTTGGGCTGACGGAGATGCAGGTGGAAATGACGTCGACAAATCCTGGGAAGGTCGGTGAGGTGCTCACCTATAACGTGACAGTGACGAACGTTCAGGACGACGATGCCCGCAATGTCTTTGCGGTTCTTGTCCTGCCGAAAGGTTCGACATCTGTAACGACGCCCACGGGTTGCACCAAGGGAATCACCGTATTCTGCAAGCTGGGGACGATGTCTCCGGGAACGAGCAAGACGGTGAAGATCACCGCGATTCCCACGATCGCCGGATGGGGACAGGCGACCGCTGGGGTGCGGATGACGACGCCGGATGGCTATTTCACAAACAATGCTGTAGGGAACAGCATTTGGATCAATCCGTAAGAGCGCTGGGTGACTTGCATGCCCTGCCAGTCCGATTGTGGATGGCAGGGCAGCGCGGGTCAGGAAGTCATTGAGAAGCAGAATCAACAGCAACTGCGGCGAGCGTCTCGTACACTTTCACAATCTGGATTTCGTTGCTCAGCTTCGCCCAGCAGCGGAGCATGTCGGGATCTTCCAGGGCGGCTCGGCGAGAATCTTCGGATTTCCAGTAACGCAGAAAGACATAGTGATGCTCTCCGTCGCGGTACAGGAGGTCGCGTCCGTAGCCTCGTTTAGCAACTATCGAAGTAAGTTCCCGGAAAGTTTCTAAGGCAGCGGTTTCGTGATTGGGGACGGGCTCCCAGATGGCTACTGAGAGTATCTCTTGTGGCATAAGCGGAAATTATAGCGTGCGCACATTCTCACTTCTCGCAAAATCGGCGCCAATTGGAAACATTCGGCGCGCTTTTCGGATTCAGGACTTGCGCATGTCCGTAATGTGCCACAGAACACCGGTTGGATCGCTTAGATAGAGTACCCGAATTCCCCAAGGCTGCATCGGCGGGGGCTGGCACATGATCCCCGGATATTTCTTCGCGAGTTCCTGCTTCTGGATGTATTTCCACCAGGCATCTGCATCCTCGACGGCGAGGCTCATCATGAAATTGCCGGCATGCTCAGCGATGTAGAAAGTCTGCAACAGGAAGCGCAAAGAACCGATCTGAAGCTCTGCGATTTGGTCGTTGCTCCAGTTGATAGTGAACCCGAGGTCGGCATAAAACTTTCTCGATAGCTCGGCGTCCTTGGCAGGCACGAATGTTTTGAGGTCGGTGACAGGACTCGGAATCACGGTCTCTCCTGTACTTGCGGACTGGAAGAGTCGGTGGTAGATGCGCTCACTTGGACCCTTTTTTGGGATGAACTATGTTTTCAGCTTCCTGTTCGGTCACGGTGTGCAGGCGCATCAGGTTTGTGGAACCGGATGCCAGGCTGGTTCCAGCGACCACTCCGAGGACATCTTTCGGTTGAAGCACGCCACGGCGCACCAGGTCTTGTTCTGCCATGACTACCATCTGCTCGGCTGAGCGGGCCTGGCGGCAGCGAACGGGGGGCACACCCCAGTAGAGATTCATGCGGTGGACCACAGGCTCCGCGTGAGTGAAAGCGTAAATCGGCGCGGGTGGACGGTATTTCGAGATCATGCGAGCGGTATTACCGGTCTCGGTAAAGATGGCGATGGCACCCATGGGGAGGTCTTCGGCGGCATGAGCAATAGATTCGCAAATTGTTTCCGCGACGGAAAGACCACGTCGATCGCGGCGGCGGCGGACCTGACCGAGATCCGCGGTGTTGCATTCGGCTTCCACGATGATGCGAGACATGATCTCGACGGATTCCCGCGGATATTTTCCGCTGGCGGTTTCCGCCGAGAGCATTACAGCGTCGGTGCCATCGAAGATCGCGTTGGCCACATCGCTGGCTTCAGCGCGTGTGGGGCGTGGATTCTCGATCATCGATTCGAGCATCTGCGTGGCGGTGATGACAGGCTTTCGCCAAGCGGCGGCGCGGCGGATTACGTGCTTCTGAATCACCGGGACTTTTTCCGGAGCCATCTCAACACCGAGATCGCCGCGCGCGACCATGACTCCGTCGGCAACTTCGAGAATTTCTTCCAGATGATCGATAGCTTGCGGCTTTTCGAGCTTCGCGATTACCGGTACATCGCTCCGGTGCGAAGCGATGATTTGTTTGACTTCGGTGACATCGGCCGCCGTACGCACGAATGAGAGGGCGACCGCGTCGATTCCGTGTTTCAGACCAAACTCCAGATCTTTGCGATCTTTCACGGTCAAGGCTGGGATAGATAATGCGACTCCGGGGAGATTAATGCCCTTATGCTCGCCCAGCAGGCCTTCGTTGATGACATCGCAGAGAACGTCTTTGCCGCGAATGCTGCGCACACGAAGTTCGATCAAGCCATCGCTGAGGAGGATGCGCGCACCAGGGGAGAGTTCGCGGGCTAGATCCGGAAACGTCGTCGAGATGCGAGTTTCATTCCCCGGAACTTCCTCGGGCGTAATGGTGACTATTGCGCCACTCTTCAGAAAAACCGGCCTCCGTTGTTCCAGCAGCCCAGTGCGAATTTTGGGGCCTTGAAGGTCTTGCAGGATACAAACAGTGCGGCCTTCGCGCTGAGCGGCACGGCGGAGGCGCTGAATGTTATGCGAGTGATCTTCGTGGGTGCCGTGGGAGAAGTTGAGGCGGGCGATATCCATACCGCAGCGGAGAAGTTCGCGCATGGCGGATTCGGTGCCACAGGCGGGGC
>AP72_2010_repI_A001DRAFT_1000188_pt1 | contig 13525 bp, 14 predicted proteins | sample AmaPasrepliIA001_FD_9535 | JGI IMG/M metagenome (IMG submission 9535)
CCGCGCCAGCGTCACGAACTCGCCGATAGGATCAGGACTCACGGCTGAGCCGCTACTCGATGATCTCAAGCTGATACCGCTTATGCGCCCGATGTCCCGCGGCGCCGAGCAACGCCCGCAGCGCCCGCGCCGTCCGACCTTGGCGTCCGATCACCTTGCCCACGTCGCTCTCGGCCACTTCCAGTTCGATCACGCCATCGTCGAACTTCTCGACGAACACCTCATCCGGAGAGTCGACCAGCGACTTCGCGATCAACTCAAGGAGGACACAAATATCTCCCGAAGACTCAGGCATAAATTCTCACTGTGGAAACGAGATCTGAACTCGGAAATCCGCGGTATACCTTAGGCGGCCGGAACCGGCGCGGCGGTAGGAGCTTTCGAATAAATCTTGTTCACCCGCTCCGACATCTGCGCGCCCTTCGATACCCAGTAATCCACGCGTTCACGCTTCAGTTCAATGCTGGCCGGATTGGTGCGGGGATTGTAAGTTCCCACCACTTCCACCGGACGGCCGTTGCGCGCCCGCGCCTTCTCAATCACCACAATGCGATAGTGCGGTTGTTTGCGCGCACCTACGCGCGCCAGTCGAATCATTAACACGAGACGTACATCCTTATTTCCGGAAGAGTCCGGCGAGGTCAAGACAAACTATTATTATGCAGGAACTTAGCCCCGAAGGCAAGCTTGGGCATCTGTATTGAAACGCGTCATCATGAGCATCAGCGCATTTCAGGCGGAGCGAAGGACCTCCGGTAAAAGAGAATGCCAACGCTAACGACGGGGGAACTGACGCATCCAAATAGAGCCTGAATAGGGGAGCTACCTTGAGAATCCCGCGCTTGCTCACGATAGCCACAACAGTCATGCTGCTAGCATTCCGCGGTTCAACAGCTCAGAACGCGCCCGATGCGACCGCAACCCTCCGCACCGTCCGCGACAACACGATCGTTTCTCCCGAACTCCCCAAAGCCGACCTGACCTTGGGCAATGCATTCCGTTACATAGGTGGGCAGGAAGTCAATCTCTACAGCATGGCTGAGGCTGAGCAGCATCTCTTCGTCCGTGGCGGCAGCAATGGAGCGATCGACGCCTTTTACTGGATCCAATTTGAACACCGTGCTCCAAGCGATTCGCGCACCTACAACTACCAGCTAGGGCACTCCACCGACATCGGCGGCCTGGATTTCGTCTACGACGAGAAGGCTTGGCCCGACTATGCCGCAGAACTGGTAGATGATCCTGCATCTGACGGAGCTGCCATCAGCCGTCTTCTGGCCAAAAGGAACCTCAAGTTCCCCCGGCGCGCAGCCCGAGTCCGCATGTTCCACCTGCCTGCACCAGACCACCGCTCCGAACTGATGATCATATATGGAGAAGCCCTACCCCAAGACTCAACGATCCCCGCCCGTAAAGAGGGCGTCGATTTGATCCAAGAGACCACACCTTTTGCCCAAGAGCTGCTGGCAGATATGAGATCCAACTTGACGATCCGCCCCAAATAACTAGTTCCAAGGCCTCAGCCGCTGAGGCGTAAGCTGAGAGGACGCGGCGCGACCCAGCCAACTGCCATTTCCAACAGGTTCTTGACCGACCAGCGTGTACTAAAGTTAAATCTGGCAGGAGTCTAGCGGTCTGAGAACGCATGATTGCGCTGATTTACGAATTCTGGATGCTATTCAGATTCTTAAGCAACCGTATCGTTTCAGATGTAAGATTCACACATTTTAGACAAATGGTCTCTTTGCGATAGCAAACTGAATGACTTAAACTATGCTCGCGATCGGTTCGTCAAATAGTGTGCTCCCAACGGAGGCACGCGTGACAAACTTCAGCAATCGCATTTCGAGAGGGGCACCGAATCTTAGTTCCCGTTCGACGTTGCTTGTGGGATGCCTCACCGTCGCGTCGTCGTACTTGGTCCCGACTCTAGTAGGAACTCTGGTTTCGAATCCCCAGACAGTGTGGCCACTCTGGCCGGGTTGCGCGATTCTGGTAGCAGGTTTGTTGTTGGTCCGCGTCAGTCTCTGGCCAATCATTATCTCTGCATCCTTTGTGGGGTTTGCTTTTGCCGATCTGCGGGCAGGCGTGCCTCTGAGTTCGGTCGTCCGGTTTATTCCGGGCAACACACTCGAAGTGCTGATTGCGGCCGTAGGTGTCAGGTACTGCTTCGATGGCGTGCCCAGGCTGAACAGCGTGAGCGCATTGGCCAAGTATTCACTTTTCGCGGTCGTACTTGGGCCATTTGCGGGCGCATTTTTCAGCGCGAACGGCATCGCCCATGACTACTGGATGGGCTGGAAGATTGTTTTCTTATCCGAGGTACTTGCCCTCATTACGGTGACCCCGGCCATGTTGAGTTGGGTAAGCGAGGGGCGTGTCTTGATGCGACAGCCGCGCGCCCGCCATCTCGAGGGGCTGATACTCATGGCGGGGCTTGGCCTTGTCAGCTACATCGTATTTACGCTGCCTGAGGACAGCCGATCGCCAGCACTCTTCTATGCCTTGGTGCCATTTCTGTTGTGGTCTGCATTGCGATTCGGCTGGTTGGGAGTCAGTTCCTCCCTGGTTGTGGTGACCTCTCTTTCAGTTTGGGGCGCAGTCTATGGCCGAGGCCCGTTCTCCAACCTGGTCCCCCTTACCAACCCGTTACCGCTCCAGATGTTCCTGATTTTTGCTTCAATACCCTTCATGGTGCTGGCAGCCCTTTCCGAAGAGCATGAACAAGACGCGCAAGTAGTCCGGGAAAGCGAAGAGCGCTTCCGGCTGGTTGCCAATAAAGCCCCGGTAATGATCTGGATGGCTGGACCCGACAAGCTATGCAACTACTTCAATCAGCCGCGGCTGGAGTTCACAGGGCGACCCCTTGAGGTAGAACTCGGAAATGGCTGGGCAGAAAACGTACACCCTGATGATCTCAAGCGCTGCCTGGACACTTACTTTCATGCCTTCGACCAGCGGCAAATTTTCGAGATGGAGTATCGGCTCCGTCGTAAGGATGGAGAGTACCGTTGGATCCTCGACACCGGAGTGCCGAGGTTCAGCCCGGACGGTAGTTTTGCGGGCTACATCGGTTCTTCCCTGGACATCACCGAACGAAAGCTGGCCGAGGATGCTCTTGCCACCGTGGGGCGCAGGTTGATTGAGGCCCATGAAGAAGAGCGTACCTGGATCGCCAGGGAATTACATGATGACATTGCGCAACGAGTCGCATTAGTCTCGGTTGAACTTGCGCAATATGACCCGCACGCTGCTGACGCGAGGCGCGGTGTAAAGGATTTCATCCAGCGAGCCTGCGAGCGACTGATTGACCTTGGGCAAGATGTTCAGACACTCTCCCATCGCCTCCATTCCTCAAAGCTCGAGTACCTCGGCTTCCTGACTGCTGCGAAGAGCTTCTGCCATGAATTGTCTGTGCAGCGAAAGGTCCACATTGAATTCAGGCATTCGAATATGCCGCCGGAGCTTCCGAAAGAAATCTCGCTTTGCCTGTTTCGTGTTCTTCAGGAAGCACTGCAGAATGCTGTGAAGCATAGCGCCGTTCAGAACTTCACAGTGGAATTGCATGGCACAAAAGCAGGAATCAGTCTGACCGTCACTGATTCCGGAGTCGGGTTCAATTGGCACGACGCGATGGATCGCAGGGGCCTTGGCCTGATCAGCATGCGCGAGCGCCTCCGCTTGGTAAATGGAGAACTGTCGATCCAATCAGAGCCTGGCCGTGGCACGACGGTCACAGCTCGCGTGCCTCTTACGCAGAAAGATCACTCAATGGCCATGGCAGGATAAGACCGTTCCTGCGTCAGCCAGACAATCTCTGATCCGAGACCAACCACGATCTGCAATATGCTTCGCGAAAATGCCAGGGGCCCATTTTTCCCGTCTAGTATTGCCCTATCCGGATGATCTCTTCTGGTGGGCCGAAACCTTGCACATGAGCTCGTGTGGAAACCTGGTAGGCATCCAATTCATCCGCACTCCAGCGGCTGGGACTCGGTGGTGTGCCGCAAGAACAATACAGCGTCCATTCCTGGGATGTTCCGCGCGACATCGGAACAAGATAAGAGCCGTTCTGGTACGGACTGAAGCCGACAAGGTAACGAGTCGAGCACTTTGGACATTCCACGCAATGACGGACACGCCAGGTCATGACACACCCAACACTGCTAAGACCGTAGCCAATTTTCCAGGACAACATCGGACAAAAACGGACCTCGATCCTCAGATTCCAGACGTTTTCGGACCTCGGCTTACTTTCCCTATAATGGTCCGAAAACGTCCAGGAATGGCGCTAAGCTCGACTATCATCACCTGAACTGTTTGTGCGGACGATGAATCATGATGTTGGACTGGCGGGTATGTTCGAGAGCGAGGCTGTCGCGCGACGCGCGCTTTGACGGCAAGTTTTACATCGGTGTTCTGGGTAGTCGCGTCTACTGCCGTCCAATCTGCCCGGCGCCCACAGCCAAGGAGAAGAACTGCCGCTACTTTCCGACAGCCGCGGCTGCGGCTGAGGCTGGATTCCGCCCTTGCCTCCGTTGCCGTCCCGAAGGTTGCCCGGGAACGCCTGCCTGGATGGGAACCTCGAACACCGTTGCCCGAGCGCTACGGTTGATTGGGGAAAGCGGGCTCGAAGACGGCGGCGTGGAATGGCTGGCGGAGCGTCTGGGTGTCGGCTCGCGACATCTGCGACGTCTTTTCATCCGTCATCTTGGTGCCACGCCGATTGCCGTAGCGCATACCCGGCGAATGCATTTTGCCAAGAAGTTGATCGATGAGACCGACCTGCCCATGAACCAGGTTGCGCTGGCCGCCGGCTTCGGCAGCGTTCGAAGGTTCAACGCCGGGATTCAGAAGATGTATCACCGCACTCCCTCGCACATCCGTTATTTGGCGCGGAGAACAGGAATTCGCACCGGTGATCATTATTGCTTCCGCCTGAGCTTCCGGCCGCCATATCACTGGCCAGCAATGCTCGATTTTCTGGCTCCGCGCGCCACACCGGGGGTGGAACTTGTCCACGACTCGGTCTATAGCCGTACCGTGTCGATCAACGGGTTCAATGGCTACTTCGAAGTTTCACTCGATGAACATGACGCCCTGCTCGTGCGAATCAACTTTCCCGATCCACGTTCACTCTTTGGAATTGTGGAGCGCATTCGCGCAATGTTCGACGTGAACGCCGACTGGTCATCGATCACACATACGCTCCGCTGTGACCGCATGCTTGGCGCAATTGTGAACTCGCAGCCGGGAGTCCGCGTGCCGGGATGCTGGAATGGTTTTGAGCTTGCGGTGCGCGCGATTCTCGGGCAGCAGGTGACAGTGCGTGGAGCGACGTCGTTGGCGGGACGGTTGGCCTCTGAGTTCGGCAAGTCATTCCGCGGACCGAATGGGCTAACGCATTTGTTTCCTACGGCGGACGCGCTTTCGAGAGCGAAGTTGACCTCCGTCGGATTGACTTCTGCTCGTGCTGAGACGATCCGTGCTCTTGCACGGTCTGTATCAAGCGGCAGAATCAAATTCGAAGGCGTTGTGAACTCCGAAGAATTTCTACAGCGCCTCTGCCAGGTTCCGGGAATTGGCGCCTGGACTGCCCAATACATCGCGATGCGAGCCCTGGGCGAGCCTGACGCATTTCCATCGAGTGATCTGGGACTGCTTCGTGCTTCTGGCGTGGCGAGCGCCCGTGAATTGGAATCACTTGCAGAACCCTGGCGTCCGTGGCGGGCGTATGCAGCGATGTATCTATGGAGAATGCCAGCTCGGAAGGACGTTGCTAAGGCGAAATCGCGCAATCAACAGGTAGAAATGACGTCCGCGGACCCCTACGACCATGAACGCCTCGCAATGTGAAGACAAGCAGGGAAGACCGTGGTAGAAGAAGAGCTGGACCAGAACAGAATGCGCCAAAACCGACTGCGTCAGAAAATCGCTCCAGGACGAACCGTGAAAGAGCGGCGCTTTCAGCGCCGCGTTCGGGCATTCCACGATCAAGGCGCTCAGTAACGCCAACCTACCCGTTAAACAGCTACACTTCGTTGTGAATCATCCGAGGATCCCGGCTCGCGAAGTGTCTTGACGTGCTGGTCCGGAACCGCAAATTCGGCAAAGCCGCAATGCAGGCATACCAGGACTTTGGGAAACACCCAAACGATTGGTTTGTTGAGACCATCAAGTCCTTGGAAATGAAGGGCAACTTCAGCGTTAAATGTCTGGACCTCAAAGCTAGAAGAACAACTCCGACACTTCATGACATCCTCACAGATTGGAAAAATAGTTAGAGGTTGTAAGATTTGTAGACCATTCCAACCGTGGAATGTTGTGATTGAGATTACAACGCTCCGTGATGCTGGACGCCGTGAGATCGCGATAGCGCAAAGACGTCTCCTCTATTGCCGGCTCCACCGCAAGTCTGAGCGGTCATAGACACCTCCCACTGAACCGTTTCGATCGGCGCACTACTCCATCAAGAACGTGCCAACTGATCTGCGTTTTGATCACTGTCAGTTGCTCTAGGTGAGCAGGCAAGCCTGTAAGGTGCAGTGACAAAGAGTCCCACCGAGGCGCTCTAGCGAGGGAACTGAGAGTTGTGACAGTTGGGGATAGCCGCCACCGTAATTAGGGTTATTGTGCGGTCGAATTGCCGGGGGAGGATGTATGCGTATTGAGCACGATTTGCTTGGCGAAAAATCGATTCCCGATGATGTCTACTACGGAGTACAGACGGCACGGGCTCTCGAAAACTTTCATATATCTGGCGTTCCCATCTCGCAGTATCCCGACCTGATTCGCGCGTTGGCGATGGTGAAATTGGCGGCTGCGAAGGCCAATTACGAGTGTAAGCAGTTTTCCGAACCAATCCTGCATGCTATCGAAGGTGCCTGCCAGGAGATTATCGACGGACATCTCCATGATCAGTTCAAGGTTGACCTGATCCAGGGCGGTGCGGGAACCTCCACAAACATGGCGGCCAATGAGGTCATCGCAAACCGCGCGCTTGAATTTATGGGATTTTCCAAAGGCCAGTATGAGCATTGCGACCCGCATAATCATGTGAACTGCTCGCAGTCCACCAATGACGCCTATCCCACTTCCTTGCATGTCGCGGTGTTCCTGTTGAATGGCAAGCTGCTCGCGGAGTTACGCAAACTGGTGGCGGCATTTCACCAGAAAGGAAACGAGTTTGCGGATGTGATCAAGATGGGACGTACGCAGCTACAAGATGCGGTGCCCATGACCCTGGGGCAGGAGTTCCATGCTTTTGCGGAGAGTCTCGATAACGAAATCTTCGCCCTCGAAAGGATTGAGACAGTGCTTTATGAGATCAACATGGGGGGCACTGCAATCGGTACTGGGCTGAATGCTCCTGAGGGTTATGCTCAGCGTTGTACCGATCATCTGGCAAAAATTGCCGGGAAACCTATCCGACTGGCCACGGACCTGGTCGAGGCCACGCAGGACACGCAACCGTTCGTCCTATTCTCCTCAGCCCTCAAGAGTCTCGCCATCAAGCTGTCGAAAATCTGCAATGACTTGCGGCTGCTCTCGTCGGGGCCTCGCGCTGGCCTTGGTGAGATCAATCTGCCTCCCATGCAGCCTGGTTCCAGCATCATGCCGGGCAAGGTGAACCCGGTCATCCCCGAGGTCGTGAACCAGGTCTGCTTCAAGGCGATTGCGAACGACTTGGCCGTGACGCTGGCGGCGGAGGCGGGTCAACTGCAACTGAATGTCATGGAACCGGTGATTGCCTATTGCATTCTCGAATCACAAACCATGTTCATGAACGCAGCCAATAGCCTGCGGCGGAACTGTGTCGAAGGCATCACCGCGAACCAGTCTGTATGCCGCAGATACGTGGAGCACAGCATTGGCGTGGTCACAGCCCTGAACCCGCTCCTCGGATATGACATCGCCACCGAACTGGCGGCCGAAGCCCTGAAGACTGGGAAGGGGATTGTCGAGCTCGTACGCAAGAAAAAGCTGCTTTCAGAGGAAGAGATCAGGACGGTGCTCGATCCGAAATCGATGACGGGAATCCCTCGCGCGAAAGCGTCATGATCTGGCTCGAGTTGTTTATCGTGCTGGGGTGCATTTTCGTCGGCGCACGCCTTGGGGGGATCGCACTCGGAACGATTGCGGCGGTAGGTCTCTTCATTCTGGTCTTTATTTTTGGGACTCCACCCGGCGCACCGCCGCGGACCGTGCTGGGCATGATCCTCGCGGTCATTACCGCGGCTGCGACGATGCAATCAGCACGCGGCTTGGACTACCTGATCGTCGTCGCGGACCGAGCACTGCGCATTTGGCCTGCTGGTATCACTCTGGTAGCGCCCCTGATAGCGTATGTATTTACTCTGGCCGCTGGTACAGGCCACATTATCTATGCATTGCTCCCGGTCATTGCCGAGGTGTCGCGCAATGCCGGGGTTCGTCCTGAGCGCCCGTTGTCCATTTCAACCATCGCTTCCCAGCAAGCGATTACAGCCTCGCCGATCTCGGCAGCCACCGTTGCTCTTTTGGGATTGCTGGCGCCTACCGGTGTGCATCTGCAGACCATCCTGCTGATTGCGATTCCATCGACGTTGATCGGCGTTGTGCTCGGCGCGCTCTCCGTCATGTGGAAAGGTCCGGAACTGAAAGACGACCCCGTCTTTCAAGAAAGGCTTGCAAAAGGATTAATTGAAGATGAAAGTGTGCGGCCACCTCTCGTCGGATCGGAACTCATGCGTGCGAGGGGGTCCGTCGTCGTGTTTTTGTTTGCGGCCCTGCTGGTTGTAGTTCTTGGATTGTTTCCGTCGTTACGTCCCAGCCACGCAGTTGTGAGCGCAGCCGGAGAACGGATGGAACAAGTCGAATTGGCCCCCGCCATCATGATCATTATGTTGGCGGCCGCCGGAATCAACATGCTGGTGTTCGGTGCTTCCCCGGCCGCTTCCGTAAAAGGCACAATCATGAACGCGGGGGTGGTCGCACTCATCTCGATCGCTGGACTCGGTTGGCTTGGATCTGCTTTCTTCGAAGGCAACCGGCAGTTCATTATCAACAGTATTTCTGGAACGATTCAGCAGCAACCCTGGGTGTTTGCCATGGGACTCTTCGCACTTTCGATNTTACTGGCCAGCCAAGCCGCGACCGTGGTGACGCTTGTACCTGTAGGCATCGGCCTCGGCGTCAGCTCTCCTGTTTTAATTGCGCTGTTTCCAGCAGTGAATGGTTATTTCTTTCTGCCTACCTACGCAACGCTGTTGGCGGCAATTTCCTTTGACCAAACGGGAACCACCCGGATCGGCAAGTACGTGCTGAATCACAGCTTCATGCTTCCAGGGATGGTGGCCACCGCGTCTTCGATTGTGGCGGGCTTTTTCATCGCCAAAATCGCATTCTAACGGCCTCGCAATTCTGACTATGCATAACGGGCTCGAACGAAAGGAGCGCGCGTTGGCCTGCTGTTTTATTCCTCAGATAGACGCACTGGCTGTCTTGCTCTCAGGATACTTGCATGAGGAACGATGGATCGCAAAGTGCCTGAGGCGTCTCGAAAACGGGTGAAATCCGCGAATTCCAAAAATACTTCCGGTGACCCATTAATTGCAGCTGTCGCTGATCATGTCCAGATTCGTAACAATCAGGACGCCAGTCTCGATAGGGTTCTTTTTCACCTCGGCTTTCAGGTCTTCTTTCATACCGTGAAACGGTTGATTTGAAACCGCACCGGCAACTTTGATCTTCTGTCCGACATGATCCGCCAATCTGACGTTATCGCTAGGGCTCTTGAGATGCCACTTTGCGTTTTCCGCAACCAAATAATACTCATTGGCGTCGTGACCTTTTTCAAGACAGCCGGTGACGTATCGCGTTAACTGACTGGTGGCGTCCTCCGCGTCCTGAGATGCACCCATGAGAAACAGGCTCATACACATCAGCAATGCGCTGAGGCCCAACCCCACCTTTAGATTCTTCATTTGGGGAACCTCCAATCACTCTTGCTAGACAATGTTGGCAGCCTGGAATGCAGGTCGAGGATCGGGTGAATCCAGTAAAGGAGCCGTACACTTTCTCGACGGTTTTTATGGTGCTTTTCTGGTTCTGGCGGATGTGCTGGCAGAAGTAGTTGGCGAAAAAGTGCGCCGTGAAAGGCTCTGGACTTCAGCGGGTGCAACTCCCGCCCGCGAACTGGTTCGCTCCACCCGGTAGCAACCGAAACGACGGCAGAGGTAACGAAGCGGTCGGAGCTTTCGGTGTACAGGGTCGCTAGGCGACTCGGCGAGCGTGCAAGCCATAACGGAAGTGAACGCCGAGCAGGCCCGGAAACAACGCGGGGGAAGGTGCTTCTGCCTGGCTCGCATCGATAGGACAACGGCAGACTTAACTTTCTTTGAGTGCGTGGGAGTTAGGAGATAGAGCTTGGGCCGCTAAGGCCTGGACTCACATGGTCGAGGCATCGGCTTTTGTTTGAGATTGCGCCCGAGACCGTAGAGATCCCGGTTGCGCCGTTCTGTGCAGACTCTGGAAGGTGTAAACAGATCAGCACGCTGCGGCTGATGGTGAAGCTGTAACGGGTCGAAAAACTTCGTGATCAATACGATGTCGCAACAACGACAACCGTGGAAGAGCGGTCCTTTAAGGGGCGCGTCAAAGTTTCCACAATCCAACTGCCCTTTAGGGGCTGAGGTCGTTTCCCCTCAGGCGCCACGAACTTAAAGCGATCAATCCAGCAGAGGCCGAGCCCCTCCGCCCAGTAACCCCGTGTTCATATTGAAGATGTTGTGATGCCCTTCGTTGCCTCCCCATGCGAACATCATGGAGACCATCGGGAATCCTCCGGCGCGCAATGTCAGGCCGGCAGCAAAACCGTGCTTTAAGTCACTGAAGCCCACGTCGCCGCGATCCAGCGCGACACGCCCCTGGTCGGCCGTGAACTTCACACCGAACGGGCCCCATATCGAGTGCTCAAACGTTTCCTGGAGCAAAAGATAATTGGGTGCGCGAAAACGATAGTCGCGGTAGCTGCCGAGCGTGAGGCTGCTGTTGATGTCCTGCCCACCGAGCGTGGGATCGAAATAAAACGGTATCTTCGACGCCGAGTTCATCGACTCGGAAAGCAGCAGCCGCACTCCAATCGACCCATTCAGATTTCGTGAGCGCGAGACCTTGGGGCAGTCCTGCCCAGCGGGCGCACATTCATTCGGTCCAGTCATGTTGGTCGTCTTCGGTCCGGACTCGGTATAGCCATACACGTAGAACGTGTGATTCAAGTCCACGGTCCATCGTTCAAATGTGTCCTGCGAACTGGAAGGGGCAATAAACTCCTGGAGACTTCCCGAATAATTCAATTCCAGATGATCGCCAATCACCGGCTTGATCCGCACTCCTTGGCCGAGTTGCAGGAACCCAGGCTGGCTGTTCAGACCCGGGGCCGTGGCATCGTCATAAATCGTGTCGATCGAGGGAACAGATTGCCCGCCTGTACCGCGAATGCTGACGAAGCGCCCATTCAATTCTCCGAACAGCGACAGATTCAACTTGCTCAAAGCTGGCACTTCCCACACGGGTTTGGTGACATTCGCCCCGACAATTGTCTGGGTCATCCCAAACACCGAGGCGCCGGCAAGAGTCGTGTTGTTTCCCAGTCCGAAGTAGTTCAGTTTGTCGAGCGAGATGGCTTGGGCGTAAAGGTTGAAAACCGTGAAGGGATGCTCACGGACGACATGCTTCTTGGGCTTCTTTCCCTGACCGCCGGGGCTGGGCATGCTGACGCCGACTGGCGGGACCGGAGTGTGGATCAGCTTCAAATAACCGCCCGCTCGCCATGCTGCTCCGTTCGTTGCGCCCACGGCATCGATGTTCCAACTCAATCGCCAGTTGTCGGTATTTCGCGCGGCAACATAAGCGAGGCCGAGGCCGAATCCGTTCTGCGGCGGCATACTGCCGGTAGCGATGTGCAGTGGATGATCCGTAAATAGGGTATACGCGCAAGCGCCCACACTCATGAAGTTGTACAGCTTGCAGTTCTGGCGGACGCGTCTGCCTTCATCGCGAAAATCTGCCTGGAACCAGTTCTCGTCCTGGCCGCTCTGCGCGAAGGTGAGAGTTGAAATGAGCCCGAAGAAAACTACAACGATCCACCGTATTGCGATCCTCATGCTATTTCCTTCGCCGCTTGGGGCCGGCGCCCTTCTTGGACTTGGACGGGGGACGCTTGCGCGTTCTCTTTGGCTTCAGTTCGGATGCATCCGCCACGGCCGCAATCTCTATCACTGGCTTGGCCACCGGCACAGGCCTTGGCGCCCGGCGATCCCGTTCAGCATCCTCATGCGCAAGGTGAATCGCCTTGGTGACGGCCTGAATATAGCGCGCGGCTTCTCCTTCGGTTCTTACGGCTTTCACATAAGTTTCGATCTGGTTGCGGTACTTCAAGGGAAGTTTGCTCTCCGCTTCCCGCATGTGATCGACTTGCGATTTCAGCAGCGACCCCATAGGCCGATTAGGGTCATATGCATTCTTCGGTGGCTTCGGTACTGCAATGAGAGCCATATTGAGAACTCCTTCCACGCTGCACGCTGGCGCGCGTTAACAATCCCGGATCTGACAAAACCGGCCAGAACCAGGACACCTCTAGACGTCGAAGTCCGGACAATCCGTGCGCATCACGTCCAACGACAGCAAATTTCTAGCGCGGTCGACCGTCCCTCCCTGCGGCTCGATGAAGATGTCAGCATTGATCTCGCGTGGTGAGCGATCCGCCGAATAATCTCCGAGAAAGAACTTCGTGATCGTCGCCGGAATCGAGGCGTGATCGAACACGCGGTTCTCCACCTTCCCCGCCGGGATCCAGGGAGAAACCAAAATCGTGGGCACACGTACGCCCAGGCGATCGAAGTGAAAGTCCGCGCCTACTCCTGTAGCGTTGCCATCCGCTTTGAACTTGTCAGCCACACAGTTTGGAGGTGGAACATGATCGAAGATTCCTCCGTGCTCGTCATACGTGATCAATAGCGCGGTGCTCTCCCACAGTTGCGGATTGTTCTTGATTGCCTGATAGACCTCAGCAATAAATATTTCGCCTGCACGCACATTGTGGTCTGGATGTTGGTCGTTGGCGATCAACGCGCCGCTGTCGCCCTGGTGGTCACTGTAGTTTGGCTCGATAAACGAGTAGTCCGGCAGATCGGCGTTATCGCAATCTTCCAGGAATTGCTTGAAGGTGCCGAACAGTTCTGGCTCGTTCTGCAACAGATTTGCAACTTCCATTGTCGAACTGGTCGTATCGTAGTAATAGACCTTGGCGGTGCGCTTGGGATCCGCGTTGATCAGTCGCGAGTAAACGCTCTTGATGGTCTCGGGAGGATAGATCGGGTTGAGATCCACACGCCCAAATGAAGTTCCATAGTGCGCGAAGGCGCGATTGCATATCGTGGGTCCGGGAATCGACGCGAACCAGCGGTTGAACACGGCGAACTCCAGGGCTAGCGTCGTCAACACGGGCAGATTCTCCTTCGGAAAGTAGTACAGGATCATCTGC
>AP72_2010_repI_A001DRAFT_1000189_pt1 | contig 13502 bp, 28 predicted proteins | sample AmaPasrepliIA001_FD_9535 | JGI IMG/M metagenome (IMG submission 9535)
GATGCCGACATGCGTCGGCTCGACGCCATCGGCAATGAACTCGAAGAGTGGCGAGCCAAAATGCGTGAATTGATCAAGGCGGCACGGAGCAGGGCAGATGACGCGTCGATTAAGCCGCACTGAAACGCACGACCTTGGTATGATCATCAAGGATCGGGCCAAGGTGCTACAGGCGCACGCCCAGGAGCAGGCCGCGGCATGCATGGCAGACTTTGAAGCAAAGCTCGCCGCGATCTATTCGTTCGATGACGATGATGTCTGGCGGAAGGCACATGATCGCGCGGCGACGATCGCTGAGGAATGCCGCAAGGAGATCGCCGCCCGCTGCGCCGAGCTTGGCATCCCGAAGACGTTCGCGCCCGATCTCGCGGTCTCATGGCTCGGCCGCGGTGAGAACGCGCTGGCTGGCCGTCGCAATGAGCTGCGCCGCGTCGCCAAGACATCGATTGAGGCAATGACCAAGGCCGCGATCACACGGATCGAAAAGCAAAGCCTCGATCTGCGCACGCAAGTCGTCGCCATGGGGCTCTTGTCAGACGAAGCGAAGCTATTTCTTGAATCGCTCGCCCCGATCGAGGAATCGATGCGGATGCTCGACTTCAGCGAGGTCGAGCGGAAGCTTGAACAAGAAAAGATCAATCGCCGGATTGCCGGCTATTAGGGAGCAACACGACGATGGAAGATGGGACCTACAAGCTGCAGATGCTCGCTTTCGAATGGGGCACTCGCTGCTTCGGCAAAGACCATATGATCAACCAGCGCATACGCTCGCTGCGGCATGCCGAGGAGGCGATCGAACTGGCGCAAGTCTGTGGTGTCGAGCTGGAACTCATGCACAAGCTCGTCGACGTGGTCTATTCGCGCCCGCATGGTTTGCCACGGGCGGAGCTTGGCGGCTCGTTGCTGACGGCCGGCGTCTTGACGCTGATCCTGACCGGCGAATCGATCAACGAGATTCTCTATGAGGAATTGCGGCGGTGCCTTCGCGCCGATCCCGAGGACTTCGCCAAGCGCAATCAGGAAAAGATCGGGCTCGGGCTCGCATGACAAAGGCCCATGACTGAATGCAATACTTAGGCATCTTAATCGTTTTCGTTGGCGGGGTTGCTGCTGGCGTTGCTGCAACTCTGTACTACTGTTCCCACAAGCGAGCATACGAATGGACGTGCGGCCACGTCGCCGGAGCTGTCTGTGCCGAGTGCTACCACATCCTCGCTCGGTGCGCGCATGAGCTTGCCGAAGAAAACTTCGCATTGCGCGAACGCATCGACGAATTGGAGAAGCGAAATGCCTGATCCGCGCATCAAGGGCGTCGAAGAGATTGTCGCCAAGATTGCCACGATGTTCGCCGGCACTCCGCCAGAAGTTGTTGGCGCTGTGCTTGCCGATCTGCTCGCGAGATTTATTGCCGGCCATGCACCTGATATCCGCGAGGAAGTTCTTGCCTTGCACATTGAGTTCATGCGTCCGTTGATCGAGGTCAACGAAAAGATTGCCTTCGGCGACGCTGGTCATCCAGGTAGACAGTGGAGCACTTCAAATGAAACGTGAGACTCAGCGTGCGAGCTTTGTCCAGGTCCGCTTCTGCGACAATTGTCGCATGCCGCATCTCGTCTTCTTTGACGATGACGGCAATGCATTCGCCGATGCGATTGTCGGCGAGGATATCGGAGCCGATCTAATCGAGAATTTGCAAAATGCGTTGATGGTCTACAGCCGTGAACATGGCGCGCCATTGAGGTCGCACTGATGACTTCATTCTGGCTCGCCGTTTTTGCGCTTCCTCTGATCGGAGCGGCGCAGGCGTTTGCCACCGGCTACGCCTATCACCGCATGAGCCGACGCGATGCGCTTCACCGCGCTGAAGGTGTCGGCCTCATGCTCACGCTGATTTCTATCTGCATCATGATCGTAAAGGTGATTGATGGCTAAGAGCGATCCATTGCTTGAACTGATCGAGCTGGCCTCTGTGGCCGCGGAAAAGCTATTTCGTAAGGACGGCGAGGTTCATCCGCTCTGGCACATGGTCAAGGGTGACGGCACGCATGTCGTATCCGGCGCGCCGACGGCCAACAAGAATGATGCGGTTGCCATCATGCGTGTCGCCTTCCATCTGTTCGATGTGGTGCGCTACGTTTTTGTCGATGAAGCCTGGATGGTGAGCGCGTACGGCAGTGAGAATGTCGCCAAAACGAGTGAATATGTCCGCTCGCATACCGGCATCTCCGAACATCCAGATCGTCGCGAGGTGATCATCTTCTCCGCCGAGGATCGTGATGGGCGACAGGTGATTGCTCAGCGCGAGATCATCCGCGGTAAGGGCAAGCCACGACTCGGACCGCTCGTCATCATCATCAATCCGTTGCGCGACAAGCCGGGCGGTATCACCGAAGGCCGCATGGTTGGCCTGCTGTCGCCACGTGCTGGCGCATCAAAGCATTAATTGTCGCACCGTCGCATAAGGCTTTCTCGCATCTTTTGTGCGTTTGAACGTGCGAGTTGTCCGCGTTTCATCGTGTCAAGCTTTTTAGAATCGCGCACTGAAGTGAGCTATCCATCGGCCTTTCAGCGCGCCGACGGCGCTGAATCCTGAAAATCGCAAAAGTCGATTTGCTATAAAAAGAGCGCCGGTCAGGGGGTCATCCCAACCGGCGCAATGGAGAAGCAAACGAAAGGAACACGACGATGGTGAAGCTATCACTGCGGGAGCGCCGTCGCAAGGCGCTCATCAATCAGATCGCACGCATGCAGGCGCAACGCGAGGCGGCATGCCGGACGATCGCGAGAGTCGAAACGACTCTGCCCAAGCTCGAACGGCAACTGCGCAGATACGAACGCGCGCCGGCCATCACGCCAACTGCGCCTTCGGTCGAGCCATTGACTGATCATGATCTGTTGCTCGCTGGCGGCGTCACCATGGAAAGCAAGTCGCCGCCTGCCGATGGTCTCCCCGACTTCCTGCGCCGGACGCCGAACGAGCAGCGCGAGCAAGCCGGCTTACCGCCGATCGGGCCTGGGCCTGATGCGGTCACCACTCAGTTTGCCGCGGAGATCGCCGAGCGCAAGAAGGCAAAGGCCAGGGGACAGGCGGCCACGCGCAAGGCGAAGCAGTCGGGCGCGACCAAGCGGATGCCATTACAGGGCAAGGCGGCGCTCGCCGCGATCCGCGGCTAAGCGCAGGGGCCGTCGCCATTCACGCGGCGGCCTTATCTCAGTTTGACTCCATGTTTGCCCCGTTGCAAGCGAGGTGGTTTATCCACATTGCACCGGTTCGCATCGATGCTCAAGCACGTCTTGATCCTCACACCATCACGCTGGCGGCGTCACCCCATCACGCTGATTGCCCGATTTTTCCGCATAAAGCACTGATTTTGCAGGCGAAAATAAACATAAAGCGCCCCTTGAGCACCCTGACAAAATGTCCTATATTATGTGTGTGCGGATACGGCACCACGGGCCTGTCTGAGAGCCAAGGGCATAAAATCTCGGGCCGCCAATCTCCAAGCGATGCCGATCATTGCCCTCCTGGTCAGAGGTCACGGTAAGCCGGCGAGGCGGGTAAGTAAGACGCGAGTGCCTTTTCCAATGGCCGCGGTAGCGTCAGAAGAAAGCAAGCGCAATCGGCGAATATGCCTTTCGTGGCCGCGCCAATTCAGCCGCCGATCAGTCTCGCGCTTGCAGCCGCCCACCCGTGAAAGGGTGTCGTGCCGCGCCCGACAGAAAATCCAGCCGATCCAACTCAGGCAACCATCCCTCAGCTCTCACAGCCTTTGCGAACGCAAACGGGAGATCGCGGATGCCGATGCCCGAGCGGCCAATGCAGTGCATGTGCCCCGCGTGCGACGGGACACATGAGCGGCATGAAGCCGAGAGCTGCGCCACAAGTGAGGAGGGCAATCGCTCCTCGCAGGCTATGGGGATCATCGACGATGCTTCGACGGTCCTCGCTTCCAATTACTGCCCTATCAAACAATGGAGTCCACATGCACCAATTCGATCACCTCGACCTCGACATCCCGGCCTTTTTGATCATTCCGCAGGAAGTGCGCCGAAAGGCATGGGAAGGCTTTCAACACACCACTATGCACCGCGACGCGCCCGCGCGATCTTTCGAGTTACCGAAGCAAGTCGAGCCGGAGACGCGCGAGGCGCACAAGCTGATGAAGCAGGCGCGCAAGGCTCCGGCCAAGCCGCGCAAGCGCAAGAGCAGAAAGGCATGATCATGCAGATCAACTCAATCTCTGACTTCCGGCGCGCCGTGCGCCATGGTCCTTACGCGTGGCCGGGCGGCTATCCGGTCTACTGGATCATGAGCGACGGCGGCGCATGCGCCTTCGATGTCGCCAAGAGTGAGCGGCGCAACATGCTCGAAGCGCTCGCCGACTATCGATCAAACAGACACGAGCATAGCGGTTGGCGTCCGGTCGCGCTCGAAATCAACTGGGAGGACGGCGACCTCTTCTGTGATCACACCGGCGCGAAGATCGAAAGCGCCTATGGCGAGGAGTAAAATGGAAAAGCCGTTCACGCTCAACGCTCGCGTCTGTCTGATCCACGATCCACGTCACCAGGGAACGATCGTCGCCTTCCTGTCGCGCAATTTCCACGGCGCTTGTCTGGTGCGGGTCCGCTGGGATAGCGGACCGACCGAAGATCTGCCACGCCAAAAGCTGGCGCTGGTTCGAGACTAAGCTCGCCCGCTTGCACGGGCCAACCTCATGGAGGCAGAACCCAATGACTAAACCGGAACCACTGCTTTGGCTGAGCGATGCGCGCGGCATCTACATCCCGCGCGACTTCGCCAATTCATTCGCCGATCGCGACAAGAGCGTGCGCGGCGTCAGCGCAGAAGACTGGGCCATCCTCGAAGCCGGTCCCGATCATGATCAGTACTGGGATGCATGGAGCGATGTTTGCGACAGCGCAGTCGTGACCGATGATGATGGCGTCGAGTTTCGCGTTCATCAGGACGGCGATTGCTGGCTGATCCCAGCCGGTATGGAATGGTCGGACGATGAAGACTTCTTTGTCTGGCCAAAAGAAAACGACGATGACTAACCGTCCGCTTGCAACGGACCAACTCATGGAGTCCGAAATGACCTACATTCGAACCATTGTTGAATATGGCCGCAGCGAACGCTCGATCGATCTTCCGCGTTTTGCCGCGGACTTCGCCCGCGAGCTTGGCGGCAAGGTGCTGCCGCATCGATCAGAGTTTCCGAGTGATGGCGACCGCTATCAAGAGATCGCGGTTGGCGACGCCAAGATCACCGTGAGCACGCGCTGGAATGAGCGCAGCAAGGTTACTCTCGACATCGGCGACCTTGAGCGCCCGCTTAACGGTGCCGTGCCGTATGGCGATCAGTTCAAGACGCCGACCATCACCGTCTCGGTCGATCGGCCAATGAAAGCGCTGGTCAACGACGTGAAGCGGCGGCTGATCGTTCCTTCGTTTGCCCCGCGTAATGCGCGCCGCGCCTATGCGGCGGAGAAGGCCGAAGGTGCCGAGCAGCTCAAGCAGGTCGCCGCCGAGCTGCGCAAACAGGGCCTCGAATGCCGCTTCAACGACGGCGAGTCCTACCACGGCGGCCTCTACTACAACAAGGATGGCCGCTATCTCTCCGGCCGTTTCTACAACGACGGCCGCGTGACCTTGGAGCGGCTCGACCTCACGGCCGAGCAGGCGAAGAAAGTGTTCAAGGTGCTCGGCATCGCGTAATCTCGGAACGCCAGCACGGCGGACGGACAAGGCTTAGGCCGGTAACCAATCTGGGTGGGAAGCGCGTGGTCCAGTCCGTGCTGGCTCCGATCTGCCCGCTTGCAACGGGCCAACTCATGGAGAAGCCACATGGCATTCGATCTGCACGACATCGAAGTCCTCGAAGGCAACGAGGAAGTCGAGACCGAGGCGTATTTCACCGCTTTGCAGAAGGCAATCAATTCGCTTGAGGCCTGGAAATTTCAAGGCAGCTATGGCCGCGCGATGATGGAAGCGATCAAAGCCGGTTACTGCGCGCTCGGCCGATCGTCGACGCGTGACTACTACGGCAACCGCATTCCGTCGCGCACCGATGTGGAGCCCGGCACCAAGGGCTCGCTCGAATTCGTCCGCACCAGCATGGGCGACGATTGGGCCAACATGATCGAAGGAGTCGAGTGAATGCGCCGCATTCGCGAAACCGTAAGCCGTCGATCGAAAGGCTACTATAGCAAGGAGTCGAGCATGCGCACGCCAGAGCAATGCGCCGCCTACATGGTCTGGCGGTACAAGAGCCGCAAGGCGGCGATCGAGATCGCAAACGGCTATGCGAGCGGTCTCTACTACGAACAGAGTGAAACGGCGCGCGCATACTGGCGTGCCGTGCTCGACGAGCTTGCCAAGCTCAAAACCATTCACGAATGAAAGGTCCAGCAAAATGGAAATTGATCTGAGCAAATGCATGATCACGACGCACAAGTGTCGCGACTATCGCTTCCTGCTGAATGATGACGACAAGGTCATCAAGGCATGGATCGGCAACGCACGCGGCTGGCAACAAGTGAAGCTGCAAGGCGAGACGGTGCGAGCCGTCAACGCCATGGGCTTGCTAGTGATCGAATGAGGAGAAGAACATGGAAATTGATGTCACCCACATGGTCGACGACGCCGACGAGATGATCGAACTTTCCGGCAGCGTCATGGAGCACGGCAACAACGCCGGCAAGATCACCTGGAACAACTCGATCGCCTATGGGCGCGAGCATCCGTTGCTCAAGACCGACGACGAGCGCGATGCCGCACGCGATCACTTCGCCGAATACGGCGCATGGTCGCGCGAGGAGATCGACGCGTGGTCGGAGGAACACCTGCAAGGTATCACCTGCCAGGACGTGGCCGCCGCCATCCGCGAGATGGAGGACAGCGAGAGCTACGAAGAGTTCATGGCAGGCGTTGAGGCCGGTCGCTACTCCGGCCGCGTGTACCGCGGCGACGATGGCCGCTGGTACTTCTATCTCGGCATCTAAACCTGCACCGAAGCGAGGTGTAGAGCGCGCGGTTCGAACAGCTACGGCCTAGTCGAGCGCGGCGCGCGCCAGTTTCTCCGCCCGCTTGCACGGGCCAACCTCATGGAGTTCACCGATGAAGCGTCTCATTCTCGCCGCTGCGCTCGCGTTGAGCGCCGCCGTCACGCCGGCCAAGGCCATCGACAAAAGCCTCTGCGCCGATCCACTCAATGGTGCGCGTGATTTCCGCATCCAAATGGCTTGTCAGGACGAATACAAACGGCAGGCCGCAGAGGCGTATCAAGCAAGCATCGCCGATGCGATCGTTCGCGACATTGCTCAGCAAATTATCTACGACAGGTTTTGCCGTCCCTACAGCGAGAAGACGCGGCGCTACTTGTACGCTCACGCCGAAGCGCGGAAGGAACGCGTTGAGGCTGAGCTTCAGCGTATGATCGCACGACATCAGTCGTCGTCGTGGGAAATGTGGTGCGAGCTTGGCGAAGGATTCATGCGCGCCTTCGAATACGCGCACGGCGACCGCTAATCCAACTCGCCCGCTTGCACGGGCCAACCATGGAGTCCGGAATGACCGAATACACCGTCCACTTCCAGCGGATCGATCACTTCGAGGGCCTGTTGCTCGTCCTCGATTACTGAAACCCCGCCCGCTTGCACGGGCCAACCTCATGGAGTCTGAAATGACTGACAAGACCAAGACCAGAAGCGAGCAGGTCGCCGCCGACATCGCGGCCCTGCTGCGCGCCCGCAATCCGCTCCTGTGGATCGTGACGCGCGAGGAAGCCCGTGTTGAAGGCTACCTGTTCGAAGCAGCCGCAGCCGCCGGCTATCTCGCCCGCACCTGGGATGTAGCCCAGGGCGTCGCCGAGATCGGCGGCAGCGTGCGCCGGGATATCGGCTCGCCCGATCCGGCGCAGACGCTCGACGCCATCCGCGAGCGGTCCGGCGAGCGTGGCGTGTGGATCATGCGGGACCTGCCCGCGTGGCTCACCGGTCCGGCGGGCGCGACCACGCTGCGGCAAGTCCGCAACCTTGCCCGGTCCCTGCCGGGCGCACCGCGTGACTCGGCACAGGCGCTCGTCGTGCTCAGCCCCGATGGGGAGGTGCCGCCCGAGCTGGCCAACCATGCGACCGTGATCGAATGGCCGCTGCCCGACAGAGCGGAGATCGCCGGCATCCTCGATGCCGCGCTTGATGCCCTGCCGGACGAACTCCGCGAGCAGGCCGCCCCGAACGGGCAGCGCGAGGCGGCGATCGATGCGGCGGTCGGCCTGTCCGGCGAAGAGGCGGCGTCGTGCTATGCGAAGTCGCTCGTCCAACTCCGGCGGATCGATCCGGCCGCGGTTGCCTCAGAGAAGAAGCGCGTCATCGCCCGTGAGCGGGTCCTCGAATGGTTCGATCCGCTCCCCGGCGGCCTCGACGCCGTCGGCGGCCTGGAAGGCCTGAAGGGCTGGCTCTCCGCCAGGAGGGCGGCCTACAGTCCGCAGGCGCGGGCCTATGGCCTGCCGGCCCCGAAGGGGGCCATGCTCGTCGGCGTGCCCGGCTGCGGCAAGAGCCTCACGGCCAAGGCCATCGCCACCGCCTGGGGCATCCCGCTCCTGAAGCTCGACCTCGGGGCGCTGAAGTCGAAATTCGTCGGTGAAAGCGAAGGCAATCTCCGGCGGGCGCTTCGGGTGATCGAGGCAATCGGCCGCTGCGTCGTCTGGCTCGACGAGATCGAGAAGGCCCTGGCCGGCGCGACGCAAGGCGCAGCGGATGGCGGTGTCTCGTCCGACGCGCTCGGCACGGTCTTGTCCTGGATGCAGGACCGATCCGGCGAGGCGTTCGTGATCGCGACCGCGAACAAGGTCGAAGACCTCCCTCCCGAGCTGCTTCGGAAAGGCCGGTTCGATGAACTGTTTTTCGTCGACCTACCGAACGAAGTCGAGCGGATCGAGGTGCTCGCTGCCACGCTGCGGCGGTTCGGCCGCGGCAAGGTGAAGCTCGACGCGGCCAAAGTGGCTGCGGCGTGCGCTGGCTTCACCGGGTCTGAGATCGCCGAAATCGTCCCCGATGCGCTGTTCGCAGCCTTCGGCGACGGCGAGCGCGAGATCACGACGGCCGATCTGGTAGCATCAGCCGCCGCGGTGGTCCCGTTGTCCAAGACCGCAGCCGAGAAGATTGCGAAGCTGCGCGATTGGGCGAAGGGCCGTGCACGGCCGGCAAGCACCGAAGTGACCCAGGTCGAACGGCGCAAGGTGCACGCGCTCGATCTCTGAGCTTGAGACCCGTCGCCTACGGGCGGCGGTAGGGCCGGATGGCCTTCGACGTGGAAACAGACCTCCGGCCCGCCCCTCTTTCCTTCCTGCCCGCTTGCACGGGCCAATTCATGGAGAACTGAAATGGCACTGCAAAATGAAACCCTTCGCCCCGGTCTGCTCGTCTCGTTGAATACGAGCCTCACGGGCAACGTGAGCTACCTCAAGCATGTGCTTGAAGCCGAGCACAAGACCGATGATGGCGCGGAGATCGCCCGTTGGGAAACCGAGCGGAGGATCGCCGATCCGGCCGAGCACAAGGCCGCGACCGTGGCACAGTCGAAGGCAGGCGGCCTCATCCGGCGCGTCTGCACCAAGACGGCCTTCGGCTATCTGTGCCCCGAGGCCGACGCCGCCAAGCTCGAAGCGGCCATCGCCGAGGCCCGTGCGGTCGCCGACGAGTTCAATGCCACGGCGACGGTGAGCCGCTTGGGCGTCTATGTCGTCACCGGTCGCATCGCTCCCGACGATGTCGAGGCGGTGAAGGCGATCAACAGCGAGGTGCGCAAACTGCTCGACGCCATGCAGAGCGGTCTTGCCAATCTCGACGTTAAGACGGTCCGCGCCGCCGCGAGCAAGGCAAAGGAAGTCGGCCAGATGCTGACGCCCGATGCCGCCGCTCGCATTCAGGTCGCGATCGACCTCGCCCGCAAGTCCGCGCGGGAGATCGTCCGGGTTGGTGAGAACGTCGCGCAGGAAATCGACCTGACGACGATCAAGCGGATCGCCGAGCAGCGGACCGCCTTCCTTGATTTTTCTGAGGCCGCCGAGCTACAATCGCCGACCGTCGCAGGACGCGCGATTGATCTAGCGGCTCAGTAAAAATGAGAACACCCAGGCGAAGAGACCTCACGGGCCAGCGGTTCGGCCGCTGGCTCGTTCTTCGGTACGCTGAAACTATGGGCGATGGCAGGGCTGGCAAGGCCAAATGGTTTTGTCGCTGCGATTGCGGCACTGAAAAAGCAATTAGTGCTGCTGATCTCACACTTGGCCGGAGCCAAAGTTGCGGCTGCGGTCAACGTGAATTTCTCATTGATCATGCGAGACGACTTTTCACGACGCATGGTCACACGATCAATGACAACGCATCGCCAGAATACATGACATGGGCCGCGATGATTCAGCGCTGCAAAAATCCGAAGAATGTGAGCTTTAGAAATTACGGTGCTCGCGGCATCAAAGTCTGTAAGCGCTGGCAGCGGAGTTTTGCAGCGTTCTTCACCGACATGGGACCAAAACCATCGCCGAAGCATACGATCGATCGCATCGATAATGATGGTGATTATAAACCGTCAAATTGCCGATGGGCGACCAGACGAGAACAAAACCGTCGCACGACGAGACGAGATTATGCCGCCATTAACCGCAAAGGCTGGAAAACGCGAAAGCGAATGAAATGACCAAATCAGAGATTTTCATACTCGTCGCGTCGATGTTCATCGGCGCAGCGCTGTTCGCTGCCGGCGGCGCTTTCGTCAAATTCCTGCAGTGATCAGTTGGGGAACTCTGGGGTACGTCCGCGCAGCCGTGGCGGTCAACGGGCGCGTCAACAAGGCAGGGCTCGGGTCCGGAGTTCCCCGTGGGTTTGTCCCCGCGAAGCCCTGCAAGACCGCCTCTCCAACATCAATGAAAGGAAACGACAATGCCGCGAGCTATACGGCGTGACAGGATAGACCTCGCCGGTAAGCGGTTCGGCAGTTGGCTAGTGATTAAGTTCTCCCATGTCAAACGCGGCAAAGGATACTGGCTTTGCCGCTGCGACTGCGGAAACGAGACAACAACATGCGGCGCATATCTGAGAGAAGGGCAATCAAAGTCGTGCCGCCTATGCCGCCAAAAACGGCTTGATCAAATAAATACAAAGCATGGCCAAGCGGCGAGCATCAGTCATCCACCAACGTCTGAATACACCGCATGGACGAGCATGATCAATCGATGCGAACGCTCAACCTATCGTGGTTTTGCTCGCTACGGCGGACGCGGCATCACAGTATGCAAGCGTTGGCGCGAAAGCTTCGAGGCCTTTTTCGCCGACATGGGTCCGAAGCCATCATCTAAGTACACGCTCGGACGCATCGACAACGACGGCAATTACGAACCAAAAAATTGCCGTTGGGAAACCATGAAACAGCAATCCAACAACCGCCGCGACCCGTGGCTAATTAGAAGGAAATGACACATGCCCTGCGATACGAGACTCAAACCAAGACAGACGATCAAACAGCGTGCCGAAGAAGTCAGACGAGCTGTCGCTGCGCTCTCGGCCGGACTCGTCGCTGGCCGCATCAAGGCAAAGGTCGGGCCGCAGGGCGCGATTGCCTTCGATGGTTTTACCGACGTTGAGCGTGATGGCGTTACCGATAGCTGCGCTTACAGACGCTTGATGGTCTCAGGCTCGCCGCTCGCCAAGGCCGCCATCGCCAAGGCCGAGCAGCTCGCCGGCCGCTCGGTCGACCGGCGCGTTCTGGCGGCGGGCGTGCACAGCCACGACGGCGGCAAGACCTTTCACCACGGGCATTGACCGATGAAGCCAATCTGCGTTCGCTGCCGGCGCTTCTTTCGCATGAAGTGCGCCGGCCGCTACTTCATCGAAGGCATGCCGCGCGATGGTGAGGGATCACCGCCGCCCGGCACAACGGAGCCGGAGCGGTGGCAGCCCTACAAGCTGTGGGCTGGCGATCTGTGGGAGTGCCGCGGCTGCGGTGCACAGATCATCAGCGGCTTCGGCCGCGCACCCGTCTCCGAACGCCACCACGATCGGTTCGCTCACGATATCGAGTCGCTGTGTCCCGATCGGTTTCAGGTCAATGACTGTTGAGAGGCCACCAGATGTTCTTTGGAGGAGGTCCCAAGGTGAAGATCAAGACTATCAAACTGACTGACGGCCACGCGCCCAAGAAAGGCACGTTCAGCACCGTCGAAGACTGGGAAATGGCGGCACGCTTCCGCGTCGAGCAGGTCACCGATAGCATCCAATATCGCACCGGCCAATTCTTGGAACGGAGTGATGTCGAAGCGCTCTGTGCCGCAGAGGATTGGAAGGTCACCATCGTTCCATTCAAGCCATAAAATATACCCACACCGCGCTTGCAACGCGCCAACTCATGGAGAAGTCGAATGTCACGTAAAGCAGCCGCCGTACCGAGCAAGGATATCGTCGTCGGACAGGTCTACGCCATCAAGGTTGATGGCAATCTGCACCGCTTCTTCGTCACTGCCGTCATCACCCGCCGCGAACGCGCAACCGGCAGCCCGCATGACTATACACACACCGTCGAAGGCTTCGATCATGATGCCAGGTTCGAAAAGCAAAAGCTGACGCTTCCGCTCAATGACTTGCTTGGCAAGTTCGAACACTATCAGGAATTGGTCGAGCGCAGTGAGCGTGAGGAGGCCGAGAAAAAGGCGAAGAAGGAACGCTTGGAAGCTGAAAACGAAGCCATCGTGCGAGGTCTCGCAAAAGTGCTCGGTATCGAGCTTGGCAACGATCGCTATCGTCAGCCGATCCGTCCTTGTTTTAGCGGTCAGGAGTTTGAAATAAACCGCGACGCCATGCTGCAGCTCGTGGCAAAGCTGGGGATCAAGATATAAGCCACATGAGACCGCGGCTCGCGCCGCCGATCTCGTTCGGGTGCTTGCGCACCGACGATCAACAAACCGAAGCGCGATAAAGCGCTCAAGCTTTTGTGGCATAACATAACCGCGCGCTTGCAACGCGCCAACCATGGAGAAGTAAAATGACTATCGAAGAATTGGCAAGGAAAGCGATCAATGGCCCAAACGCGCATGTTCGACGTTTCGTGCCGATCATCTGGCTGACAATTGACGGGCTCAATCGTCATGGCATCCAGTGGAGTGGTCGCAATGTTCGCCAGATCAACATCGGGTTGCTCTATTATGCCAAATACAAACATCCGACGCAGCATCCCCGTGGACATGCATCAATTGAAATCCGTGAGCGTATGGGAGCCCGTCGCGTGATGCATGAAATCAAAACCATCGATGATGCGATTGCATTTCGTGCGAGCCCTCCGCACTTTCTGTTCGAGGCGTGAACCATGCGCCTCATCATTCCAATTCTGCTCGCACTCTTACAGCCGGCGGCAGCACAGTACATACCGGACATGCCGCCGCCACCACAGCCACCGGTCGGAAGCGTCTATGTCATGACGCCGTTCGGTGGCCGCTGGATACGGCTCC
>AP72_2010_repI_A001DRAFT_1000190_pt1 | contig 13403 bp, 12 predicted proteins | sample AmaPasrepliIA001_FD_9535 | JGI IMG/M metagenome (IMG submission 9535)
CTTTAATCTTCGTAATCTTAGCGCATTCGCAATTACCGATACCGAGCTAAAGCTCATCGCCGCCGCAGCTATCATCGGACTCAGCAGCAAACCAAACAGTGGATANANAATTCCGGCAGCGACCGGCACTCCGATCGAATTATAAATAAAAGCAAAGAACAGATTCTGTCTGATNTTNGCCATTGTCGCGTGGCTTAGCCGAATGGCGCGCAGAATGCCGCGGAGGTCTCCCTTCACCAGGGTTATATCCGCGCTCTGGATCGCGACGTCGGTGCCCGTTCCCATCGCAATTCCGACCTGGGCTTGGGCCAACGCCGGCGCGTCATTGATTCCATCGCCGGCCATCGCCACATTGTGTCCTTCNCCCTGCAGCCGCTTAATCGCAGCAGCTTTTTCGTTCGGCAGCACCTCAGCGATCACCTCATCAATATTGAGATCGCGCGCTACCGCCTCGGCCGTGCTGCGGCTGTCGCCGGTGAGCATGACGATGCGCAGCCGGCGCGCGTGCAATTCTTTAATGGCCTCGGGCGTGTCGCTTTTGATTGGATCAGCCACTCCCAACATACCGGCCGGCCGATTATCAATCGCCAGGAACATGACCGTCTGACCATCGAGGCGGAGTTTTTCGGCGATGGCGGCAAGAGACTTTTCCTCCATTCCAAACTCAGCGAGCAGTGCCCGATTCCCTAGACTGACCTCGTGTCCCGTGACGACGCCCTGAACTCCTTTGCCACTCAGAGATCGGAACATCTCGGCATTGGCCAGATTAATTCCGCGGTCGAGCGCGCCGGAAACGATCGCCCCGGCCAGCGGATGTTCACTGGCGCGCTCAACGCTGGCGGCCAAACGCAGCAGTTCAGTTTCATCGAATCGATCAATTGAAATTACGGAAACGAGTTTCGGCTTGCCTGCTGTGAGGGTGCCGGTTTTGTCAACTACGAGCGTGTCTATCGCACGCAGCACCTCTATTGCTTCGGCGTTACGGAAGAGCACGCCGGCGTGTGCCCCCGCGCCGGTCGCCACCATAATCGACATCGGCGTCGCCAGTCCGAGCGCGCAGGGACAGGCAATAATGAGTACGGCTACAGCATTGATGACGGCATAGGCAAATCGTGGTTCCGGCCCAAGCGCGGCCCAAATAACAAAGGTAACGACCGCGATCAGAATGACCGCCGGCACAAAGTAACCCGAGACGACGTCGGCCAGTTTCTGAATCGGTGCACGACTGCGTTGCGCCTCTGAAACCAGCTGCACGATCTGCGAAAGTAAAGTCTCAGCGCCGACCCGCTCTGCACGCACGACGACCGATCCAGTCCCGTTTACTGTCGCGCCGATTACCGGGTCGCCCACAGCTTTCTCAACCGGGATCGATTCACCAGTCACCGTCGATTCATCAATGGAGGTCGTCCCTTCGACTACAAAGCCATCCACCGGCACCTTCTCTCCCGGCCTGACGCGCAACAGATCTCCGACCTGGATCCGATCGAGCGGTACATCGTGCTCGCCTCCATCAACGCTGATTCTGCGCGCCGTCTTTGGCGCCAGTTCCAATAGTGCTTTAATCGCCGCGCTGGTTGAGCTGCGCGCTTTCAATTCCAGCACCTGGCCTAATAAAACGAGGCTGGTAATCACCCCGGCAGCCTCGAAATAAACGGGCACTTTACCCATCGCGTCATGAAACGAGTCCGGGAATACCTGCGGAGCAATCGCGGCGATCAGGCTGTACACATATGAAACTGCAACGCCCAAACCAATCAACGTGAACATATTCAGACTGCGATTCACGATCGATTGCCAGGCGCGGACAAAGAACGGCCAACCGCCCCACAAAACGACCGGCGTTGCCAGTACCAGCTGAATCCAGATTATCGAGCGCACCGGCAACAGGCGCTCAACAGGATTCGCGCGGAGCATTTCACTCATCGCCAAAAGCAACAACGGAAACGAGAGCACTGCGCTCACCCAAAACCGGCGCGTCATGTCGACGAGTTCGGGATTCTCCTCGTCTGTGAGCGAGACCGTACGCGGCTCGAGCGCCATACCGCAGATGGGACAACTGCCCTGCGCATCGCGCACGATCTCCGGGTGCATCGGGCAGGTGTATTCGGTATGTGGCCGCCATGGGCCGCCATGATCAGCGCCCTGAAGCTTCGCGATTGTGATTGGTGTGGACGGCTGGATTCCGACCGGGGCCACCAGCTTAGGCCTTAAATACTGTTCCGGATCAGCCTTAAACTTTTCCCGGCAACTCAGCGCACAGAAGAAGTACGTTTTTTCGCCGTAGGCGAACGAAGCGGCAGCCTTTTGCGGATCAACCGTCATGCCGCAAACAGGATCGATCGCGGAAGTATCAGCGTCGGACGTTGGTTTATTTTCGGGTTGCACAGCAGACGCGTGGCGGGATTCATTCCGCCGCCAATCTCATTCTACCAGTGAAGATGTTAGCGAGATTGTACGCCGTGTGAAAGTGGGAAATCGAAAAAATTAGTCGCGCCGAAACGAAAATCTGATTCGAATGACCTGAATCTCGGTTCGTGTCATTTCCGGTTCAACATAGGTCGGGCAGTAATAATCGCAACTGTCACTTTCTAAAACTTGAAAATAAGAAACAACCAGCGATTGCGACTAGTTAACGCTCGGTGACGAAACAACACCGAAACACTTTTGAATTTCGTCCGCCTCTATGGTGTCGCGCTCCAGGAGCAACTCGACGAGACGGTTGATGGAACCGCGCTGAGATTCGACAACCTCACAGGCCCTTTCGAGTTGCGCGTTGACAATGTCGCTCGTGGCGGCGTCTGCTTGATCTAAGAGACTCTGGCTTTGACCCGGCGGCTTGTCGCCGACATAGATCGGACCCAGCGGGCTCATGCCGAATTCACGCACCATTTTCCCGGCAATTTCCACGGCCCGTTCGATGTCGTTCGACGCTCCGGCCGTCATGGTGTCCAGGACAATCTGTTCGGCTGCTCGTCCGCCAAGCAGCACGGCAATCTGGTCTTCGAGATATTCGCGCTTCTTCATCAAACGGTCACGGTCGGGCAGAGATTGAGTCACGCCGAGCGCGCGACCTCGCGGCAGAATTGAGACTTTGTGAATCGGGTCGCCATTCTTCACCGCCAACCCCACGGCGACGTGACCGGCTTCGTGGACGGCGGTCGCATACCGCTCGTCTTCATCCATCAAGAATCCCTGGCGTTCGGCACCCATGAGGATTTTGTCGCGGGCATATTCAATGTGCCGGCGGGCTACCGATTCACGGCCATCGCGCGTGGCGGCAATTGCCGCTTCGTTCAGCAGGTTAGCCAGATCAGCCCCGGAAAATCCGGGCGTACCACGGGCAATCCAGCTCAAATCGAAATCGCGATCCAGCGGAATGTTACGCGCGTGAACTTTCAGAATCGCTTCCCGTCCCCGCATATCAGCCAGGTTAACCATGATCTGCCGATCGAATCTTCCCGGGCGAGTCAACGCTGAATCCAAAACATCCGGACGATTGGTAGATCCAATCACAACGATGCTCGAGCTCTGATCGAAACCGTCCATTTCGATCAACAACTGATTGAGCGTCTGGTCCTGATCCGCAGATCCCGAATCGCTGGCGCGGCCGCGTTGCCTTCCCAAAGCATCAATTTCATCGATGAAGATGATGCAGGGTGAAAGTTTTCGCGCGCGCGCAAACAGGCGGCGCACGCGCGCGGCGCCGACACCGGCGAACTTTTCCTGAAAACTCGATCCCGAAACGCAAAGGAATGGGACGCCGGCTTCACCCGCAGCGGCTCTGGCCAGCAAAGTCTTACCCGTGCCTGGCGGACCATAAAGCAGAACCCCGCGCGGCGCGCGCCCACCCAGCCGGCCGAAGCCGATCGGGTCTTTTAGAAATTCTATTGTCTCGGCCAGTTCAGTCTTCGCTTCGTCAACGCCGGCGACGTCGCCGAAAGTGGTCTTCTGTTTGCCGCTGTGATCGTTAAGATTGAAGTTTCCGGTACGGCCATTGACGGTCGCGTAAACTCGCCAGCCTATAAACCCAAACAAACCCAACACGACGAGGGGCCAGGAGTAAGTGACTACCATTGCCACGAGACTGGGCCGAGTGGATGCGAACTCGACAGGTATGCGATTTTTTCTGAACAGCTCAACAATTGTTTGCCGAAATGACTCCCCGGCGACGGTGCTTTCGACGACTGTGCCGTCAAGCCGCGTTACGATTAGGGCATCATTATCAATGACGACTGCGGTCGCTGAGCCTCCTTCTGCGAGGGCGTACAGTTGAGAATAGTTAATTCGCTCAACCGGTAACATCGTGCTGCGGTAACGTATGAAGGAGACTGCAGCCGCTATCAGCATGGTCGCAACGAGGACTACTACCAACCTGGTCGCCCGTTGCGATCGACCCGAGAACTTCTCAATACCGAAACTCATAAATTTCCTTAAATGAGGAGCGCCGCGGCAACTACTGAGGAGCGCCGCGGCAACTACTCAGGCAGACGGTTTATGCAAACGGAACTAAAGGATTGAAAGCGAAGGCGCGCCGGGGGAGCTAACGCAGAAACCCTGTAGGCCAGTCAATACTCACGTCGGGCAGCGAGTAATTCATTTAGCCACAACGCTGGACGCAAGTCCAGTTTCAACCGACAGAATTGTAACGGCGTCGCGATGAAAACTTGATAATCCGCCGGCGTGATTGCGTTTGCTTGAGCAATGATCGAAGAGTCAGCGAATCCGCCATACTTCCGTACACTCTGTTGACCGCCCCGCAATGTCTCAATTCAAGCGCTGGCCTGCGTCGCACAGGCAAACTCGAACTATTGCTGGCAAAAACGATTCAGGCACAGTCGTTGCCAGACCAATGGTCGAGGCGGTTCCAACTAACGGGAAGGAGAAACGACAATGCTTTGGACAATTTTCGTGATTCTCTTGGTGTTGTGGTTGATTGGCCTGGTGTCCAGCTACACTTTTGGTGGATTCATTCACCTTTTACTCGTGATCGCGGTCGTCGTGCTGATCATTAATCTGGTGACCGGCCGGAGCACAGTTTGATCGCTGTGAGGTACCGGCGTCGCCACCCTGCCAACTGAAGCGACTGTGGTCAGCGGTGGCCGTAGAAGCCCTTTAAAGGCGTGTTCATCTGGCGGGATGACGAGTGGGAATGGCTCGTCATCCTGGCCGGGTCGAATTCGCACAAATAGTTTGCACGAGACCCGATTGCGGCCGTAAATCGGATTAAGAATCGCGGTTTTGAATAGAAGCTGGGGTCGCCACCGAGTGCGGGCGATACTCTATTCGTGTTCCAGATATCACGGGCGCCGCCGAAATGTGCACTCGCCCACGCGAAATGAATTGTGCTCTTGCGTGATCGTGTGCTCTTGCGTGATCGAAAGCCCGATCAATCCTGTCGCGTGCAATAGATCATCCTTATCAACCAGCTCAATCCGCGTCAAGAGTAATTCTTAGGAGCGAAATTAACACGCGACTCAAGCGCCATGTGCATGGCGGATACCGTCTTTCGTAAATCCCCGACAAAATCATTCATGATGATGCAACCTGCTCGGAGGTAAATGGCGCGGCCTGAACCAGCGCCGCGCCATATCTGAAAGACAAAATGTCTACAACACAAGGTTACGACTTCTTGGTGTCCTTCATTTCTTTCATGTTGCATGAGTCGCCACAGCAGCAGCAATCATGCTTGTCCGAAGAGGTGACGTGATTCTTCATCGCATCTTTCTTCGTCATGTCGCATGAGTCGCCACAGCAGCAACTATCCTTGTCCGCAGAAGCGACGTGATTCTTCATCGCGTCCTTCTTTTTCATGTCGCACGAGTCACCGCAGCAACTGCAACTATCCTTGTCCGCAGAAGCGACATGATTTTTCATCGCGTTTTTCGTTTTCATGTCGCACGAGTCACCGCAGCCCGCACAGCAACATGAATCCTTCTTACTACCGGCGTTGGCCGGTGTTGGATTTTGCGCGGCCGCAATTCCGGCCATCGCCATAGTCAGCACGAGCGCCAGGCCCGGCAAACACTTTCGCACTTTATACATCTGAGTTTCTCCTATCTTTTAGAAGTCTTTGCCTGCATCAGCGAACACACTGATGCCTGTTAACTGTGTATTTCAGGCAAACTCCTAAATCAGAAAGGCACAATCGAGCAGATAGGAATGGGCCCGATTAGGTAGTCGCAAGGGAACTGCCAGGGGTAAAGGATCGGAGGTGGTCAACAACTGTGAGGAAGAACGGGTCGGCTGTAGAGCTATCGAACGATCATTGGATTGCGAGCGTGACGCCACCACGATGGAGCCGCTGGTAAGTGGGCAACAGTTCATCACACCGGATTGAGTCGGCGTCGAGGGAATTGTCAACAGCCTCAATTCAGTAGACTCGGATGATTGATTCGACTCTCGTTGATGGGCCTTTGCAGTTCGATGTTTCGCTTTGCAACATGCATGCGCATCCATCGCCACGGAAGCGTCCATGCTATGGCCCATCAGAGTAGACTCACTGCTATCGTTCGCTGCCGCGCGCCCGTAGCTGACCATCATGCAGCCGGCGCCCGCGCACCAAAACATCAGCGCCAGTGCCAGCAGCGAACGCAGAGTCAAAATTAATTTGAAGCCTGGAATCACGGGCGGAATTGTACGCTTCCGCGGCGGAGTGTGTCGAGGGATCTAAAGAAGAATTTACAAAAAGCTGATCCTTGTCGGCCAGCTCAGAGCTTCTTGACCCGCGGCGGCTCATATTGCTCGCCATACTCGGGATATTCAATCGTAATGTAGTCACCGGGGCGCGTGTTTTGGGTCAGCAGGCTCAGCGCGTCGCGCATAACTTTCTTCTGCAAATCGCGCATTCCGGGCCGCCCGAGACTATTTCCGATCTTGAATCCCTTTGGATAAAGTGCGCGCGGTGGTCGCATCTGGCCGGAGACCTCCGGACTGACGGTAATCAACACCGTGGGCACACCTTTCATCTCAATCTCCCGCTGAACCGCGACGACCGTGCGGTGACACACGTTGGGTCAACCGCCGGTAAGGATGACCGCATCGGCCCGCGAGGCTTTGTCAATATCGTTGGCGATCTCGCGAGCGGTGCCTTCATACATTGCTTTGAGCTGCTGGGTATAGCCCATGTAGCCAATGTGCTGGCTCGCCAGACTGCCGATGAAACCCTCCGATTGCAGATCACGAAGCACGTCGATGGGGAAAACTACGTTGATGTCCTGATCAGCGTCCGCGTGATCGTAATGATGATGAGTGACCATGAGGTTTGCCGAGTCAACGTCCGGCGCAATTTCACGGTAGCTCAAATCGCCAAGTTCATCAGCGATGTTGAATGGTTCCTGATCCTTCAGATGCACACCGCCGGCCGTGACGATCGCGATCGTGCTCTTGGCCAGCTCACGCTCAAAGGGCGTGAACGGAACGCATTTTCTGGAAATGGTCATTTTCCCTTTAGGGTAACAAATCTGAACTGACCATGGTAGCCACGGATGTTTCCAGCGGCTGAATGCGTCTTGCGTTTCTGAGTATCAGAAAGTAAATTGGCGCGCACCGAAATTTCCAACCCGACTTGATTTGGAGGACTCGACATGACTGAACCGCAAGCTTCGGCCGCAGCGCCGGCCCCCGCGCCTGACTTGCAGATTTTACAGATGACCCTGGCCCCCTTTATTACGCAAGCACTCTATGTGGCGGCGAAACTCGGTATCGCAGACCTCGTGGCGGACACTTCAAAAACGGCGGCTGAATTGGCTGCTGCCACCGGTACGGACGAGCGTTCGCTTTATCGCATCCTGCGGGCACTAGCGAGCGCGGGCGTGTTTTCCGAAACTGCACCTCGCACTTTCGCTAATACGCCGGCGAGCGAGACGCTCCGGAATGACGCGCCTAACAGTACTCGCTATTACGCCATTTTCATTGGTGAAGAACCGCACTGGCGAAACATCGGTCACACCATGTACAGCGTTAAGACTGGTAAGCCATGCTGGGAACATGTACATGGCGAGCCGATTTTTCCTTACATGTTCAATACCAACAAAGAACTGGGAGAGATTTTTAACCAGTCAATGGTCAGCTTTTCTCATCAGGACATAGGGCCGGTGATCAATGCCTATGATTTTTCGGGCGTGAATACGCTGGCCGACATCGCGGGTGGCTACGGGCATCTACTGGCCGCGATTCTCAAGAAATACCCGGCGATGAAAGGCGTCTTATTCGAGGTCCCTCAACTGCTTGACGGCGCGCACGGTTTTATCGCGGAGAGCGGCGTAGCTAATCGACTAGAATTTGTCAGCGGAGATTTTTGCCGGGAAATTCCCGTGCAGGCTGATGTGTATATGCTCAAACACATCATTCACGATTGGTACGACGATACCTGCACGGCGATTCTGCAGAACATCCGGCGTCACATGCCTGAGGATGGACGCGTGCTCATCATCGACTCGGTGATACCACTTGGAAACGAGCCACATATGAAGAAGGTGCTCGACATCGAGATGTTGATTGCCCCGGGCGGGGTGGAACGGACGGCTGAGGAGTTCGAAACGCTGCTCAACAATTCAGGGTTTCGATTAAACCGAATTATTCCGACCGCGTCAGCAAACAGCATCATCGAGGCGGTGAAGGCGTAGACTGTTTCGTCTTAGAAAGCAGTTGTTGACCTCAGTTTGAAGGCGGACGGTTTCGTGTGACTTCGTGGATCGTTTTGCTATTCACTCGGAGGACGATCCACCAAATCACACGAAACAACACGAACAGACGATTGCAGTCAGAACTCATCGCCGGCGCTTGAGGTCAACGGCGTCTTCGATCTGCTTTCGAGGACAACCAACTGACGCGGATAAGGCGAGCCATCTGTTTCCCGGCATTGGTAGGGATAGTGGGTAACTGACTTGGTCCTGCCGTTCAAAGTAAATCTCGTGGTTTACATGATCTCGACCTCATACATGCGCCCGTCGTCCCAGCACCCGTCGGCTCGATTGCGATAAACGTCACGAAGAGCGAAGTAATTGATCCGCTCGACCCCCTCGATCAACTCGTTCATCTCCGCTCGGCTGATCTTCATCTTGATCCGGCCGATGTCAAAATCGAAAGTCTGCCCTTCGACATTCACGTTACCATTGGAGATTACCCTAATCACCAAACCCTCTCTGAAGAGTGTGATTTCTGCCTCGGTGGGGACAGAATTATGATCTCGCGAGCGCGGTGGCAGGGATTGCGGTTTGCACGTCGCAACCGCTAAGCCAACCAACAATCCGCACACGAAAAGCCGCCGAAGTATCATATTTTTGGAACTTGCGGTTCGTGGCGACTGAACCCTTGACCCGGGTCCAGTCGCTGCCAAACGTGTCACGCCCGACGGGCGTTAAAGTTTCCGCAATACTTCGAACAGATCTTCGTTATCCGGCTGATCGGAAATGTTGTGAATGTCTTTGTAGGCGATCTTTCCCTGCTTATCGACAACGAAAAGCGCGCGCTCGGAGATGCCGTCATTCGCGCGATAGGCGCCGAACGCCTTGGCTACTTCGCCTTTGGGATGAAAATCGCTCAGAAGATCGTAGGAAAGTCCACCGAGGCTCTTGGCCCAGGCGGTGTTACAGGGAACGCTATCAACTGAGATGCCCAGCACCTGAGCATCGTAGCCCGCGAAGCGTTCGAGGTCGGCCTCATACGCAGGCATTTGCGCCGTTCAGACGGGCGTCCAGGCGAGGGGATAAAACGCGATCACGACATTCTTTTTGCCCCGGAAATCTGAGAGCTTCACCTTCTTATCTTTCTCGAGGTTACTCTTCAGCTCAAAATCCGGAGCCATATCTCCAACTTCTGGCATGGATCCAGCTCCTCCTTCAGCTTCGCAATTAATTGTTTGATTTACGGAACTAGACTAGCTTTTTTGCCAATGCGAATCAAGACCTAATGCTGGCCAATATACGTTTACACGTTCGGAACTGATCCCTAATCCCAAACGATTTTGTTCGTGTTGTTTCATGTGAATTCGTGGATCGTTCTCACTGAACGTTAAGAACAATCCACGAAATCACTGGCAGGAATTATAAAGCACCGTCGAGCCGGCGCACTCCAAATCACCCACGAAAGTACGTCCTGCTCGACGACTTGACACCCCAATTTAGAATTATTATAATTCTAATCGTGGTTAAGCAAAAAACAGAAAGGGCAGCGGTCGGCTTAACCCGTCAGCGCCGGGTGGTGCTCGAGGTGGTGCAGTCGGGGGATCATCATCCGACTGCGGCCGAGGTGTTCGAGGCGGCGCGCGGGAAAATGCCCGGTATCAGCTTTGCGACCGTGTATAACTCGTTGCGCTTTCTCCGCGACGAAGGGTTGATACGCGAAATCAATTTCGGCAATGGGGCCAGCCGCTACGATCGCGAAACCAAGCGGCACGATCACGCAATCTGCTCTCAGTGCGGAAAGCTGGTCGATTTTGATTTGCCCGGTATGGTCGCTTTAAGCGGGCCGGCAGCCCGAGCGTCGAACTTCAAAGTCGAATCAATCCAACTTACTCTGGTCGGCCGTTGTCCCCAATGCCGGAAACGGCTGCGATAGTAATTAGAGCGTTTTGTCGTAATTTTGAAACCGTCGCGAGGCATAAGGTGCGCGACATAATTTGACTAATTCAGAGGAGGAAGAATGTCAGCAGCAGCTACTGCAATAGCAACCAGTTACGAAAGCGCGCAGGTCGGCAAGCCCGCGCCTGATTTCGAAATCCCGTCAACCCGAAACATCCAAAAACTCAATGAGCCGGTAAAGCTTTCAGATTATCGCGGCAAGTGGGTCGTACTGCTTTTTTACCCGCTCGATTTTACCTTCGTTTGTCCAACTGAACTGACAACCTTCAGCGATCGCTTCGATGACTTTGAAGGCGTCGGCGCGGAAGTAATCGGTATTTCCACAGATTCAGTTTATTCTCATCGCGCCTGGTTGCAGACGCCACGCGATAAGGGTGGTGTTGAAGGTCTGCGTTTCCCGCTGGGCGCGGACATCACCAAAAAGATGTCGAAAGACTATGGTGTGTTGATTGACGATAAAGGGATTGCCCTGCGTGGTTTGTTCGTGATCGATCCGGAAGGCGTTCTGCGCTACAAAGTCGTTCACGATCTGAACATCGGCCGTTCGGCGGAAGAGACGCTGCGTGTAATTCAGGCGTTGCAGACCGGCGGTCTCTGCCAGGCGGAATGGCGGCCCGGCCAGGAAACCATCAAGGCGTAAGTTGCATGATTTGGAGTGCGTCGGCAGTGACTGGAGCGCAAGCGTCCCGATTGCAATGTTCGCGCAGCGCGAACGTGAAAAGAGCAAGCAAGGACGCTTGCGCTCCAGCCGCCGGCGCACTCCAAAAACTTCAGGAGAATCAAAATCATGCCCATGAGAATCGGAACCCCCATGCCTTCGCTCGAGGGCGCAACCGAATGGCTCGAAGGATCAGCCGCAGAAGTTTCCGAAGGGATGCAAGGACATCCGGTCCTGATTCACTTCTGGTCCTTAAGCTGCGGCATGTGCAAAGACAATCTGCCGCGCGTCGCTGAGTGGCGAGAAAAATACCGCGATGCGGGTCTGCGACTCGTTGCGATTCATATGCCGCGTTATCCGGAGGACACAAACCTTGATGCGGTTCGCGAAACCGCGGGCTCGTACGGCATTACCGAGCCGCGCGCCGTCGATAACCAGCACCAGCTGCGCGACGCGTTCGAAAACGAGCACGGCTACGTGCCGGCCTACTATCTATTTGACGAGCAGCACAAGTTGAAGAGCTTCGCGGCGGGAGAATACGGCACGAAGGTCATGGAACCAGCGCTCGAACGAATGTTGCGCGTATCAAACACCGCAAGAAGCGCCACGACATAATCCCTTAAACGACTGCCAATAAATCTGCCGCCGTCACCTGGTTGCACATCCTTCCAGGCTCGTGGCGGCGATTCAAATCGAGCAGAAACAGCTTATCGGCTTCGTTCGGCCTCCCGAGAAAATACCCCTGGCCTTCATCACAACGAAGCAGCCTTAGGAAGGCGAGTTGATCTTCGGTCTCAATGCCTTCCGCGATCACTTTCAACCTCAGGTTATGGGCCAGCGTGATAATTGCCATTACCAGCGCGGCGTCGTCAGGGTCGCTGGTCGCGTCTTTAACAAAAGACGCGTCGAGCTTGACTGAATCGATTGGCAACCGTTTCAGATAGCCAAGCGATGAGTAGCCGGTGCCGAAGTCATCGATAGCGATTTTTACACCAGTGCCTCTGAGAATCGTCAACGCACGAATTCCCTTTTCCGGATCCTGCATCAAAGAGGTTTCGGTGACTTCGATTTCCAGATAAGAGGACGCCAGGCCGGTACTCTTTAAAATCTCCGCAACCTTCGCGGGAAATTCATCTTCCTGTAGCTGTTGCGGCGAAACATTAACGGCGATCCGAAACTGTGTGAGCCCCAAATGCTGCCACCTGTGCGCCTGGGCACAAGCCATGCGCAACACTGATTCTCCGAGCTCCACGATTAATCCGGTTTCTTCCGCCAGCGGAATGAAGTCCTCCGGCAGGCGCAAACCCTTTTCTCGATCCCGCCAACGGACAAGCGCTTCGGCGCCAACGATTCGTCTCGAGTGAATTTCGACCTGCGGCTGGTAATAAACCACGAAGTCACCGCCGGCGAGTGCCTGACGCAACCGCCTGGCGGCGGCATCGATTCGATTCGCGTGCGGATGCGTCGTCCGCAGATTCCTGCGATGGTCGAGAGCGCGACGAACAACACTCGCAACCTGCGCCAATTCGAAAGGTTTGGTTATGTAATCAAACGCGCCGGCGCGCATCGCCTCGATCGCCGATTCGATCATACGCTGACCGCTAATCATCACGACCACAGACTCGGGCGCCACCGTGGTGAGGTACGGCATCATCTCGAGTCCGGTCATTTGCGGCATGTTGATGTCGCTTATAACCACGTCAAATGACTCATTGGCAAGAATCGTCAAAGCATCGGTCGCTGAAGGCGACGTGATGCAGTCATACGATCGACTCAGGAACTCGTGAAGGATATTTCTGATTTCCGCATCATCGTCAATGATCAGCACCCGGGGCCTTTGTTCCTTCATAATTAGCCGCGTCGCAACGGTAATGCCAGACGCAAATCAGTAGCAAACTGGTTAGCCAAGTCCTCTTAAAGCAACACTGTCGCGGACTTTTGCCGCAGCGAGCTAAGAGCCCTATGCAGATTTCTGCATGAAGACGAAACAAACTCGTTAAACATGTGTCAACATTGATGTTAACAGCGCAAACTCTCCTTGTAACTGGCAGTAATTGCGTTGTCAGTTACATGGGTCTGCTGGCTATAGATACTTCTTTAACTGTGGGCGCGGCTTGAACGCTAGAAACTAGCCCGCCCGTCTCTTCGGTACGATCGTTGCACTC
>AP72_2010_repI_A001DRAFT_1000191_pt1 | contig 13376 bp, 11 predicted proteins | sample AmaPasrepliIA001_FD_9535 | JGI IMG/M metagenome (IMG submission 9535)
GGTTGACTTTCTTCTGTCAATTGTCGGTTTGGCCTCGCTGCTTGGAGCATGTTGGGAGTTTTGGGCGTTTACCCGCCCGGATGGCGTCTTCAAGTGGCAGGGACTGATCGCGCTGGTGCTGGCCGTAGTCTTTTGTGCTTGCGCACTGCTTTTGTTCCTGCGCCATGTGAACAAGGAAGAGGAGATTCACATTACTCAGTAAGAATGGTTTGCAAGAATCAACGCCCCCGACGGATGATTGCTTGCGATGGCTCTGTGGTAAGAATATTCGCCGGCGCCATAGCCGGCCCGGCGAGGAAAAGTTTTGACGGACGCCGTTTGCGCCTGCGCTGAATGCCCTTGCGCAAATGGCGTTTTTGTTTTGGAGTGCGGCGACTCGTCGCCGCTTTCGAAAGCGCTGCCAGGCAGCGCACTCCAAGCACCCGGTCGCTACCGCTCCCGGTTCTGACCCCGAAGGAGTAATCATAGAGATGCTTCCCCATGCTTTAATCCTTTTATTACAAACCGGAGTCAGCGCCAAACAGCCGGCGTACTTTGCAATCGTCTTCTTAGGATTGCTGGTGATTGGCGGCATTGCCTGGTTAATCGCCGCAGTCTTGGGTTTTGCGCGCGCGCGGGCATTCGGAGCGCCGACCCGTTGGTTCAGCTTCGCCGCTGTTTGCCTGCTGATCTATCACATTCAATTCGTGCTGCTTGGGTTTGTCACCTATATGGGTGCGCAACAAAATGACTTTGATATGGTGCTCCAGTTTGGCGCGTTCCTGAATGTGTTTGTGGTGCTGGGCGCGATTTGCGCGATCATGGGATTTGTACGATTGACCAACCCGCCGCGGTGACGTTGGTACGCACGCCTCCGGCGTGCAGCACGCCAGAGGCGTGCGTACCGAAGCCTCTATGAACAGAAAGCATTTGCTTTTGGCCGCGCTCGCCTTAATAGCGGGCGCGGCAGTTTTATTCGTGGTTTCACGATGGCCCGACCGCGGCCGGGCCGGATTTGTCCAGGCACGCAACGGCCGCTTTACGATCGACGGCAGACCCTTCCGCTTTGTCGGCGCGAATGTAGCGATAATGTATCGCGATGATGATCGCGCGAAAATGCCTGAGACTCTGCGGCAGGCGGCGCAAAGAGGGATCAAAGTGGTGCGAGTGTGGGCCTCGGGTGAAGGCGGTCCAAACGATGTAAAACCAATTGCCGATTTTAACGATTGGCCGCGCACCCACTCATTTCGCAACACACCTGACCAGTGGAATGAAGCCGAGTTCGTCTTTCTGGATCAGGTGCTGGCCGAAGCCGCCAAAGACAATCTGCGCGTGCAGTTGTGCCTGGCCAACTGGTGGCGCGATACGGGTGGCGTCAGCCAGTACCTCCGCTGGGCAGGAATAAACGGAGCCGACGACGACAGATATCCTTTCGGCCTGAACCTGGAAATCGCGATGCAGTTTTTTACCAACGAAACTGCGCGCCGTTTGTACCGGGCCCACGTCGAAAAAATCGCCACCCGCCGCAACACCGTGACTGGCATCCTCTACAAGGATGATCCGGCAATTTTTGGTTATGAATTGATCAATGAAGCACAATCTTTGACGGGCCGCTGGGAAGAACGGCGTTCATGGCTCAACGAGATGAGCACTTACCTGCGATCTCTCGATCCGGATCACATGATCGCGCCGGGAGAATGGGCATATCGATCGGCAGCCGAGCGCCGCGAATGGCTGGCTGATCACTCGCTTGCCAATGTCGATTACTGTGACGTTCATAATTATCCGAAAGACGACCAGGACAGCTTCGTCGATTCGCCAAAGGCCCTGAATGAGTTTATTCAGAATCGCGTCGCGGCGGCCTATTCAATACGCAAGCCCCTGGTCTTCGGAGAGTTTGGCATTGGGTCCGAAGGTTATAAGGGCGTTTCGCAAATCGATTGGTACCGCGCGTACTTCGAGCACACGGCACGCAACGGCGCCGGTGGTGCGATGTTCTGGATCATCACCCCGGACGCGCAGCGCGGTTATGGCGTAACGTATTCATCGGCGCGCGACGCGCAGTTACTTAACGAAATACTAGGCGCATCGCATTTGTTCGCGTCGCTGGTTAATGCTTCGCCGCCGCCGGAGTTGACGGATCCCGGCAGGCATCTGATTCCCCGCCAGTTTGCTTTTTCCCGGCAACCCGACGATGAAGCAGTGAAACCAAAAATCATCTTCCAGGATGAGAATCCGAAGGATAAATGGATTCTTTACCGGTTTACTCCTAACTCGGTGGCGAGCGGCCGCTTCGAAAAACTCGGCGGCGGAGATGGGTATATCTGGGGAGCCGGCGCAGGCTATTTTGAATACCTGGTGCCCGGCCGACAGGATCGCCGCAGAGTTGGATCGATCATTGTGCATGCGCATCTGCAACCGGTTTTGCCGACGGACGCGAAGACGTCGTGGATTCGCACACGGGTGACCTTGTTCGTTGATGGAAAATTCATGGGTTCGCGCTTGATTCCGTGGGAAGATCCAAAGGAGCCTGTGATTCAGGAGTGGAAGATTGATTCGTGGAACGTGCGCCTGCGGGCGGCGCGGGGGCTACCGCTCCAGATTCGTTTGGCGGTGACGGTTGATTCAGATTGGCTTTATGGAATCAATATCTCGAACTGGCCGGAAGGATTCGATTCCCATGATCGGACGCCGGTCGAGGTCGAGATTAGATAAAAGACGAACCTCGCCTTCGTATGATTTCATGGTTATCTCTCTACAAACACGTGACCACGAAATGCACGAATGGGGGCCTATTTCTTACTCAGTGGTGCCGGACAAGCGCATCGCGAGGAACCGAAAACCACGAATCACACGAAGAAAGACGCACCTCTTTTCGGGTGATTTCGTGGTTGTCGTTCTGCTAAAAAACCACGAAATGCACGAACGTGGGCGTTAGCTAAACAGGTGTGTGAAAACCATGAGAATCACCCGAGGCTTACCCCTGCTGCCATCTCATTTGAACCCATAAAGCTTCGCCGCGTTATCGCGCAGCACCATGCGTGCCAGTTCCATCGCCCGCGCGTGATCGATCTCGCGGTCATTGATCATTCCCGTCAGTGCCAGCGTCAACGCTTCTCGCGCGGTGGTGTTCGAAAGCCACGCAACTTCACCCCAATCGACTTCCGGTCCGAATGAGAAAGCGTCCGTGCCGAACAGGACTTTATCAGGATAAAACTCCAGCCAGTTCCGCAGCGTCTCACTCAACTCACGCGGGTAGGTAAAGAATGTCTGCGCCGAAAAATCTGCGTAGACATTTGGTTTACTCAAAAGTGATCCCATCTCTTTGGTAAAAGGATAGCCGCCGTGGACCACGACAAAGTTCGTCTGGCGCAGAGTCGGATCGTTGAAAGCGTATTCGAGTAACAAGGGATTACTGCCGGTCTGGCGATAGAAGCCGCCCGCGCCTTCAATGCAATGAATGTGCACCGCCAGACCGAGACGCCCGGCTTCGCGGGCAATGTAGAAAAAGAGGAAATCCTGCAACGCTTTGTAATCAGCCGGCGGCGGTTCGCCCCCGCGCACGTAACCCGCGTAGGTCAGCCGGGCCCTCGCTTCTTCGGGATTGTCGAAATCAAGCTTGCGCAGGTACGCGGCTTCGTACTTGATTGCCACCGCGCCGTTACGCTTCTGTCGTTCCAGCGTCGGCGTGACGACCGTTTTCAAATAAGCATCGAGCGTGGCCGGCAACGCTGGCAGGTTCAGATCACTGAGGTATCGCTGTAGCAACTTTTCTTCACCGGGATAGAAGCCTTTGTAGTCTGCATTGAACCGTTTCTGGGCTTCGTTACTGAGCGGAAAGATCAGCGCGTCATCAAACGGCACCCAGCGGAACCGTGGCGGATTCAAGCCCCGACCCATCGCCACGCGATTTGCGAACATCGTCTCAATATTCAGTTGATCGAGAATCCACGCCGGCGTCCCGTCGCCACGCTGCTTCAACACGGCCTGTTTAGCATTTAACAATTCGCGCACGTGCACCTCACTCATATCCTGATGCGAATAGCCGTACAGGTCGTGCCAGGCGCGAATGAATTCTTGATTTGTCGGGCTGAGACGGACCGGTAAAGGAAACGCCGCGATCGCGTCCAGCGGCAGCGCATCGAATTCCGTGTCCGGCGGCTCGCCCGGCGAGACGTACTTCACCGGATGCGCATGATTGTCGATCGCCTTAATCTTCATAATCTCTGCGAGCAGGTCACGATCGATTCCCGCCTGCGCGGAAACGCTTGCGCGAGAATCAACGAATAACCATAAGGCCGAGCAAGCCATCACAGTCGCCAGGAATTTAGGAAGAACGCGGAGAGGGCTCATCGTGAATGCACCTTTCTCTTCGCTGTCACCATCAGACAAAATGTGCTAATAAATCGGTGCGGATTATACTTAAGCGATGACGGCGTAGCATAGTGCACGATTGAACTTGGATTCGCAGACTATGTTGTGAAGCAAACTTAAATGTCAGGGCTCTCATTCACACCTCGCTTTAGCGAGGTGACAAGAACTCGTTCATTTAGTAATAGCCGTTTTAACGGCTTACGGAAACCGTTGAAACGGTTCTCTTCGTTAGTTCTCGTCCACACACCTCGCTCAAGCGAGGTGTGAATGAGAGTCTTGTCGGCTGTCTGCCTATAGCCATCTTGTGTTGTCGGCAGGCGCATCAACTTCGGATTGACATCTCGACGTCCCATGCCTCTCAACGAAACGTTCTTTATCACTGGGTTTCCCGGGTTTCTCGCGACACGTCTGGTAAAGCGGCTGGCGGCCGAAGGCGCGCGATTCATTCTCTTGACTCAACCCGCTTTTGTCGGGGCGGCGTTGGAAGCGACGCGGCAAATCGCGCGCCACACGAGGGCGAAACCGGAAAACTTTCAGATCGTGCCCGGCGATATCACCAGATCTGATCTTGGTTTGCTGCCGCATGAGCTGGAAAAAGCCCGCGAAGAAGTTTCCAGCATTTTCCATCTCGCCGCGATTTACGATCTGGCGGTGCCGCGCGATGTGGCCACCCACGTCAATGTACAAGGCACGCTGAATATCAATGAGTTCGCGAAGACAATCAGAAACCTGCGGCGATACAATTATGTTTCGACCTGTTATGTCGCCGGCAAGCGAACAGGGCTGATAAAGGAAAATGAACTGCAGCATGACGCCGGCTTTCGCAATCATTATGAAGAAACCAAGTACCTCGCTGAATTGTCGGTCCACGCGCTGAGATCCGAATTTCCCATTACGATTCATCGTCCGGCCGTTGTTTGTGGTGATTCCAAAAGCGGCGAGACCGCGAAATACGACGGCATCTATTATTTGATTCATTACCTGCGCCGTTGGCCCGGTGCGCTGACGCTTTTGAACATCGGCAATCCGGAAGTGTGTCTGAACCTCGTCCCGGTTGATTTTGTGGTTGAAGCCATGGTGACGCTGGCCACGGATGAGCGCGCCGTTGGCATGACACTGCAACTCGCTGATCCGGCGCCGCTGACGACCCAGGAACTGTTTGATGAGATTTCAAAAGCTGTAGGCGGGCGGGACTCGTTTACGACTGTCCCGGCAAAGATTGTCTACCCGGTGCTGATGTTGCCGCTGGCGCCAAAGATCACGGGCCTACCGCATTCAGCCGTGCCCTATTTCTTCCTCGAGCAAACGTATGACACGACCGGGGCCAGAGAAATACTGGAACCACACGGAATTCGCTGTCCGGCTTTTCCCGTTTACGTGGACGCGCTGGTGAATTTTGTAGCGGAACATCCGGCGCTATGAGGTCAGAACCGCCGGCGTTAGCGGGCGGGCACGTCGTGGTACTTTATTGGGGAAGCTATTTGCCCGCCCGCTACCGCAGGCGGTTCTGACTTCAAGGCGCCAGGCGTTCGATCAACCAGGTTCCATCATCCCGCAGAGTATATCGCAGACGATCGTGCAGACGATTTTCCTGACCTTGCCAGAATTCAATTACCTTAGGCTTGACGCGATAGCCACCCCAATGCGGCGGCCGCGGAACATCGTCGCCAAACTTTGCCGCAAACTCTGCAAACCGCTTTTCCAGCAGGGCGCGATTTTCGATAGCTTCACTTTGCTCGGAAGCCCAGGCGCCAATCCGGCTGCCGAGCGGTCGTGAGTGAAAATAGACGTCCGATTCTGCGTCCGAGACTTTTTCGGTCCTTCCTTCAATTCGCACTTGTCGCCAAAGCTGCGGCCAATAGAAAAGCAGACAAGCCTGTTGGTTGGCGGCCAATTCGCGCGCCTTGCGACTCTGATAATTGGTATAGAAGACGAAACCCTGGTCATCGAAACTCTTTAGCAGAACTATGCGCGCACAGGGGCGGCCGTTTCGGTCAGCAGTTGCGAGGGTCATGGAAATCGTGTCCTGCTCAGACACGCCGGCGGCGCGGGCGGCCTGCGACCACCGTGCGAATTGGTGAAAGGGATTTGCGTCGACGGTGGCTTTGGTAAGTGCCGAAGAGTTTTCAGTCATGTAGAACGAGGGCAGCTGTATGTGATTCCCATATCGCGTGAAGCTTGAAACGCAAAGCTTTCAAGCCGGCCTTAGAGTCGCAAAGGAATAGAGATTTTCTATTCGAGCCCGGCTTCGGCCTCTTCTTTTTTCTTGGTCCACATGCCGGCGATCTGTTGTGCTTCGGCGTAGGTGAGATTGTCATAGATATCGGAATTATCTATTACCTGGCCGTTCTCGAGTTCAGCTACTTCCCAATCGGGAGATTCAGGGTCCGTGCCGGACTTGCCTGCCGACACGCGAATCTCAAAGGTGGTGTTCTTACGTTCTTCGATCATCGGTTTGCTCTTTCAGGGTTGTTTACGAGTCGCTAGATAGTAAAACAGAAAGCGGGTGAAATCCCAGCGCGCTCACAGGAAGTTGCGAATTTCGGAATGTCATCCAGGGACGGTCCACGAAACCAAACGAATCACGATACCAATTTCGTGTTTGATTCGTATGATTTCGTGGATCGTTTGCTCAAGTTGCAAGAGACGGCCTGAATCACTGGAGAAATTTGTTACTGTGAAGCATCTATTGCCGAGATTATTTTGAATTCGCCCTGAATTTTCGCAAATTGCAGGTGCAAGGCCGGCAAGGTTAAGTCAAACACCTCAGTGCCTTTAGGCAGCCCCAGGCAAGCTTTGGCGCAGACTGAAGGGCTTGGATCAGAATCCCGGATCATATCAGCGTATAATTTCGAACTTTGAGAGCGACTGTTTATGACGTGTCTTCGCATCTGGCCGGCGATTTTTTCCAACAAGGCCGTATACATGAGCATCTGATCAACGCTGGCGATTTTTTCTGCGAGATAGTCGTAACCGCCGCCTTGCGCTCGTTTGTACTTACGTGTGTAGGGGTCCGCATCTATTAGGCTGTAAACATCCGCCGGGATCATTTTTCCTTCCGGGATTCGCTCGTTGTCAGTTGTATCGTCATCCGGCGGTGTTTTACCGATGACATAAAGCGAAGTTAAGTACGCAGCGTTCATCGCAGCGACATAGAATCTTTGCAAATCATCGCGGCTGGCTTTTGCGGCCAGTTCGGGCCCAAGGTTGTCAAACCAATCTCTGTCCGCGTCATTGAGATAGCGGCCAACGAAGTCGCTCACAAAAAACTTGTCGACGACTTGCCTGAAGTCCAGCGTCTGGGCCAGCGTCTGTCTAACCGCTAGCGCAAACTTATTGACTTTCTCTGATTCAATTCGCTCTTCCGCTATGGTCCTGGTGGTTACGGGATCAAACTCTCGGGCGATTAGTTCGCAGGCTGGAATCGATATCGAGGCGATTACGCTGCCGGGTTCGATATGACGCCAAGTATACGGCGAACGCATTAATTCAGAATCCAGCATGTTGCCGCTGGTGTCGAGAAAGGTTACTTCATAATACCGGTACAACTTATCCGAGCACCGGAATTCCACCGTTTCCAGCCGCGTCTTGTATTTTGAATTAGCTTTTCCCGGCAACGGCTCGGACTGCTTGAAAATCCAGCGAAAAGTAATTCGCCCGATGTCTCCACCCAGCACCACGCGCGCGGTGTTCATTTCGATAATACTTTCGTCGAAGGTATAGACTCGCGACCACTCAGGGAAGTTTTGCGCACTGACGAAACTCCATGAGATTAGTAACAATGTGGTTAGCTGAAAAGGCTTCATCACAGCGGCCACCTGGAAGTTGCGAATCTCGGGAAGCGAATCCAGACAGGATCCACGAAATCAAACGAAATCCACGAACCATACTAAGATTCGTGTTAATTCGTGTGATTTAAAGGATCGTTCACTCAACTAAAAGTAAACGCAACTTAGCACACTACACGGATCACTACTCCGCATAATACGCCGCCTCAGGGTAATATCAAGATCGATCCAGGATTCTCGCCGATGGGATTCTAACGGTTGTCAGATCTGAAAAAATCAGCATTGCCGCTCGTAGCTATCGTCGGCCGGCCGAACGTGGGCAAATCGACGCTGTTCAATCGCCTGATTGGCGAGCGCCGCTCAATTGTCGGTGACGAGCCAGGCATTACGCGTGACCGCATCTATGGCGAATCTGAATGGAATGATACGCGCTTTGCCCTCGTCGATACGGGAGGCATCGTGCCGGACGATGAAGCAATCATCCCGGCCAATATTTTGAAACAGGCAGCGGTGGCCATTGATGAGGCCCGCGCGTTGATCTGGGTGGTTGATGCCCGCAAAGGCGTAACGCCCCTGGATGAGGACCTGGCGCGGTTATTGCGCGAAACAGGTAAACACGTGATTGTGGCCGCCAACAAGGCTGACGTCGTGAATTGGGAACATGATGCGGCAGAGTTTCACGCCTTCGGATTCGATGATGTCTTCGCCATTTCTGCCGAGCATGGCAATGGAATCGGCGAGATGCTCGACGCCATATCTTCGGACGCGAGTGTTAGAAACCCGCCCTCGGGTTCCCCAGCTGGGCACCCCGGCTGGGGCGGGGCGGTCAGGGAGGGCGCCACTGACAGCGAAGCGGCTACAGAGCAACCCGCGCTCCGAGAACTCAACCTCGCGATTGTGGGGCGCCCCAATGTCGGCAAATCTTCGTTATTGAATCGATTGCTTGGCGAAGAGCGGGCCATCGTCTCGCCGGTGGCCGGCACCACTCGCGACTCGGTCGACACGTTGCTCGAAACTGATAATCAAAAATTTCGCATCATCGATACGGCCGGAATTCGTCGCAAGGGTAAAACGACCGCCATGGCCGAAAAGCTCTCGGTGGTGATGGCGCGCAAAAGCCTGGATCGCGCGGACGTTGCCATTGTGGTGATTGATGCCGAGGAAGGGGTGGCGGCGCTTGATGCAGCAATTGCCGGGTACGCCGTCGAGGCGGGTTGCTCGATCATTCTGGCAATTAATAAGTGGGATGCGTTGAAGAATAAGCAGACCGGGACGGCCGCGGCATTCGAGCGGAGACTACGGGAGCAGATGAAGTTCCTGAGTTGGGGCGCGGTGGTTACCACCTCAGCCTTGATGGGCCAGCGAGTGCACAAGCTGCTGGCGCTGGCCGTGCGCGCGAACCAGGCGCGTCGCACACGCATTGCCACTTCACGTCTAAACGAGTTTTTTGAACGCGAGGTAAAACAGCGTACCGGCATTACACCGGCGAAGACCCATAAAGGCTCGCGCCTCCACGTGCAATACATTACGCAGACCGGCATACGCCCCCCGACGTTCGTGGTCTTCACGTCGGGCGGCAAAGCCGGCCTGCATTTTTCTTTTCTGCGGCACCTCGAAAATCGCCTGCGTGAAGAGTTTGATTTTTTCGCCACGCCGATCCGGATCGTGGAGCGGCATAAAAGTCGGAACCGCCTGCGGTAGCGGGCGGGCAATTCGTCTGGTGGCTGGATTAGAATTCAAGACTGGCCCGCCCAATGCCGCAGGCGGTTATGACGCATCATGGCCATCGCTTTTCAAGTTGGAGCCACCGAAGGCGAAGCACGTTCATCTACGCTCACGACCCGTCGCGGCGTGATCGAAACTCCGGTGTTCATGCCCGTCGGCACGGCCGGCACCGTGAAAGGCATTCGCTTTGAGGAACTCGAGTCGGCGGAGCTCGACGCGCGCATCATTCTCGGTAATACCTATCATCTTTGGTTGCGCCCGGGGATTGAAACGATCCGCGCCGGCGGCGGGTTGCACAAGTTTATTGGTTGGGACCGCGCAATGCTGACGGACTCCGGCGGGTTCCAGGTCTGGAGTCTGGGCGCACTGCGCAAGATTACGGAAGAGGGAACTGAGTTTCGATCGCACGTCGACGGATCGCTCTGCTTCCTATCGCCGGAAGTGTCCATGGAAGTGCAAGCCGTGCTCGGCGCTGAGATTGCGATGGCTTTCGATGAGTGCGCGCCGGGTGAAGCGACAGTTGAGGAAGCGCGGCGCAGCATGGAATTGACGCTGCGGTGGGCAAAGAGATCGAAAGAGGCATTTGAGAGACTTCTGCTTCAATCTCTTGGCGAGGGCGAAGGTCGGGGATTAGCGGTCGGTAAACCCTCACCCCTAACCCCTCTCCCAAGGGGAGAGGGGAAACAAAACCTGCGCGGGGAAAACGGCGAACAAAATCCGGTTGTGACGCCATCACACCGGCAGGCGCTCTTTGGCATCATTCAGGGCGCGGGGCATCTGGATCTGCGCCGTGAGTGTCTGGAGCGCACGGTTGAAATCGGGTTTGACGGTTACGCCATTGGCGGTTTGAGCGTCGGCGAAGAGAAGCACGTCATGATGGAAGTGATTGAGGATATCGCGCCGCGAATGCCCGCCGGCAAGCCAAGGTATCTGATGGGAGTCGGGACGCCTGAAGATTTAATCGAAGCCGTTGCGCGAGGCGTTGACATGTTTGATTGTGTGTTGCCGACACGCAACGGGCGCAACGGACAGGCGTTCACTTCGCGGGGCAAGTTGAATATCAAGAATGCCCGCTATGCTTTAGACCAGAATCCGCTGGACGAGTCCTGCAGTTGTGCGGTCTGCCGGCGCCACACACGGGCCTTCATTCGCCACCTTTACCAGTCGGGGGAGATGCTGGCCGGCATCCTCCTGACCCACCATAATCTGGCGTTCTTCCTTGACACCATGAAACGCGTAAGGCAAGCTATTCGTTCTGGCCAATTCGCAGAATTCCGGCGAGAGTTCACTGAGCAACTGCATTGTGGATTGGAATGAAGCGCGCTGCGGCCGCGGCGGGTTCTAGCGAAGCAACGGGTGAACTCAAACAGGCATAATTAACTTGACGGTGCACTTATATTTATTCCAGAGCGGCGCGGGCGGATTCGGGTTTCTGCTCCCGATGATTCTCGTCTTTGGAGTCTTCTATCTCCTGCTCATTCGGCCGCAACAACGAAAGCAAAGAGAGCTGCAGGCGACCATCGCCCAATTAAAGGCGGGCGATAAGGTCATCACCACCGGCGGCATCGTCGGCGTTATAACTGCGGTGCGTGATACAAGCTTTCTGATTCGCAGCGCCGACAAGACCATCCTAGAGATTGCGCGGACTGCGGTTGCGGGAGTCGATACGCCAGAGCAGAAGTAAGGGTCTGTTTGGACGAGCGGTCCTGGTGCCGCGATTGAGCACGACGTCCGAACGCGCGTATGTTATGAAGAAAAGAAATCTACTCCAGCGAACGATCATTATCGTCGTCGTTACCGTTGTGGGTTTGTATATTGTGATTGGACCTCACGGCCGCCGCCCGCGCCTCGCGGACTTTAAATGGTCCGGCATCAAAGCGATCTCGCCAACAACATTCATCTGGGACTGGATCTAAAAGGCGGATCGCACCTGGTGATGCGGGTGAAGGTTGAAGAGTACTTGCAGCATTTGACCGAAAACAATGCCGTAGCCGCGTTAAATGCCGCGAAGGACGCCGGCATCGAAGTGAAAGACGCGCACGCCGACACCACGGGTGGGAATTATCGGGTAGTCATGACCATTGCCGATCCTGCCAAAGCTAACGACGCTCGTGACGCGGTCCAGAAGAAAGTCGATGTGAGTGACAATGCTGGCTGGTCCTTTTCAGCTTCCGGACCGACCTTAACCTGGACCTTGAGTGGCGCGGAGCAAAAGGTGCTCGGTGACTCGGCCACCCAACAAGCACAAAAGATTATCGAGAGCCGAATTTATGGTATTGGGGTCGCCGAGCCGACCTTGCAACGCCGCGGTGGCCAGAATTCACACGAACTGCTGCTGCAGATGCCGGGCATTTCTGATCCTGAGCACGTTAAGCAATTGCTGGCGGGCCAGTCACATCTTGAGTTAGTCCATGTAATTAGTCCCCCGAGTCCGGCGCCGGTGCAAACCTTCATGACGAAAGAGGAAGCTGTGGCGTCGCTCAATAGCGGCGGTAACATCCCGGCTAACCGCCGGGTGCTTCCGTACACCGAACGTCAGGATCTGACGACGACGGATCAAAGCGCGAATGCGCCGAGACCGCAGAAGTGGGTGGTGGTTGAAGCTCCAGCGATTATCGACGGCATCGATTTGTCGGGCGCGCAGGCGATTCCCGAGCGCGCCGGCGGCGACAGATATCAAATCTCGTTTTCATTGAAGAAAGCCGGTGCTGACAAATTTGGCGCCTGGACGGGCGCTAATATCAATGAATTTATGGGCGTTGTGCTCAACGACGAAGTGAAATCAATCGCTTTCATCAAGTCTCAAATTAACGATCAGGGCGAGATCGAGGGCAATTTCACCAAAGAGCAGGGCGAAGACCTGGCGTTAACCTTGCGGTCCGGGGCCTTGCCCGCGTCGATTGGTTATTCGGAAGAGCGCACGGTCGGTCCCAGTCTCGGCGCAGATTCAATTCGTTCTGGTGTGCGCGCGTCGCTGCTGGGTTTGGCTCTGGTCGTGCTCTTTATGCTGATCTACTACCGCGGCGCGGGCGTGAACGCGATTATAGCCCTGTTGCTGAACATGATTCTGATGCTTGCCGGGTTGATCCTATTCGGGGCGACGCTGACCTTGCCTGGCATCGCTGGCATTATCTTAACCATCGGTATGGCGGTGGATTCGAACGTGCTGATTTTTGAGCGCATCCGCGAAGAAATGCGCTCGGGAAAGACGATTCCATCCGCGATCGAACAGGGATTTGCGCACGCCTTCGTCACTATTATCGACACGCACGTGACCACGATTGTGTCGGCGGTATTTCTTTACTTTTTCGCCAGCGGCGCGCCGATGATTCGCGGGTTTGCGGTAACGCTTGCACTGGGGTTGGTGGTCAACCTGTTCTCGGCGGTTTACGTGTCGCGCACAATTTTCATCTGGTTGTTGAGCCGCAAGGGCCGGCGCGTCGAATCGTTAAGCATCTAAGAGTCTTTCCATGTTTCAATTATTTCATGAGGTAAAGATCGACTGGCTCC
>AP72_2010_repI_A001DRAFT_1000192_pt1 | contig 13366 bp, 14 predicted proteins | sample AmaPasrepliIA001_FD_9535 | JGI IMG/M metagenome (IMG submission 9535)
CGTAGGGGCCTGGGCCTCCAGCCCGGGTGAGAAGTTGATCCAGTTCCTCGGCAACATTCGAGCTGGTGCGTGGCTCGTTCGGCGCGTCGCTCCAACCAAAACCGGCGCGATCGTAGGAACAAACGCGGGTAAATCCAGCGATCTCTGGTTGAACTAATTGCCAAACAATGGAGGAATCGTTTGGACCAGCCTCCATGGTGACGGTCGGACTCCCCATGCCCGTACAGTTGATGTGAAGACGCAGCCCGCCGATGTCAACGAGTTTGCCGCGAGCAGGATAGCGATGGCTTGCCCATTGCGTCATAGCGAACTGAAATACGGCGCCGGCAGCGACAATCAGGGAGAAAGTCGCACGATCACATCATTTGGGAATGGGCATGTTGCGACGCATCAGAGACAACTAACTTTAAGCGGGCGCTAGAGTAGTTCCGTATCGGAACAGCTTCAGAAGGTTGTGCGTGGCGCAAATGAGCTTCCATTCGCCGGCTACGCGTTTGAGACCTCGGAAGCGAAGGCGGCGCAGAGACCGCGCTTCTTTGATCTGCCCGAAGACAGGTTCCACAGTGGCCTTGCGCAACAAGTACAATGCTTTGCCCACGGGTGTGAGCAGGAGCTCGCGCATACGCATAGCTTCCTGGTTTTTGGGAGCATTGCACGGAAGCGCCGCTCCCGGCGGTTGCAGTTGTCCATCTGGACAGACCAACACCTGAATCCCTTCGAGAGAGGGATCGCGCAAACTAACGGGGTCCCAGTAGCCTGCGTCGGCAGTTACCGTTTCGGGAATCATGCCGGTGGTTGCTAGAACACTTCGCACCTCGGCAGCAACTGTTCCCGATCCGTGGTCTTTTGTCTAATCTCAGTCGCCACAATGATCTGTTGATGGGCATCGACCGCGATCTGCGCGTGGTAGGCCTGCACAAAGCATTTGTGAGCGTTGTCCCGCATGACGCGTGAATCGGGATCGATGAAGTTGTACTGCCGCGTTGGCTGTTGCGCATTCTGTTTGGCCGCTGACGCCGTTTCTTTTTCCTTGTCGCGTTGGTTTGAGTCTGATGGCGGTTCGAGTGTCTGCTCCAGTTTGCTCGGTCGCCCACGCTTGCGTTGCTCCTGGTTCCTGCCGGCATTTTCCAGCTCTTGCTGTGCCTCTCTTTCCAGTTCGGCCTTCGCTTGTTGAATGCGTTGCAACCGACTCTGCGCATGCGCCAGTTCTTCGGGTAAGGTGTCGCCAGCTCGGCCTTTGCCAAACCGCTCGTCTTCTTGCTGGTCGGTCTTGTCCGCTTCGGCTAACAGTCGCGCAACGATCGTTTTCCAGTACTGCTCGTATTCCTGCAATCTCTGATGTGATACCGAATGCTGCGTGCTGGCATTTGGCCAGCATCTTGGTCCCGTCCAAAGCTACGCTACCGAGCTTGACCAGCCCAGCCTTGTGACACAGTCGTAGCACCTGCACAAACAGATCTGCGAAAGCCTCTAAATGCTGCTGACGGAAACTGGCGATGGTGTCGTGGTCGGGATGTTGATCCGCGGTCAGATAGCGGAACGCTATGTTGTCGTAGGTCGCCTTCTCGATGGCTCGCGAGCTGGTGACTCCGATGCTGTAGCCATATAGCAATAATCGCGTGAGCAAAAGCGGATGATAGGCCGAAAGTCCGCGTCCATCGTTGCGTTCGTATTCCGCGTAAATGATGGACAGGTCCAACTGGTTGCTCACGTCGCCCACGAAGCGAGCCAAATGATCTTCTGGAAGCCAATCCTGCAACGAAGGAGGTAAGAGAAAGGGCTGGTTGAGACCACAGACGCGAAAGCGCTTGTTCACACTGCCATCTTACGGAGTTTCCCACTTCAGTAAAGTACTTCCGTAGAATCTATCTCCGACAGGCTCCTGATCTGCCCTATTTTCATTTTGGAACCCTGATGGCATCAGCCAAGGCAAACAGCCAACACGAAGCATTCGGCACTCAGCACTCGGCCAAAGCAAACCTCACTTCATGTAGGGAGCCACGTTATTCTGTATGTCCGAAATTCATCCTCGGAAAGAGGAATCTGACGAAACGCCGCCCACGCTTCACGCGGAGTGAGGTTGCCCTGGCCTTGCTGTCGGAACCATAGAGGACGCGGTTCACACCGAGCTGCCGGATCCGCGCCGCAATGAGATCTTTCCTGCTGAGCCACTTACCATAGCCGGCGATTTTTTTCGCATAATAAACGCAATAACGCGTTCGTCAGCAGAATACAAATGAAGGGCTCTCTTACGTGTCATGCTGGACGCGCTGTGGCTAGCCTGCCACGGTCTCACCCAAGTTTGTCCGTGGAAATGCGCTAGGCAGAGTGTGGCCAATGAGATGCTCCAAAGTACACCGGCATTACGCTTACCATAATTTGTACACTGGATCAGTACTTTCGTACTACGCGGGCGAACTTTACGAGAGTAGTTCTGTTTTAGGCACCTCTGGTGTCTATAGCCGTTTACGACTGGGTGAAGGAGATGTCAATGACAGCTGGACAACAGTTGCGGCAACTTCGCGAGCGGCTCGGCCTCAGTATGCGCGACGTTGAGGCAGCTAGTCTAGCGATCGCAAAGAAGCTCGACAATCCGGAATTTCAGGTTCCGATCAGCCGCCTTTCTGATATCGAGAGTAAAGGCATCCTTCCGAACATCTTCAGGCTATTTTCACTTTCCGCTATTTATGGAAAAGACCATAAGGAGCTGTGCGCCCTTTACGGTGTCGATTGGGATGCACTGGCATCGGTTCGTTCGTGCGCTCAAGTTCCCAAGACGCATCTTTTTACTGCCCTGCGAAACTCTCTGACATTTCGTCTCCCAACCAAAGTCGATCCTGCGTTTGATGTTCGCAGGACGACGAACATTGGGCGTATGATTCAGAGTTGGGGAACGGTCCCGGCTTCGTTTCTAGCGCAAGCCGCGTCCACCGGGCACACTTACGCATTTGTAGGCACCGAGGACTTCACGATGTACCCGATCGTGATGCCTGGGTCGTTCTTGCAGGTCGACGAGCGCGACACCAGGGTCATACACGAAGGGTGGAGATCGGAGTACGAACGTCCCATCTACTTCATCGAGACTCGGGAGGAGTTTATCTGCGCCTGGTGCAAGCTGAGCAACGGCGAGCTCATGACACAACCGCATCCTTTATCCCCGGCTAATCCCCGCGTCTTTCGCCATCCCCGGGAGGCAGAGGTGATTGGACGAGTAGTAGGGATCGCAATGCGTTTACAGGAGTGGCAGCCCGATAACTCCCATAATGGGAAGCACGCTGCGCGTCTGAACTAGAAGCTCGCCAAGTCCCTCGATCGTCCCGCTTGCTCCGTTCGGACTATTCCTTACTTAAGAGACTGTGGATCAACAGTACCGAACGCATGTGTTCGGGTGCGCCTCCGCGCATATCACTCGGTGTGATCCGTTCTTTCTGATTCAGGAGCTGCTGTGCCAACTGGTGGGCGGAACAGTCCGCATCCTCCGCCGACATCTCAAGCTGCTCGAACAACTCAGGCAATGGCGTCTGCAAAATCTGGGAATAAAGTTCGGAGTGAACGTCCGCGATTACCTTGTCGGTTGCTTCCTCACCATAGGTCCTAGCAAGGCCCCAGTGTCTGTACCTTCCGTCAGCGTCCCTTAGTTCTCTTATGTAATTCAGTTTGCTCCAAACTCCATTCAAGACACTCAACGTTCGCTTCACAAAATCTTCGAAGGCAGACAAAGGTCGGCTCAGATTTAGGTTTCCGGAACACGTAACGCTTTTCCGATCTTCGGGATTAGCAGCCATTCCTGAACGATTCTGCGACGCAAATCCACACAAGGAGTTGCGTCGTGAAAAATCTAGTTCGAATTCTCGCCACTATTCTCCTCCTCGCAGCAACGCTGTCAACCAACTCATTCGCCGATGGCCCTACATGGCCGGATTGTCCGCCCGGCGTCTGCGTAATCAACTAGCAAACTGCCAAGACTTTCTCGCCCAGCGAACTCGGTGTATGGTTGTGGCCGAACTCCACAGCCATGCACCTTCCCAAAATACAACTGTTCTTCTGGGTAATTTCCACTGCGATAAAGGCTTTCATTGTGATGGCGATCATCTTCAGGAGGCTCTGGCGAAATCTTCCAATATTCTTTTCTTTTCTGATCTTCGAGATCATTCGCGATTGTTTTCTGCTGCTGGAACTAAACAATCCGATCAACTACTTCTATGGCTATTGGGTAACTGAGGCGTTGGACTGTTTCGCGATTCTGTGCGTTATCAAGGAGCTGTTCGACAACGCATTTCAGGAATATCTCGGCCTACGGAGACTTGGGAACGTTCTTTTTCAGTGGTCGATTGCCATTCTGCTGGTTGTCGGTGTTCTTTCCGCCTGGGCGTCCCCGGGAGGAGACGTAAAAAAAATAATGGCCGGCATCGTTACCGTGAAGCTGGTCGTGACAGTTGTGGAGGCAGGACTCCTCGCTTTCCTGTTCTTGTTTGCCTTTGCCTTCGGACTAGGTTGGCAACACTACGCGACTGGGATCTGTATTGGTCTTGGCATATATGGAATGGTGGAGCTGGCAGTCGTCAGTGCGCGAAGAATATATGGGACCTCGTTTACCGCAACACGCAATTGGGTAATGACAACAGTAAATATGTGCGAGGTGCTGATTTGGGCCGCATACTTTCTGTTGCCCAAACCCGAGCGGGCTGTTCAGTCTCCGATTCAAATCAAGAGTCGTTTGGACGAATGGAATGATGCGCTTCTTCAGTTGATGAAGCGGTGATGCGGCCATGACCTTCGTTGTAATTATCGTCGTACTTCTCTTCGTGCTCATATCCTGGCTGCTGTGGCAGGCGCTGGTTAGCGCCAGACTTCCCAAAAATGCACAGGTCACAGTGCAAGTTGTCGACATCGTAGCCCTCAATAACCTGCTCCGCCGAGAAGACGACATTTTTCTGAAGAGGTCGCTTAGTTCCCAACATTACCGAGCAGCCAAGAGAGCCCGAACTCGGGCACTGCAGCAATACCTCTTGTGGATCGCTCAGGGTTGCGCCAAGGTACAGTTCGTCCTGAGATCTATGCCGCAAGAATTCGCAACTGCTCCTGAGCAAGCGCGGTTATTGTCAGTTGTTGCTTTTCGGCTGCGAGTGGCATCGCTTGGTTTCTGGACCAGCTTGTGGTTGCAACGCGTGTTTCCACAACTCGATCTAATCCCTGGCACGCTGATCTCTGCCTACGAGAATCTCGCCAGCAATGCGAAACTTCACATTGGTTTAAGTCCAAGTCAACCGAATGCAAATGCGGACACCTAAAAACCGCAGGACAGACGGAACATTTCCCAACTTGGCTCAAGAAGAAGAAACATCCTGTCCCATGTTCTCAGAAACACGAAATCAACCCAGTTTTACGGTTGTGCATCTTCTGACGCGTGGAATGCTACGACCCGCCAATCTCCTCCCTGCCGCACATATGTCTTGGTAAATCGCCAATCGTCGGAGGTTTCTTGTCCGTTGATCGAGCGAGTTCGTTGCAGGCGACCAGAAAAATAGGGGACTGATGGAAGGTATTCTATTCAATTTCCCGATTGAGGAACTATGTGTCCGTCGGCGATGAACTGCTATCGTCCGCTATTCGACGAGGCTGCCAGCGTCTGGGCTGCCGGCGTTGGCCGTTGCTCGTTGCTGCTGAGAGCGAACCTGCCGGCTCCGTAGACGGCGATGTAGAGCAAGCTGCCCATGATGCCAATGTTCTTCTGGAAGTGTGTACTCATGAACGTATGGAGCCGAAACGTGACTGGTATCAGGTAAAGAAACATGACGGACGCGGCCACCCGGGCGTGCCAGCCGACGATCAGGCAGATCGACCCAACCAGCTCTACCACCAGAGCGCAGGCAAGCAGGAACGGGATCATCGGCATGTGCTGTGACTGCATGTAAGCAACGTTGCCCGACCATCCAAAGGCCTTGCTGTAAGCGCTCGTCGCGAAAATCAGGCTGACCATCAACCGCCCCACCAGAGGTCCTACTCCCTCACGCAGCATGCTTTCTCCTCATCTTGATTGGTCTGGTACTGAGCAATAGACGGTGGGTTGCGTGTTTGGTTTGACTGGGAAAGGAGAAAACGCAAGACCCATTCCCTACCGGGAATGGTACTGAAAATAACTGGACAGGACGGAACCTAGACCCATTCCCTACCGGGAACGGTACTGAAAATTCGGATCACGCCGTCTTACTCTCGCTCGATGGCGGCATCCGCAATCGGACGGACCTAGCCTTGACACCGAGAGGTGCCGAGGGCCGGTTTTCAAGTTACTCTGTCCGCAACGCCTGCATAACATCAACTCGGGCAGCGCGCGCTGCCGGCAAGAGGGATGCGACAACCGCTGCGGCGAGCAGTACAAGTGCTGACGCTATGAGCGGCAGCGCGCTGGGTCTCTTAAGATCAAAAAGATAACTTCCGGCCACTCGAGTTAGAACGCCTCCGACTATCGCGCCGGCGACAACTCCAAGGGCGGCGATGATCGCTCCTTCGGTGACAACGTCCGTCAGAAGGTTGCGCGGCAGCGATCCCAAGGCGAGACGAATACCGAATTCCCGAATGCGTCCGCTCACTGAAAATGCCAGAACGCCGGCGACTCCGACGATCGCGATGGTCAGCGCAACCGCGGCGAAACCGCCGAAGACGAATGTATTCAAGCGGTCTGGCGTGAGCACTTCGGCGCGGACATCGTCGAGAGTGGCCGCGTGTTCAATGGGCTGATCCGCCGACAGATTGCGGATGATGCGTGTGACCGGCGTTACCAGCGCGTAAGGATCCGTGTGCGTGTGAATGAACAGACGGCCGCCAAAGATCAATCCTTGCTGGAATGGGGAATAAACAGTGAGCGTGGGCGCGGGGACAATATGTTCATCGTCGATGTCCGCGGCAACGCCGACGATTCGCCTCGGTGTAGGAGCGATGCCGATGAACTTCATCACCGGATCGGTCCACATGATGTGGCGATTGATTGGGTCTTGATTTGGGAATATGCGCTGCGCCAGGGTTTGACTGATGATCACGACATCATCGGTACCTTTGCGGTCCAGATCGTTGAAGTCCCGGCCAGCGAGGACGGGTACTCGCAGGGTTGCGAAGAATCCAGGCGAGATGGTGCGAAGCTGAGCGCGAGGAACTTCTTCCCCCGGCGGCTGAATGTGTCCTTCAGCGGCAAACTGGAAGCCAGGACCAAAGTTGCCGGCATCGCGCCAGGGAACGATCAAACCGAAGGCAGCGTTGTCTACGCCCGGCAGTTCCTGGATGCGCCGCATCGTCTCTTGATAAAAATCGATGACTTGCTCCGGTTGCTTTCCATAGGTAATTGCAGGCACGTTGATGGCGAGCACGTTGTGAGTGTCGAATCCAGACCCCACCTTCTGCAGTGACAGCAGTGTCTTGAGCAGCATGCTCGCCCCTGCCAGCAGTATGAAGGATGCAGCGATTTGCGTGATGGCAAAGGCGCGCAAGCGCTTCGTTGTGTTGCCGGTGATGCGCGGACCCCCACTCGCCAATCCAACTCCTTGCGATGTGTTCGCCAAGGGCAGGCGCGGCACGAAGGCCAGCACGACGGCGGCAATGAGCGCTAGCGCGGCGCTCACCCACAGCATGCTCGAATCAACCGTGAGATCAAGTGCGCGCACCGAAAACTTCGAAGCGTAGCGAGCCAGGACTTTGACCATGGGTCGCGCACTCAGGACCCCGAGCGCCGCGCCGGCTACACATAAAAGAAGACTCTCCGACAACAGCGTCCAGCGCAGCGCTCGGCTGCTGGCTCCGAGTGCAGCACGGATCGCCAATTCGCCTTCGCGACGGACCGTTCGGGCCAGAATCAGATTTGCAACATTCGAGCAGGCGATCACGAATACGAGCGCCGAAGCGATCAGCAGAACCAAAAGTACCGTCCGCGCGCGGGAAGTAATTTGATCGCGCAGCATTCTCGCCTCGATGCCGAACTTGGCGTTATGCGGGTAAGCTTCGGGATGATCTTTCAGAATCGCCTGATGAGCACTAGTTAACTCCGCGCGAGCCTGGTCGAGAGTGGCGCCGGGTGCGAGGCGTCCGAAAAGCTCGGTCATGCGATGCACGCGGCCGGTGACCATCGTCGCCGACAGGTGATGAGGACTGGTCACGATGTTGCTGATGATCTCCGTCTCCGTGGGATACGGTACGGAAGGCTCCAGCACTCCCACAATGGTTGCGCTGCGCGAGCCAATAGAATCCAACCTGACGGTTTTCCCGATGACAGTTGGATCGCTCTTGAGAGCAGTCGTCCAGAAACGATAAGTAAGCACGATCGCGCCAGCAGCGTTCGGTCCGTCGTCATGCTCGTCGAGCAAGCGACCAAGCACAGGCCTGAGGCCGACAACCTGGAAATATGATCCGCCGACTACGCCTCCGCGGACCACCCGAGGTTCGCCCAATCCGATCATGCTGAAGCCCATAGTGGAGAAGTCGCCAAAGTTGCTGATCGTCTTCACGCGGGCTTTTAGATCCTGAATTTCAGGCACAGAGAAAGTCGTGTTCTCGCTGTCGAGGCCGCGCGCGCTCTGGCGGATGTAGATGAGCCGATCTTCGCCGCGGTTGACCAGCGGCTTGAGGAGCACTCCGCGAACCAGGGTGAAGATCGCAGCGTTGGCGCCAATTCCGAGCGCCAGCGTGACCACGACTGTGATCGAGAGCCCTTTGGCTCGCCTTAGCGAACGCGCGGCGAACTTTAAGTCTTCGAGCATCACCGTTAGATTGGGTGTCATGGCTGCATCTCCGTAGCTGACTTGCTGCACTCTATCGACGTTTTTCCTAATCCTATTTCGACATGTGCCTGTCTGGAATTTGAAAAGACAGTTATGTATATGCCTGCAGGGCGCCGACATCAAAGCAGTCGCAAGTAATTGATTTCCGGAACTTAGTTCGCTTTCCCCAACTAGTCAAGCCTTCGCTTTGTCTCGGAGTGCAGGTCTATTCCTCGGCAACGATCGCAGCGACCCATTCCTGAAAAGTCGCGCTTGGCGGCTCAGCCGACGTTTCGCGAGGGAGCGCCGCCGCTTCAGCCATCTCAACCATGCGAGCACTTCCGGCACCGCTGGCCGAAGCCGACAACTGCTCCCAAGATCAATTTCTTAGAGACTGGATCATTCACTGTTTCGGAGGTGAAAGCCACCGTAATCCCAAGTCCGCCGCAGCGCGCGACGGACTTGCGGTTGTTGTTTCCCTGCCGTCGGCTATCCCTTGGAACCGGTCTTAAGCGCCTTCGCACTGATCGACTCGGCACGCTGCTTCACGCGCTCGTGGATCTGCGCCCAGCCGGTGCTCACGCCCTTACGATGGTCCTCGATGATCAGCCCCATGGCGGTGTGGTGGAAGGTAATCAGCGTTCCGTCTTTCTCCTGGCTCAACCGGTACTGCAGGTTGTTCGCTACCGGATACGACATGAACAGCGGCCCCGCGATCTCGAGCAGCGTCGGACGCTTGATGGCCTGGACGTTTCCCCACCAGTGGCCGTTGTTGTCGCCCAGGTCGCGGTACCAGCGTCCACCCGGCCACGGCTCCAGGTTCATGTGCATTTCCAAGCCTTGACCGTTCACCAGCGACGACGACAGCTCTTCAAGCAGCGCTTCGAAGGTTGTCTCGAGCGAGGCTCGGACGTGGATCTCGGTCTGTATGTTCAATGTCAGGTTATCGAGTGCAGTTTCGGTTGCGATCATCTTCACTTCTCCTCTTTTTTTTCTTTCGCTTCTTTCAGGTAGAGCTTCTCCAGTTCCTTCTGCTCGGCGCGATCCTTGACACGATTCAACTGGTTCGTCCACAGCTTCTCGAAGAACTTTGTCCACTCATGCAGCGGACGGATCGCTGACGCATCGGTCCGGTAGAGCATGTGACGCCCGTTGCGTCGCACGCGCACTAACCCGACCTTGCGCAGCACCCCCAAGTGTTTCGAGACCGAGGGCTGCTCCATCCGCAGCGCGGTCACGATTTCGCCGACCTCGCGCTCGTCATCGGCCAGGTACTCCAGGATCTGCCGTCGCCGCGGTTCAGCCACGGCATTAAACGGGTCGGAAGTGGTAGCTGCTCTTGCCACAGGAGAAATATATGCCCATATGGGAATATATGTCAAGGTGCTTCTTGCGGGTGTGAGACTGGCTCTCTAGCTTTTTAGCGCTGCATCGCGCTAAAGACCGCGTCATCAGCCAACAGCAAAAATTCTTTTCGGGAATGAAAGCCTAATGATTCAGAAGTCGGCTTTGCTTCTGAAAGACAAGCACGGCTTCGGTGTCCGGTTCACTCTGCTTGATCAAGCTTTTGGATTGCGATTCTCAGGCGATTTATTTTTGTTTCGATTTGGGCACTGTCGTCGGAATTAAGGTTGGCTTGATGGCGGTGCTTCACCACTGCATCCAGCGCTTTTTGCGCATTGGTGCGGTTGCGCTCTTTTCTACTGGACTGATTGCCGGCAGCCATTGCCGCAGCAGCGAATGTCAGACCAAGAGCCAGATCGGCATTCAGGAACTTCGTCATTTGCACGTTGAGAGCACGACCTAAAGCACTGTGTCTTAAGGCCAGCTGAGCTGAATACCGTGGCATGGCACCTCCATACTACTCTGATGCGGCCGCGATCTCATGAGCCATCTGGTATGAGCTGACCTTGGATCGACCCGAGGCCACCACTGCAGGCGCACCTTTACGTACGCGCCTTCTCTCAAATGCGGCCAGAATTGTTAGCAGTGCAAGTTGAGGTAAATGGTCGTGACAATCTCATTCTGGCATCGCTGCCGGCCGGAGAACGCGCGCGTCTGCTGCCAATGCTGGAACGAGTGGAACTCGAATCGAGCAAGGTATTAATCGAGCCCCATGAACCAATTCGTTACATCTATTTCCCCATCGATCTGGTTACGTCCACCGTGCAGGATCTCAGCAATGGGTCCAGTGTCGAAACGGGACTGATGGGGATGGAAGGTGTCGTGGGAATCCAGTACTGGCTGCAACAAGAGACGACTCCCAGCCGCACAATTGTCCAGATCGCCGGCACCGCGTTGCGCATGGCCGCGCCAATGTTCAAGCGGGAAGTAATGGAGAAGCCTTCACCCCTGAATGGGCGCATCGCCGCTTGCATCCACGCGTTCCTTGCTATGACCGGTCAGACAGCGGCTTGCAATCGGATGCATGAGGTAAACACGCGCCTGGCGCGGTGGTTAAGCCTTGTGCATGACCGCGTACAACGCGATGAGTTTTCCTTGCGTCACGAATTCATCGCCATGATGCTTGGCGTGCACCGTCCGGCAGTGACGATCGCCGCCAATGTCTTGCAGAGCGCCGGGCTAATCAGCTATCGACGAGGAAGCCTCACCATCAGAGATCCGGCTGCCCTGCGAGAGAGTGCCTGTGAGTGTTACGGGATCATCGAAGCGCTCTTTGACAAGATGTACGGCGCCCACTGGCGAGAGCGCACGCAGGCGAGCAGCCTGCCGGTGTAAGGTTGCAGAGGCTTGTATCAACTGCTTCGAACGCCGCTGAAGCCGGTCGAGTTTGGCTCTTGTATTGAAAATGCGGTCCCTGAGCTGCATTCAATCCTCGCGTGTTCGAAACAGTTTCAGATTTGCCCTGCTGAAGTCTGTGACAGTTCCGCATTCGGGACACCGTAGGCCATGCCGCTGCGAATCAGTGCGGAAGATCTCAACCAGCGGAACCCCTTCCCGTAAATCCGAGAGTCGATGCTGAAAACCGCATCCTGGGCATTCAAAACCGCAGTAATGCAGGTTGTTGGAGATGTTCGCAGAAAGCGGTAGGCCGGCGAATGACCGGGGCTGGTGAAATCGGGGCATGGGTCCTGGCATTCCTGGCATCGAATTTAGGGGCCCAAAGGAAGTTCCGTCTGTTCGCTAGCGTACGTTTGGTGCGGGTGCAGGTACGTTTCTGGATTCACCAATGGAAAAACCAACTCTAGTGGACTGCACGGGTTGCTTTTCTCAGCTGCCGGTCGCCGTTTCCGTCGAACCGGAACGGTTCCCTCCAAGCAATTCGTCCAAGGCTTCCAGCAAGGCCTCGGGCCCATCGGCCGCTCTAACGGTCTTGTCAGCCTTAATAAGAATGTAGGAGGAGGCCATAATGACGATCAATTTGCCCTCCGGATTCCGGGCACGGAATGTCTCCGCAAACTCGCGTGCGGACTGCCCAGAAATCGTATGGCCAATCAGGAGGACATCGAAGTGCTGTTTGGCGAGGAGCGCTTCGGTTTCAGCTTTGTTCGCAGGCCAGATAACGTCATAGCCAGCCTGGCGAAGAACCATTGCCCGCAGCTTTCCAAGCTCCGGGTTGGCCGAAAGCGCGAGTATTCTCCATTTCATGAGTATCAGCTTGGATGCACTTTCGCGGCCTCCAGTCTACTGTGACGGCGGTAATCGGAACAGTCGACTTCAGTCTCAGTCATTGCAGCCTTCGATAGAGACCTTCGAACAACTCCATACCACGCTTTAGCAGTTCATTGTCATCGATTGATTCTTGCTCTGCCCACCCAGATAAGACTGCGTCAATAGCCGGAGCTTCGGTACGTCCGAATTTTTCATCACGCAGATCGGCATCATGCACAATTTGCGCGAGTGCAGTTACCCTGGGATCAGCTATCTGGAACTCGCGGCAAAGAGTTTCGAATGTGCAGAGATCTTCTTTGTGGGTAAATCCGGCGCCGTCGAAGGTATCGAAAGGAATGGCGCCCCGCATCCTCGCTGGGTGCGTGGAAAAAGCAAATTTTGCTTTGGGATCGATAAATTTTCGGATCAGCCAGGCGGAGGAGACGCGATCAATTCCGGGACGAGGTCGCGTGACCCATATCCTGTTCTGAAACTCTGACTTGCGAACGACTCCAGGCGCTTTCTTTCCCAATTCACTTCCTGTAGCACGTCGTAACAAATCGTCAGCCCGGCCGCGCAACGGGCAATTGAAAAAATCGATGGACGCGATTTCGTCTACACGGCGGCGTAGTTTGGCTAGGTGCTGGCCGGGCAATCTCCGACGCTTACGACGCTGTATCTTCTCTAACTCCTCGATTACCTCCTTATAGTCCTGGGAGCGCGCCGCATTGAACCTCGCGACCAGCTCCGTGGTGGGGAGATTATCGATTGCATGTACTTGCATGACTGACGCCTGTCCTTCATACCCGCGAATGACGGAAGCCAGCCACTCAAGTTGTTCCTGATTCTGTACACGATGCGGAAGCAAGTGGCCGGGCGGACCGAGAGGCAAGGCTCCGATCCGCTTCAGTTTCCGCCAAACCTCGACCCGCTCGCTGCTGCGCTTCGCTGGTAGAGAAAAAACAAGCAGCAGCCAGTGCTTCCGATCCGGAACGCCCTGTTTATCCTGA
>AP72_2010_repI_A001DRAFT_1000194_pt1 | contig 13345 bp, 17 predicted proteins | sample AmaPasrepliIA001_FD_9535 | JGI IMG/M metagenome (IMG submission 9535)
AATCGGTGGCGGTGGCATGATTGCTCCGTAAAAGAAGAAGAAGAGCCCTGATATATATGCCCGAAGTAGTGGCGGCGCAGAGCGGCCCGCAGGGGCGCGCATCGAACAGCTGGGATATTCTGGCAGCGCAAAACCCGAGCCCACCGGAGCTTGGTGAGCGATCCGAATCCGTAGAGGCGAAAGAGCCGGCGGAAGAACCCACGAGCGTTAAAGAGCCACAGGCTCTGGAGCCGGAAGCGAAAGCCGAAGAGCATCTCGAGTCGCAGGAAGACAGGAACGGGCAAGAGCAGCAAGAAGAACCGCAAGGCAAGAAAGAGAGCCGTTACGAGCGCACTAAGCGTCAGCGTAAGGCGTTTGAGGCTGAGCGTGCCAACTTTGAACTTGAGCGAAGGCAGCTTGCCGAGGAACGGCGAGCGCTGGAAGACTGGGCACGCAGAGCCAACGAACCGCCTTACACGCTCAAAGAGCTCAAAGGTTACCGTAAGCAGTGGGAGAAAGAAGGTAACTTCGATCTGGTCGAGAAAGCCGACGCTGAGATCCAGCGCCTGGAAGAATTAGAGGCCAGCCAGAAGCAGACCTTAGAGATCCCGACCAGCGGTACACCTGAGTTTCTGCGCCAATGGGAAGCGGCTGAAAAAGAGTTGTACCAGGTGGATTCCGAATTTCAACGTGAAGGGACACGCCTGGACAAGGTCTTGCGGGCGATGATGAGCGGACCAGACGGTCAACTCTATCGCCAGCATCCGCGCGGAATCATAGCTGCATATCACAGGGCTCGCCTGGCCATAGCCGAGGCCGATCTAGGGACGACCAGAGGCGAGGTGGCCAAACTCAAAAACGAAATTACCAGGCTGAACGGTTTGTTGGGAATCGGGGGCGGCGCAACCGGCGGCCGAGCGATAGGAGAGTTTAAAGGTAAAGACTTCTCTAGTCTCTCGACTAAGGAAATGCGCGAGCACCTCAAACGCAACGCGACCGTAGGGCACTGGTAGGTAGCAGCTAATACAATTATATGCCTCCTCCGGTTTACGGGGCTGTCACCACAACTGACAAAGCCTCTGAGTATCGACTCTATTTTTCCAAGAGCCTGCTCGATCACCAGATTGACACGCTCCAGCTTTATGACCTGGCTTACCAGGTCGAGATTCCAACGGGCCAAGGCGCCAAGACGATCCGTATGTTCAGGCCGCCAGTGGCGAATACCGCTAACGTCATCACGCTTTCGGAAGGCCAGCCTCCGAGCACTGCTCCGTACAAGCTGATATTCGAGTATATCACTCGCACGCTTCAGCAGTATGGCGGTTATGCTCAGGTCAGCGATATCATCGATGAAACTGAGTTTCTCAATACCGGTGATGCGCTGATGACCAAGTTTGGTGAGGAAGCGGCGCTCTGGGCTGACGGCTTGATTCGCGATAGTTGCATCAATGGTACGACTGAGGAACCGACGGCGTTCACCAAGTATTACGCGGGAGTGGCCACAACCTACGCAGCGCTAAACGGCCAGGCAGCCAATGCCAGTGTGCTAGGTAGCAAGGAACTGACGAACGTCGTGACTAAGCTGCGCAAACAACGGGCTCCCACTTTTGGCGATGGCACTTACGCCGCCGTGTTAGCCCCAGAGCAAGAAAAGGACATCCTCGACGAGGGTTCGAATGGCTGGGTCTATGCCAGCGCTTACCAGAAGCCTGAGCAGATCTGGAAAGGTGAGGTCGGGACGTTTATGGGCGTTCGGGTCATGCGTACAACGAACGCCTGTTACCAGAATGGAGCGGGTACCGAAGGCGTTTTCGTTGCCGGTGGCAACATTATTGCAGCCTTGGTATTTGGCCGGGACGCGTTTGCTTGCCCGAAACTGAGCGGAGAATCACCGGCTGCACCAAAGGTTAATACAATCACACAACCAGATAGTGCTAACCCATTTGGACAGTTCATCACGTACGTGTGGAAGACGTTTTTCAACGGCGTCTGCTGCAACTTGAACTTTGGGGTGACAGTCCAGACCCAGACGCAATACAGCGGAGTTTAGTTTTATGGCGGCGATTATCGCGATTGGCGTGAAAGAAAAGCCCGCCAAGCCTACGATGAGTCTGCCTCTGGATGCTCTGTCAACTGACGGAGCAGAACCAGAGGTGGGTGATGAGGTCGAACACTCGATCCGGGGTACGATCGGCTCAATCAAGGGCGATATGGCGACGATAAATCTGACGGCTCTGGACGGTAAACCCATTGAGGGTAGTCCGGAGGAAGAGGCGAGCGAAAGCCCGGAAGAGGAAAGCGCTGAGGAAGAAAGCGAGGGCGGTGAAACCGAACAGAGTCCGCCCAAGCGCAAGAGCAAGAACCCTGGGAATCCGGGGCGCCGAGTTGGGCCGCCGATTAACATTCCCGGTTTACCGCCAGCGGCTGCGGCTTTGGGTGCTCCTGGTGCTGCGGCTTTGCTTGGTCCCAGGGCACGGGCTCGCGCACAGACAGCGGCCTTAGGAGCGGGCTTGCGTCGGCGAGCGCGTGGTCAACCGATCCCGCTCATGTAGAACAATTGTTCCACAAGGAACATATGGGGTTAAACATCATTATCAGGGATAAGCGCTCCCGAAAGGAGCGCACCTATCATGAACGGGGTAAGGCGATGTTGCGGCACTTTTACGAAAGAGAGTGCCGCAATGAGCTGGGCGATTTCGAGAAGGTCACCAAAGGCGATGTGTTAGAGGCTTGGAGCGATGACGCGAAAGGCGATATCGATCCTGAGCTCTTAAAGTAGCGATGTACTCGATCACGTTCAGTCCGAGCGACAGTGATATCGAAACGCTGGAGAAGTTGTACTGCAAGTTCGATATCGGTTCGACCGGTTACCCGATGCCGCAATGGGAAGGGCGGCACATAAATGAGATGGTCCTGGAACGACCGTTGCGCTGGTGTTTTGCGCCGGAGGTATGGCTTAAACGTTTGCGACTTAATCGCCGGATGGTTAGCCCGATGCGCGGTGTGTTCCAGGAGATGTGGGAGAGGTGGGATCCGAAGAGCGCCGAGGCTGAGGGGCTAGACCAGTACGTGCGTTGTTACGCTTTCGGATGCGATGATCGGCCCAACCCATTTTGGTGGGGAGCCGGATACAGGCTGAGTCGGAAGGTGAGCGGAGTGGCGTTAGAAGAGGTGATCAAGATCTTTACTCGGCACGGGTTTACCTGGGCTGGGACGAGTGACAAGAAAAACCCGCGCGATTTTTTTTACCTTTGAACAAGCAGCAAATAAACGAGCTCTATGAGGAGAGCGTTTACCAGATTCGGCTCAAGGTGGCGGTTCAGCTTATGACGGTGAAGGGTGTTACACCCAGGCAGGCTTTACACGAGGCGGACGAGTTTGTTCGGATGTTAGAGAATGAAGGGGCGACCGAAATTCTGAACAAGTTTTAGCTTATGATAGGTGCACTGATCCAGTGGTTAATCTTAGTGATCCTGGTTAGTTTGCTTTACTGGATATTAGCTCAATTCGCGCCGGCTCCCATCATGAAAATTGCGATGGTGGTGTGTGTGGTCGTGATCGTGTTAGCGCTGGTGTTTTTGTTGTTACCGTTACTGCATTTGAGCGGGATTCATTAATATGGCTAAAAAGAGTGGTAGTTACTGGATTGCGGGTGCCATAAAAAAGCCCGGAAGTTTACGTAAATCGCTCGGAGTTAAAGAAGGTCAAAAGATTCCAGCAGCCAAGCTAGCGGCCGCGGCCAAGAAACCGGGCAAGCTAGGGCGCCGAGCAAGACTGGCTCAAACCTTAAGAAAGATGCACTGACCATGCCAGCAGGCGACATAACTCAGGGCTACATCTTTGTTCCGGCCGAAAAGAGCATCGACCAGGTCAAGATGAACGCCATTGTAGGCAACGCCTACATTAACCCGGCGTTTATCAGCGCTCAAACAGTGGCAACTACGACCAGTACAGGCGACTACTTTGTGTTCCTGCAGAGTGGTGGCACCCTGGCCAAGATCGTTTTTGATAATCTGGCTAATAGCTTAGCCCCCACGATCAACCAGGGGAACCAGGCTCAGATTTGGAACACTAGACTTCGGTCCTTTAATTCCGTTGGCAACTGCAATTTCGAGGTCGATCAGAGGAATGTTTTCGGAGCGATCACCGGACTTGGAGTCAACGTTTGGATACAAGATCGTTGGCAGTTTCAGCGTAGTGGTACCCTGACAGGTACAGTTAATAGTTCTCCGTCTACGCCTGCATTTGGAACGACGCAGATTGTTGTTCCCGGTACGAGTTTTGCAATTTCGAGTAAAGCTTTAGGACTTGCCGTTGGTACTGCTCAAGTCACGTTAGCAGCATCGGATTATGTAGCAATCAGCCAAACGATTGAGGGACCATTTTTTCGGGAATTATGTAACGATGTTCATTCAGTGTCGTTGTTGGTTTTCAGTAATCTCGCGGGATTGAAATTCTCGGTTTCATTGCGTGATCCCGGTTTAAGCCGTACCCTGGTCAAGCTTTGCACGATACCGACCGCTAATACTTGGACTCTTATTACTCTGCCAAATATGCCGGTATGGCCGACTGCCGGGAATTTCAGTACGGCTAATGGTGTAGCGGGTTACGGTTTCTCGATCTGTCTTGCATCTGGAACAACTCTTATTGCGCCAGCGGCTGACACTTGGCAGGGTGGAAATTTTTTAGGTGCTCCTGGCATGAGTAATTTCATGGCAACTTCTGGAAATAGTTTCTTCTGTGCCTTTGTTCAACACGAGTCAGGGAATCAGTCCAGCCAACTGATGGACTTGGATTTTCAGACTAATCTTTTCAGAGCACAGAGATACTTTCAGAAGACCTATGGGCAAGCTGTTAAGCCGGGGAATGCACTTGATAATGCTGGAGCAAACTTATTTTTTACTCCAGTAGCGGGAGCAACTCTCCAAGTTCCGGTTCGGTTTCCAGTTACAATGGCTAAGATACCGACAATGACCCTTTATAGTAATAATACTGGAGCATCTGGCGTTATTAGAAATTCCACCACAGGAGCCGATATAGCCGCAACTGTATCGTCTCCGCAGGATTCCGGCTATTCATGGATAAACATTACTGGAACAGCTCCTGCAGCTTCGGCAAACCTGCAATGGCATCATACCGCCGACACCGGCTGGTAACCTTATGGGCGATATTACATCAGGTTATATTTTTGTGCCGAGCGAGGGCACGAATCGGCTGACCAGTTCGAAGCTTAACCGGATGAATAACGGTGCTGTGATTAACCCTAGCTTTATCTCAGGTAAGCCAGCAGTCAGCGGGCCCTCGAGTGGCGACCAACTGATCATGCTCAAAGCCGATGGCACTTACGCCCGGGTACCAGCGACGGCTTTTGGGGGCGGTGGCACCGGCACGGGCGACATGCTGAAAAGCGTCTACGACACAAATAATAATGGCGTCTGTGATACCTGTGACAGCCTAGCTTGGGCTAAGCTGAGCGGAGTGCCGGCTGCTTTCCCTCCGGACTCGACGGCGATGCTTAAAAGTGTCTATGACACAAACGCTAATGGTGTGGTCGATACCTGCGATAGTTTGGCTTGGGGTAAGTTAACATCCGTGCCGAGCACCTTTGCGCCTAGTGCGCACGCGAGCACTCACCAGAGCGGCGGAGGCGATTCGATTGCGCTGGATACTCTGGCGGCACCGACGGACATCACAACGCTGAATGCTTCAAGTACGGCGCATGGACTTTTGCCGAAGCTTTCCGGTACGGTTACACAGTACCTGACTGGCTCTGGCACTTGGGTAGCGGTTCCTTATTCGAGCCTGACGGGTACGCCTTCGACTTTTAGCCCTAGCGCTCATGCTACGACTCATCTGGACAATGGGACTGACCCTGTGCCAGTGGCAACGACGGTTCGGACAGGTTCCTTGCGGATACTCTCTGGTAGCGCTACCCAATACCTTGATGGTACAGGAGCCTGGTCAACGCCTGCTCCGGCCGGCACGGTTAACCCCGGCACTTATACCGCGTTCACCTATCAAGCGAACTGGTCGGAGAATTCGACAGCGCGTTACCGGGTTGAGACAAACGGCAGTTTTCAGAAGATCGTTTTTAAAGGTTCGATTAAAAAGGCGGCGACTTTCACGACGAACCTGGCTGCGATTCTGCCTGCGGGCGCTCGGCCCAGTGATACGCGTCGGTTCAGCTTAAGCGGACAGGAAACCAATACAAGCCCTGATGAGTGCCTGTATACGGGTGTGATCGATACGTCCGGCAACTTCAATATTTACCCAGTCGTGCGTACGAGTTTTGTCTGGCAAACCTGGGCTAACCTGCAAACCATTTGGCTGGATGGCGTGAGTCTTGAAATTTAGCGGAGGATACTACAACGACGGTTTCTGATATAGCTGATTATACGACCAAGATCGTCGGCGATATCGACCAGGACACGGTCGCTTTCGCCAAGCAGTCAATTCGTCTCCGCTACCAGATTCTGTATGGGAGTCATAACTGGCAGGAATCGATCCAGAGCACTAATCTGAGCTTAAGCGATACCGACACATTTTTCCTTCCCGGTGACAGCGAACTCATTATCTGGGTTGTGCCCTTTATCAATAACGTTAAGTACAGCAAACTAGCTTACCGGGAGCGGGATTGGATCGAAACCCATGCGGCGATCGGACCGTATTTCACAAATTACGGACCAATTCCCAGCTATTTTTATCGTGCGCCAAACGTAGCGTTGCCGACGTTAAGTCCTGGAGCTCTGACTTTCAGTGTTCTGGATAGCAGTCCCGTCCAGATCTATGTGGCTGGTAAAGACGTAAACGCTAACCTGGTTAGCGAAACATTCCTGGCTAGTACATCGACTCCGGGTACACCGAGCCGGCCGGTCAGCGCTAACACTTATTCAACTGTCCTGACCATTTCCAAGAGCACCAGTGTTTATCCGGTCACTGTAACCGCAGCCGATGGAACAAGTGCGACTATGAGTCCGGGGCAAACCGAACTCGTGTTTACGCAAGGGGTGATGTGGCCGCCGCTGGTGGGCACAGGCACTTTTTACGTGGGCGCCAAAATGCGGGCTGATGTGCTGGATAACGATTTAAGTGTGCCGCGCGTCTCCCGGCTTTGGAATGTCCTGATCAGTTACACTAAAGCCGAGCTTTTGCAGCGCCAACGTCAATGGGGCAAGGCGCAAGCCCAGACTCAGGACGCGCTTAGCTTGGTATCGGCGGCAGTTAATGAGGAAAAGAATCAGGCCGCGTTCCGCCAACAGGTTGTTCCGATGCAGTATGACGGCAATTTCTTTCCCTGGGGCTCTGCTCAGTATCCGACAACTACTTACCCGTGGGGAGGTTACTAGCGTATGTATAACCAGGCGGCAGAGGTAGGGCTAGACGACGAACTGATCTTCGATCGTACGATTCCGCTTAACGGGATCAACGATGCATTGCCACCGGCCGAGATCGACCAGTCTCTCGCGGCTGCAGCCATAGACCGTTTAAGCGGACGGGACGGCTTAAATCGACCGCGACCGGGAGTGATTTACCGGGCGCAATCCAGTGATGCGACCAATTCGTGGGATTGGTCAATTCACATGAGTGGCGGTCTTTACCTCTGTGTCAGCGGCGGAGTTTGGTACACTTGGGATTCGCGTGGGCATGTCCTGACTAAGCTCGTAGGCGGTCCAGCGTATCCGGCCGGTTCCTTCATTTCTGGGGCGATGTGCACTGATACGGTTTACATGTGCAACGGAGGAGGGATTTCGAGCTATAAGCCAGGGACCGGATTTGGGACGGTGAGCACGTTGCCAAGCCAATATCCCAGTGCCTCTTACATCGTCTGGGGTTGTGGTCCGCGGCTCTGTTATGTGCCGCCGAATTCCAACGTGGTTGTGTGCAGCAATATCCTGGACCCGCTTACCTATGACCCTACTTTGCAGAACGTTATCACCTTAGATCCCATCACAGCCGATGTGATTACGGGGTTAGCCATCTGGCAGGATCAATCTTTAATCGTGTTTCGTAACGGTGCGGCAGCTCAGGTCGGAAGCGGAATCCAGGTGCCGATTGTGGACTGGCAAATCAACTGGGTCAGTCGCCAGACCGGTGCCGTTAATCACGGCACGATTCAGCAGTGCGGTCTGGACGTCTACTTTCTTTCTGAGACAGGCCGCGGCGTTTATGCGGTCAGCCAGATGCCAGCTAGCGACCAGCTCGGAGTCCAGGCACCGTTGTCCATGCCGATCCAGAACACAATTAAGCGGATTAACTGGGTGGCAGCCAGGACTACCGCTCGAGCTATCGTTTGGGCTGATCTGTACTTGCTGGCGGTGCCATTGGATGCCTCCAGTGTGAATAATTGGATCTTGGTTTATTCGATTGCGCTTGGCACTTGGCAAGGTGCCTGGGAACTGGAAAGCGCTCCCAAGACTTTTTCCCGTGATGCGACGAACCCTAACCAGACCAACCTTCTGGTAGGAATGACCAATGGAATTCTGGCCGATTGGACCTTTCCACCGCAACGGCAGTACTGGGATTTGAAATTAGACGGACTGACTCCGCGTTATTACTCCTCAAGTGTTACGACTCGCAGTTTTACTTTCGGGGAGGATTTTAACCAGGTCGGCCCCTATAACGCTCAGTTCACGTTCTTAGAGAGTGAAGAGGATGTAACGATCACTGCGGTGCTTGACCGTGAACCCAGCGCGATTGAGACGGTGGCTACGACTGGGCCGCCGCAGACCAATCTAACCATTCCAGCGCTGCCCTTTGACCTAAGCGGGATCGGTTATGTGATTCAGTCGATAGCGTTGCAGCGAGTCGGCTTGTGTAACGAGTTGCAATTTGATATGGAGGGAACCGGTAATTGGACACTAGCGAAAATATATTGCGCAGCGTTCTCAGTGAGAGCGCAGCCCAACAAGTGACAAAGGAGCAGGGACTTAAAGAGTGCCTAGCATACATGCGCGAGCACCTAGGTTGCTGGCAGAGTGCGCCCGACGCTGATCTGTACGCTTGGTTAGAGTGGCACTGGGATATGGGGCTGGTGGCACCGATTCTTAACCATGTCGGTAAACTAGCTACTTTGCTGGTGATCCGTTACATCGATTCTGCTGAGCTGTATCAAAGGACTTACATGCACCAAAAAGGCGGCAAAATATGCGTAGTGGTGCTTCTGATTGTAACCGAGTCGCCAGCATTGGAAGCAGCGGTTGACCGGCTGGCGCATCAGTGGGGAAAACCGCTCTTTTTGATGCATCAACGCTATAAGTGGGGTGAGCGTTGCGAGCCGAAAATCCTAGCCTGGACAAAGCTTGAGCCTCACCTGAGGAAAATGTATGCCTTCTCCTAAACCGCCAACGCCGCCAAGCCCCCAGGAATCGGCCAGCGCCGCGCTTCAAGCGCAGTTGGGGGGCGACATCTACCATACATTAAATGCGCCGCTGGAAGGTTACGCTGACCTGTACTTACAGAGTATGCTCGGACCCGCCAGAGCCCAACTCCAGAGCGGACTAGCGGCCCAGACGGCGCTTCAGGGTGCCCGAGCTCAGCAGGCGGTTCAAGCTTCGGTTGACCCGATGGCGTATGCAATCAGGCAGATGAACTTGAAAGCTAGTTCCAGTCGCTTGGGTCAGCTTTACGGAATGGACCCGAGCGCTTTTGGATATAAGGCACCGGGAGCGTTTGCGACGCCGACCAGTGCTCAGCTTCCGCCTATGAGCAGTATTGAAGCGCTGACTGGGGCAATCTCGCGTAACATGGTGCCCGTCAGCTTGGGTAGTCATGGGGATATTAATATTGGTACTCCGCAAGGCGGAGGCACGATTCCCGCCAGTGTGTTGCCGGCAGCCAGTGGCGGTGGAGCGGTCCCAAGCTACTTAGGATTAACATAAATTTATGGCAAATGTTGGTAAAGCTGCTGGTCCGGGCACATTAAAAAATGCTCCCAAAACGACGGCTGCTCAGACTCAAGCTGGTGCGGCATCCGCTCCAGTTAGCTATTCTCCTGCTGCTGCGGCACCTACGGTAATCGCGCCGCGTACTCCGACCTATTTCGGTCCGGGTGCGACGGCGGTTGCGCCTGAGACTGCGGCTCTGGCGCAGATGGCTCAGATTGATCCTAACAGCGAACTGGCGCGTCGATGGTTAGCCAGTTCAATCGCACAGCCTGGAGCCGCCGCACAGAACATGCTGGGACTCTGGGGTGGGATTGATCCTACAAGCTTGGCGATGGCTCAGCAGCTAGGCCAGCAGGTCGGTGGCAACCTGGCTCTTGGCAGCACACTGGATCCCACGACGCAGATCCAGATCCAGCAAGCAGCCCGAGCCGCACAAGGAGCGCGCGGGAACGTCTACGGAGTAGCACCGGCAGTTGAGGAAGCGTTGACTCAAGGTCAGGCGGGTTTAGCGCTTCAGCAGGCGCGTCAGCAAGCAGCACAGTCTTATTTACAAAGTGGAGTTAGTCCAGGCCAGACCGCATTAAATCTTTTACGCAACCAGCAGGGGGCAACTACCAGCTATTTAGGGAGTGGGCAAACGCCTTATCAGGCTGGAGCAGGATACTTGGCGAACGCTCAGCAAGCAGCCGCTGGTGCCGCAGCGGGTGGCCCAATGTATCAGCCAACTGGAATCAGTCAGAATCCTTATTCATATCTTAACCCGGTCTACGGGCTGAGTTCAGGCCAGAACGCTACTCAGATGTATAACCAGATGTTAAACGCCTACGGGATGCAATCGGCCGGTCAGAGCGGGGGCGGTGCTGGAGGAGCTTTGGCAGGTGGGCTTGGCGGGGCGATGAGCGGGGCGATGGGGGGAGCAATGCTTGGTTCGGTTGTGCCGGGTATAGGAACGGCAGTGGGAGCCCTGGCTGGCGGAGTTTTGGGCGGAGTTACGGGAGGCGCAAAAGGCTATTTTTCATAACTAGTTAAAACAGTGTTATAATATGCCATTAAAGAAGGGTAGTTCAAGAGCTGTTATTTCCTCGAACATAAAGGAAATGATTGCCTCTGGTCATCCTCAGAAACAGGCTGTAGCCGCTGCCCTTTCGACCGCACGCAAGAGCGGGGCCAAGATTCCGCGCCGCAGTTCGCCCGGGAGCCGTAAAGACCCTAAAGCTGGAGGGAGCTACTACTAGGAAATGGCCTATCCAACCATAAAGCTTGCTGGACCGCGCAGTTATTATCCGCGTCGAGCGTATGGTTACGGTTACGGAGCGCGGCCTTCGCCTTATGCGTCGGCGTTTACGGGTGGGAGCCAGTTCGGAGGCGATCTTGTTCAGGGAATCGCCAATATCATTCAGCAGAACCGGCAAAACGCGATTGCGAACCAGATATTGAATACCCAAAATGCACCTCGAGCGGGATTGGTAGCCCCTGGGGTGAACCCGCAGAGCGGAGCTGCCAACGTGATTCCGGCTGGAGTATCGACTGCTGGAACGGCACCGCAGACAGGGGGCACTTTAGAGCTAGCGATGCGCAATGAGCAAGCCAAGCAGGACTTGGCTAACCAGCAGGCGCAATTGGCGATAGCTCTGAAAAAGGCTCAGATCCAGGATTATATTGCGAGGGCTCAAGGTACTGGCCGCTATGCGCTTAAACCGACGCAAACGGTCGATTGGCATCAGCAGTTGCTAGAAGAAAAACAACGGGCTGCCCAGGACAAAGCGTTTGTGCAGTGGCAACAAAAGAATGCCCTGGATGCGCCGAAACTGGCAACGCAATTTGACAAGACTTATGGCAAGGGCAGCGCTGAGCAGTTCTATAATTCAGTTCAGAACGGCACGGGGATGAGGGGCAACCTGGTTAACGGCAACTTTATCCCGGATCCCAATGGCGACTATTACGCTTCTGACGCAGATGCGGCTCGTGGCAGCCAGGGAATACTTGGTTTAGGGGCGCGCCCTGCGACCTCTAAGGAACTGCAAGGTCAATTGATCAAGTATAGTGACCTACAATCTTATCTGGACAAAGCCCAACAGATTAGCGACGCAGGCGGTACACTCTATCCGACGCAGTACCCGAAAGAGATGATGGGTGTAGCACCTAGAGCGCAACTGGTCAATGCGCCGCCGACCGTGGCTCGGGCTATACCGGTTGCGCAGCCAACTGATACAGGAACACTTGGAGATGAGGCTTTAGCACAGGAAGTCGTCAACTCTGGTGCTGGTGGTGCTGCGGCTAATCTGCCGAGTCCGCAGACTCAAGCCGAGTATGACGCGATCCCGAGCGGAAGCGATTTTATCGATGTAGACGGGATACAGAAGACTAAAACGTAGAGCGTTCTTATGGCGCTGGAAGGTTTTACAGACACAACTGGCACCGAGTTTGGCGAGGTCGATAACCCGACCTACGGCGGTTATACTGAGCCAGGTTGGAACAAAGGTGCTTTTGGGGATTCGCTTACTGGCTGGGATAACCAGGGCTTTGCGTTGCCGACCAGGGTGCTCAAGCCCTATGGGTACGGAACCAAGGATTTTGCCAGTAACTTTAATCAGAATTACGAGATTCAGGCTTATAGTCCTGATACCGGCAAAGTCGTTACGGGGCCTTTGAAGGATATCGGGCCGGCGCCTGGAGCTAAGGCGGGGATTGATATGCTGGGCGGGAGCCGTTCGGCTCTTGGCTTGGAGCGCAACTTCAGTGGATCGATTCAGTACAGAATCGTACCTAAGGGTACACCAACGCCGGAGGCGGCTAGCCTTGCTAGTGCTCAGCCCGTAGATACTACGGGAACTGCTGCCGTTGCTCCGACTGCCGTTGCTCCGACTGCCGTTGGTGCGGATACAGTCACCCAGCAACGGATGAAGATACTTCAAGCGGCAATGGGCCTTACGCCTGGGGCGGCTACGGGCGCTACTCCGCAAGCGAGTACTGATACCGGATATGCTGGCTTAAACCTTGCTGGTCTCGGGGGCGGTGGTGGAACGGGCGTTAACTGGGGGCTTATCGATGCGATCCGGCGCAACCGTGCCGCACAGGCTTTGCGGACGCAGCAGGCGATACAAGGTGGTTCGCAATTAGGAGGTCAATTGACCCAGGGTGCCGGCAAACTCTATGGGCAGCTTACCAACTTGAATCCAGTGTGGAGTCCTGACTGGGCTAATCAGCAGGCTCAGGCTGCGGGCTATGCCAATTATGCGGCGATGCAGCAAGCTGGAGCGGTCTAACGTGCAATGGCTAATGGCGACAACGATCTCAGCGTTATTGAGCCTGAAGGTTTCGCGCTTGCACCGACAAGCGATGAGACGGTCGCACCAGTGCGCAAACCGTTTCAGCCGGTCGAAACCGCAGTTGCCGCAGCCCCTGTTCGGCAACCATTCCAGTCGGTAGATCAGGCTGCCCCGCCGCGTCAACCGTTTCAGCCAGTCGCTGGACCGGGTTGG
>AP72_2010_repI_A001DRAFT_1000195_pt1 | contig 13325 bp, 13 predicted proteins | sample AmaPasrepliIA001_FD_9535 | JGI IMG/M metagenome (IMG submission 9535)
ATGCAGCTGGATTCGGTAGGGATTCCTTGCCGCAACCGCAGCGGCTTCGGAATGACAAAGGACTATGCTACCTGCCCAATGCACTTCTCGAGAATGTTCAGTGCATAGTCACCCTGTTCCTGGGTCACGACGAGCGGCGGCGATAGCCGAATGGAAGTCTCGCCAGCGCCGAGCAGAAGCACACCATTTTCAAAGGCGAGTTCCACGACGTGGTCACGCACTTTTGGCACCGGAGCTTTACTCTGCTTGTCCTTCACGAGCTCGACTGCAAGCATTAGTCCTTTGCCACGAACATCGCCGACCATCGGATACTTCTGCACCCAGGTAGACATGCGTTGCTTCAGTTTCTCGCCGACACTCGCCGCGTTCTGAATACCTTCTCGCTCGATGACATCCATGCTGGCTAGAGCCGCAGCAATGGCGACAGGATTCCCGCCAAAAGTCGAGGCATGTGATCCGGGAACCCAATCCATCACATTGGAGCGGCTCATCGTGATACCCAGCGGCATTCCAGAAGCTATACCTTTTGCAATGCAGACGATATCCGGCTCGACTCCAGAGTGCTGAATCGCCCACCACTTGCCGGTCCGTCCCGATCCTGACTGAACTTCATCAGCCACAAGCATGATTCCGTTCTCATCGCAAATGCGGCGCAGTTCACGCAAGAACTCTGGCGGTGCAGGAACGTATCCGCCTTCACCCTGAATCGGCTCCACGAAGATCGCGGCAACATCCTCAGGAGGAACGGTCGTTTTGAACAAGCGCTCTTCAATGAATTTTGCACATGCCAGGCCGTATTCGCGCTCAGTCTTACCCTCGCCGAAGCGATATGTGTACGGATAAGGAACGTGAGTAACGCCAGGCACGAGGGGCGCAAAACGACGACGCTGCTGTGGTTTTGAAGCCGTGAGCGACAGAGATCCCATTGTGCGCCCGTGAAACGCGCCGTAAAAGGCGATAACAGCCTGTCGCTTGGTGTGATACCGGGCAAGTTTCAGCGCACACTCGACGGCTTCGGTCCCGGAATTCCCAAAATAGAACTTGTGAGGACCGGTCATCGGTGCAACACCGCTGAGACGTTTGGCGAGCTGCGTCATGGATTCGTAATAGAAATCTGTGCCGGACATGTGGATCAGCTCGGCAGCCTGGCGCTGAATGGCGGTGACAACTTCGGGATGGCAATGGCCGGTCGAAGTAACAGCTATNCCCGCGGAGAAGTCGAGGAACTCGTTTCCATCTACGTCTTCAATGATGGCTCCGCGGCCGCGNTTGGCGACCAGAGGATACGAACGCGTATAGCTGGGTGAAATCAGTCGGTCATCTTCGGCGATGATGCGCTTGGCATTGGGACCGGGAAGGACAGTTCTAATCTTCGGCAAAGCCGACTTTGCAGCCGGGCTTGCGGCGCTCAGGGTCTCTGTTGGCATTGAAATTCTCCTCGCGAGAAAGCACAGTATTCGTACGATTTGCGTCTTACGCTGCAGGCAGAGCAAAACTGTTAAAACTTTTTCGGATGCAGCGCAGGCGAGCGAGGGTAAAACTAGTCGCCAGCAAAGAGATTAGCGCGGACGTTGGAGGGAAGCACCGCTAAATAGCGACGCGGACCAGCAAGGTAATTCAACCAGCACGTCGGCGTACCGCGTCCAGTGAGCTCTACGAAAGACGNATTATAGCCAGCCGCGCGCATTTGCTTCTGGTTTGATTATAACTTTCAGCGCCAAACTCCCGAAATCTAACATCCCTGAGAAACTGGGTCAGGCAACATGCGCCGAGTGCGCGGAACCGGAATTATCTTGAGCCGCTGCATCATCTTCTTTCTCCGCTACCCCAGGCTCCTGTATCTGCAGCAGGTCGTTCAATTTCGTAAGCAGGAAGCTCAGACTTCCCTTGGGGAGGGTACAGGTAACGTTTTCGAGCAAGGGATCGTGGATTTCCTTGTATCCAGTATGCAAAATGATCGGGACCGTCTTGTTTTCTTCCCGAAGGACTTTGGCAACTTCGCCGCCCGACATGCCGGGCATAGCGTAGTCCAGAATCACAGCATCGCATTTGATATGACGGAACAGTTCAATTGCCGAAGGACCGTCTTTGGCGCTCAACACGCGAAACCCACGCCGTTGCAACATGATCCCCAAGGGCTGAAGAACAGCTGATTCATCATCCACACACAGAATTACAAAGTTGTTTTCGGCCATTAGGGTCCCCACATCCGGATTAGATTCAGAATAAAGCCGTGCGGAAGCGTGCTACAAGGAACAAGAGGTCATGTCCTATTTCATATTCGGTGCGATTATTTTTGAAGCGCGATGCGACTTTGAACGCTCTATGTCCTGTACCGAAACTGCCGGACCATCCGCCCCGCGCCGGGACGAAAAGTTTGCAGTCGAAAAAGGGATTGCCGGCCCATAAGTTCCGCAGTATCAACTTCTAACAAGCACAATGGCTACCCTCACCCAAGTACCCCTAGGCGAACGACAGGAACAGGACCATCGCTTCCGTATTGGGCTGAGTTTTGGCCTCGTGTACCTCTTCTGGGGATCAACTTACCTTGCGATTCTTATTGCGGTCCGGCACTTTCCAGCTCCTGTTTTGGGAGCACTGCGGTTCCTAATTTCCGGCACCTTGATGCTGGCTTGGTGCTTTTTGAGCGGCAAGAAGATAGCCGTCCGTAGCGAGGATTTTTTGCGCTTGCTGCTGGTAGGCGTCTTGCTCCTCGTCGGAGGGAATACCGTACTCGCCTGGGCCGAGCAATACATCAACAGCGGGATAGCCGCAATGATCGTAGCCGTAGTTCCAATTTGGATCGCCTCTATTGAGTCCCTCTTCGGCGGCGTTCGCCTCAACCGGCTCGGCTGGGCTGGACTGCTGCTTGGAATCGGCGGACTCTTTGTCCTACTCTGGCCTGACATAGCCACTAGCAACTCGATTGGCCGGCGAGACCTCCTCGCGTCCCTGGGGCTTATGCTCGGCTCTTTAAGCTGGGCGGTAGGCTCAGTGCTGTCGCGACGATTCCAGCTCGGCGTAGGACCATTTGCCGCAACTGGGTGGGAGATGCTGTTTGCCGGCGCGGTGAATGGACTCCTGGCTTTGGCGTTCGGTGATTTTCATCGCGCTGACTGGTCTCGGAGCGGATGGCTCGCGGTGGCGTATCTGGTCACGTTTGGATCGCTGGTGGGATTTACAGCGTACATCTGGTTGCTAGAGCACGTGCCCACACCCAAGGTTGCAACGTACGCGTATGTGAACCCGGTAGTCGCAGTATTCCTTGGCTGGCTTATCGCACGGGAACACATCGACCGTTACATGCTGATGGGAATGGTAGTGATTGTCGCAGCCGTTGTTCTGGTGACTAGTTCGAAACTGCGTTCGGGAAAGCCACAGCCGAGGCAAGCGTCGCCTTGCGAAGCAGGAGCAGACTGAATAGGTCTTTACGCATCGGTTCGCGTGTCGCTAAGCGGATTTCTCGTACTGCCGGACTCAGAATTCCAAACTCGTCAAATTACTGCGAGTCCTTCCATTCCTCGTACCAAGCCATCTGGATTGCCTCGAGCTTGCCCTCATTCGATGCACCGGGATCATCATTGAACGTAGGCAGCTCGGTCACGAAGCGGTGCAAATCGGTGAAACGTACCGTCAACGGATCCTTATCCGGAAACTTTTCCGCAAGCAAAATGCCGATATCTTCGGCGTCTTCCCAACCAAGATCAGCAGGCATCAGTCCTCTTCAGTCCTTGGGCGCGTGCCCTTCCGACACGTAATTTCGATTCCATTCCGGGATCTCGACCACAATGTCGCCTGGCTTCTCGATCACTGCCTGGCAACCAAGACGCGAATGCAGAGTCAGTCCGGCAGCCATATCGAGACGGTCGGCTTCGTCGTCATCCATTTCGGAAAGCAGTTCTTCGCCTTTTTGCACGACTACGTGGCACGTTGTGCAAGCGCAGTTTCCACCGCAGGCGTGGTCAAGGAAAAAGTCATTATTCATCGCGACATCGAGAATCGACTCAGGCTTACCGTGATCGGCGTAGGGCAGGTGTCCTTTTTCAAACTCGAAGGTCTTGTTCGCCGGCATGAAGGTCACGCGAACGGTATTAGCACCGGGTTCTTCCATCGTGGCAGCTCCCTGGCCGCTGGTCGTGTTTTTCTCGTCAGGCATAATCTCGTCTCTCTATCTCTTGTGCTCGAACTCGGCGGGCGCAATCGGATGTGGCGCCGAAGGGCCTTCGCCCAATTCTGAATCCGCTCCGGACATCGTCTTGCCTTTAATGGCATCGGACACGGCAGAATCCATCATGGCTTCGGCTAGGTGCATCGTACCTTCATTGAGGGCATCGATCGCGGCTCGAATGCTTTTGTAGTCCTCGCCGTGCTTGGCTTCCTTCAGCTCGCGTTCGAGCGATTCAATCCTGCGCTTTTCATCGCCGGTAAGCTGTTGCCATGCTGGACTGCGTCGGCCTTTGTCCACCGCCAAAAGGATGTTATCCGCCTCCACCCGGGCTTCGATTACTTGGCGTTTCTGGAAGTCGTCCTGCGCGTGATCGAAGGAGGCGATGATCATGTCTTCAACCTGAGCGTCGGTTAGGCCGTAGGTCGGCTTTACTTCGATCTGCGCTTCCTTGCCGCTGCGCTGCTCACGTGCGCTTACGTGGAGAATTCCATTTGCGTCGATTAGAAACTTCACCTCGATGCGCGGCAGTCCCGCGGGCATCGGAGGAATTCCCTTGAGATCGAAACGAGCCAAGGAGCGGCAATCGTTTGCGAGTTCTCGCTCACCCTGTAGAACGTGGATCGCGACATTGGTCTGTCCTTCGACAGCTGTGGTGAAATGCTCAGTCGCGGAGGCCGGGATGGTCGAGTTGCGATGAATGATTTTTGCAACCACTCCTCCCATCGCCTCAATGCCAAGCGAGAGCGGCGTGACATCGAGCAGGAGCATGTCCTCGGTTGCATTGGAGCCGCCAGCAAGGATGTGAGCTTGCACGGCCGCGCCGAGCGCTACTACTTCATCGGGGTTTAGTTCAACGTGGGGCTCGCGCTGGAAGAGGTCCTTCACCAAAGCGCGAACGCGAGGAATGCGAGTTGATCCGCCCACGAGTACAACTTGATCGATTTGTGCTGGCGTGATCTTCGCATCAGCAAGCGCTTGCCTGCTTGGTGCAACCGTCTTCTGAATGATCGGCTCAATCAACTGCTCAAACTGCTCTCGCGTAATCTCGCGCTGATAGTGCTTGCCGCCCGGGAGCTCGACATCGAGCTTGGCGCTTGGTTGCGATGAAAGTGCGATCTTGGCTTCAATCACCGATTTGCGGATAGCCTGCACAGCTTCGCCGTTACGCCGCAGATCGAGCTTCAGATCTCCAGCGATATCGTCGAGAGCGATAGAGATCAGCAGATTATCGACATCGTCACCGCCGAGATGCGTATCACCGTTGGTTGCGATCACCTCGAAGATGCCTTCGTGCAGTTTCAGAATGGAAATGTCAAACGTGCCGCCACCGAGGTCGTAGACCGCGACGATTCCATCTTTCCCTTTATCAAGACCATAAGCCAGAGCCGCAGCGGTGGGTTCATTGACCAGCCTCAGGACTTCGAGCCCCGCGATTCGGCCGGCATCTTTCGTTGCCTGTCGCTGCGCATCGTTGAAGTAGGCCGGGACGGTGATGACCGCCTTTGTCACAGGTGCGCCAAAGAACCGTTCAGCGTTAGCTTTAAGCTGCAACAGGATGTATGCCGATATCTCGGGGGTGGTGAAGGTTCGGTCACCAAGGCGGATCCGCAGTGCCTCGCCGAGTTGCGTGTCATCAAGCCGGAAGGGAAATAGCTTCAGCTCGTCCTGAACGTCCTCCACTCCACGTCCCATCAGGCGCTTTACCGAGTAGATTGCGCGCTCGGGCGTCTCGATCAAGTGCGTTCGCGCACGATTGCCGACCACGATGTGATCTCCGCGCGAGTCGTTCGCCAGTGCGACAACCGAGGGAACCAGATTCGAGCCGTCTTCTCCAGGAATAATGACAGGCCTCTCCCCTTCCATGTAGGCGACCAGAGAGTTGGTCGTCCCTAAATCAATTCCGACAACGCGTTCTTCTGGCATTCCTACCCTGTTTCGTGCCCTTACGTTTTAGACTGTCATCCCTGACTCCGCAGCTTAGCCGTCTCCTCCGCGTGAATTCTGAGGCGGAGTCGGGGATTTGCTGTTTCTCGGCTCGGAGAAGAAAGCAGATCCCCCGCGCAAGGGATGACAGTGAAGTTGGGAAGTTGGCGAAAAAAGTAAGCCCTAGGTTGCCAACACCTCATTCACATCCCGAACCAAGTTCCTCACATACGACCGCCGATTCAACAGCGCCACCATACTGTCGCGAACTGCTACTCGATTCGGATCTTCCGCATCGGCTCCGCTCGCTATTACCTGATCCCACTCGTTCCACAACTTCCGCAAGTCATCGTTCGAAGATGAGAGCATCTGCTCGAAACGAGCCTTCGCAGCTTCCAAATCCCTCGCGACCTGCTCATCAAATTCGCCCATCTTCTTGCCCATGCGCATTTCTTCGAGTTGCATGTTTAACTCGAAGACCTCCTCAAGCAGGTCGGGAGGCACTACTTGCTGTTTTTCTTTGCCCTGCTCGCGAGCCTCGTCGGTTGCAGCGCGCGACTGCTCTTCGAGCTTTACGCCTTCGAGTTCCAGTAGATACTCGGTACGCTCAATCGGATCCCGCAGAGTGCGGTAGGCGTCATTCAACAACGAGCTCTTCTGCGTGCTCCACTGCTGCTCGGCGGCTGTCGAGCGCGCATAGACGTCCGGGTGCAGCTTTCGACTGAGCTTGTAAAACTCTTTTTCCAACGCACTCAGATCGATATTGAGTCGGCGCTGCAGGCCGAAGAAGCTGAAATAGTCCGAATCAGCAGGAGGTTGCAGCTTGCTGCAATGTGGACAGAAATGTGCAGCCTTCTCAATCTCGCGCACACACGACCAGCAAGTCTGTGCTGAAAGCGTCTCCGGACTTGGAACAACTGGATGCATGTAAGAATCGGGTGATCGGGAGATCAGATCATCGGTGAAGTAAAACGCGGTCGGCTATCGGCTGTCAGCTTTCGGCCAGCAACGGTTCTCGCAGAAACCAACCCAGGATTACTGCCCGAAAGCCAATCGTCATTTCCGTGTTTTACTTCACCCGATCACCGGATGGCCCGATCACCCGATTTTCCTCAATATGAAACTTTGTCTAAGCCGAAAATGATGAGCCGCAGCCGCACGATTTTGACGAATTGGGATTGATGAAATTGAAGCCTTGTTTCATCAGCGACTCCTCCCAATCCAGGATCATTCCCGCAAGATAGATGAACGACTTAGGATCAACGAAGACTCGGACTCCTTCGAACTCGTAAACACGATCGCGCTCGCGCGGCCTGCTGTCGAAACGAATCTGGTAGCTCAGCCCAGAGCATCCACCGCCTGAAACTCCCAGCCGCAACCCGCCCTGCTCCGGCGACACATTCTCCTTAGCCATCGCGATGCGAATCTTCGCGAGCGCGCGCTGCGTGACCTGGATGCCCTTGCTGCCGGCAGCAGCATTGTCGGGCGTGAGTACCGGACTGTCGATCATCGTTGCCATAGTTCCTGAAGCCGTTTCGAGTCTCAGGTTTCGAGTTTCGGCAAAGCCAGTTGTCGCGATGTCGTTCAATGCTGGCTTTCGCCGAAACGCGACCCTTGAAACTCGAAACGCAGTTCGCCTTTTACGCTTTCGCCTGAACCGTCTCTGCAACCGGTTCAGCTGCTCCTGCGTGCTTCTTCTTCCAATCGCCGATCGCTGCGCGAATGGCGTCTTCCGCCAGGACTGAACAATGAATCTTGACTGGTGGGAGGGCGAGTTCCTTCACGATGTCGGTATTCTTAATCGCGAGGGCGTCTTCTACCTTCTTGCCCTTGATCCACTCGGTCGCGAGCGATGAGGAAGCAATGGCCGAACCACAGCCGAAGGTCTTGAACTTCGCTTCTTCGATGACCTGCGTCTCAGGATTTACCTTGATCTGCAGGCGCATCACGTCGCCACATTCCGGCGCTCCTACGAGACCAGTGCCAACGTCGTTGCTGTTCTTGTCGAGCGTGCCGACGTTGCGGGGGTTGTTGTAGTGGTCGATCACCTTATTGCTGTATGCCATTTCTATTTCTCCCAAAACCTTTTTGAGAACTGTCTTTCAGTGAAACCGTTTCAGTGTCCTTCAGTGGCCCATTGGATCTTCTTCAGATCGATGCCCTCCTTCACCATCTCGTACAGCGGTGAAAGTTCGCGGAGCTTCTTGACTGTGTCGATCAACTTGTCTGCGACGTAATCGATCTCGGCTTCCGTATTGAAGCGGCCAATCCCAAATCGAATCGAGCTGTGCGCGACGTCATCACCCAGACCTAACGCCTTCAGTACATACGAAGGTTCCAACGTCGCGGAGGTGCAAGCCGATCCGCTGGACACTGCAATGTCATTAATGCCCATCAGCAGCGACTCGCCTTCCACATACACGAAACTCATGTTCAGATTGCCGGGCAAGCGATGCTCCATCGAGCCGTTGATGTGAATCTCATCGAGATTGTCTTCGAGCTTCTTCTTCAGCCGGTCACGCAGATACGCGAGGCGCTTGGATTCCTCTGGCATCTCGTTCATCGCGAGCTCGCAAGCCTTGCCCAAGCCAACAATGTTCGGAACATTCAGGGTGCCGGAACGCATGCCACGCTCATGTCCGCCACCATCGATCTGAGCAGTAATCTGCACGCGCGGATTCTTGCGTCGGACATACAGTGCGCCGACTCCCTTCGGTCCATAGAGCTTGTGTGCCGTGATCGACATGAGGTCGATGTTGTCTTTAGTCACGTTTACTGGAACTTTGCCGATCGCCTGTACCGCGTCTGAGTGGAAGAGCACACCTTTCTCATGACAAATCTTGCCGATCTCCGCCACCGGCTGCAGCACGCCAATTTCGTTGTTGGCGTACATGATGGTGACGAGAATCGTCTTGTCGTCGATCGCGCGCTTGAGATCGTCGATGTTGATCAACCCATCGGCACCGACCGGCAGATAGGTCACGCGATATCCGTTTTTCTCCAGGCGCTTGCATGTGTCGAGCACCGCTTTGTGCTCGGTGGCAGCGGTGATGATGTGATTACCCTTCTCGCGATACATCTCGGCCACGCCCTTAATGGCGAGGTTGTCACTCTCAGTCGCACCTGAGGTGAAGATGATTTCTTTCGCGGTTGCACCCACCAATTTCGCGACCTGCTCGCGCGCGGTTTCTACGGCCTGCTCGGCTTCCCATCCGAATTGGTGATTGCGGCTCGCCGCGTTTCCGAAAAATTTTGTGTAATAAGGCAGCATCGCTTCCACAACGCGCGGATCAACCGGCGTGGTGGCGTGGTTATCCATATAAATGGGTAGCTTCACCGAAGCTTGCGCATTGCCGTTGGTGGGGGTCGCAACTGCCGTAGTGCTCATACTCGTCATTTCTCCAAAGTCGCTGCGCAATGCGTCAGCGCAAAGTAACTAATTCCTCTAATTGCGTGCTTGGCGCCTCGGTCGCATGCCGCTGGCGAGAGTCGCGCATATCTGCAATCTTGATGTCATCGAGCAACGCCCGGATACTTTCGTTTACCTGTCGCAGCGGCTCACGCACCGTGCAGCATCCGCTTTGCTCACATCCACCGGTGTCGTATGGCAAGCACGATGTAATAAACAGCGGGCCATCGATCGCGCGAATCACTTCGAGCGCGGAGATCTGCCGCGCATCGCGCGCCAGCGCATAGCCTCCGTTGGTTCCGTGATGCGACACCAGCAGCTTCGACTTCGCCAACTTCTGCAGAATCTTCGCGAGCGCCTCAGCCGGAAGGCGATAAGCCTCGGCGATGTCTTTGGCGCTACACGAGCCATTCGGACCGAGTTCCGCCAAATGCTTCACGGCGATCAGTCCGTAATCGGCCTTCTTTGTAAGCTTCAGCATGCTCTACGAAAACCAGCAATATACGACCTATTAAGTCGCATATCAAGTTTAAGCCCTAGGGGCCATATAAATCAACCAGCTACAGCAAATGGGGCTTCTTCGAAGCCGAATGGAAGTGACGTGTATTGAGCTGCTTACGGGGAGAGCGAACATGAAGGGGAACGAAGGTCAAAGAGAAGGTCGCGAAAGCCGGATATTCCAAGGGACCTGCGGCCGACCTCGGCCGGGCGTTTGCTGATGAACTGAGAAGAATGGAATAGGCAAACTCAGAAATATCGAAGACAACACCCCCGCGAGGGCGCGCGTCGGTCCTGAATCTTTAAGTCTTCGTGCCCTTCATGGTTCGCCTCTCTTCGGTGACCTTCCCTTCGTCTTTCGTCACTTGCCCTCTAACCTCTACTCGGTAAACCTTAATCCGCGCTGACGCGATTAAGCATTCACTTCGATTGTGGTTTCTGCTCAGCAGCGTAGATTCGGAAAAACGATGAAGCTTTCCGCCAGAATGTCCGCCACCGGATTCGCCGCGCTTGCGTTGGCAATCTCGCTGCCGGCATTTGCTGGCGGAGACTTCGATCGTCCTGAAGTAACGCGGACGGTGCGTACGCCACGCGCACCGGAGCCGACCTTCAAGATTGAATCGGGCATCGACGGAGACGTCTTCCCAGCATTCGCAAACTATGCCTCATTGCAGCGTCCCGATCAGCGCAAATGGGGAGTCGTAACGGTCAAGGTTGCAAATTCGAACGACAGCGAGCAGCGTTATCGTATCTCCGTGCGCGTGAGCGGATGGAGCGACGAAGAAATTCAGATCGTCACTGTTCCAGCGGCGGCAACGCGCAGTTTCGTGTTCGCGCCAACATTCCTTCCTCGCCTTTATCAGAATCGCGAGATCACAGGCGCGACCGCGCAGGTGAAAGTCACAGACGTTGCCGGCGATCCGATTTACAGCAGCACGGTTCCGGTGCGCATGCGCGCGGTGGAAGATATGTTCTGGGGCAAAGGATTTAAGTACGCGCAATTCATCGCGTCATGGGTCACACCGCATGATGCTCGGGTCGAGCGCGTTCTGAGCCGAGCTAAGGAGCTGATGCCGGGACGCCGCCTGCCAGGTTACGAAGAGTGGAAGGATGCTGCCGGTCAGGAGCGGGAGACGCGGCTTCAGGCACGCGCAATCTACACTGCTCTGCAGAAGCAAAGACTCTCATACGTAAAAAGCTCTCTGACCTTCGGCGCAAACACAAGTGTGAGCGAGCGGATCCGCACACCTCGTGAAAGTATCTCTGCCAGCTCAGCGAACTGCATCGATGCCGCGGTTCTTTTTGCTTCTGCCTTTGAGAACCTTGGCATGGAACCGGTAATCGTCCTCGTTCCCGGACACGCCTACGTAGGCGTGAAGTCGGCCGAGAATTCCGACAAGCATCTCTACATTGACGTTGCGCTCACCGGACGCTTCCCCTTCGAGGAAGCCGTGCGCAGCGCCGAACGCGGCCTTGCACGATTCCCAGACGCGCAAGTCACACAGATCGGCATCAGCGACGCTCGTCGCGCCGGAATCTATCCGATTCCTCAACTGCCATAATTGCCATCCGGCAAGTACTTAGTTTTAGTCCCGGTCCCTAAACCTCACTCTCACAACTTTTTACGTTGAGAATGGGTCTGATCGCTTTGATGGCTTCTACGTAGTCTCATATAATTGTGAATTCCTCCACGATTTCATACCGTTGGTAGAGGGGCTTCCTATTTTTATTTCCCAGCAAACAGCGGACGGGCTCGTCGGCCGCCGCCGAACCAGCCTGTTTCGCACCCTTCGTCTGCTCCTTTTGCCAGTGGCTCTCATGGTCTCGTGCCTGTATCTGCATGCGCAACAGACGATCGTTGAAGGCATCCAGATTCGTGGAAATCGCCGTATTCCAGCAGAGACAGTGAAGGCCCGGATCTTTACTCGCGAGGGCGACGTGTACGATCCACAGGCACTCGAGAGAGACTTCAACTCGCTTTGGAATACGGGCTACTACGACGATCTCCGCTTTGAAAGGCAGGACACTCCCAAGGGCGGCGTAATTATTTACATTTACGTTACTGAGAAGCCGACGATCCGTGAGATCAAGTACACCGGCCTAAGTTCCGTTTCTCAGAGCGACGTCCTCGATCGCTTCAAAAAAGAGAAGGTCGGACTCACGCAGGAAAGCCAATACGACCCCACCAAGGTTAAGAGGGCCGAGGTCGTGCTGAAGAACCTTCTGGGAGAACACGGCCGCCAGTTCGCGACCATCCGCACTGAGATCCACAAGATTCCTCCTGCGGCAGTGAGTCTCGATTTTGTAATCAAGGAAGGGCCAAAGGTTAAAGTCGGCAACATCAAATTCGACGGGAATCACAAAGTCAAGAGTCGCGAGCTAAGATCGGCGATGAAGAACACTAAGCCGATCGGCATCCCTCACTCGCTCATCCTGGAGAACCTCTTCTCCCGTACCTACGACGCCAGCAAGCTCGATGAGGATGCAGAACGCGTCCGCTTCTTCTATCAGACCAAGGGCTACTTCAAGGTCCTGGTCGACGATCCTAAGACCAAGATCCGGGATACGAAGCCTGGGTTTCCGTACCTCTTCCGCAAGGGAGGAAAGGTCGTCGACATTCTGGTACCCATCCAGGAAGGGGATCGTTATCGGCTCGGGAAGATTGACTTTAAGAACGTGAAGCAGAATTTCAATGTCAAAGCCTTGCGAGGTTTTTTTCCACTCAAGGACGGTGACATCTTCAATCGTGAGTTGATTGGTAAGGGCCTCGAAAACCTGCGCAAGGCATATGGCGAGTATGGGTTCATCAATTTCAGCGCGGTTCCAGAGACGACGATCGACGAAGAAAAGAAGACCGTGTCTCTTAATATCGACGTCGACGAAGGCAAGCAGTTCTTCGTGCGTCGCATCGAGTTCACGGGAAACACAACGACGCGCGATAAGGTCATCCGCCGCGAATTGGCATTGGAAGAAGGCAATGTCTACAACAGCCGGCTGTGGGAACTCAGTTTGTTGCGCCTTAATCAGCTCAATTATTTTGAGCCGCTAAAGGTGGAGCAGGATTCCGAAGCAAAACAGAACGTTCAGGACGGCACAGTCGACCTGACTCTGAAGGTTAAGGAGAAGGGAAAGAACAGTATTGGCCTGCAGGGCGGCGTCAGCGGACTCGCAGGATCCTTCATTGGAATCAACTACGAGACCAACAACTTCCTCGGACTCGGCGAGACACTGACGGTATCGGCCAACATCGGTAACCTTCAAAAGAGCATCCTCTTCGGATTTACTGAGCCTTACGCATTTGATCGTCCGCTGCAGCTTGGGTTCACG
>AP72_2010_repI_A001DRAFT_1000196_pt1 | contig 13315 bp, 3 predicted proteins | sample AmaPasrepliIA001_FD_9535 | JGI IMG/M metagenome (IMG submission 9535)
TAATCGTGAATGTTGAACCGCGATCCGGGCCCTCGCTCTGCACCTGCACGCTGCCATTATGAAGATCGATCAAGTGGCGGACGATGGCCAGCCCCAGTCCCAGCCCGCCCTGCGAGCGCGTCGTCGAGCCGTCCGCCTGGCGAAATCGATCGAAGATGTAGGGCAGGAATTCGGATTTAATGCCCATGCCTGTGTCAGTGACCGAAATATGTGCCTGATAATCCACCGTGTGAATGCGAACACTCACCCGGCCATTCTTGGGCGTGAACTTGACCGCGTTGCTGAACAGGTTCCAGAAGATTTGCTGCAGGCGATTTGGATCGCCCATCACTGGAAATGCGCGCGGCCCGAGATCAATTTGAAAATCAATCTTTTTTGCCTCCAGCCCCGGCCGCACCGCATCGATTGCCGCCTCAATCACAGTTGCCAGATCGACCACGCGCAAGTCGATCTGTAGCTTGCCGCTGATGATGCGTGACACATCCAGCAGATCGTCAATCAGGCGCGATTGGGCGAGTGCGTTGCGCTCGATCGTCTCGAGCGCGCGCCCCAGTTGCGCATCGTCAAGCTTGTTCTGCCGCACGATGTGGCTCCAACCAAGGATCGCAGTCAGCGGTGTGCGCAACTCGTGCGAAAGTGTTGCCAGGAATTCGTCCTTGGTGCGATTGGCAAGCTCCGCTTCTGCGCGCGCGGCCTGTTCACGTACCAACATTTTCGCGCGCTCTTCTTCAGCCTGTTTGCGCACCGCCATTTCGAGGCCTAATTCGGTAGCGTGCCGTTCGGCTTCGGTGTAGAGGCGGGCGTTCTCGTAAGCCACGCCGACCTGAGTTGCCAGGTTTGCCGCCAGACGCTCGTCTGCTTCGGTGAAGTCGTCGCCGTCGATTTTGTTCAGGAGATAAACCCAGCCAGAAACTCCCGAGGCCGAAAGGATCGGCGCCCCGAGAAATGATTCCTTGATTTCCACTCCCTCTTCGCCGTAAGCACATTTCTGGCCTTCAGTTAACCGGACCGGACACTGCTCAACGACAACACGGTCGAGCGCCTGCTGCACTCCCGGGGAAAGCTCACATAGGGCAGTTTCTTCGACTGCGTCGCTCGAGAAGTAAGCAAACACTTTGCGAGCAGGGTCGAGTAAACCGACAGCAGCAGTTTCGGCCTGCACCAGCCGCCGGCTTGAACGGCAAAAGCTGGCAAGGACCTGCTGCGGGTTGTGCTCAGCCACCAGCTCATGGCCCAGCTCAATCAGCAACTTGAGGCGGTGAAGATTTGCGCTTTCAATTTCGGCATTTTTTTCCTCGAGTAATTGTGCCTGGCGGTGAATCTCGCGATTCTTTTTGAATAGATCGACAAATACATTTACCTTCGTGCGCAGGATGTCTGGTTCGATCGGTTTGACAATGTAATCTACCGCGCCAAGCGAATAACCCCGGCTCAGGTGGCGCACGCCGGTGCTGTTGGCCGTCAGAAAGATGATCGGAGTGTTACGCGATCGCTCGCGGCCGCGAATCAACTGTGCCGTTTCCAGCCCGTCGATGCCGGGCATGTAAACGTCCAGAAGCACCACCGCGACCTCGTTGTCTAGAAGGTAGCGCAACGCGTCCCGGCCGGATGAAATCGGAATCAGATTTCGGTCGGGCCCGCGCAGAATCGATTCCAGCGCCACCAGATTGCTCGGGCTGTCGTCGACCAGCAGAATATTGACGCGCTCTTCAGCTTGTGAATTAGTCATTTCCCTCATCCTGACGGGAGAACCAAACCCGCAGCAACGACAGCAAATGATCGATGTCCAGCGGCTTGGAAATGTAATCCGATGCCCCTACTTCCAGGCAGTGATCGCGATCAGCCTTCATCGCTTTCGCCGTCAGCGCAATGATGGGCAGCTGTTTGAAACGATCAATCTGACGAATCGCCGTGATGGCTTCGTAGCCGTCCATTTCCGGCATCATGATATCCATCAGCACCGCTTCAACGCCTTCAGTTGCCTCGAGCAGTTTGATGCCTTCCTGGCCGTTCTCAGCGTGCAGCACGTTCATGTTGTAGCTTTCCAGCGTGCTCGTCAGCGCAAAGATATTGCGGACGTCGTCGTCCACGATCAGCACTTTACGACCGGCCAGAATCGGACATTTCCGCTTCACGTGCTCCAGCATGCGGCGTTTTGTCTCAGGCAAGTTTGCTTCGACGCGGTGCAGGAAAAGGGCCGTCTCAGCCAGCAGGCGCTCGGGCGAGTCGGCCTGCTTGATAATGATCGATGCAGCGACGCGTTTAAGTTGGGTCTCCTCTTTGCGCGTCAATTCTTTACCGGTGTATACGATAATCGGCAGGTCAGCGCGGCCGAGATCTTTTTGCAACTTGTCGATCAATTCAAACCCCGTCATATCGGGCAGCTTCAGATCGAGCACCATGCAGTCAAATGGTTCAGCCGACAGTTTGCTTAAGGCCTCGTGTCCGGTCTCAACCGCAGTGGTATAGACGTCGCCGTTACCGATCAGCTCGACGACGCTCATTCGCTGGACCTCATCGTCCTCGACCACCAGCAGCTTGCGCGGTCCACGTTGCGAAAACTCGCTCATCTGATCGAAAGCTGTCGAGAGGTCTTCATTCGTCATCGGTTTTTGCCAGTGACGAAATGCGCCGTACCTGAGCGCGCGCTTCCGGTGTTCTTCGACCGTTATGATATGAACCGGAATGTGCCTCGTCCGCGGGTCGTGTTTTAGACGATCGAGGATGGTCCAGCCGTCACGATCGGGCAGCCGAATGTCCAGGGTGATGGCTGACGGGTTGAACTTGTAGGCCAGCGCCAGCGCTATCTGTCCGGTGGTCGCGACCAGGCCTTTGAATCCTTTTTCGCGCGCCTGCTCCAGCAGGATTTTCGCAAACGGCACGTCGTCTTCGACGATCAGCACCACTCCATCGCCTTCCTGGATCGTGTTGCGGTCGTCGACAATCGGCGCCGGTTCGTGGCCATTCGCGCTGAGCAGGTCGCTGCTGGTGTTCTCTGCGGCTTTCCAGGCTGCCTGGATCTCCGAAACCGCTTTCGCCGTTTTAGGATTCACCGCAGTCGCCACACTGCGCGATGGCATGTAGTTGCGCGGCAGGTAGAGCGTGAAGGTGCTGCCTTCTCCCGGCGAGCTGTTGACGCGAATTTCCCCGCCCAGCAGCCGCGCGATCTCACGGCTGATCGAGAGGCCCAGTCCGGTGCCGCCGTACTTGCGGCTGGTGGTGCCGTCGGCTTGTTGAAATGCCTCGAAGATAATTCGCTGCTTGTCTTCGGCGATGCCGATGCCGGTGTCCGTTACTGAAAAGGCAATCACGTCGCCGGCGCGGTTGAGCGACTCGAGATAATACTTCTCGTTCTCAGGCGCTGCTTCGATGCTCAACACGACGTTGCCCTGTTCAGTGAACTTAAAGGCGTTCGACAGCAGGTTCATCAGAATTTGCTGCAGCCGTTTGTCGTCCGTCACCACGGTTGGGTCAAGGTCCGAACTCCGGTTGATAAAGAAGCCAAGCTTCTTGTCCTGAGCAAATTGATGGAAGCTGCGTTCGAGCTGTTCCGCGATATCGTCAAGCGAGACATCGGTGACCTCGATACCCATCATGCCCGACTCGATCTTGGACAGGTCGAGAATGTCGTTGATCAACGAGAGCAGGTCAGAGCCTGAGGTGTGAATCGTTTCGGCAAACTGGACCTGCTTGCTGGTCAGATTGTCCTCGCTGTTCTCGGCCAGCTGCCGGGAGAGGATGAGCATACTGTTGAGCGGCGTACGGAGCTCATGAGACATGTTGGCGAGAAACTCTGACTTGTACTTCGAAGTCAACGCCAGCTGCTCGGCCTTTTCTTCCATTTCCCAGCGAGCTTCTTCGACCTCGCGGTTCTTGGCTTCGACTTCGGCCTTTTGCCGCGCCAACAGCGCGGCCTTGTCCTGCAGTTCTTCGTTGGTCTGCCGCAATTCTTCCTGCTGACTCTTCAGCAAGTCTTCCGACTCGCGCAGCGACTCGGCCTGCTGCTCGAGCTGTTCGTTGGTCTTCTTTAGTTCATCCTGCTGGCTCTGCAATTCACCGGCGAGCGATTGGGACTGTAGCAGCAGGTCTTCAGTTCTGGTATTTGCTTCAATCGTGTTGAGCACGATGCCGATACTCTCGGTCAGCTGGTCAAGGAACGTCAGGTGGGTGTCGCTGAAATGATGGAAGGTCGAAAGTTCGATTACAGCTTTGGCTTCACCTTCAAACAACACCGGCAGGACCACAATGTTGTTGGGGGCCGCTTCGCCGAGGCCCGAACTAATGTGTACGTAATTCATCGGCACGTTCGTCACCAGGATGCGTTCTTTCTCGAGCGCGCACTGGCCGACCAGACCTTCGCCGGCATGAAATTCGTTCGCCAGGTTCTTGCGTTTGCTATAAGCATAACCGCCGAGCAGCTTCATCACCGGTTGGCCGTTGTCGCTGTTGTTGACATAAAAAACACCCTGTTGCGCATCCACCAGCGGCGCCAGTTCCGACAGCACCATCTGGGCAACAGTCTTCATATCGCGCTGACCCTGCAGCATGCGCGTAAAACGCGCCAGGTTGGTCTTGAGCCAGTCCTGCTCGGTGTTCTTTTGCGTGGTTTCCTTGAGGTTGAGAATCATTTCGTTGATGTTGTCTTTCAAGGCCGCCACTTCGCCGCGGGCTTCCACCGTAATCGATCGCGTCAGGTCGCCCTTGGTCACCGCGGTTGATACTTCAGCGATGGCGCGAACCTGGTTTGTCAGGTTCGCTGCCAGGCCGTTCACGTTGTCAGTCAAATCACGCCACGTTCCCGCCGCGCCGGGCACGTTGGCCTGGCCGCCGAGCTTGCCCTCTACACCTACTTCGCGAGCCACCGACGTTACCTGGTCGGCAAACGTCGCCAGGGTATCGGTCATGTTGTTGATGGTTTCGGCCAGTTCGGCGATCTCGCCTTTCGCCTCCAGCGTCAGCTCTCGTTTCAAGTCACCGTTGGCCACGGCGGTCACCACGCGCGCGATGCCGCGTACCTGGTTCGTCAGGTTGCTGGCCATGGAATTTACGTTATCGGTGAGGTCCTTCCAGGTACCCGCGACGCCGCGCACATCTGCCTGGCCGCCGAGCTTTCCTTCCGTACCCACTTCGCGCGCCACACGAGTTACTTCGGACGCGAAGGAATTCAACTGATCCACCATCGTGTTGATGGTGTTCTTGAGTTCGAGGATTTCGCCCTTCACATCGACCGTGATCTTCTTTGATAAGTCGCCGTTGGCGACGGCCGTGGTCACTTCGGCGATGTTACGCACCTGTCCTGTGAGATTGCCGGCCATCGAGTTCACGTTGTCAGTCAGGTCTTTCCAGGTGCCGGCGACACCCGGCACATCTGCCTGGCCGCCGAGTTTTCCTTCGGTACCCACTTCGCGCGCCACGCGAGTTACTTCCGACGCAAATCCGTTCAACTGGTCCACCATCGTGTTGATGGTGTTCTTCAGTTCAAGAATCTCGCCCTTCACGTCGACCGTGATCTTCTTGGATAAGTCGCCGTTGGCCACCGCGGTGGTCACTTCGGCGATGTTACGCACCTGGCCCGTGAGGTTACCGGCCATGAAGTTCACATTGTCGGTGAGATCCTTCCAGGTACCGGCCACCCCCATCACCTGCGCCTGGCCACCAAGACGTCCTTCCGTACCCACTTCGCGGGCCACACGCGTCACTTCCGAAGCGAACGAGCTGAGCTGGTCCACCATCGTATTGATCGTGTTCTTCAATTCAAGGATTTCACCTTTGACGCTTACCGTAATCTTCTTCGAGAGATCTCCGTTGGCCACTGCGGTCGTCACTTCGGCGATGTTTCTGACCTGACCCGTCAGGTTGCCCGCCATTGAGTTCACACTGTCAGTCANGTCCTTCCACGTGCCGGCCACCCCGCGCACGTAAGCCTGACCGCCCAGCTCACCTTCAGTTCCGACTTCGCGTGCCACGCGCGTCACTTCCGACGCNAAACCGTTCAGCTGGTCCACCATCGTGTTAATGGTGTTCTTCAGTTCGAGAATCTCGCCCTTCACGTCTACCGTGATTTTCTTTGACAAGTCGCCATTGGCCACGGCGGTCGTCACTTCCGCGATGTTGCGTACCTGGCCGGTCAGGTTGCCGGCCATCAGGTTCACGCTGTCGGTCAGGTCCTTCCAGGTGCCGGCGACGCCTTTCACCATGGCCTGGCCGCCGAGTTTTCCTTCCGAACCCACTTCGCGCGCCACACGAGTTACTTCCGACGCGAAGGCGTTCAGCTGGTCCACCATCGTATTGATCGTGTCTTTGAGTTCGAGGATTTCGCCTTTCACGTCGACCGTTATTTTCTTTGACAAGTCGCCGTTCGCCACCGCGGTCGTCACTTCGGCGATGTTGCGCACCTGACCGGTCAGATTGCCGGCCATGAAGTTCACGTTGTCAGTCAAATCCTTCCAGGTACCGGCGACACCCGGCACTGAGGCCTGGCCGCCGAGCTTTCCTTCGGTACCTACTTCGCGAGCCACACGAGTCACTTCCGAGGCAAACGAATTCAGCTGGTCCACCATCGTGTTGATGGTGTTCTTCAGTTCAAGGATTTCGCCCTTCACGTCGACCGTGATCTTCTTTGATAAGTCGCCGTTGGCGACGGCCGTGGTCACTTCGGCGATGTTACGCACCTGCCCCGTGAGATTGCCGGCCATCGAGTTCACGTTGTCGGTGAGATCTTTCCATGTTCCGGCAACCCCGGGGACTGAGGCCTGGCCGCCGAGTTTTCCTTCCGTTCCTACTTCGCGGGCCACACGCGTCACTTCCGACGCAAACGAGTTCAGCTGGTCCACCATCGTGTTGATGGTGTTCTTCAATTCAAGGATTTCGCCCTTCACGTCAACCGTGATCTTCTTTGACAAGTCGCCGTTGGCCACGGCCGTGGTCACTTCAGCGATGTTGCGTACCTGGCTGGTCAGGTTGCTGGCCATCGAGTTCACGCTGTCAGTCAGGTCCTTCCAGGTGCCCGCGACGCCTTTCACCTTCGCCTCGCCGCCAAGCTTTCCTTCGGTACCCACTTCGCGGGCCACACGCGTCACTTCCGAAGCGAATGACCCCAGCTGGTCCACCATTGAGTTGACGATTTTTACGGTCCGGAGAAACTCACCCTTCAGCGGACGGCCATCGACTTCCAGTGCCATGCGTTCCGACAGGTCGCCGTTTGCTACCGCGCCGATAACGCGGGCCATTTCGCTGGTGGGACGGGCCATGTCGTCGATCAGCAGATTGGTTGATTCAACGATGCGCAACCAGGATCCTGACGCACCCGGCACTGCCGAGCGATGGACGATTTTTCCTTCTTTGCCGACGATCCGGCTGACGCGTTCCAGCTCTTTCGAGGTCCGATCGCTGAGCTCGATGATGTCGTTCAGGGTGTCGGCAATCTTGCCGGCTTCGCCGGTCCATTCGCCAGGGAGCCGGGCGGAAAAGTCACCCTTTTTGAAGGCGACAAGGGTTTTTAGCAACAGCTTCGCATTAAGCGAGTCCGAGGCACTTGCTTGTGTGCGCATAATTTTTCCTTCCAAAGGTTTTCAAGACTGAAAAGGGTAGGTCGGCAGCCAACCTGTAGACGGTCTTTCAGATTAGGACATGTCCGGAACATACAACTCGGCCGGNNACAAAAAAAGAGGGAACTTTACAGGGGAATATGGGAAACGCTTTGTTGGGGGAAGCGCTTACACCTATTTATAACCTGTCACAATNCCTTCTGTAAACCGGATTCTGAGTTAAGGGNGCTAATTTGCGCTGTTTTTCAGCGTTCGGCAGTTGTTGGAAATGTGACACCTGGCGCTAAGTGCGGCCGTGTCTGCTGGGAGAGCATCAGACGAGCGACTCGACCTGGGTTGTTCTCAAGCAGGTCTAAACCGAGACGGATGCTCCTTTATTTAACTGACGCGCCTTCCGATAGCAGTATTCAGCGGCCGCCAGATCCTCCATCGCCAGGCCCAGCGATTTAAAAATCGTGATTTCATCACGAGCTGTGCGGCCAGCATGACTTCCGATGAGTACCTCGCCAAGCTCGGCCCGAATACTTTCAGGGCCGATCGCGCCCTCGGCCGCCGCAATCAGATAATCACCGGCTTCGTTGAACGCCGACTCGCGCCGGTCGACGAACACCGAAGCATCGACCATCGTCGCGGTGTCAAGTTCGCGGGCTTTCGGTGAGAACGTGCCGATCGCGTTGATGTGCGCGCCGGCAGCTACCCATTCGCGGCGGATGACCGGCTCACGGGAAGTCGTGGCGGTAACGATAATCTGGGCATCGCGTAGGGCAACTTCATTTGAATCCACAGCTTCGATATCGCATACAACGTGCGCCTTCATTTCACGCGCGAATCGTTCGGCGCTTTCTTTGCGACTTGCCGCTACCCGCACGCGAGCGAGTTTGCGCACGCAGGCGATTGCCTCGAGATGCGTGCGCGCCTGAACGCCGGCGCCGATGACTGCCAGGGTCGACGCGTCCGGCGCGGCAAGTACCCTGGTGGCGAGCCCGCTCACCGCGGCCGTGCGAATTGCGGTAATCGCCGATGCGTTAACGACAGCTCGCAATTCGCCCGTAGCCCCATCGAAGAGGATGACAGCGCCCTGGTGGGCGTCTTTTCCGATAGCCGCATTACCGGGAAATACACAGATGGCTTTCAAACCAAAGAGTGGCGCCTTGCCGCCGCGAAACGTCGGCATCATAGCCATTACGCCTTTTACATCCGCGGGGCGAAAGATTGTACGCAGCGGCTGGTCGATCTCTCCGCGGGCGAGGGCCATGAATGCCCCCTCCATCACATCGATGCATTCGCTCACCGGCAGAAGCTGTTCGACTTCACGTTCGTTTAGAACTAGTACGCTCATGGTGGCGGTAAAGATATCACGCTGTCGTAACTCCAGTTCGTGTTGTTTCGTGTGATTTCGTGGATCGCACTGCTTGGAGCGCAACCGCCCTCGCTTGCTAACAAAAGCAACAGCTGACTGGAGCGCAAGCGTCCTCGCTTGCCAAAGCTGCAACCGAGACGGTTGCGCTCCAGTTGTTCGCGAGGAAAAGCCGAAGCGCTGAAAGCGCGGGATATCACCGTCGGAAATGCGCTCCCCCAGAGGCCTACCATTCCAACTAACATATGTCGCGCTTTCAGCGCTTATACGTCAGGCGCTTCCATCACCCGGCCCGTTGGGCCGGCCTTTTACATTCCGCGCCTTTGGCGCTGGCCATCGCCACAAATGACAAATCGCAAACGATTGGTTACTATGCGCGCCTGCAGTCTTTTAAAGATCATCTCGGACAGTCTCAATATGAAAACCTTTAGCTCGCCGTCGCATCGTCGTGTCCTATCAACCTTCGCGGTTATGGCCGTTGCCCTGATCGCGCTGCCAGTTTCGGCCCAGCAGTTCAGCCCCGACTTGTTCAAGTCGCTTCACTGGCGCGCCATCGGTCCATTCCGCGGCGGTCGCACTCGCGCGGTCGCCGGTGTGCCTTCACAGCCAAACGTTTTCTATATCGCTCAAGTAAACGGCGGAGTCTGGAAAACTGATGATTACGGGCGGACCTGGACGCCGGTATTCGATGATCAGCCGACGGGCTCAGTCGGCTCGATCGCCGTCGCGCCTTCCGATCCAAACATTATCTATGTCGGCAGCGGCGAAGGCCTGCAGCGCCCTGATCTTTCGGTGGGCGATGGCATCTACAAATCGGTCGATGCCGGAAAGACCTGGACGCATCTCGGTCTGCGCGATGGTCAACAGGTTCCGCAGATCGCCGTCGATCCGCGTGACGCGAACCGAATTCTGGTGGCGGTTGCGGGCCACCCCTACGGCCCAAACGCTGAGCGCGGCATCTTTCGTTCCACCGATGGCGGCCAGACGTTCGACAAAGTGCTGTACAAAGATGAGAACGTTGGTGGCGCTGATGTGTTGTTCGATCCAACCAATCCGGATGTTGCTTATGCCGGATTGTGGGAAGCGCGACAGGGTCCCTGGGAGAACGGGGCGTGGAACGGTAACGGCGGTGGCATTTATAAATCAACCGACAACGGCAAAACCTGGCGGCAATTGAGCGGCGGCCTGCCCGATAATATCATTCAGGCAAACATCGCGATTGCGCCGAGTCAACCTAACCGGTTGTTCGCTTCGGTAGCTCTCAGTCCCGGCCTCGTGATTTACCGATCGGATGACGCGGGCGAGACCTGGACCAGAATCACTACCGATCCGCGTCCGGCCGGGCGCATCGGCGGCGGCGATCTCGCGGTGATTCGCGTAGATCCAAAGAATCCGGAGGTCGTCTATTCCGCCAGTGTCGTTTCGTGGAAATCGATTGACGGAGGCAAGACCTGGACGGCTTTTCGCGGCGCACCCGGTGGTGACGATTATCAAAATGTCTGGGTCAACCCAACTAACGGTAACGTCATAATTCTCGGCAGCGATCAGGGCGCCGTCATCACGGTCAACGGCGGCAAGACCTGGAGCAGTTGGTACAACCAGCCGACAGCGCAGATGTATCACGTGAATGCGGACAATGCTTTTCCTTATCGCTTATGCAGCGGCCAGCAGGAGAGCGGCTCGGCATGCGTCTCATCTCGTGGCAATGACGGCGAAATTACTTTTCGCGAATGGCATCCAGTATCCGCGGAAGAGTATGGCTACGTTGTTCCCGATCCGCTCGATCCGGACATTGTCTATGGCGGCAAGCTGACGCGCTATGATCGCCGCACGGCGCAGGCTCAGAACATCATGCCCAAACCTTTTCGCGGGGCGGATTTCCGCGTGGTGCGCACGCAGCCGATTGTCTTTTCACCGCTCGACAGCCATACGATGTTTTTCGCCGCCAACACGCTTTGGAAAACCAAAGACGGTGGCAATAGTTGGGAACAGGTGAGTCCGGATCTCACGCGCAAAGCGTTCGACGTTCCGGAAACAGTCGGGAAGTACCGGTCGCAACCAACTGCACAACCCTCGCAAAGGGGAGTTATCTACGCGGTTGCGCCGTCACCACTCGACGTGAACATAATTTGGGCCGGCACAGATGACGGGTTGATTCATCGCACGACCGATGGCGGCAGCAACTGGACTGACGTTACACCAAAACCATTGAAGCCCTGGCAGAAGGTTTCGATTCTCGAGGCCGGTCACTTCGATAAGAACACCGCTTATGCGGCCATCAATACTTTGCGCCTTGATGATCTGCGACCGCACATCTATCGGACGCATGACGGCGGCGCGACCTGGTCGGAAATCACCAACGGTATTCCCGACAATGAAAACACCGACGTGGTCCGGGAAGACCCTGAACGAAAAGGATTGTTGTTTGCCGGAACAGAGCGCGCGGTCTACGTTTCATTTGACGATGGCGATCACTGGCAGTCGCTGCGGCTGAACATGGGCGCTACCTCGATTCGCGATTTGATCATCAAGGGCGATGATCTTTGTGTGGGAACTCATGGCCGAGGCTTCTGGATCCTCGATGACATCACACCGCTCCGTCAGCTGCAGGACTCTATCATCAAGTCGCCGGCGCACCTGTTCAAACCACAAACCGCAGTGCGTGTGCGCTGGAATACCAACAGCGATACACCTTTGCCGCCGGATGTGGCTGCGGGCGAGAATCCGCCGGATGGCGCGGTCATTAATTACTACATCGGGAGTGCGGGCGGTGGTCCAATCACGCTCGAGATTAAAGACGCTAGCGGCGCTGTCGTCCGTCGATATTCAAGTGATGACGTGCCGCCGGCCGATGAGGCGTTGTTGAATATTCCGCCTTACTGGATTCGCCCGCCGCAGAAGCTATCCAGCGAACATGGCATGCATCGCTTTCTCTGGGATTTACATTACGAGCCAGTTCCGGGCGTGGCGCCGCAGTATCCGATCGCCGCCATTTACCGGAACACAGCTCCGGCGGCGACTTCACCGTGGGCCATGCCTGGAAACTACACGGTGGTGCTGACAGCGAAGGGCAGGAAATATGAGCAGCCGTTGCGTCTGACAATGGATCCGCGTGTGAAAACCGCGACGGGTGATCTCGCGCGACAGTTCGACGCGTCGTTAAAGATGTACCAGGTATGGCTGGCTCTGAATGCGATTTCGGAAGATGGGCGGCGCATGCGCGGACAAATCACTGAGCTGCGGCCGAAGATAACTGACGCGACGCTCAAGAGTCATTTGGATACGCTCGCCGAGAAAATCCAAAACACCGTGGGAGCCGGCGGTGGTGGCGGATTCGGCGGCGGTGGAGGTGGTGGCGGTGGCGCCGCGCGCACAACTGCGGCGTCCGTTTCCGGCCGCGCGCGCACCTTGTTTGGTTTGATTGAGGAAGCTGATGTAGCGCCGACGACTCAGATCACCGCGGCAATCCCCGACGTGATGAAGGACTCGAACGCCGTGCAGCAAAGCTGGCAGGCAATAAAGTCTACTGACATTCCGGCATTTAATCAGGAGTTGCGAGCCGCTGGGCTGTCGCCGATTACGGTTACGACCAGCCGGTAAGAGTCACGTCTACCGTCTAGTGAAGTCGAAGAACTGTGTAGTGAGCAATGGAGTAGCCAAGCACCGCCGCAGCAAACACATCGGATGGATGGTGGGCCTGCAGGGATATGCGCGAAAATCCAACCAGACCCGCCAGACCATAAGCAACCCATTTATATTTCGGGTAGCGGTCGGCAAAGACCGTGGCGAGAGAGAAAGCGGCAATCGCGTGTCCGGAAGGAAAACTCCCGATGCCTCTAACGAGGCTTCCGCCTTTGGCCTGGAACCAGGTGTCGGCGAAATTACCGTCAGGGGGAACCTCTATGGGCTTCAAACGGCGATCGATGTCTTTCATAACCGTGGTTAGAATTTCCGAATCGATTACGGCTTGGCCTGCCAGCAGAAACGTATGCTGCGCGTAGTGGTCTTTCCGTAGCAATCCGATGCCGTAAACCGCGCTCGGCGCGGCGAACATGGCAATCGAAGTATTCGTACCGCTGAATACCTTGTTGAATTGGTTGAAGGCCTGAGTGCGCTGGAAATATCTGCCGCTCGGATTGTCCACTCCTGCTACTAGGCCTGCGGTAATAACGGTCACAATCAGCACGGGCTTCAGATGGTGCCCGCGCGCCACGGAGACAGGGAACAGCCAGATCTCTTTTTGGTCGTGCAGGATGTTCGGTCCCAATTTTATCCAGGAGACCGATCTCTCGGGCGATGGGGAGGGAGAAGGGGCGGGCGAGGAAGCGGGCTGGGTTTGAGGGGATTTCGCACTTTGCGCTCGGCACGGCTGGACTACAGCGCAAGCCATAAGCAACAAAAAAGTGGCTTG
>AP72_2010_repI_A001DRAFT_1000198_pt1 | contig 13239 bp, 14 predicted proteins | sample AmaPasrepliIA001_FD_9535 | JGI IMG/M metagenome (IMG submission 9535)
CGAGCCGACTGTTGAACCGGAGGTCACCGAATTGAAGGTGGCCGCAGGGGAACTGTAAGTTCAATCCTTCGCTTTCGGGGAATTCTCTACTTATCTACACGCGTCGCACTGCGCCACTTTGCATGCAGCCAGATGAGGATCCCAATTGCACACACTTCCAGTGGACCTGACTTCAGATACACAGCCGTGAAGCCTTGCGCGATGTCATGAGCGACATAGGTCCCGTGATAGACAGCCCACCCGACACCACCCGCGGCAAGTATTGAGCCGAGGTTCGCTTCATTCCTGGGGCTCATCATGGCTGTCAGGCCTTCTACTTGAGATGTTGCGGCCATACTACCTCACCTACTGGCTGACACGTATAATTTGCTCTTTTCTCTGTTGATGCTCCGACCACAGTTCAAAGACTTTCAGGATCTCGCCCGAACCGCCACTTTGGTCCCAGTCGTCAAGACTGTAATGGCAGATCTCCTGACGCCGGTTTCCGCTTTCCTCGGTATTTCTGGCGGAGAGCAGGAAGCGTTTCTTCTGGAATCGGTAGAAGGCGGAGAGAGAATCGGCCGCTACACCTTCCTCGGCGTCCGTCCTTACATGGTTCTGGAGAGTCGAGGGGAACAGATCACGATCCGGCGAGGGCGAACCGTCGAACGCAGCAAGGGAAAACTGTTCGATGTGCTGGCGCAGCTCCTGCGGGAACACAAGCCTGCGGCTTTGCCAGATCTGCCGCCATTCAACTGCGGAGCGGTTGGATTTGTTGCCTACGATGCCGTTCGCCAACTTGAGAAACTGCCCGAGCAGGCGCGCGACGACCTCAAAGCTCCCGATTCGTACTTGATGTTCTTCGATCGCGTGTTGGCCTTCGATCATCTGCGCAAGCAGATACACATCATCGCTGTCGCGAACGTTCGGGATGAAACTCCCAAGCAGGCGTACGAGCGAGCCGTGAAGGACATCGCCGGCTTGGAACGTAAGCTCTCGCGTGGCATTTCCGCACCACGCGTTCGCCCTCGCAAAGATAGCTATAAGCTCAAGGAAACAACGGGCCGCGCTGCCTTCCTTAAGAGCATCGTGAAAGCGAAGGAATACATTCGCGCGGGCGATGCGTTCCAGATCGTTCTTTCTCAGCGCATGGAGCTTGAGCCTGGTGTACCGGCCTTCGAGATTTATCGCGCGTTGCGCATGATCAATCCCTCGCCCTACCTCTATTTCCTGCAAACGCGCAACTTCCAGGTATTAGGTTCTTCTCCCGAGATGCTGGTACGGGTAAGCGGTCGAAAACTGGAGTACCGTCCAATTGCGGGAACGCGTCCAAGGAGTGCCGATCCGGAAGAAGATCGTCGCTGGGGAGAAGAACTTCGCGAAGACGAAAAGGAACGCGCCGAACACGTAATGCTCGTCGATCTCGGCCGCAACGATCTGGGACGCGTCAGCGAGTATGGGTCCGTTCAGGTAAAAGATTTCATGTTCGTAGAACGCTACTCACACGTGATGCATCTCGTCTCGGCGATTGAAAGCAAACTGCGCCCGGAACTTCATGCCCTCGATGCCCTCGCAGCGGCATTTCCCGCAGGCACGCTGAGCGGCGCTCCGAAGGTGCGCGCGATGGAAATCATCGAAGAGCTCGAACCAGTTCGTCGTGGCATTTATGGCGGCGCCATTCTGTACGCCGACTTTGCGGGTAATCTCGATTCCTGTATCGCCATCCGCACGATGCTGGTGCAGGGCAGGCGCGCTTACGTGCAGGCGGGTGCCGGCATCGTAGCCGACTCCGTTCCCGAAACGGAATATCAGGAATGCCTCAATAAGGCTAAGGCTCTGCTTCGGTCGGTTGGGATGGCACGGAATTACGAGTAGCGGCTTCCAAGCTTCTAAGCTCCTGAGCTGCTAAGCTGTAAAAAAACACGTGATTCTTGGGACGAACTGCTCAGAAGCTTAGGAGCTGAGCAGCTTAGAAGCTACTCATGATCTTCGTTCTCGACAACTACGACTCGTTCACCTTTAACCTTGTCCAATACATTGGCGAGACAGGAGAAGAGGTGCGGGTCCGTCGCAATGATCAAGTCTCGCTGCAAGAGATCGAAGAGATGGCTCCGCGCAAAATCGTGTTGTCGCCTGGGCCGTGCACCCCTAATGAAGCAGGGATCTCGCTGAAACTCATTCGGCACTTTGCTGGAAAGACTCCTATCCTCGGTGTGTGCCTTGGCCATCAAGCTATCGGGGCTGCGTTTGGCGGGGCGGTCATCCGCTCCGATCGCATCATGCACGGTAAGACCAGCATGGTGGAGCATGACGGCCGGACGATCTTCCGGGGAGTTAATTCGCCGATGATCGCCAATCGTTATCATTCGTTGATCGTCGAAGAAAAGAGCCTGCCAAGGGAACTCGAGATCTCCGCGCGGAGTGAGGAAAATGGAAAGACGGTCATCATGGGACTCCGCCATCGCGAGCTTCCCGTGGAAGGTGTGCAGTTCCATCCCGAGAGCGTTTTGACTCCCGACGGCGCTAAGCTGATCAGGAATTTCCTGCAATAATTCGCCTCGTCAATGAACTTGCATCAGCTGCCCGCCGCTCAAATGGCAGGATTGGTTCGCTCTAGTCAAGTCTCACCGGTTGAGCTTGTGAAGGCACACCTCACGCGAATCGAAGAGCTCAATCCCAAACTGAATGCGTTCATCGAACTTCGAACCGATCAGGCTTTCGCAGAAGCCGAAGCGGCCGAAAAGGCGATCCAAAGAAGGGATCGAATCGGTCCGCTTCATGGAGTTCCGATCAGCATTAAGAGCGCTGTTGCTGTAGCTGGATTGAAGTTCGAGTGTGGAAGTCGCACTCGCGCTGGATTGATTGCTCAGCAAGATGCGGTGCTCGTTCAGCGACTGAAGAAAGCCGGAGCGATTGTTCTCGGCAACACCAATGTTCCCGAGATGCTTATGGCGTACCACACGGAGAATCCGCTTTACGGACGTACAAACAGCCCTTGGGATCCCGAGCGCACACCAGGAGGCTCAAGTGGAGGCGATGCAGCTGCCATCGCCGCCGGTTTGTGCGCGGCGGGAATCGGAAGCGATGGAGGCGGATCGATTCGTGTTCCCGCACACTTCAGCGGCATTTGTGGATTAAAACCAACTCCAGGACGTATTCCCAGCACAGGACATTGGCCTGAGAGCAGTGGACCGTTTGCTCTGCTCGGAGTAGTAGGGCCAATGGCGCGATCGGTCGAAGATCTGGACCTTTTATTCCGTGTGATTGCAGGATTCGATTCGGGCGATCCCATGGCTACGCCGATTTCAGTGTGGGAAATATTGGATGAGGAGTTGAGTAATGTCCGGATCGGATATTTCGAAGAGCATCACACCGCTCCAGTGACTCCTGAAACTCGATCAGCCGTTGCAGCCGCAGTGTCAGCGTTGAAAGAAGCCGGCTTGCGTGTCGAGCCTTTCGAACCCGATGTTCTCGCCGAAGCTCGCGAGCATTGGTGGACACTCTTCGTCCGACTTGCTGCGGAGATGCTCGCTCCCCAGTTCAACGGCCGCGAGACTGAAACCAGCACGATTCTGACTTACGCCGATCACCCGCCCACCAAGGAAGAGCTGCTCTCAGCATGGTTCGGCCGTGATCGCCTCCGGCTTCGCCTCATGGAGCAGATGAACGGGATATCAGTGTTGATCTGTCCTGTGTGTTCCATTCCTGCATTCCGCCACGGAGAGCGCGAGTGGACTGTAAGTCGAAACCGAGTCTCCTACATGGACGCCATGAGCTACACGCAATGGTTCAACTTACTCGGGAACCCATCCGTCGTTCTCCCCGCCGGCTCGTCTCCAGAAGGACTGCCGATCGGAATTCAGATTGTTGGCCAGCCGAACTCAGAGGAGTTGATCCTGAAGGTGGCACGAGTGTTGGAACAGGCCCTCGGCCCCGCACGGCAGTCACCATTGATGGCCGAAAGCAGTGTCTCTGCATCGCGTAGCTTCGCACCTCATACGGCTGCGATTTAGGTCATCCCTCGAGTCCATGCAGGTCGACATCAGTCCATTGCAGATTGCTAGACTAAAAACGAAAACCCGGCCGACACGGCCGGGTAAACATTTCCTTTCGGATTGTCCTCCTATTGCTTCTTGCTGCTCTTCTTGGCTTCCCAGGGGCGCACTGGCCGGACTGACGTGGGCTCATCCCGGTCCTCAACGCGATCGTACATGTAGCGGTCGCTCACGGTGCCGAGGCCCTCGTTGTAGAGGCTGATCGAGCCTGTAGCTTCCTTCAACTCCTCAGAGAACGTATGGATAGCCTTCAGGTGGTCTGCGGTAGCAGGGATTTCCTTCTTTGTGGTCTTCAGGAACTTCTGGTAGCCTTTGTCCACCAGACGCGCGATCTCGCTGCCTACCAGGTATCCCGGTTTGGCAAACAGGCGGATGCCGCCGTCTTCGTCGCGCTGGATCGCAGCAGAGACGTTGTACTTCTTGAGGAAGACACGATTTGAAACACCAGGCGCCTCTAGAACATCGAATTGATGATCTCGTAACCAGCCGAGTGCCTGGTCGTATGTCACAGCTTCAACTTTGTTTGCCATCGATCTCGCGTCTTCCAGCCCCCGCTCGCCTCTATCCTGCGAGCTACGGAAGCTCTAGTTTCCGGCTGCTGTGTTGTTGTAGATAGCCACGCGCACCGGGTTTGTTGCCCGCTCCCATCCGCCCTCATTAGACTTTTAGGAACGGCAAGGGGTTACTTTCGCATACGACTGAGGAACTGAGCAAATTACGTGAGTGTGATTACGTCCCAAATGAGCCCGAGAGTAGCGCGCCAAGTGCTTGGAAACACACAGCTTGAGCGTGTCGGCAACACGCCGCTGGTACGACTCGAGAGAATCTCTGCCGATGTGCCCGGAGTTCAGATCCTGGGCAAGGGCGAATGGGCCAATCCCGGTGGATCAGTAAAGGACCGTCCGGCGCTGAATATCGTCCGCGAAGCCGAACGCACTGGACAGCTCAAACCGGGACGCATGCTGCTCGATGCGACGAGCGGGAACACCGGAATTGCCTACGCCATGATCGGCGCCGCTCGCGGATTCCCCGTCAAGCTCTGCATGCCTTCGAACGTCTCCCTGGAGCGGAAGCGCATTCTGAAGGCATATGGCGCCGAGATTGTGTTCACGGATCCGAACGATGGTTCGGACGGCGCGATTCGTAAGGCTCAGGAATTGGCCGCCAGCGATCCCAAGAAGTACTTCTACGCCGACCAGTACTCAAACGATGCCAATTGGCGCGCGCACTATCACACGACTGCGAACGAAATTTGGAACCAGACGGAGGGACGGATCACCCACTTCGTTGCCACTATGGGAACCAGCGGCACCTTTATCGGCTGCACGCGACGGCTGCGCGAGTTGAATCCGAGGATCAAGTGCATTTCGCTTCAACCAGATTCGCCATTCCATGGGCTCGAGGGCTTGAAGCACATGGCGACGGCGATTGTGCCGAAGATTTACGATCCGTCGCTTGCGGATGAAGATCATGGCATTTCGACTGAGGCTGCGTACGCAATGCTGAAACGTCTGGCACGTGAGGAAGGGCTGTTNGTCGGGATTTCATCGGGAGCAGCTGTGGTCGGTGCGTGGGAACTCGCGCAACGCCTGGAGAAGTCGGGATGGATCGCCGAGAATGGCGAACCGGTGATCGTGACGGTTTTGTGCGATTCGGCGGATAAGTATTTGAGTGAAAGGCTATGGGAGGAGGAATGAGGAAATCGGGTGAGCGGGCGAATCGGGTCACCGGGTGAAATGAAAAGTGCTTAGAATTTCCCAATTCGAACACGACGCTATCCGCCGGCACGGCGAAGAAACGTACCCGAACGAATGCTGTGGTGTGCTGCTGGGGAGTTCGGATGGCGAGACACGCACCGTGACTAACGCGGTCCGTTGTGGGAACACGCGGTCGGATTCACCACACAACCGGTATCACATCGCTCCGCAGGAGCTGGTGCGCGTTCAGCGCCAGGCGCGAGAGGCGGGACTTGAGATCGTAGGCTTCTATCACTCGCATCCCGACCATCCCGCACGCTGGTCCCAAACTGACCTGGCGGAAGCTCATTGGATCGGCTGCTCGTATGTGATTACTAGCATCGTACGTGGCAAGGCGAACATTACGAACTCGTTTCTGCTGACAGGAGAGACAGAAGAAGGCAAGCGCTTTGAGGACGAAATTGTAAGGGTTGTGGCCGAAGCAGCCGCCATTGCAAATGAATCGACTCCATAGACAAAATCATCGAATTTCAAAGCTTTCGAAGAACCCGAACTGACCATGAAAATCTTTATCCCAACTCCGTTACGCCAGTACGCAGGCAAGCAGGATGCAGTGGATGTTCACGCATCTACTGTAGGTGATGCGCTTTCAAAGCTCACCAGCACGCATCCCGATTTGAAACGACACCTTTACACGGACGATGGCAAGCTCCGCGCCTTCGTGAACCTCTATTTGAATGACGAAGACGTGCGCTATTTGTCAGATAAAGAGAACACTCGCGTAAAAGAAAACGACCATCTTTCGATCATTCCATCGATCGCCGGCGGAGCGGATCATTCCGAGCTGTTACTTCACCCGATCATCCGATGGCCCGATCACCCGATTAGCGTCGGTGTCCCGGACCCCAGGAATTAATCCCATGGCTACTTCCACTCTCGTATCCAACGCACTCAGCAAAGACGAAATTCTCCGCTACTCGCGGCACCTGATCATGCCCGAAGTGGGCATGGAAGGTCAGCAGAAGCTCAAGGCTGCGAGTGTGCTCTGCATCGGCACCGGCGGACTCGGTTCTCCGCTGGCGCTCTATCTGGCTGCCGCCGGTGTTGGCACGCTCGGACTCGTTGACTTTGACGTGGTCGATTTCACAAACCTGCAGCGCCAGATCATCCACTCGACTGCGGACGTCGGACGCCCAAAGCTCGATTCGGCCACCGATAAGATCGAAGCGATGAATCCATTCGTCGAGGTTCGCCGGTTCGAGACGCGGCTGAGCAGCGACAACGCGATGCGCATCTTCCGCGATTTCGACATCATCGTCGACGGCACCGACAACTTCCCGACCCGATATCTCGTGAACGATGCCTGCGTGCTCAGCGGCAAAATGAACGTTTATGGCTCGATCTTCCGCTTTGAAGGCCAGGCCAGCGTCTTCGGCGCCAAAGATGGACCGTGCTATCGATGCTTGTATCCAGAACCGCCACCACCTGGACTGGTNCCTTCGTGCGCGGAAGGCGGAGTGCTCGGCATTCTCCCCGGACTCGTAGGTCTCATCCAGGCAACCGAAACGATCAAGATGATCCTCGGCGCCGGTGACCCACTCATCGGACGCCTGCTTCTCGTGGATGCATTAGGCATGAAGTTCCGCGAACTCAAGCTTCGCAAGAACCCTGACTGCCCGGTATGCGGCCCAAACCGTACCATTACGGAACTGATCGATTACCAGGAGTTCTGCGGCATTCGCGGAGAAGAGGCGCCGGTAAGCACCACCGCGCCTGAAATTCAGCCGGAAGAACTCAAGCGCCGCCTGGATGCCGGAGATGATATTTACATCCTGGATGTCCGCGAGCCGCACGAGTATCAGATCTGCAATCTCAACGGGCACCTGATCCCGCTTGGCGATCTGCCCAAGCGCATGAACGAACTCGATTCCAGCCGCGAGATCGTCGCCCACTGCCGCTCTGGAGTTCGTAGTGGCAAAGCGGTGGATTTTCTGCGGCAGGCAGGTTTCCGAAAAGTGAAGAATCTTGCAGGAGGAATTCTCGCGTGGGCGGACAAGGTGGATCCCAGGATGCCGAAGTACTGAGGAGCTGTCGGCGTTCGGCTATCGGCGTTCGGCCAATGAACTGATTCAGCTTGCCACCGGTGTGAAAACTGTCATCCCTCGCTCCGCCGTTATGCAAGTTGCAACTTCAGCAAGCTGAATTTGCGGAGCGGGGGATCTGCTGTTGCTCGGAGCGCCGAAGAACCGCAGATCCCCCAGCCCCGCAGTAGACTCGACGAACATTCGACGTTTAGGCGGCGAGCCGAGGGATGACAGTATTCTAGACTTGCTCTCGAACTTGATTTCACTCTGCAGTCACGATTGGAGTCGTTGAACTGTGAGAAATGCTCCGGGCTCGGTCTTCGAACAAGAATTCCACAAAACGATGAAATAGAATTTTCCTGCATGTCCACTCGAGCCACTTCTCTCGCCGTGCGCCGGCAGCCGACCGCCGAAAGCCGCTTTCCTGGTTTTTCGCCCGAAGCCATCACGTTCCTTCGTGGACTCGAACGCCACAACAAGCGCGAGTGGTTCCAACCTCGCAAGCACATTTACGAGGAACGGGTTCGTGGTCCTCTGGAAGCCCTCGTCAACGCGATTAATGGGGAGCTCGCGGAATTCGCTCCCCGATACGTCACTCCCGCCAAGAAGGCGGTGTTCCGCATCTATCGCGACACGCGCTTCTCTAAAGACAAGCGCCCGTATAAAACTCACGTCGCTGCCACTTTCTATCTTCAGAATCTTTGCAAAGCCGCGGGCCCGTGCTTCTACTTTCATTTCACCGCGAAAGAGCTTCTTGTCTTCGCTGGCGTCTGGATGCCGGAGCGCGACGAACTTCTTGGCATCCGCAATCTGCTTGCTGAGCGCCATGAGGAATTTCGGGAGATACTGCGCGGTAAAGCACTCCGCTCGGCGATGGGAGAGCTCAACGGTGAGCAACTCTCGCGCCTGCCTAAGGGATTCCCGAAGGATCATCCCGCAGAAGATCTGATTCGGAGGAAGCAGTGGTTTCTGGAGCACACCCTTGACGGCGATGTAATCACGTCAGGCAGAATGCTCCCAGAGATCATCAATCGCTTCCGCGCGGCGACGCCGATGCTGGAATTTCTTAATCAACCATTTGTGCAGGAGCGCAAGCTAAAGAAGCTGCCGTTCATGGCGTTCTGAAGCAATTTCACTAGGGATCGTCAGGCCACGATGTCGTAACTCACTCACCCAGCGGCTACCGCCGCTGGTACTGATCTTAAGCCCCCGCTGTTGCCGTTGTTGCTTTCGCTGCCGCGGCGCGTCGTTTGAGTTCCTGTTTCGGATCGCGATAACGCAGGTATGGGACAGTGTCGATGATTCTCACGATCAGCACCGCTAGCCAGATGTATCCGGAGTGAACCCCCATTCCGGAACCCACGCCCCAAATCGCTCCTGACAGGAAAATCAATATCGCGAACTGGTTTTTCAGGGATGTTGTTTCACGCGGCGACTTGCACGTGACTTCGCCGATCTGGGGCAGTGACAGCGCTTCGCAGTTCTGCGGCAGTTGCTGAGCGTGTCCGCGCACGCGCCAGCTCAGGAGCTTCGAATAGAGTTCGTCGATTCGCGAATCAAGTTGCGCGAGCGAGCATGGCTCCAGGCTCGTAAGGTTGAAGACACCTTCATTGCCGCCCGACTCGTCTGCCCAGCGGATGTAGATACGTTCCTGCGGCCACCAAGTCGGCGCTCCTGGCCCGGTCTGGATCGATTGCACTTGTCGCCGTGAAAGGGAAAACTTTAGTTGCCTGCCGAGATAAACCAGGCGCTCTTTTGAAAGCAACAACAAGCCTGTATCGAAATTGTAATTTCCCAAATAGATTCTCGGCGCAGGGCCATGACCGAAGCCAACGATGTGCGCTTCAAATCCGCGCAAATCAAATCCTTCTTTTGCCAAATCGTGCAGTTGCGCAGCTTTCTGTTTGGCAAGGCCGCGAAGTTGCAGCAGCTTAGGCGCGAGGAATGACACTGCCGCAGTCACCACAATGCCAAATACGTAAGTAGATATGCGAACTGGCCCAGCGAGGTGCAAGCGTTGCACAAGAAGCTGAATGAATGCCGGTGGAAGCACAAGTAGCGCCAGCAGGATCACGAGCACGTTCTGCATCTTGTGCACAACTTTGTGAGTTGCCTCAGCCTGAGACAGTTGCGTAGCGTAGTGCTCACCTTTTTTGTGCTGGTCGGCGATCTCTTGAATCTGTCCGCCGGAGAACTTCTCGATTGAGAGTTGACCGATCAGTTCATCGACGCGCGCCTGCGAGATCTGAGCCTGACTTGCAATCCGCTGCACACGCTTGATTGTGGAAGGATGTGTAAGACTTGCTCCGGTACCTTTTCCCCAACTGAGCGGCATCAGGTTCAGCGAGCTCAGTTTCAAAAGCGCTGTAATCATTGCCTCTGGATCGCCGGTGAGGGAGATGGCGCCTGCATCAGCCTGGCGTTCGAAGCGTCGCGAGAGAGCATCAGACGCCGGCAAAGCCCAGCAAGACTGAGATCAGTCCACCTACTCCCCAATCGGACAGCAAGCCGACCCATCGGTAAATCGTGGAAAGCGTTGATGGCGGAATCTTTGCGCCGGAGGCGAGCAGCAGTCCGTAAGCGAACCCTGCCATTGCCGCGAAGATCATCATCATCCAGAACGGAGCGAAGATCACTGCGAGCATGGCCATCGTTAATTTCGCAGGGTGACTACGCTTGAGGTGTGTCAGCTCGTGTCCCGCGATTGCGTCGACTTCGCGCTTCGACATCCGCTCCAGCAGGAAGTCGGTAAAGCTCACGGTGTTCGCAGCTGAAGCGAACGCGTTTGCCATCTGCATGCGCTGCGCAGGAAGCACCACAACCTGTTGCAGAGTCACTCCCGCTTTCTGTGCCAGGGCGAACACGCGATCGCGCAATTCACCCGCGCTGACGATCTGCGGATAATCTTTCGTGAGCTTGAGCTTCCAGCGGCTCAGGAGAACTGCGAGAACGTATGCACCGAACATCAGGCCGATGGCGACGCGGGATTCGTCCTTCATCAATCCGATCCCCGCGCTGATGCAGGCGATGGGTACCATTCGTTGCGCGAGCGTGATCGAGTGCTCAGTCAGGAACTGCGACCAGGTGTATTGCGCTCGCTTCACGTCGACGAAGACACGGTGAGAAATCGAAATGCATACGAGGTAAATGAATGCCGCGGGAAGAAAAAGAACAGCCAGGTTGATGATCGCGATCAGCCGTGAGCCAGCCGAGAGCGCCAGATTCAGCATTTCCTGGAGCTGATGCCTGCCGCCGAGATCAGTCAGATACCACAGCAACATGGCGCCATTCGTGCACCAGCCCAGAGTCTTCATGTAAGCGAACCACGCCCCAGTTGGATCCTGCTGGAAATTTCGTAAAGACACAGCACGAGCGCGCAGTAAGAGAAGAACAGGCAGCAGACAGAACAGGATCGCTCTCAGCGCAGTTCGAAGGATTGCGGTTCGCGACCATCCGAAAGAGATTTGCAACTTTGGAGCAGGAGAGCCTTCACCTACAGGTAGAGAGAACGCTTTCGAGGCGGTCGGCTCATTGGCAAATAGCTGGCTCAATTCTCCGAGATTTCGGCCCGACGGGCCGCTTACCGAGACGAAAGGAACTTTGGGCAGGATTATCTGCAGCTCGAGATTCTTCACTCCGGCGGTCTGCAAATCAGCGAACAGCCTGGCGGTCTCAAGAGTGTCACCAAAAATGAGCCCACTGCGATGGAGTGAGGCGGCGCATTTCCCAGTCAGCTGCAGGGCATATTGCTGTTCGAACTGCTGAATGCGTTGACGGCGCTGATCGGCGGGAAGCTTGTCGAAATATTTCAGCGCAGCGGAATTCACTTCGGGATGCCGAAAATTGCCCACCGAGCAATGAAGCATTTGAGAAAGAGTCTGAGTGATGTTGTCCCAGGATTGCGGCTGGACCGGAAGCGTCATGTCGAGGGTCAGCGAGCCGGTCTTGTCATAGATGAGGTTCAAGTATGCGGCGGTGGGCGCCGACTCATCGCTGTCGTCATCGGCTGCGCTTTCTTCCTGAAGCGCACTCATCGGAATCGATATCAGAACGAGCAGCGCAAAGAGGTGCTTGAGCTTCATCCAACATCTCCATCTCATGCGGAGTTCACAACTCCGGCACAAGTTAATGACCGGGCCGATTCCAGGATTTCCGGGGAGTTGTCACACGATATCCATTGCCGTGCCGGCGACAAAGTAACCAAGGTCATTGGCCAGCTGAAGAGGTATTGATAGAGGCAGGATCAGGTGCCGTTCTGGGAACGCGGGAGTAGGCCGATAGAGTCTCGGTACCTTGGCACGAGGTAACGAATTTCCCCGACTGTTAGTCCGTGTTGCCGGAGAGGAGCAACTCTGGATTTCTTTGAAAATTCATCACTTAAACGCGGAGGAAAACAGCCAGAGCTGGATTCCATGACAAGGAGTAGAATGGCCAGCCATCAAAGAAGCTGCAGCCTGTTAATGCTGACAGTTCAATAGTTTGCGCCGAGGATGCAATATATTTTTTTGGGCCAGCCTTTTGGACGGCCTCTGCTTCTAAGAAGAACAAGGACCGTTATGCTTTCGATTCTATCTCCGGAGACTTGGATCACGAGTCTGCTCTCAGGCATCTCGCACGCAGGCACGGCGGTTACGGTTGGTGTGATCGTCGCATGCTCGTTCCTGGCCACTCGCTGCAAGGGACGCTGCTGCGAAGACGAAATTTTCCGCCCGCACGTGATCTAATTGTTCATCGTTCGCGCTTGATCAAGCCTGAACTCCTCTTGTCACTTTTGCGTACGTCTGCGTCGCTATAGTTTTTGATTCTTATGAGCGACGCAAATGCCCGCCGCGTTCTCGCCCTGGTGCGCGTTGCGGTGGGCGTCATGTTCCTGTTCTTCGCCGAGTACAAAATCGTTGGTTCCGAATTTGTACACGGAGGCTTTCAGAAGTACGTCAGCACCTATGTCGATCAGCACCAGGCGTTGAGCCTGGTGCGGCCGATGCTAACTGGCTGGGTTCTCCCTCATCCGTATTTGTGGGCGCGAATTGTGGCGTGGAGCGAACTGTTGATCGGTATCTCGCTGGTACTCGGATGGCTAGTACGCTTGAGCTCATTGGGGGGACTTGTCTTCATGCTGACAATGGCCGCAGCGAGCTGGTATGAGCCTGGTCATGGAGCTCCCATCTGGCGCTACTTCGGAGCGCACCTCGATAACATTCCCTTGGCGATGCTTTTCTTGATCTTCCTTGTGTTCAATGCGGGAAAGACTTGGGGAGTGGATGGCGGAATTAGGATGCCTGGAAAGTAAACCCAAGACGAGGCGAACACGAAGGAAACGAAGGAAACGTCAAGTTCACGAAGCGATTTCTCCGTGACCTTGGTTTTGCCTTCGTGCCCTGCGTGTTCACCTCGTCTTTACGTGCTCTCAATCACCGCTGAGAC
>AP72_2010_repI_A001DRAFT_1000199_pt1 | contig 13235 bp, 16 predicted proteins | sample AmaPasrepliIA001_FD_9535 | JGI IMG/M metagenome (IMG submission 9535)
TAAAGCAAGGCAGCTGTTACAGCACCCCATAAAACGCTATTTAATAAAGAAACATGTTGCAGGAATTTTTTGTAACACAGGAAAAACAACGCTGTAAAGAAAATGAGAGGTGTGTCGGGAACAGCTAAAAAGCCGCCCAATTGTAACACGGCAAGTGATAATGCGATGGCATAAAAAACGAGGGGATTCTTTCGTTCGAGAAGGTTTTCAATGATGAGTAATGACAGAACATTCAGCAAAAGAAAAAACAATCGAACACCCAATTCATTTTGAAAAATCGCATATCCCATTCTTATCAATGCGGCAACCATTGGGGGATGATCGAAGTATCCCCAATCCAAAAATTTTGAATAAACCCAGTAATAAGCCTCATCATCCCACAACTCTGTAAACCTTGCCTGGATTAGTCCCAACGTTATCCAGCAACTGTAGAAGAAAAGACGATGATTCTTTTGCAGAAATGTTTTCATCCCCGACGAAAATACACAGAGAAGTCCTTATTCATTCAATAAGGTATTCACAGCTTCAATTGCTGTTCTGAGCCGCTGCTCACTATTGCCACTAATCTCAATCCACGGCGTGGGCTGCCCTTGCATGAGGGTCTTGTAAATGTCGTAAAGTTTTTCTCTCGTTGCCAAGTCCGGGTATTCACGCAATTTATCAGGTACCCATTCCAGGTCTGTGTTGCAAAGGAAATATAGATCATATTTTCTGTTCTTGATTTGATCCAATATGAATTGATGACATTTCCCAAAAACAAATTGGCACCAAACCTTCATGACATACATGTCCGTGTCAATGAAAAGGAGCTGTGAGCTGTGAACCGTGAGCGTATAGCTTGCTTCTGGCATCTGACCTCTCACTCTTGCCTCAAAATCCTCCTCCCATTGGATCTGTCCCTTAGCAATTGTTAGCAGATCATCATAGTTGTATTCTGTTCCATGAATTGTTAAGTACTCCCTGGCATATTCGGGGCACCAAAAAGTATTATAGTGTCGTGCCAGCTCTTCACACAAAGTACTTTTCCCTGTTGATTCGGGGCCGATCACGACAACCTTCTTAAGCATGATCAGCAAGTTAATTTGTTAAGTGGTTTTTCGCAATGTGCACAATAAAATATTTTCTAGTTCCATTCGTCAGCCATTTTGTAACCATATTTCTAATCTAAAAATCAAAAACATGTACTACAATCAGTCATGTGCCGCAAAAGGCGCTCATTCCGGAAGCAGGCAGCAGCACCAGCTTATCCGTTCAATGCAAAGGGCTGCTGTCAACATTTTCAAAACAGAGAACAGCTTTGAGATGCTGGTCTTTGCTCCGGGCCGCATCAGGGAAAATTTTCACCTCAACGTAAAAGGAAATGAGCTCACTGTTTCTTATTTGCCACCAGATGGCTTTCCGAGACCTGAATGGGTCGTAAGGGAATACAGTCGGGGGGCATTTGAGAGATCTTTTACATTGGATGAAACCGTTGATGCCTCAAAGATCACTGCTAAATATGCAGATGGAGTCTTGCAGGTCAGCTTACCAATTATACCTGGCAAAGAAACCAGCAACCAGGAGATTCCGGTTAGCTAAGAATAATCGCGGATTACGAGGTGGCGACTTTCAAGTTGCCACCTTTTTCTTGCCTTGCCCTTCTTCTCCATTCCATCAGGCCAAACACGGCCAATATAAGTAGTACTAAATAGTAGACACTGGTAAATACATAATGTTTTACAAAGTACAGTGGAATTGAAGCAATGTTTGTCGCGATCCACCAGTACCAGCTCTCGACCTTTTTCTTTGCCATCAGCCACATACCTGTGTAAGCAGTCGCGCTAGCGAATGCATCAGCCCACGGGATTGCACCCGGCGCAAATTTTGTCTTCAGATAGGTTAGTGAAAAAAAGATAGCAATATAACATGCTGCAAAAAACAGAAAATGCTGAAGCCACTCCTTCGCGCTGGATTTTGTAATAACAAGGAGATGATGTTGCTGCTTGTCTTTTCTTGTCCACAAGATCCAACCGTAAACGCTAACGACAGTGTAATAAAAATTTACACTTGCCTCTCCGAGTAAATGTCCCTTTATACTGATCCAAATATAAATGACCGTATTGATGAGCCCGACAGGATAAACCAGGATATTTTCTTTGCGGCTGAACCACACACTCGCGATCCCAGCGAACACAGCAAGATATTCAAGCCAGCCGGTTTGCTTCATGCCTTCAACAAAGTGCAGCCAGATCTCGTGAATTGACATCCTGCAAGATAACTGTAAAGCCTTAACCGGTCAGTTTGGTCTTTTATCAAGAAAAAATAGTTCTTCATAATTAATTAATTTTTTCTGTCTCCGAAACCACCTACCTTTTCTATCCTTTTTATAAACCATTAAAAATTGAGTTATGGCAACACAAGAAGCAGTAATGACAACTCAGGACATTGCTAATCGTCTCCACGACCTTTTCAACCGGGGCGACTGGTCGACCGCGCAAGAAGAATTTTTTAGCGAGGACGCAGAAAGCGTTGAGCCGGCAAAAGCACAGGGCATGCAAACCGTGAAAGGATTGGATGCAATTAAGCAGAAAGGAAAACAGTTCGGTGAAATGGTTGAAGAGATGCACGGAGGATATGTATCTGATCCAGTTGTTGCTGGAAACCACATTGCCTTTGCTATGGGAATGGATGTTACCTACAAAGGAATGGGCCGTCAAAAGATGGACGAAATTGCCGTTTATGAAGTGAAGGATGGCAAGATTGTCAAAGAACAATTCTTCTATTAAAAAATTCGGGTTGGTAAGTGTCCCGCCAACCGGCGGGACATTTTTGTTTATTGCCGTTCCGAAATTTCTCTTTAAATCTTAAACGATGGAAAAAATAAATCTTGCAGAGAAATTTTCCAAATTTTCCGATCAATGGAGTCCCAAGATCGTCGGCGAATTAAATGGTCAAATGGTGAAGCTTGTAAAATTCAAAGGTCCATTTGTCTGGCATCACCATGATCACGAGGATGAATTATTTTACGTTGTGAACGGAAGTTTCGATATGGAATTGGAGAAGCAAACGATCACAATCAACGCAGGTGAATTCATTATTGTACCAAGAGGAATCGAACATCGCCCAAATGCCAGCGAAGAATGTGAAGTGCTGCTATTCGAACCCGGAACAACGTTGAATACTGGCAACGTTGAAAATGAGAGAACGCTGATACGCCTGCAGCATCTATGATATCTTGCCCAATTTCCGTCATCTTTGCATTCACGGAGGAGTTTTCGAAGTAATTCTAGCCTTCGGAACAAAATTTAGAATGAAAGTCGCTGTTTTGGGGGCGGGCATGATCGGCAGGGCAATTGCTTTAGACCTTGCCTCATCATTTTCCATCACTTGCTTTGATTTAAGCGTGGAGAATCTGCAATTCGTAAAGCAGCGCAACTCCTCCATTCAAATTCAACAAGCAGACCTCAAGAATTTTGAACAATATGAGGATTGGCTGAATCCGTTCGATCTGGTGGTCACAGCAGTTCCCGGTTTTATGGGATTTGATACTTTGAAAGCGGTAATCAATTGCGAAAAAAATATTGCCGATATTTCATTTTTTCCCGAAGACGTGTTGCAGCTCGATAAATTGGCAAAGGAAAAAGGTGTTACCGTCATAACAGACATAGGTGTGGCGCCCGGAATGAGTAATTTAATTCTTGGTCACCATAGCGAAGAAATGACGGTTACGAATTTTGAATGTTATGTAGGAGGGTTGCCGAAGATCAGGAAAAAGCCGTTCGAGTACAAGGCTCCGTTTTCGCCAGTTGATGTGATCGAGGAATACACAAGACCTGCAAGGCTAAAAGAAAATGGCCAGATCATTGTAAAGCCCGCGCTAAGTGAACGTGAATACATGGAATTTGACGAAGTAGGAACACTGGAAGCCTTTAACACTGATGGTCTCCGGAGTCTCTTATATACGATGCCATCGATTCCGAATATGAAAGAGAAAACTCTCAGGTATCCGGTGCATGTTGAGTTCATCATAGCTCTGAAGCAGGCCGGCTTTTTCGATGAAGCCGAACTTGAGGTCAATGGCACTAAAATTTCTCCGCTAAGATTTTCTTCAAAGATCTTATTCAAAGACTGGAAATTGGGTGACGAAGAAGAAGAACTGACCGTAATGAGAGTGATCATTGACGGAAAAAAGAGTAGTTCGTCCAAACATTTAGAATACAATTTGCTTGACCATTATGATAGCAAAACAAAGACATCTTCCATGGGCCGTACAACAGGGTATACCTGCACTGCAGCGGTTCATTTGATCGCTAATAAACTTTTTATTGAAAAAGGCGTTTTTCCTCCTGAGCTCGTGGGAAAAAATCCAAATTGTTTTGATTTCGTGATGGGTTATGTTAAAGCAAGAGGAGTTAATTGGAGAGTGATCGAGTCCTGATCATTTTTTATTCAACACTGAATCTGCTTTTTGAAGACTATTGAGCATTACCTCATTTACGTTAGTGATCTTTAATTTTTCTGATTGCATATAATCTACCCGTGCAGCTTCGTTATTTTTTAATGTGTCCATATTGAATTCGTTCATCCACTTCTCCATGGCGTAATTCGCGAATGTTAACCTGTTAAAAGTCGAGTCCAATTGCCTCTTATACTCTGCGAAGTTTTTTTGAAGACTATAAGAAAGAGTGGAGATAGAATCAGCAACTTGTTGAATTTTATTTTTTTCACCGTCAATCTTTGACATTTTTGCCATCGCGGCGTCGTGACTCTTCAGGATGTCAGCAAGCAGGCTGTCTGACTGCGTTCCCGCCGCTTTTCCATTTGTCTCGGATGAATTATTGCAGGAGACACAAAAGAGAATGATTGCGACTAGCTGAGTTAATTTCATTTCGAGAAATTTTGGCAAAGATAATAGTAACGTATTTTCCATGGAGGACACAGATAACACCGAACGCCAATGCTCTGCAATGAGCATTGGCATCGCCGTTTGTTTTCATCTAATTTTGCCGCACAAAAATGTAGGTTTGTATATGAATAAATTAGGAAACTATATCACCGGCAAATGGATTATTGGTGAAGGCGATGGCCAGGTCTTGAATGATGCTGTCACTGGCGAGGCTATCGCAATAGCATCCACGGACGGATTGGACTTTGCATCGATGCTTGATTATGGCAGGAAGGTTGGAAACCCTGCGCTCCGGAAAATGACCTTTCATGAGCGTGGAAGAATGCTGCGCGCGTTAGCAATGCATCTTGCTGAACAAAAAGAAAAATTTTATCGGCTTAGTTATAGAACGGGTGCCACAAAAACCGATAGCTGGATTGATATCGAGGGAGGATTTGGAAACCTGTTCAGCAACGCGTCGCTGCGAAGAAAATTCCCTGATCTGTCGTATTGCACAGATGGTGAACCAATTCCCTTGAGTAAGGGTGGCAATTTTATGGGTCATCATATCTTAATTCCAAAAGAGGGAGTTGCAATTCATATCAATGCATTTAATTTTCCCGTCTGGGGTATGCTTGAAAAATGCGCGGTTAACTGGCTTGCCGGTGTGCCTGCAGTGGTAAAACCGGCAACGATTACTTCATTCTTAACGGAGGCAATCGTTCGTGAGATCATCGCTTCAGAAATATTACCTGAAGGCGCTTTACANCTGATCTGTGGTAGTGCGGGAGATATCCTNGATCACGTGACTTCTCAAGATGTGATAACCTTTACGGGCTCTAAATCGACCGGTTTAAAATTGAGATCGCATCAACAGGTGTTAAACGAGTCTGTCCCATTTAATATGGAGGCCGATTCACTGAACGCCATTGTGCTGGGTGAAGATGTTTCTCCCTCAATGCCGGAGTGGGATATTTTTATCAAAGAGGTGAGAAAAGAAATGACTGTGAAGGCGGGGCAAAAGTGTACAGCCATCCGACGGATTTTTGTACCGGAAAATAAAATGGAAGATGTATGGAAAGCTATCGCCGCGTCGCTTCACCAAACCACGATTGGCAATCCGCTCAATGAAAAGGTTCGAATGGGTTCGTTGGCCGGCGAGAGTCAACGTTCCGAAGTAAAATCGCAAATTCAAAAGCTGCTTGCCTCGTCGCAAATTGTGTATGGGTCTATGGATAGCGTAGAAGTGATTGATGCGGATGCAAGAAAAGGTGCTTTTGTTTCGCCGATTCTATTGAAAAATGAAGATCCATTTTTGTCGGATGATGTGCATGAAGTAGAAGTATTCGGCCCGGTTAGCACGATCATGCCCTATAAAGATTTAAGCCAGGCAATTGAACTCAGTAAAAAAGGAAAGGGTTCTTTGTGCAGCACCATTGTTACGAGTGACGATCGCGTAGCCGCAGATTACATCGTGAATGCAGGCACTCACCATGGAAGAATGCTTGTTCTGAATGCGGCATGCGCAAAGGAAAGCACCGGGCATGGTTCGCCTCTGCCTATGCTCGTACATGGCGGTCCAGGTCGCGCGGGGGGCGGTGAAGAAATGGGAGGCATTCGCGGAGTGAAGCATTATATGCAGCGGGTCGCGATCCAGGGTTCTCCAACTAGTATTACCGCAATTACAAAGATTTACCAGCAGAATGCAAAGGGAAATACAGACACTATTCATCCTTTTAAAAAATATTTTGAGGAAGTGCAGATCGGTGATCAGTTGATCACAGAAAAAAGGCGGATCACCTCAGAAGATATTGACAGATTTGCTGACCTAAGTGGCGATCACTTCTATGCCCATTTAAAAGAGACAGATTTTACCAATACGATGTTTGAAAAACAGGTCGCACATGGATATTTTATCTTAAGTGCTGCAGCGGGCTTATTTGTTGATAGCTATGAAAAGAATCCTGTGTTATTAAATTATGGGATTGATGAATTAAGGTTTACAAAACCCGTTTATCCCGGAGCAAAAATCCATATAAAATTTACATGCAAGGAAAAAACTCCACTGGATAAAAAAGATGAAACCGATATCTCAAAAGGAATTGTAAAATGGCTGGTAGAGATCATTGACGAGACAGGTGAGCAAGTAGGGATTGGAACAATATTGACCATGGTTAAATGTAAAAATTGAAGCAATGAATAGCGAAGCTCAAAGCGGCTATGTCAAATCGGAAGTTCGCAATGGTATTACGACCATTGAGTTTTTTCATCCACAGAGTAATTCTCTTCCGCTAAAAATTCTCGATGAGTTGACACAAACGATTCATCGGGCGGGAAATGATGATGAAACGAAACTGGTCATTTTAAGATCTGCGGGTGAGAAAGCATTTTGCGCAGGTGCTTCCTTTGATGAATTAATGCAAATTCAAAATACAGAACAGGGTCTTCAATTTTTTAGCGGTTTCGCACATTTGATCAATGCGATGAGGACTTGCCCCAAATTTATTATCACGCGAGTCCAGGGAAAATGTGTAGGTGGAGGCGTAGGTTTGGTAGCGGCATCAGACTACGCCGTGGCAACCGAGCAGGCCGAAATAAAATTGAGTGAGTTAGCGATTGGCCTGGGACCGTTTGTAGTAGGCCCAGCGGTGGAAAGAAGAATTGGTGTATCAGCATTTTCTCAGCTAGCTATTGATGCAGGTATGTGGCGAAGCGCTCAGTGGGCAGGGCGTAAGGGATTATTCGCCGAGGTCCATCCTGCGGTAGACGGAATGGATGAATCGATCACAAAATTGGCGAATAGCTTGTCTCATTCCAGCCAGGAGGCAATGACAGAAATGAAAAAAATATTCTGGAAAGGAACTGAAAACTGGGACAAATTTTTATTGGAGAGGGCTGCCATCAGTGGGAGACTTGTCTTGAGCCCGTTTACAAGAGATGCAATTGAAAAATTTAAGGCTAAGAGATGAGGCTAAGAGACAAAGAGAAAAGGAGAAGGGAATAGATGAACTTACGGGAATCATAGTTGATCTGTGCATTAAAATACATTCCAAGATTGGTCCGGGTTGTTTTGAAAAAGTTTACGAGGAGATATTATATTATGAAATAACGAAATTGGGACTGATTGTGCAACGACAGGTTCTTTTGCCAATTGATTGGGACAAATTGCATATTGAAAATGCCAATAAATTACACTTGCTCGTCGAAAATATGTTAATCGTGGAACTAAAAACTATTGAGCCGCTTCCTGCAATTTATTTCAAACAAGTACGAACTCATCGTTCATTGTTGAATTTGAAACACGGAATGCTAATTAACTTCAAAGTAGATTTAATGAAAGACGGAATACACAGAGTGTTTAATAATTTTGGAAAGGAATCGCTAATTTAAGCCTCTTGTCTCCTTGTCTGTTTTTTCCTGTTAGCCCATGCATTCAACATTTACACAACAAAATTTTCATTCTCTCTGCGATCAGCTCGCAAAAAAGGATAAGCACCTTCGTTCTGTTATAAAGCAATATGGTTATCCTCCTGTGTGGACCAGGAAGGCTTCCTTCCAAACCTTGGTTCATATCATTTTGGAACAGCAAGTGTCACTCGCGTCAGCAAGGTCTGCATTGAATAAATTGAAAGGAAAGTTGGGGCGCGTCACACCTAAGAAGTTACTCGCGCTATCGGATCAAGAATTGAAGGCATGCCATTTCAGCCGTCAAAAGACTGCGTATGTAAGATGCCTGGCGCAGACAATTGTTTCGGGAGAAATCCGTTTGAAGGAGCTTGCAGATCTCGATGATAGCGTTGTAAGACAGCGATTAAAAAAAATAAAAGGCGTGGGTGACTGGACCGTGGATGTTTACCTGCTATTTGTTTTGCAACGGGCAAATGTCTTTCCTGTTGGTGACCTTGCGATGGTGAACGCATTGAGAGAAGTAAAAGGCTTAACAAAACAAATAAAACACGACGAGTTGTTGATGCTGGCTCAGGACTGGCAGCCGTATCGTTCAATAGCCACCATGTTACTATGGCACTATTACCTTCGAAAAAGGGGAATGAAATCTTAATGAGTTGCTACACTCTGTTGGTTTAGCACTTTCCTGATTATCGCCACCATTTTCTCGCCTTTCTCACGGATCTGCTCCTCTTTCCAAAGCAAACTGATTGCGGAAGAAATACAACGACCCATTATCGCGTCGCTGCTGGAAAAGTTCTGTGATTGTAATTTTTTTAGCGCCTGCTGTTGGCCCTCACTTAATGGATGAAGCGCAGTACCTTTCTTCAGGTGATCCCATTTGCGGATATAATGCCAATTATTATCGTACCAGTAAAAATTACCAGCTAAAATATTCTGCGACTTCATTTCATTCACCACTGTCCGTGTAATTTCTTCTGTTGGCAAAAACCAACTTAAGAAAGTACAACTATCACCAGCGGGGTCGGGAATCTTTCTGAATGAAACTTCTGCGACTTGTGATAAAATAGTTTTGAGCTGTGAATGATTTCGTTTTTGAATGTCTAAGAATTGATCAAGTCTTTTTATTTGCGCTAATCCGATAGCAGCATGTAATTCGGAAATGCGAAAATTATAACCCAGGAAAGGATGCAGATCAGCGCCACGGTCAACGCCTTTATGATCGTGACCATGATCGGAATAACCATCGCATTTAAGGTAAATTGCTTCATCATTCGTGAGTACGGCGCCACCTTCTCCGCAAGTAATCGTTTTCACGAAATCAAAACTGAAAGTACCCGCATTTCCGATTGTTCCTACGTATTTTCCTTTGTATGATGCGCCAATGCTTTGGCAAGCATCTTCAAGCAATATCAATTTGTTTTCTTTACAGATCGACACTAATTCATCGATTTCAGCCATTGCTCCGCACATGTGTACCGGCATCACGCATTTTGTTTTTGGAGTTATTGCTCTTCGAACGGCGGCCGGATTTAGTGTCAAAGTTTCATCCACATCGACAAGTACAGGAATTGCTCCAACACTTAAGACGGCCTCAAAACTCGCTACAAATGTGAACGACGGCATGATCACCTCATCGCCAGAACCAATTCCTAATGCAGACATGGCTGTGGTCAATGCCGAAGTTCCACTTGAAGTTAATTGTGCGTATCGGCTGTCGAAACGTTTACATATAGCTGTCTCAAGTTCTTTGCTTTTCCAATTTCCCTTTCGTTGAGCATCAAAGCCATAACGCATGAGGATCCCGCTTTCAAGCACTTCATTTACTTCTTTGCGTTCCGCGTCGCTCCATAACTCAAAACCAGGCATAGATTAAGAATTAAAAATGTAAAATGAAAAAATACGAATCTCAAAGGTAGATAAATGACTTTGTTTTGTGCCGCAACTTTTCTCTCTTTGTAAAAATTACAAAGGATGAAAAAGACAATCCTGCTTCCGCTGCTAGTTATTACCCTGGTCGCCATTGCTCAATCAAAAGATGAAAAAGCAATACGGAGAGTACTCGATGATCAAATTAACACGTGGAATCGTGGAGATGTTGAAGGATTTATGAAAGGATATTGGCAAAGTGACTCGTTGATGTTTATTGGCAAGAACGGAATTACACGCGGTTGGGCAAAAACGCTGGATCGGTATAAAAAATCTTATCCTGATACTGCCGCCATGGGAAAGCTATCATACGATATTCTTGTAGTAAAAAGACTTTCCTCGGAATATTATTATGTGGTCGGAAAATGGCTATTGAAGCGAAGCATTGGTGATCTGGGTGGCTACTACAATTTGCTTTTTAAAAAAATCGGTGGTCAATGGTTTATCATAACAGATCATACCAGTTAGCCATTTTTCCATGTGCGGTAATAGTAGTAAAGCAAGGCGAGAAGACTGAGCAAAAACCAAACAAAGAAAAAAATATTATAGAGTGATAATTTCTTGTCGATGATCCCATACCCCAGGTACAAACCGCCAAGAACATTCAGAGAAAGCCAAAGCAATCCCACAAAAAGAGAATTAAGCACCTTCAACAAATATTTTTTTGTATCGGGTTCCATTCCCTGTGGCATGCAGCAAAGTTTAGTAAAGAAAGGTACTACATTACTTGATCAGTATTTGACGGAACGCAATCGAATCGCCGCTGAATACATCGAAATCAACCGGTGATAAGACTCCATTCACTCTGCCATTATCGTTATGCTGCCAGAACACCCAGTCTCTTTTTATTCGTGGTTGCCTTGGCTGATAATAATGCGCGACCCACAGAGGATAGTCATCAAAATCGCTACCAAGATTCTGTTTGTAAAAATCTATATTCGTATAAATGATTGGCTTCACATTGTAATTACCTTCGATGATATCTAGCCATTCCTTCATTTCATTTTTTATAACTTCTTTTGGAACACCATAAGTTTGTTCAACATCCAGGACCGGGGGCAGATCACCTGTTTCTAAATTAACAGCCTTAATAAAATTTTCTGCCTGCATCCTTCCGTCTTTTGTTGGCAAAAAAAAATGATAAGCGCCTCTTATCATCCCCGCGTCTTTTGACCGCTTCCAATTTCTTTTGAATTGCGGATCTAAATTCCCAATGCCTTCAGTTGCCTTAATGAAAACAAAACCAAGTTTAATTTTTTTCACCTGCATGGCACTTACAGCATCCCAGGCAATAATTTGCTGATATTTTGAAACATCAATTCCGTGAATAGCGTACTCTTCCGGAATTGAAATGCCAAATTCCGGATACCGCACAAACCTGGCTCTCCCGTATAACCACCATTGATATCCAACGTAACCTGCAAAGATTAGTAAAGCAATTATGGCAATGAGAAGTACTAAACGAATGGTTCTCCTTTTCTTTCGAGATGGCATGAAGCAAATATAATTGCTGCAAAATGGGAAAATGTTACATAAAAAATAAAATATAATATTGTCGAATGATCATGAGCCGTGGAAACTTAATCAGGAATTTCCTAAATTGCCGAAAACCTGATTATAATGCCAAAACTTAAAACGATGAAATCAATTCTTCTTACAATCGGCGTTTCTATGGTTCTATTTTCCTGCGTTAGTTCAAAAAAATTTAAAAAATCTCAGGCCGACCTTGCAGCGCTGCAAACTCAGTACACCCAGGTGCAAGGCAGCTTGACTGATTGCAACAACCAGAAAGCTGATATTTCCCGTCAGAAAGATGGCCTGCAGGACCAACTCGACGCGGCTAACAAACAGATCGCACTTCTTAAAGAAAATAATACTCAGGCACTAAAACAATTGGAGGATATGTCAGTGATTTCTGCTTCGCAAGCGGAAAGCATCAAAAAATCAATGGAAAATATTGGTGCCAAGGATGTCTACATTCAATCCTTGCAGGAACAGATGGCACGTAAGGATTCACTGAATATGGCCCTGGTCATGAATTTGAAAGGCGCGGTTGGAAATTTAGACGATAAAGACATCAATATAAAAGTGGATAAAGGCGTTGTATACATTGACATTTCAGATAAGCTCCTTTTCAAAAGCGGCAAATATCAAGTAACTGACGAGGCAAAAACTGTCTTGGGTAAGGTGGCGCTTGTATTGAAGAATCAACCCGATATTGAATTTATGGTGGAAGGACACACAGACAATGTTCCTTATAAAAATGGTGTGCTGCTTGACAATTGGGACCTAAGCGTTAAAAGAGCCACGGCAGTGGTTCGGATTCTTCAAACCCAGTATGGTCTGGATCCAGTTAAGATGTCTGCAGCCGGCCGCGGCGAATATATGCCCGTTACCAGCAATGATACTCCTGAAGGACGTGCTGCCAACCGGAGAACAAGAATTGTAATTCTGCCGCAGCTGGATCAGTTCTTTAAATTGCTTGAACCTAAAAAGAGCTAAGCTTTTTATTTCATAGCAGAGACCATCCCTTTGCGGGATGGTTTTTTATTTCGAGAAATGTTTAACAGCAAAGCTTCACAATAAAAGATAATTTTGCACCCATGAGCAAAGTACGAATAGGGTTGGTGCAAATGAGTTGCACGGAAGATAAGGACGAAAATCTCCAGAAAGCGATCGGCAAAATAAAGGAGGCCATGACAAAGGGTGCACAGATCGTTTGCCTGCAGGAATTATTTACGTCTACGTACTTCTGTGATCAGGAGAACTACGACAATTTTAAACTGGCGGAACCTGTTCCTGGCCCTTCTACTGAAGCTTTGTGTAAAGTGGCTAAAGAAAATAAAATTGTCATCATAGCTTCCTTGTTTGAAAAAAGAACGCCAGGAATCTATCATAACACAACTGCTGTGATCGATGCTGACGGGAGCTATCTTGGTAAGTATCGCAAAATGCATATTCCGGATGACCCTGCTTACTATGAAAAATTTTATTTTACTCCTGGAGATTTGGGGTATAAAGTTTTCAAAACAAA
>AP72_2010_repI_A001DRAFT_1000200_pt1 | contig 13229 bp, 29 predicted proteins | sample AmaPasrepliIA001_FD_9535 | JGI IMG/M metagenome (IMG submission 9535)
CGGGGGTCCGCCGTGCCAAGCGTTCAGCCGCTTGGCGCACATGGTCCGACAGAATGGCTACGAGCCGAAGTTTGGCAACCTGATTCCTGAGTTCGAGCGAATTGTCAACGAAGTGCAGCCGACGTGGTTTGTCATGGAGAACGTACCGGATGCACCGACGCCGCAACCGTATTTCTTCTCTACGTGGTCAACGCTGCTGAACAATCGCCAATGCTTTGATGAGGATGGGAAGCCGGCCAAACAGAATCGGGTGCGCCGGTGGACATTCGGGGACCGTCGCATTGGCAAGCGAGCGGCGTTGATGATCGACGTGGCCGCGCTGGAGTCCATCGAATTCGAGTACGCGGCGACCGGCGGTAGCCAAGACCCGGTGCCAATCAAGTTCAATCGAGGGATGGTTGAGAAGTCATGCGTCAAGGCGAGACGCAACGGCAAAGGCCGAATGCCGTGGAATGCCAGGACCCGTGCGGCCGTCATCGAATTGCTCGGCAAACAAGGTTTGCCTGCCGACGCAGTGCAACATCTTCCGATGACGACCGCTGGCCTATGCAAAGCTCTTGGCAACGGCGTTCCGCTTCCGATGGGCCGCGCGATTGCGAAGGCGGTGAAAGAGGCGACGGAAACCTTATGAGATTCCAAGACGAAATTGATCCTGTCGAACTGGGCATACTTCTAATTTCAATCGGCGCGTGCGCAGTTTTGCTTGTAATAGCGTTTAGGATTGCAACAGGTTAAGCGAACCGGAGTGACCCGATGAGCGAACTGAAACCACGGTGGTGGGCCGACAACGACGGCGTAATCGTGTTTCTCGTCGGCATGGATGCCTATGGTCGAATTCATGCGCACGTTAAGGACCAAAACCCGGCGAGTTACACACACGAGCAATTCATGCGGCGATTTGTGCCTGCGCCAGATTGCACCGGCTTCGACTGGCAACCACCTATGTCGTTGGGGAAATTAGCTGCCGATTGTTTCGGACTGCCGTGGGAAGGCTCAAGCGACACTTACAAGAACACAAACGAATGCCGCGCACGACGCTTTCTGCTAGCCGCGCTTGGCCCGCGTGAGAAATGGGGTGACAAGCTAAATGACAGTTGGAAGGATACAAGTTACGAAGTCGGCGAGCGCTGTCAAAAAGTGGCCGAAGCGTTTTTGCGCAATCTCGGCGTGCCGCTCGACTGAGCATGACCCTAACCGGGTGACTGCATGACAGTACGTATTGAACACCTGAGCTATGGCGGCGGTCGCGCAACGGTTGCGATGTGCATTCTTGTCGCCGATGGGATTCTGCCGAAGCCCGACAATATCACAATCGCCGATACCGGACGGGAGGCCCGTTCGACGTTCGATTATCTCGATGAGTTTGTGCGCCCGATGCTATCCCCGCTTGGGCTGTCGGTTGACATCGCACCTCATTCGCTGGCGACGGTCGATTTGTATTCGCATAAGGGAACGCTCCTCGTTCCTGCGTTTACCAAAACCGGAAAACTTGACACCTACTGCTCGTCCGAATGGAAGGCGATGGTCATTCAGCGGCACTTGCGGAGCAAAGGCTACGAAGCGGCAAATATCTGGATTGGCTACACCGTTGATGAGGCAGCGTCACGGATTAGTCCCGACAAAACAAAATGCTGGACGAAGGTGTATCCGTTGGTCGAGCGGATGCTGACACGCGAGGACTGCGAAACGATTATCAAACGGCGCGGATGGCCGCTGCCGCCGCGGTCATCGTGTTTCATGTGTCCACATCGCAGCAACGAGGAATGGCGTCTCATTCGAGACAAATATCCAGACCAGTGGGCCGAAGCCTGCCGAATCGACAACGAGATACGCGAAGAGGACGAGATGGGAGGCGTATGGCTTCACGCTAGCCGCGTGCCGTTATCCGAAGCCGACATAGAACGAAACGACCGCCGCGAGCCGTTACGTCAATGCGGCCTTGGAGGATGCTTTACATGAGCCGCCCCGAAAAGCGCTGCCTGACACTTTCCGTCCGTGGGGAGCACTACCTGATTGCCTATCGCAACAATCGCAAGGGCAGGCGTCGCGCTGGCCAGCAGCTTTGCGCGTGGGCCTCGAACCCAGAGCTTTCCTTGACGGGGCAGGAAGCGATTGTGGCACTCACGAAACTGTTGAACGATGAAGTCGCGGAGAAAGCGAAGGCATTATGCACCCAGCCATCCGAGAACGATTAAGTCAAACGGCGGCAAGGAACCCGCTTGTGCGGTTAATGCTCATGGTGCTTGATGAAAACCATCCGGCGCAAGAGAGCGGCGTTATGGCGATGTGCATTACAGGACTCGTGGATAACATCGAGCGGCTGCAATCGGAAGTATTGCATCTGCGGCAAACATCCTTAAAGAACGCGGTTGAATTCGCCGAGCGGGCGAAGGAGTTGGCGAAGTGAGCGACGAACAGCGATTTGAGCTGCGATGGCTGTTGCGGCTGTTGTGTCATCCAGTGCCGCAAATGATGCGTGCCGCTGGGACTGATACGGTAGCGTATAACCGAATTGAACTGGAACGGGCAATTACCGGGATAATCAACGCTTTCGACCTCGGCGACGATTTCCGTGAATACCAGGTGACCGCCGGGGCGAAGGAATGAGCCGCCAATCGCAACTCGAAGATGGCTTTTTGCGCGTCTGGCAAGCGACGTATCCCGACGCGCCTCAGCCGGAGCGGCAATTCATGTTCGCCAAAGACGACGGACGAAAGTGGCGGCTCGACTTCGCATGGCCCTCAAAGCGATTGGCGATTGAGATTGACGGGGGAGAGTTTGTGCAGGGCGGTCACGGACGCGGCGTGCAGATGAGAAAAGACCGCGAAAAGGACCGGGAAGCGACGAAACGCGGCTGGCGGGTGCTGCGGTACGTCGGCAAGGACTTGAAAGAAGCGCCCGTGCAGATGGCGGAAGAAATCTACTGGCTTTATTCCGTGTTACCAACAATCGAGGAGATCCCATGTTGACCGAGAGCGAACTGAACGAACGAATCGACAAAGGCGTGGAATATTTGGACAGAGTGCGGCCGGGGTGGGCAGATGAGATTGATTTGGAACATCTCCATCTCGTTACGGGCTGCCAATGTGTAATTGGCCAGTTGCACGGCGATTATTCTAAATGGTGTCGTTCCACCGATAGCGTTGACGGGGTGGCGCACGGATTCTCTTTTAGCGTGTGGGAAATTCTGGCTGGGCTCGCTGATTGGAAAGTTCTCGACCGTCTCTGGATCGCCCGCATCCGCGCATTGCAGTCCAAAGTGGAACTCCCCCAGACCCCAGCGCAGCAGCCCGTGGCGGCGGAAAGGAGACTGGCGAAGTAAACCATGCGACGTAACACCGATTATCAACCGCCGTTTCCTTACTTCGGAGGCAAGAGCGCCGTTGCCTCCGTCGTGTGGGAAGCGTTGGGCGATCCGGTGAACTACGTTGAACCATTCGCGGGGAGTCTCGCCGTGCTGTTCCTCCGTCCGACGATTGGCCGCGTCGAGACGGTCAACGATGCGGATGGATTCGTAGCGAACTTCTGGCGGGCGTTATCGCGGGACTCAGACGCCGTGGCCGAGCACGCCGACAACCCAGTGAATGAATGCGACCTCCATGCCCGTCATCTCTGGCTCCTGGGACAGCGGGAGCGGATTACCGAGCGGCTGATGGGCGACCCGGACTTCTACGACGCGAAGGCGGCGGGGTGGTGGTGTTGGGGACAGTGCTGCTGGATTGGTTCGGGCTGGTGCAGCGGCAATGGGCCGTGGACCTCTGAGAACGGCGAGTTTGTTTTGCGCAACCCTGGGCAGGGCGTCAACCGGAAACTCCCGCACTTGGGCGACCCTGGGAAGGGCGTCAACCGGAAACGCCCGCACTTGCGCAACCCTGGGCAGGGCGTTGACACGGCAACTCCCGCACTTGGGCGACCCTGGGAAGGGCGTCAACCGGAAACGCCAAGCGCGGTCAAAGAACGCCGCGAATGGCTCGCCGGTTATTTGGCGATGTTCGCCGACCGACTCCGCGATGTCCGCGTGTGTTGCGGCGATTGGTCGCGTGTCTGTGGGCCGTCGGTAACTTTCCGGCACGGTCCTACGGGAGTCTTTCTCGACCCGCCATACGCCGATACAGCGGAACGCACAGACGGACTCTATGCCGTCGATTGCCAGCAAGTAGCGCACGACGCCCGCGAATGGGCGATTGAGCAAGGCCGCAATCCGCTCGTGCGAATTGTCTTTGCGGGCTACGAAGGCGAGCATGAATTCCCGTCCGACTGGCGCATTCACGAATGGAAGGCTGTTGGCGGATACGGATTGATTGGCGACGATGAGGAAGGAACGGGGCGGGCGAATCGCGGGCGGGAACGGCTCTGGCTCAGCCCAGCTTGCAAAGGCAAACATCAGGCCGAACTCTTTTAACGGGAGCGAGCGATGAGCGAACAAGTGCGGCTGTGGCGCAACAATAACGACCGGCTCGTGCGTGTCTCGTACCCTGAGAGCTTAGACACCGACGCCCCGCCGGGCGAGTATGAAGAGATCGGCGCGCTCGACCTAGCGGCCCTTAATCGCCTTTGCGAACTGCTGTCGCAAATAGAAAAGTTCTTTGCCGTGCCAGTCAACCGGGAGCAAGTGACGGGTAGCACGGCGGAACTATTCACGCACTTGCGAACCCTGGCGGCAAAGCGCGACGAGCCAGCCGCCGCCCCCCAGCCCGCGAGCGAGCCGCCGCGAACGGTGCGGGCTGAACAATACCAACTCGCCTTGGAAGCTATCCTAAAGACGCCTGAGGGTTACAAGTTAATCAGCGAAAGCAGCGACGACGACATCGCGGCTGTGTACGTCGAATCAGGCGGCGATGATATTCGGGTACTCCCGCTGCGGGAGCGGCTTGAATGCTTTGAGTGTGGCAGGACGATCCATCCCGGCGAAGGGGCGCAATGTGGCGAGTGTGGTGCGAACAAGCTGGCGGCGGCGGAACAGCAAGTTGTAAATCAAAAACTTCTCATCGAACGCGCCAAAGACAACCACGACGACGCCCGCAACAAGAACGACCGGTTAGCCAATCGAATAGAAGCAATGAAACGCGAGACAGCGGAATTGAAGTCGGATCACGCAGGCTACGTCAAGGCGAAGGAAAAGGAACTCGACAATTACGTGCGAGACAAGAGTTTCGTCGGCGGTGAGGAAATCACCCGACTCAAAGCCGACCTCACCACGGCGCAGCAGCAGCTTGCGGCGATGAGGGAGGCGATTGAGAAGCTGCCCGATCCAGCTACAGACAAAGGGATGCCTACCGAATTCTCAGAGAACGATACCTTTCCAGTTCACGCCAAAAAGCTGATCGCTTGCCATGCCGCTCTCGCCGCGACCGCGAAGGAAGGGGACCGCCCATGATCCGTCGCTTGCTGTGCTGGTGGTGTTTAACTTTTAACTCAGGAGAAAGACAATGGAACGCGAATTGACGAGCCACAAAGTCAACGGGCTGAATGACGCTTTGACGATCCGGGTTCTTGATGAGCCTGGGCCGGGCGGCGCGAACCACAAGTATCAAATCGCTGGCAAGCCGAACGTCGGGCCGGAGTGGTACTTCACCGCCCATTTCCAAAAAGGCCCGATTGGTGAGGCCGACGTAAATGGAATCAGCATCGAGGCGCTGCTGGCCATCTGCGAGGACCGCCTAAAAGGTTTTCAGTCGGGCGAGTATGCCAACCGCGAGAACGCTTTGGCTCTAACGCATATTCAAGACGCGATGCACTGGCTCCATCATCGGACGCGAGATCGCGTTGCTCGCGGCGTCGAAGGAACAATGGCCAAGTGATTGCCGCTGCTCACGCTGCGGCGCGAAAGGGAGGGACTAAATGAACGAGACTCGACGATTTTCGCTGCGGGTCGTGCTGACGGTAACGACAGGTCGTTTGCTCACGGCACCGCGAGGCTCAAGCGACAACGGCATCAGCGACTTGTATGACATTCTCGGCTGGATGACGAACGATTCACCATTTACACACCAACTGGGACGATTCGCCGACGAGTGCAAGCCGTGGCTTCGACGCTGGTTTCCACAGTTGTTCACGGTGGGCTTACTCCCGTTAGACATCGAGCTAGCGAAAGCCGATAGACTGCCAGCGGCTTCGAGAGACGTTTACCGAGTCGGGGTAATTGAAAACTGGCTCAAGCCACTCATCGCTGACTACGGCGAATTCCTCGACGTTCCGCGAATCCCGCGAGATGATCACGCGCACAAAAATCCCATCGACGAACTTGTTGAGATGCGAGGCACGGAAGAGAACATACTCGTCATCAAGTCCGGCACCGACTCCAAAGAATCCCAGTGATGAGCAAATGAGCAACGACCTGACGGACGAAAAGCTGGACGAGCTAGAGCGCAACGTATGCGCTGGCGACGGTTTGTCTCAAGCAATAGCCGAAATTGTCATCGCCGCCCTCCGCGCCGCGCGGGCCGAGAAGGAACGACTGCGGGCGGCGCTGCGACCGTTCGGACGAATCAAATCCCGGCGGTTGTCCGACTGTCTGCTTTTCGTGGACGCGATTCGTTTCAATGACGGCAGCGTTGTAACAGCGGTAGAACTTGACGCAGCCGCCGCCGCGCTGAAGGGAGAGACGCCGTGAGCAAGGAATCGCAAACCCAAGTCGCCCGAATCAAGCGGCAGCGGAAAGAGATCCGCTCAATGGAACTCTTCGGCCAGAGAATAGATGAACCCCGCAACGATGCGGAGGAAGAGGCCGCGAACGATTTGATATTCTGGCGGTCTCGTTACTTTCGCGGTCAATCCGGCAAGCGCGATTGCCGCCCCGAAATTTCCAGCTATGTGGTCTCGGCTGCTCTAGTACGACGCGGGCAAGCGAAGTAGGGTGGAACGCAATGAAGTTCTCTCTCGGTCGATTGTTCCTGATTACCTTTTGGGCTTCGCTTGTCGCTGTTGCATTGCGGCCGATATTCGCATCGTGGGACTGGACGACGTTTTGGGACGCCTGCACATTCCTCAACACGCAGCCGTTGTTTGGATGGCCCGTCCTCAAAGGCGACTGCCACAACTTTGCTGCCAGTTTTGCAGGAATCGCGTTCGGAGTTTTCATAGACGCGACTATTGCCCTGTTCGTCGTTTACCTTTCTCTCGTATGGTGGGATGCGACGAAGCTGAAGGATAAAACGGATTGACGAGCCGCCCCGGCGCGGCTGTGGCCCAAGACGGCGACAAGGATGCTGCAAACAAGAGCCCGCGAAGGCGACACGAAAGACTTCCCTCGCCTGCACACGCACGGCGAAAGCGTTATCGGCTTGCGAATCAAGGTGTTGAAGATCGACCGGGGGCGCGTCGAGTTGGGATTCCATCTACTCGAAAACGGCGTCCCGATATTGACAAACGACCGCGCATCGCCCCACAATAAGCAGTAGTTCTACGTTTATCCCTTTTAACGAGCGGTCGAAGCCACAGACACCTTCCCGGTGCCTGTGAACCAACCTGCGAAGAGTGCTTCGGGAGATCGCAGCGGCAGCAAGTCGGAACGACGCGGCTTGTCTTGACGACAACAGGGCATTCGGGCGCGACGGGATTGGCTAGCCATTCTGGGTCGGAGTCGTGACAGCCGGAGAGACGGCATTTTAACAACCTGACAAGACCGAAGTTATCGGCACGGCCCAAACCGGGCGCGTTAGCGAAGTATCGCTGGCGTGTCCGGTTTTTTTGTTTTGAAAGCCGATGCCAGCAGCCGGGAAGCCAAACCCGAAGGTCACGCCGATCAAGCAGTGGTATGCAGTCGTCACGATCCTCGGCAACATCCGCACCTACTGCGGGCAGCGTGAAGGCGAGTGTGCAAAGTGTTGGCTGCCGGGCACGGCTTACGGCAAGGGCGAGGACGAACAAACTGCAAAGGCTAACGCCGACACTTGGGCGGCGTATTACAGGGGCAAACCGTTCTACAAAGGGATGCTGAAATGAATACCGCTCAATGGCTCTTATCGCACGTCCAAGACTTCTACGCCCTGTACCTCATCGAACAAAAGGTTCAGGCGGACATTCCCAAGACAGCGGGCCACGGCGAGTGGATCGGCTTTCTTGTGAACCACCGCAGCGACTTGGGCGCGGCTGCCCAGTTGGTCGAGAAGATCATGGCCGACCGGCCGGCGCCTTCGCCGACCCCGACGCCGGTTCCCGGTCCTCTCAAGGCTGAGGACTTTCACGCTGCTCTGTCGGCGGTTCCTGTCGCCGCTCACGGAGCGTTCATTCAGTGGCTCATTACGAATGCTCCCGCGCTTCTGGCGGAAGTGCCGCATTTGATTTCTGAAATCCAAGCCATCCTAAGCGTACTCAAACCAGCGGCATAAGCATGGCGATCTACGCAACGCAATACGGCGGACTCGGCTGGCATCCCGGCAGGCCGCACGTCGGCGATAAGTGGCTGCGGTTCTATCCGAAGCAACTCGCGGCGCTGCCGACGACGAACGCCCGGTTTTCAACCCTGTCGCCAATCTGGAACCAGGGGCAGGCCGGGAGCTGCACGGCCCACGGGATTCTTCGCGGGTATCACTTCGCCGCCAAGAAGGCTGGTGCCGATGTGCCGATGCTCAGTCGGCTCATGCTCTACTTCGATGAAAGGTCGATCGAGGGCACGACTGCTCAGGACGCTGGCGCCGCCATTAGCGATGGTCTGGCGACCATCTCCAAGCAAGGCGTCTGCCCTGAATCAGAATGGCCCTACGACCTGAACCATCTCTACGACGCCCCGCCTTCGCAATGCTACGCCGATGCGGTGAAGCACGAAGCTCTTGACCATGCCCAAGTGCAAGTGGACCTGAACCAAGTCAAGGGCGTGCTGGCGGCGGGCTATCCGGTCATCGTCGGCTTCACCTGCTACGAATCTCTGGAATCGGCCACGACCGCCGCGAGCGGGATTGTCCCGCTGCCCGGAAACTTCGAGCGACAAATCGGCGGCCACTGTGTCTGCCTGAATGGCTTTTGGGATGACAACCAAGGGCTGATTGGATTCGACAACTCCTGGGGAACGTCGTGGGGCAAGAGCGGCAGCGGATTTTTTCCTTACCAGTGGTTCAACCAAAACCTGATGAGCGATTTTTGGGTGATCCACACGACGAACGACGCCGTGCTGCCGACGCCCAGCCCGAACCCGCCGCCGAATCCGCAGCCGACGCCAACGCCAGCGCCGCCGGCTGTGACTTCCGCCGACGTGAAAACACTCGTCAACAAAGGACTGCAAGCTGAATACGACAAAGTACACGGTTGGTTCGCTGACGGGCATAAGCGTGTGATTCAAGAGTGCGCTGGCATCGCCGACACGGCGATTGACCAAGCGTTTGCAGGGCATTGATGGTTGCATGGTGGTGGATTCCTGTCGCAGCAGTCTTGGGAATCATCGCATTCCTCGCGGTGTATTTCGGGCTGGTGATTTTCGTGATGGCGAAAGGCGACGGCGATTGATGACAGCACTGAAAGAAGCCGTCGCCGCCTTTGTTACCGTTGCTGCGGTACTCGCCACGGCTTTGGCCATCGGCGCGTGGGTTGAACCGACGAAGGCCACACAGCCGACGACGGCGAGACGGTCCTGCAACGTAGCCGACGAACTGTGTAGCCGCGTCACGGAACTAGAAGCGGTTTGCCATCCCGATCCTTTTGTTGGCGACTCACTGACTCCCACCGAGCGGCAAATCAAGATTAGCAAACTCACCACGGCGGCTTATGCGCTAGTGGGCGAATACCGAGAAGCGAAGGAACACGAAGAGGCGGTGAATGGGCGAAGTAAACCACAACCGATCTCCGAGGAACCTTGACCATGCTTTCATGGCAGCAACGTATCGACAGAGCCAAAGAGGAAGTTCGCGGATGGCTTGGAAAGCACCCACGCGGCTTTACGATTTCCGACAAAGAACTCGCGCACGATTGGATGACCTGTTCCTGTGGAATGCTCGATTCCCGGATTCCGAGAAACCTAGCCGCGTCCGAAGAATCGGGAATGCTTGGATGCCCGGCGGATGACCAATTGGCGGCACTGGGCGTCAAGTTCTACGACGCTGTCGAAAACAACGAAATCGAGCGTGCTGAAGTTCTTTATCGCAAGATTCAGGTGAGGGCCGAAATCATCATCGAGCAAGTCGAAAACGCGAACGCTCCCATAGAAGGAGCCTCGATATGAACCTACGAGACGCCTTAACAGATGCCCAATCGCGACTAGCTAGCCATATCGACTTCCACAGTCGTCACATGGAAGCCAACCGCCGCTACAAGGAAGCCGGCGAGAAGTACCGGGACAAGTGCAAGGAACTGGCAAAACTCATCGCCGAGTTAGAAGCCAGCGACAGCCACGCGAACCTGATTCGGGACGAGATTCGGGAGTTGTGCGGCGAAGTGGAAGTGGACGCCTCGGCCATCGTGCCGCTGAAACAAGCATGATCGAGTGTCGCTGTGGGAAACCGGCGCAGTATGGAATCCGCTGCGAGGACTGTTTTGCGGAGGACCAAGACGGCGGCCGGATTCTGACTGACTCACACGTTGATGATTTGGCGGCGATTCTTGCGGAAAAGGGACTCGATAAGCGACCGGCCGGCAAATGACGAATGAAACTCATCGCCCTAGCCTTGTGCGGAATCGCGCTGCTGATGACGCTTGTGCTGGGGTTCGGCTGCGCGGCGGTGCTGTGCGAAGAATACACGTACTGGGGACAATCGGCGGAAGGAACGAAACTCTATCGCATCGAACACCCGCCGCAGTCGGAGCAAGTGTTTCGGTCGGTGGTTCTGGTATTTGGTGCATTGACAATCGGTGGATTGCTAACGACGGCCGGCCTTGCAGCTTCGGTCGCATATCGCCGGGCGGCTTATGACATAACGCGGACTTTACCACGGCCCACGGCGAGTGCCCCTGGGCGTGCTCTACCTAAAGCGGAGTGATAGCAATGGCCAAGAAAGGTGTCGTCAATCCCATCGCCCGAATCGACTACGAATTCGATTACGCGACCAAAGATGAATTGGGCAATGAACTCACCACGATCGTCGGAGCCGCGATTTACGTTCTCTACCCCGGCGCGGACGAGTACGTGAAGCAAGGCTGCGTTCCATACCCGGAAAAGGTCTACAGCTTCGAGGTGAACCAAGACGGGCAATACGCCATCAAGCATTGCACCCGCACGGCGGCGGTGATTCATCCTGACACGGGGATTCGGACGATTGCCGAAGGGGCGCCGAGCCCGGCGGTGTGCCTGTCGATTCAGTGCGCACGGGCAGCGGCGAGCGGGCCGGGCAACGTCGAGGTAGTCGCGGAAGATCAGGTCGTTCACGATTGGCTCGACGAATGAAGTTCTTGCGCGAGCCTCTGGTGTGGCTGAGCCTTCTGGTGCTGGGCTTATTTTGGACGATTCAGTGGATTGAGAAACTGCCTGCGGGGATGTGGCCGTAATGGTGAATTGGGAAAACATACCGATCTGGTTTCAGGTGTTGTCGCTGCTGGCCGGAACACTCGTTTGCATGGCGGTTTTCTGCACGGCGATAGGTCTTACCATCTCCAAACTATTGAACGTGGCGCATCGCGTGGCATATCGAAGAGACTGGCAGATGACAATGACGCGCCGCATTGAATCGCTTGAGCGCTGTTCATCCGCGCACCACATGCGTCTGGAAATGCTCGAAGGATATTCAACGTCTCCATCGAGCGCACCGCCGAAGCAGAAGTCGAAATGAATGTCCGACGAATCGAACATCCCGCCGAAACCGTGGTTTGTGAAAGCGCCCGATGACCTCGTGAAGTGCGATATGACCAAAGGAATCGACGGGATTCATATTTTCAGCATTGGCTCGATGGTGTTTTGCGCGTTCGTGGCCATGCTCACGGCCAGTTCTCAAGACGTAGCCGGAACGGTTCTTATGTGTTCTTTGGCGGGGATGAATTTAGCCTGTTTGATTTGGCGCTCGCGTTAAGGTGAACGGTGTGGCGGACGATTTGGACAGCTTGGGCGATCACGGCCGCAGTTGTGGCGGTGCTGCTGGTGACATCAACGCCGGCCGTCCAACGGCCTGGCATTGCTCCGACCCCGGTACATCGCCGAAGTGCGACTATTGCGGCAGCCCCGCCAGCTTCGTCCAAGTCAGTTGCGGACCTCCGTTCGACTTCACCTCGAATCTCTGCGCCCGTTGTGCGACCGGCAGCTTCACCGACTGTGCGTGTGAGTTCATTTAACGTATGAAACCAATCATCGCCTTTTTAATGCTCGCGGGATTCGCTCTGGCTGAAGATCCGCAGACGCCGGGGGACAATGCCGAACCGAGCGCCGCACAAGTTGCCCTAGGTCGCGCTCTGTTCTTTGATCCCCGGTTGTCAACGACAGGACAAGTCTCATGCGCAACCTGTCACAAGCCTGAAAAGGGCTACACCGATGATGGGCCGGTGAGTGTCGGGGTGAACAATCAGCGCGGCACGCGGCGAGCGCAAACGGTCCTCAACGCCGTTTACAAGCAAGCATTGTTCCACGACGGACGGGCAGCGTTTCTTGAAGGCCAGGTAACGCAACCATTGCAAGCGCCCGCTGAGATGGGCAACCAAACTTTGGGCGAAGCCTTTGGACGCATCGCCAGGATCCCAGGTTATCAACAGTTATTCCTCGAAGCGTTCGGGCATACGGTGAACGTGTCGGAAGGAATCAAAGCCTGCGCGGCATTCGAGCGAACACTGGTGAGCAGCGAAGCCCCAATAGACCGCTTCATCAAAGGCGAGACTTGGGCGCTCGACGCTCGCCAGCAGCATGGCGTGCAGGTGTTCTATTCATCGGGCTGCGCTAACTGCCATAGCGGCGAGCAATTCACCGATCAACAGTTCCACGACATCCTAGGACGCACCCGCGACCGCAATGGAACGCTTGACACCGGACGCGGAAAAATCAGCCGCAACAATCAAGACAACTTCAAGTTCGTGACGCCCACCTTGCGAGACATTGGCCGCCGCGCTCCCTACGGTCACGCTGGCCAGTTCGCCACGATGGACGATATGGTGGCCTATCTCCGCAATCCCGTTAATGGCGTGGAAATCAACGCCCATCGTTGGAGCGACCGAGACGCGGCCGATTTGGCTTACGCCTTGAATACGGTCTGGGAATCCTACGACTATCCGCTGGTGACGGCACCATCCCTGCCTCGATGAAATACTGTTGGCGAATGTGGTATGTGTGTGCGGCTGTCGTCGCCTTGCGGCTGACGCAGGAGCCGCCGCCGCTCGCGCTCGCT
>AP72_2010_repI_A001DRAFT_1000201_pt1 | contig 13228 bp, 7 predicted proteins | sample AmaPasrepliIA001_FD_9535 | JGI IMG/M metagenome (IMG submission 9535)
TGGTTTGTGTCGCGCTTGATTCGCCGGAAAAGGCGCCGTCAAGCCGGCGCACTCCAAAAGAAAGAGGCGGGCAAATAGCCCGCCTCTTCACTTTGTGATGGCAAGATAGGGTTAGTACAAATTGAAGTTGTACTGCAACTCCATCCACATTGAGACCGGGTGGCCATCTTTGGTTGCGGGCACGAAGCGAATATTCTTCGCGGCCGCAATCGCGCGTTCAGTCAAGCCATCGGGCAAACCTGAGACCGCGTGAATATTGGTCACCTGACCGCTGGAAGAGAAGACTGCGCGCAGCACAACCATTCCGGTAATCTGGTTCTTACGAGCAGCTTCGGTGTAGGTCGGCTCAGGTTTTTCCAGCACGCGAGCTTTAGAAGTTACATCCTTACCGCTGAAGATTTTATTGTAGTCGGTGCCGCCACCGCCGCCTCCGGGACCGCCGCCGCCTTCATTGCGGTCGCCACCGCCGGTGTTTCCGCCCCGGCCTGGGCCGTAACCGCCGCCTTCACCAGGACCGACGCCGCCGCCGGTGCCACTGCCGATTCCGTTTCCGGTCCCCGGACCGGACGATGCGGTTGTCGACTTCGATTTCGGATCGCCATAGTTCAGCTGACGCGTATCTGGCGGAAACAACACTGGATCAGCGTCAAGCGTGGCCGGCATTGGCAAAGCCGGGTTCTTGATCACCGGCGGATGCGGATCTGGAGCTACGACCTGCGGAATTCTCAAATCGGCCTGAGGCAGCTTGCCGAATGAAGCCGGCGCCTGTTCTTCGCGACCGCCGCCACCGCCGCCGCCCGCCTTCTCCTGCTTGGGTTTACTGCCGCCGCCATTTCCTTTGTTCATTCCGGCAGTGCCTTCATCAGGCGTGGGCTGCTCATTCGGAATGTCAGAAATCATTTGCGTCAGTTCGAGTTCCTCTTCCTTTGCCAACTCAGCTGCTTTCGCTTGCTGATGACGATCCCAAAGAAATGCGCCACCGACGACCATGAATAGCAGCGCAAAACTCGCGATGATGCCTGAGAGCACATTGCGAGAATCCGAAGGCCGAGCGCCCATCACCGCGGCGCCGCGATCCTTTCCGAGCCAGGTGGCGAAGATTCCAAGCAATCCACAGAAACCGAGAATTGCCACAATCACCATAGCGCGACGCGATGGCCCTCCAACTCCCGACCGATCGAGCAGGAAGATTGCGCCCACCAGTACTACCATTGCGGCGACTGAAAGCAGCATGGCAATGACCACGTCCCGACTGGCGAAGAACTTGCCGGCCATCGCGCCATAGCCCTGCACCGAACGCTTCATAAACCCAAACGGATCGCGTTTGAATTCGGGCCAGGTTAGTTGATAGTTGTGCGCGACTTCTCCGAGAGCATCAGCAAGTCGCGGAGCCAGGCCTTTATCTTCCAGCATCGTGAGGTGATACTCGCCAATCATCTCGTGCGGGACGGCGGAACTGGAACCTGCCCTGACCGGAACCACGATCTTCGGCACGACTGCCGGCGGCCACGCTGATGCTGAAACAAATCCTGACGGCTGGGCTGGTGTGGTTTGAATTGCGGCTGGAACAACCGCGGCTGGCTGAACGGGCTGAGTTGGAGGCGCTGCTACCCGCGGGGTTTCCGACATCGGGTACGATGCCTCGACATCAGCCGGAGCACTCGTAGCCCGCGGGGTAACCGGGGGCGGCGGCGGAGCCACACTGAGCGGCGTTCCGTCTACCGGGCAAAAACTGAATCGATCGGCGAATTGCTCCTGGCAGGTATTACAAAATTTCATCTTTACTACCTCGCTGTCCCACTGGGGATCAAGTGAACTCAAACGGTCACCCACGTCTGACATGGATTGACGATAAGAAGCTGCAATGCGTTGATCCAAAGAGCCGGGAGCTTCGGGCGCACTCCACTTATTAAGCAAAACACGCAACTCATCGTCCCGCATGAACCTGGAATCGGAATTACTCATGATCCAAAGACTGACACGTCATGCGGACGGTTAGCTGCGCTCTACGCCCGCCTCACTGTAGCAGTTTCGCGGCCATTTCGGAAGTATCGCCCCAGGCTCGCGCGCAGCTTATCGCGCGCCCGGAACAGCCGCGCCTTCACAGTGTTAGAATCAGCGCCCACGATCGCGCCAATTTCTGACAGTGAAAGATCTTCATATTCAAAAAGCACCAGTGCCTCACGTTGCAACGGAGGCAAACTCGCTATCGCTCTGCCCACTTCCGCAGCCAGCTCATTATCAAGAACTCGCTGCGAGGGCTCGTGTTTCTCCGGCCCGCGAAATTCAAAGTCCTCGAGCGGCGACTCCCGGTTGAAGGTCTGGTATCGCCTTGTCGCCTGGTATCGCGCGGCCGCGAAAAGATAGGTCCGCAGCGAAGCCTTCTCGGCATCGAACCGGCCAGGATCCTTTATCAAAGAAAGAAAGCAATCATGCGTTACATCTTCCGCGGCTTCAGCCGATCCGAGCATGCGATACGCAAACCGGAAGATGGGATTGCGATAGCGCTCGTACAAGATCTGAAACGCTGCCGTCTCGCCTTTCGCTGCGTTTTCCAGCAGCCGCTCGTCTGTCTCTTGATTCCCCAATCAAAGCGCTCGATCCTGCAGGAGCTCAGCTTCCTACTGTTGTATTACGACTAAAGGCCACGAAGTTACGGAAAAATTTTTACCGGAGCGGATTTTCGCGCCAAATATACTGCCCTACTGACCATATCGGGATAATTGTGTTCGGGCTCTCGGCTTTGATGCCGCGAAGGGCCTTCAGGTTGACGGGTTTACAGGGTGCATCTAAACTCTTTTTTCCGCATCCCAGACGGGTTTCAAGCTACGCATTTGACCGGACACGACCTCTTGATTACTTCCGAGAGCAAGCAAAAGATGGCTCAAATCATTAATAAAACAGTCATTTATGCTCGTATTATCCTGATGTTTGTCGTCATCACCGGAGGGCTTCGTCCCATCCAGGCTCAGAATGTACCGGAGCCGGATCGCGAAAGGCTGCTGAATGGCTTAACAATTCTTTATGCCAATCGTCCGGGCGACCCGCAGGTGCTACTGAAGCTGCGAATTCAGAGCGGGGCCGCGTTTGATCTGGCCGGTAAAGCCGGCACGATGGCCTTACTTGCCGACGCGATGTTTCCGGAATCGACCACCGGCGAATACGTGGCAGAGCAACTGGGCGGCCGGCTCGACGTGACCACAAGTTATGACGCGATTGATGTGACTATCTCCGGTAAAGCAGCAGGTTTAGAGCGAATTATAGATTTGCTTCGGAACGCGCTGGTGAATCTCAACCTCTCTGCTGAAAACGTGGCCACCTTGCGCGAGGCAAAGATTAAAGAACTAACACAGAAGCAGGCTTCGATCTCCGATGCCGCGAATCGAGCGATCGCCCTGCGCGCCTTCGGCACTTATCCGTATGCGAACCCACCGCAAGGCACCGTCGAAACAGTCGCGAAAATTGAACGTGCGGATCTGATGCTGGCCCGCGATCGCTTTCTCAACGCTGACAATGCGACCCTGGTTGTGATTGGTGGCGTCGAAAAGTCGCGCGTAATGCGAGCGGCTCGACAGATACTCGGGCCTTGGCAGAAAAGTGAGCGGATTGTCCCGGCAACTTTTCGTCAGCCCGGGCCGGTCGACAGTCATGTTCTTCTGATTGATCAGCCCGCGGCAAATAACGCGGAGGTTCGTCTGGCAGTGCGTGGCCTTTCCCGCTCTGATCCGGATGCCGCGGCGGCATCGGTCCTGGCAGCAATCGCAGGTAAGCGTTGGCAAACAGCAATGCCGTCACTTTCCGTCGTCTCTGTCCAACACGAAGCGCACGGCTTACAGGGCCTGTTTGTCCTTGGCGCTAGCGTGTCAACGGCGTCAGCGGCGAAAGCAATCGCCTCGGCGAAAGAAGTGATGAAGTCGATCGCGGAATCAGGTCCGACTCAGCAGGAGGTTAGCGAGGCCATCGCCTCTCGCTCGTTCATATCGCAGCCCAAGTCACCCGACGAATCGCTGGCTGACAAATGGCTCGATGCTGAAACCTACAAAATACAACTATCAACTTTGCCGGTAGATTTTAGTCGTATCTCACCCGCGGACATCAAGCGTGTCGCCGGCAGACTATTTGGCGATCCGGCCAACCAGGCCATTGTCGTTCTGGGAAATGCAAGCGAGTTGAAGGCACAACTCGGAGATCAAGTTGAGGCGCCTCCAAGCCCCAAAAAGCCCGCTAATAATTCCTCCTTGCCGCCCCGGAGGCCTTGATTTACAAAGGGATCGCAAGGGGGCTGCAACCATTCCAAATGCCTCATGGGCTTAACTGAAACTGGACAGAAAAGTGCCGAAGAGCACGCTCGGCGAGTTCGCGAAATGTTCGCGAAGATTTCTCCGCGATACGATGTGCTCAATCATCTTCTGTCGGCAAACATTGATAAGCGGTGGCGGCGCCGCGTGGTTAACGAAATGCGGGCACTGCTGCCGGAAGGCGCTCGCGTGCTGGATGTAGGTTGCGGCACGGGAGATTTGAGCCTTGAGTTATTTGAAAATGCTGCCGCGCAAGTTACCGGGATAGATTTCTGTGCTCCGATGCTGAAGTTCGCGAAGAGCAAAGCTCCGGACGTTCAGTTCATTGAGGGCGATGCCTTGCGTTTGCCTTTTGCAGAAGCCTCCTTCGATGGACTGACAATCGGTTTTGCGTTACGAAATCTCGCCAGCGTTGAGCGAGGCTTAAGCGAATTGCTGAGAGTCCTGAAACCGAACGGTATTGTCGCGATACTGGAGTTTTCGCGTCCGGTCGTTCCGTTGTTCGGACAGTTAGTCAGCCTCTATTATCGGCGTTTACTGCCTTGGATTGGCGGAATCGTCAGTGGCTCGCGAGATGCTTATGAATACTTGCCTGATTCGATATCAAAGTTTCCGGATCAGCAAATGCTTGCCGCAATGATGCGGGAAGCCGGCTTCGAAGAGGTTCGGTTTGATAATTTGAGTGGCGGCATTGCAGCGCTACATACCGGTCGCCGCCGGTAATGTAAGGGTCCTCGTGCTGCGAACAGATATCTGGCGACGCAAGATTGACTTCTTGCGCCACAGATTGGTTGCGGCCCTTTGGGTCAGCAATCATCGAAGCGTAGTCTCAGGGGCTCGCCTGGTGGGCTTGGTTCGGTTGTCGGGGCCGAATCTGGTCTGCGAAAGCGAGCCCCGGCTACGTTTTCTTTTTATCCACACTGGCATATCGCCGTTTTCACCAATCTGCTATTATCCGCGCTCGATAATCTCTACGATAATATTTTCGAGCGCATGAAGCACAAATTGTTTGGATTGCTGCGCCGGATTGGCTTGCTGATCTTAGTGGTCTGGACAGTTGTCTCACTCGTCACCATCTTAATTGAGCTGGTTCCCGGCGATCCGGCGGTGGCAGTCCTTGGCGAACAAGCAACGCCTGAGCAGTTGGCACAGTTTCGGGCTAAGCATGGACTCGATCGGCCACCATTCTTCTTTGGCCTTCCGGTTGACCAGGACGGTCACCGACATTTCCGATGGTATGGCCTCAGCAATCGCTACGATGACTACTGGGTCGCCATTCTTCATGGCGATTTAGGCAAATCGTTTCGCACCGACCAACCTGTGTTCAATCTGATTCTGGAGCGTTACCCCGCCACCATTGAATTGGCGATAGCGGCGATGCTGATTGCTGTGGGGATCCCCGCCACCATTGAATTGGCGATAGCGGCGATGCTGATTGCTGTGGGGATCGCGATTCCGCTCGGAGTCATGGCGGGAAAAAATCGGGGCACACTCATCGATAACGTGCTTTCGGTCCTGGCTTTAATCGGAATCAGTCTGCCCGGCTTTGTCATTGGACCAATGCTGGTCTATATCTTCGCGGTCAAATTGGGTTGGCTCGCGCCCTCCGGTCGCTTCGAATGGAGCGACATTATCTTGCCGGCAATCACACTCGGCGCGGCGCTTTCGGCAATTCTGACCAGAATGGTGCGCTCGTCCGTGATTGAAGAGTTGGGCGAAGGCTATGTGCGCACGGCGCGGGCAAAAGGATTAAGCGAACGCGCGGTCGTTTACAAGCACGTACTGAAGAATGGATTAATTCCGGTAGTCACCGTGCTCGGCTTGCAACTTGGCATCCTGTTGGCAGGCGCGATCATTACCGAGAAGATTTTTGGGTGGCCAGGGTTGGGTTTGCTGCTGGTAGAGGACGGCATCGGGAAACGTGATTATCGAATCGTGCAGGGATGCGTGCTCGCGATCAGCACGACCTACATCGTCGCGAATACACTCACCGATATGTTTTATCGGTGGCTCGATCCGCGGATCAGAGTGTCCTGACGTGTCAGAAGCCCGACCGTCAGGGAGGGCAACTTGCGTAACTGGCCCTCCCTAACGGTCGGGCTTCTGACACTACCAGTGATGTGATTTCGTGACCGTTCCGCCAACTAACGCCGGAGGCAACTTAGATATACCAGGAAACATGAAAGTCTTGTTGAGATCATTCTCCGGGTCTTTGTGTCTTTGTGGTTAATTATTCATGAACCGGCTTTCCATTATCGGAATCATCATCATCATCATCTTTATCCTGGTCGCGATCTTCGCGCCATGGATTGCGCATTATGACGTCGGCGCCACGAATCTCGCGATGCGCTATATGCCGCCTTCGTCAGCGCATTGGTTCGGCACGGACTCTACGGGACGCGATATTTTTTCCCGGGTGGTTTTCGGCGCGCGAATTTCGCTGGAAGTCGGCGTGATCGTGGTCCTTGTTTCCGCTTTTGTGGGAACCTTGATTGGCGCGGTCGCCGGATTCTACAGTGGGTGGGTTGATTCGCTTTTGTCAGGATACATCTTCAATGTCTTTCTGGCGTTTCCGGGTTTGTTATTGGCCATCGCACTCGTCGCGTTCCTCGGCGCTGGTCTGAACAAATTGATTTTTGCCCTGTGCATCATCGGCTGGGTCGGCTACGCGCGTCTGATTCGCGCTCAGGTACTAAAGGTCCGCGAATATGATTTCGTGCAAGCCGCGAGGGCCCTTGGCGCCGGAGACGTTCGCATCCTGTTCGTGCACATTCTGCCGAACGCGATTCAACCCTTAATTGTGCAGGCAAGTTTGGGGATGGCCGGCGCTGTGCTCTCTGAAGCCTCGCTTTCCTTTCTCGGATTGGGCGTGCCTCCACCGGCGCCCTCGTGGGGCGTGATGATTGAGGAAGCACGCGACCTTTCAACCCTGCAGGCCGCACCGCACGCGCTGATCTTTCCCGGGCTGGCGATCGCACTGACCGTGCTCGCCTTTAATTTTGTCGGTGATGGATTGCGTGAGTACCTCGACCCGCGTCAGAGGCGGCGATAGATGGGGCGGCTAGAGGGGTTCGAACCCTCGACCTCCTGATCCACAGTCAGGCGCTCTAACCAGCTGAGCTATAGCCGCCACAAAACGTTGGAGTGTCAGACCAACCGAGAATTGGTTCTCTTTGTTTACACCAGTCACTCCGTTTGTTCAAGTTCGTGTCCCACGATTGATTCAATGACTCATCAGTTCATTGACTCATTTGAAAAACCGGAACGAGGGTCCGTCTTAATACCCCGAGCGCAAGCGAGGGGATCATCTCTCCAGCTACTCTGTCAAGCGCCGGCTCTTCAGGAAATCCGCTCTCGCGCACCTCGTAACCGTGATGGTCTCACTTGCGTCCTGATCCCCTCGCTGCCGCTCGGGGTACTGAACAGTTGACCTACTCTTTTTAATCGCCGAATCGCACGGCCCTAATCGCCGCATCGATCCGAGCCGGGCCGCCGCCTTGAATGAATCAATGAATTAATCAACCAATGCTCGCTGCCCTTTGCTCTTTGCTCAGGTTGCAGTATTCTTCGCACGCCTGCTGAAACCTTTCCCTGGGAGTGAGCCATGAGAATCAAAGTCCGTCTGCGAACCGTTGGTGTTTGCCTGCTTGCATTGTGTGTTGCGGGTGCTGTTTCGCGCTTTTCCATCGGTGTGCATGCCCAAAAGCCCGATAAAACGAAAACCGCACATCCGAGTTCACCTCCAAAGACCGATCCAAAAGCGAATCCCACCGCCAACGATCCCGAGTACGCGGCAAAGGTAAAGGAATATACGACTGAGTCTTACTTTATGACTGAGCTGGTGGACCACCTGCCGGCGTCAGACAAGGTTCCCTCGCCTGACAAGATTCTTGGCTATGAAGTTGGCACGCCCGGACATCTGACTTACTCCAGGGACCTGTATCGATACTACCGCGAGCTGGAAAAGACGACCCCGCGCGTACGGGTCTTTACTGCGCCCGAGAAGAGTGAAGAAGGAAAGGAACAGCTGCTGATCGCGGTTGGTGATGAAGCCGCGCTAGCTAAGCTCGACCGCTACAAAGAGATCACGGCCAAGCTCGCCGACCCGCGCACAATTACCGATGCTGAGGCGGATCAGCTAATCGGAGAAGGTAAAGCATTGTATTGGGCTTCCGGCTCGATCCATTCGCCTGAGACCGGCTCATGCGAAATGTTGATGGAACTCGGTTACCGCCTGGCCGTCGAAGAGAGTCCTTTCATCCAGGCGATTCGCAAGAACGTGATCGTTTTGATCACACCGGTGCTGGAAGTCGACGGTCACGACATGATGGTCGACACGTACAACTATCGCAAGGCCAATCCCGATAAGAATGCGCCATCATTAGTCTACTGGGGCAAGTACGTGGCCCATGACAACAATCGCGACGGACTCGGAATGGCGCTGGCCCTGTCGCGCAATCAGATGAAGACGTTCCTTGAATATCATCCGACGATCCTGCACGACCTGCACGAGTCGGTGCCCTTCCTCTACACCTCAACCGGCACTGGTCCATACAATGCCTGGCTCGATCCAATCGTCATCGACGAATGGAACCTGCTTGCTTATCACGAGATTGAAGAGATGACCAAGCGCGGCGTGCCTGGCGTTTGGACGCACGGATTTTATGATGGATGGGCTCCGAACTATATGTTTTATGTGGCCAACGGACACAACGCGATCGGCCGCTTTTACGAAACCTTCGGCAATAGCGTTGCTGATACGATGGACCGCACCGTGCGCGCTGAAGCACAGCGTGACTGGTTCCGACCCAATCCGCCACAGCCGCGGGTGAAATGGTCGCTGCGCAACAACATCAACATGCAGGAGTCGGCCATCCTGCTCGCCATGAATTTCGTTTCCAACAACAAAGATCGCTTTCTCAAGAACTTCTATTTGAAGGGCAAGCGATCGGTGGCGAAAGCCACCAACGAAGGGCCGGCCGCCTGGATCGTTCCCGCGGACCAGACGCGAGTTGTTGAAGCTGCGGACATGATGAATCTGCTGCGGCTGATGGGCGTAGAAGTCCACACGGCAAACAAAGAGATTACCGTTAAAGATCAGAAGTTCCCTGCCGGCTCGTACGTAATCCGCATGGACCAGCCATATTCACGCATGGCCGACATGCTTTTAGACACGCAGTACTACAACGTCAATGACCCGCGACCTTATGACGACACGGGTTGGACGTTGGGCGCTTTGCGGAATGTGAAGACTGTGCGGGTGACCGATAAATCTGTCCTGCAAACACCGATGACGCTGCTGACGAACGATGCCAAGGTGACCGGCAGCGTAGCGAAGTCAGCCGGGCCGGCCGCCTATATCATCAATCACAATGCTGAAAACAGTCTAATGACGCTGCGCTACAAGTTAAAGGACTTGAAGATCAATGCGGCGGAAGAGCCGTTTGAAGCGGGCGGCCAAAAATTCAATGCCGGCAGTTTCATCATTAAGACGGCTGACAACCCCGGTGATCTAAACCAAACCCTGACCGGCCCGGTTGCCGATTCGGGTTTGAAAGCAATCGCCGTCGACAAGCTGCCCGAACTCAAGACGCACCTTCTGGCAGTGCCGCGCATTGCCATTCTCCATACCTGGACCAACACGCAAAACGACGGGTGGTTTCGCATCGAATTCGATCGCCTGCAGATCCCCTACACCTATATTTCCGATCAAGTCGTTCGCAACACGCCGAAGCTGCGAGACAAATTTGACGTAATCATTTTCCCGCCGGTCGGCGGCTCGGCCCAGACAATCGTCAACGGAATTCCAATGCGGGGGGCTGCGATTCCGTGGAAAGCGAGTGAAGCCACGCCGAACATGGCCCTGAGCCCGGACCAAACCGATGACATGCGCGGCGGTATGAGTCTGGCAGGAGTGGTTAACCTGCAAAAGTTTATTGAAGACGGCGGCCTCTTCATTCCCATAAGTAACTGCTCGCGCGTGCCCATCGATTACGGAATCGTGACGGGTGTCAATATTCAGGATACGCGCCAACTTCAGGCGCGCGGTTCAGTCTACAACGCCACCTTTGCCGATCGGCGCAGCCCGATTGCGTATGGCTATGCCGAAACGTTGCCTGTTTATTTCAATCAGGCGCCCGTCTTCCAGATTGGCGGCGGTGGCGGTGGGGGCTTCGGCGGTGGTGGCGGAGAAGGCGGACCTGGCGGAGGCGCGGGCGCTAATTCACGAGCGTCCGGCCGTGGTTCCCTCACCGATCCCGACATCGTGCAAGCAATGCCGCAGGCAGCACCGGCGTCGCGACAAAACCCGGAACAACTCACTCAGGAACAAAGACTGCAACAAGGAGCATTCTTCGTACCGCCAAATCAGCGGCCCCGGATTGTCCTGAGATTCGCTTCAGATGAAAAGAGCTTGCTGATCAGCGGCATGTTATCCGGCGGTGCAGAACTTGCCAACGCTCCCGCAGTTGTCGACGTGCCGGTCGGCCAGGGTCATGTGGTGATGTTCGCCAATAATCCCATGTGGCGACATCAGACACAGGGCAGCTTTTTCCTGATTTTCAACGCAGCATTAAACTTTGATCATTTGAATGCGGGGCGCGATCGGCCGGCCGGTCCGGCCAGCGACCGGACGCGCTCTGGTGACGATTATTAAACGGAAGGATTCGCGCCCCCGGCAGGACTCGAACCTGCGACCCTGTGCTTAGAAGTCGCTTGAAGCGCGTCGGCTGCTGTTAACTCCCACTAACTGAATTTGCTTAAAACCTCCATATATACAGCTAAATACTAAAGTCTTTCCTCGTCTGGCGGTCTCTGCTGGTATCAAGAGACTGCATTGAATCTGGATGCTCGCCTCGTAAAGATTCTTAGCCTTTCGCATATACGGTTAATCTTACGATTTTGAATTGCACCCGAATTCTGGAAGGAACGAGGCGTTTTAGTGGTGATTTCGCACTTAAACTTACTTAAATTTGCTGCTTTTTGATCGAGTTTTACTATAAACGTGCAAGCGTTGCACATTTATATATATTTCGTTTTCGGCTGCGAGGAACCATCCTTAGCCGTTAAGTGAGTACTGGCGCCCCGCGACTGAACGCCGGGCAGCCGCTGCAAGAATCTAATCAAGGGGCATCGATTTCCAAATTCCCTTGCGTCTACGGTTACTTGGAAATATTATCCCCTCGTTCCATAGAAAGCCTCAGACGCTTGCTCCAACCATTCCAAGACTTTTAGACAACGACCGGAAGGGCCCAGAAATGAAATTACGCGCGAGATCGATCATTGCGTTGGCTGCAGTATTACTAACCACGACGATAGTAGTTCTACCCCGGGTTATCGACGCCCAACGATCCAGGAATGCGGCGGTTGAGAAAAGATCCAGGAATGCGGTGGTTGAGAAAAATCTCTCGCTGAATGCGATCAGCTATGCGAGTCTGGGACAGAACAATAACGTTACGGTGGGCGAGTCGGTGCACAACGACACCTCGCCCCCTTTGCGCGACATGAAGCAGGAGAAGGCGAACAAGGGGGCCGAGAAGGAGGCCAACGAGAATCCAAAGATTCCAGCCTCGCGCAAACATAAAGACAGCGAGGACACAGTTGTCCAGGGAAGTGATTTTATGAGCGCGTTTGCTCCCAACATGCCTGCCGCGTCGCTAAACATTGACGGTATCCCCTATCCGGGTGTCGGTTGCAATTGCGCGCCGCCCGACCCAAATGGCGAAGTGGGAGCAACCCAGTACGTGCAGATAGTAAATGAAGGCTATCAGGTTTTTGACAAGACCACTGGCGCGTCGCAACTAGGACCCTCAGGCATTGCCACGCTTTGGGGCGGATTTGGCGGCGTCTGTCAAAGTAACGGCAACGGCGACCCGGTCGTCCTGTACGATCAAATTGCCAACCGCTGGATTATCAGCCAGTTCGCGGGCGTCAGCGTACCTACCGACGAATGTATCGCGGTGTCGACGAGCAGCGATGCAACCGGCAGCTACAACCGGTATGACTTTCATCTCGGCTCCAACTTTTTCGATTACCCACACCTCAGTGTGTGGCCCGATGCCTATTACATGAGCATGAACGTATTCAACTCAGCGGGCACTTCCTTTCTGGGCCCGCAACCGTTTGCGTTCGATCGATCAAAGATGTTGCAGGGCTTGCCGGCGACCTTTATCACTACGGGCGTAACCGGCGGATCCAACGAGGATGCTTATCTGCCCAGCGATCTTGACGGTTCAATTCCGCCCCCGGTCGGGGCGCCGGCATCTTTTGTGGAGTTTCCCAGCACCGGCGCTTATCGCGTGTTTCATTTTCACGTCGACTTTGCCACGCCGGCCAATTCGAGCTTCACTCTGTTCGCGAGTCCGGCAGCAGCCGGCTTCTCGCTGCTGTGCTCAACGACGCGAAGTTGTGTGCCACAAGGGGGAACCAAAAACAAGGTCGACGGCATCGGAGATCGTTTAATGTTCCGGCTCGCATATCGCAACTTTGGTGACCACGAAGCTCTCGTGGGCAACTACAGTGTCAGCTCAGGAGGCGTCTCCGGTATTCGCTGGTTCGAATTGCGCAATGTGACTGCGGGACCGGTAACTGTATTCCAGGAGAGTACCTATCAGCCGGACACAACCTGGCGCTGGATGGGAAGCGCGGCGATGGATCAGCAAGGCAACCTGGCGCTAGGTTATAGCGCCTCGAGTTCTTCAATCCATCCCCAGATTCGCTATGCGGGACGACTATTTACCGATCCTTTGAACCAACTGACTCAGGCTGAAAGCACGCTGTTTGCCGGAGCCGGCAGTCAGACGGGCAATCTCAATCGCTGGGGTGATTACAGTGACTTAACAGTAGATCCGGTGGATGACTGCACTTTCTGGTACACGCAGGAATATATACCGGCGAACGGCAGCTTCAATTGGCGCACACGGATAGGCTCA
>AP72_2010_repI_A001DRAFT_1000202_pt1 | contig 13187 bp, 11 predicted proteins | sample AmaPasrepliIA001_FD_9535 | JGI IMG/M metagenome (IMG submission 9535)
ATCCGATTCGTGCAGATAGTAGTTTCAGAACGATGAAGTTCATTCGCAAATTCGCAACAATCACTCTCCTGTCCCTGGCAGCCACCTCCCTGCACGCCCGCGAAAACGCCGTCCTGCGCACCGGCTTCACCATCTCCCACGATCATCGTCAGCAGATGGGAAACATGACCCGGCTGTTTCTCTCGAAGACCGACGAGCAGTATGTGGACGTCGAGACAGAAAAGATCGTCAGCTTCGAACCAGATGAGACTCCGCTGCAGGCGCCAGTCCCACTCCGCCAATTCACCGGCCCTTCAAATCCAGACCTCAACGACATCGTCGAGAAAGCGGCCAAAGAAAATCAGCTCGATTCGGACTTCATTCACGCGCTGATCCTTGCGGAGAGCCAGGGCAAGACAACCGCCGTCTCTCCGAAAGGTGCGCAAGGACTGATGCAGCTTATGCCCGACACCGCCGCAAAGCTTGGAGTGAAAAACAGCTTTGATGCGAATGAAAATGTCTCTGCCGGAACAAAGTACATTCGGGAATTGTTAGCACGCTACAACAATGATCCAGTCCGCGCGCTCGCTGCCTACAACGCCGGTGCCGGACGCGTTCAGCAGTACAACGGCGTTCCTCCGTATCGCGAGACTCGCGCCTACGTCGCTAAGATCATTCGCGAATTCAACCGGCGCAAGCTGGAGCAGGAACGCCAGGCAAAAGCTGCCAGGAAATCAGCCAACGCGGCGGCTGCCAAGGCCCCAGCTAATCGGAACAACAACTAATCAAGTGGACCGAAAACGTCTTCTCGTCACTGCAGTAGTAGTGTTGATACTCGCGACGCTCATCGTCCTCCAGGTCCACTCCTGGCGCAAGTTCGATTGGGATATTTTCGGTCAGTCTCTCGAGCAACTGAATTGGTGGAAGATCCTTGGCGCGGTCTTGCTGGTCTATCTCGCCGACGGACTTAGGGCGGTGCGTTGGGCCATCTTTCTCAGGCCAGTGAAGAAAGTTTCGGTGTGGAGTCTGGTGCCCGCCCAATTCATCGGCTTTGCCGGATTGGCGCTGCTGGGACGGCCCGGTGAAATCATCCGACCACTTGTCATTGCTCGTAGAACTGGGCTGACTTTCTCATCGCAGTTCGCTGTCTGGACGGTAGAACGCATCTTCGATATCTCTTCTGTCACCGTAATTGTCGCCGCCGATCTTCTCGTGTCTGGAACGCTGCAGACCTTCACCGAAAAGCAATACAACATCATGCGTGCGCTGGGAGCGGTGCTGATATTCATCGTCGTTTCCCTGCTCTTCTTTGCCATCAGCGTGTGGCGCAACGGTGAGCAGATCGCGTCGTGGGTAGAGCGGAAGCTGGGTCACAATCGTCACATTGGCCATCATTTTGGCGCGAAGATCAGGTTATTCAGCGCCGGCCTGCACACGATTCATGATGTCAGTTCCTTTATTGGGATTGGCGTGATTTCACTAGCCATCTGGCTGTTGGTTGCCCTTGCCTATTACGCAGTCCTGCAGGCCTACGCCGACGAAACCATCTACACAATGACCTTCGTTTACGGGATCATTCTGATGGCTTTCAGCGTTGCCGGCGGAGTCCTGCAGCTGCCGGTAGTAGGCGGTGGATCGCAGTTATCCACGATCAAAGCCCTCTATTCCCTTTTCAACACGCCGCAGGAGCTCGCCACGAGCTGCGGCATTATGCTATGGCTGGTGACCTTTGTTGCCGTAACTCCGTTAGGTCTATTGTTCGCGCGCGTGGAACACGTGTCATTAAGGAAGCTCGGAGCCGAGTCACACGCCGAAGAAGAGCAAGCGGAAGAAGAGGCGGAGCGGCCTGGGGTGGTGGGTTAGGTACGTGGGACTACTATGTGCCCAACTTTATGTTTGTCATCCTAAGGCCCGATTTTGGCCGAAGGACCTCCAGGAATGTTTCAAACTGGATTGCACTGTCCAGGCTTTTCGGCCGATGTCTTCGCCAAAAAGCCAGTAAGCAGCATTTGAGTCCGACACATCGCGGAGGTCCTTCGGCCAACAGAGGGCCTCAGGATGACAAACAAAATACCGGTCTCAGATGTGTGAGAGCTAAGCCCGCAAATTCCCACCTAGGGCCTCAACCGCAGCAATAACCTGTCGACTCCAGCCAGCCACCTCATCATCCCGCAACGTACGCTCACTTGACTGAAACACAAGCCGCAACAACAACGAGTACTTCCCTTCCGGCACGCCCGGACCACGAAAGAGCTCACGCGGCTCGACGGATTCCAATTCAGGAATATGCAGAGTCTCGATGGCACTGCGCAGACGCGCGTAGCTCACGTTGTTATCAAGAAGCAGTGAGAAATCACGTCCAACAGAAGGATAACGGGATAGCCGTTGATAGCGCGGCTCGCGCAGGGGAAACGCGAACAAGCGATCGAGATCGAACTGCGCAATCCAGACCTCCTGCTTCAACTTGCGCTCTGCCGCAACATCGGGGTGAAGCTGTCCCAGTTCTCCAACGGACTCACCATTCAGTACAACCTTAGCCGAGCGTCCTGGGTGAAAGTACGTGGAACCGGGCGCCATGAACTGCAGAGATTTCCCTTCGAACACATCCAGAATCGCCTCGGCATCACCTTTCAAATCGAAGAAATCCGCGGGACGCGGCTGCAGCTCGACCCCCTTTTGCCCAACCGATCCCGTAGCGGCGAAACAGGCAATCTTTTTCTGTTCTACTCGCTCATTCGAGATCGCGAAGACGTTTCCCATTTCGAACAGGCGCACATCGTTTGCTTCACGATTGAAGTTCCACGCGAACTGGTTCAGCATTCCGGGCACAAGAGAATTGCGCAGCAGCGGAGCCTCTTCACTTAAAGGATTTTCGAGAGCCACCGCCGGAGCCTGCGAGAATCGCTGAGCGTCATCGGTTGAAATAAAGGTAGGTGAGACGGTCTCGTCGTAACCAAGGGCAAGCAGGCGGCTTCGAGTCTTCGACTCAGGCAGCGCGTGCGGTAACTCGATCACACCACCAGAGAACGACGGCAGGGTATTCGCGAAATTGTTGAAGCCGTAAACGCGCGCGACTTCCTCGATAACGTCGATCTCACGCTCGACATCCATGCGCCAGGTTGGGATGTCAACGGTGTAGGCGTCTGGCGGCTGCAGGAGAGTAAGCCGAGCGCCTTCCTCTGCTGCGCCGTTCGAGCCTGGCCGGACTTCTGTCAACCCGAATCCGAGCCGACGCAGAATCCGAGTAACATCCGTTTCGGGAATCTCCTGACCCAGGATTCGAAGCAGCTCACCCCGCTCGAGCTGAATCGGCTCATGAATTACCTTCCTCGCAATCTCGTCGTTGTAGCCAGCGAGCTTTCCTCCCGCTGTCTCTAACACAAGTTCAGTCACACGATCGCACGCCAGCGTTGTGGCACCCCAATCAGCTCCGCGCTCGAAGCGGTGCGAGGCGTCTGTGTGCATGCTGTGACGGCGAGCAGTACGTCGAACAGTTGCTGGATCGAACCATGCCGATTCAATGAGCACGTTGCGCGTCTTGGCGGTAATCATCGTGTCCCACCCGCCCATGATGCCGGCCAGCGCAACCGGCTTCACCGCGTCGGCGATCACCAGGTCGCCAGGATGAAGCTGGCGCTCGACTCCATCGAGTGTTTTTAGTTTTTCGCCGTGAACCGCCTGACGCACGACGATCTTGCCCCCTTCGAGGAGATCCAGGTCGAAGGCGTGAGTGGGATGTCCCATTTCCATCAGGACGTAATTGGTGGAGTCGGCAGCATTGTTAATCCCGTGATGGTCCTCGATCAGCAGACGCTCAGCAATATAACGAGGCGACTTTTCGATGTGCACTTCGCGGATAGCACGCGCGGTGTAACGCGCGCATAGTGCAGGCTCCAGTATCTCGATAGGAAAAGATTCTGGCTGAATGAGCTTCGGCAGCTTGGGTGTGATCGGCTTCAATTCAAGGTTGTAGATCGCCGAGCATTCGCGTGCAACACCGTAATGATTCATCGCGTCTACGCGATTGGTGGTGATCTCCATCTCGAATAGCATGGCGTCGCCTTCGCCGATGAAGCCTTCAACCGCAATGCCGGCATGCGTTAGATCTTCGGCGAGACGTGTGTTATCCACGTCGAGCGCGACGAACTCGCGAAGCCAATTGGGAGAAATGCGCATTTAGTAATTACTTGACAGGCGTTGACAGACATTTATGTCTGTCATCCTGAGCCCTCTTTTGGCGAAGGACCTCCCNCGATGTGTCGAACTGCATTGCCCTTTCCCGGCTTTCTGGCCCATGTTCCTCGTGAAAAAGCCAGGAAAGTGCAATTTAGTACGACACATCGCGCGAGGTCCTTCGCCCAAAAACGGGCTCAGGATGACAGTCCCAAGGACTGTCATTAAGCAAACTGTTTCAAAAACCTGACATCGCCCTGATAAAACAACTGAATATCGTCGACCCCATACTTTAGAATCGCGATCCGCTCTACACCCATACCAAAGGCAAAACCGCTGTACTTCTTTGCATCGTAGTCGACGAATCCATACACATTCGGATCCACCATTCCCGAACCGAGAATTTCGATCCATCCACTCGCTTTGCACATCCCGCAGCGTTCGCCATTCAGCCGGCCGCTGCCTCCACATTTAAAGCAGGAGATCTGCATGTCGGCACTCGGTTCCGTAAATGGGAAGAACGAAGGGTAAAACCGCGTCTTCACACTTGAGCCAAACATTGCCTTCGCCGCCTGATCGAGCGTGCCCTTCAAGTCGCAGAAAGTGATGTTCGTGTCGACGGCGAGCCCCTCAACCTGATGAAAGATCGGTGAGTGCGTTGCATCGGCGGTATCCGCTCGATGGACTTTTCCCGGAACCACAACACGAATCGGGGGCTGCTGCTTCTCCATCGCCCGAATCTGGACTGGGGAAGTGTGAGTACGCAACAGCAGGCGCTCGCGCAAAGGCTTGCCTTGCTGTCCTTTGATTACGAGGGTGTCCTGCGTGTCGCGCGCAGGATGGTTCGGAGGGAAATTCAACGACTCGAAATTGTAGTAGTCGGTCTCAACCTCGGGACCTTCAGCGACCGAGTATCCCATCCGCTTAAAAACTTCGACGATCTCGTTCATCGTGCGAATCAGCGGATGCTCGATGCCGAGTTTGCGACGATTTCCAGGGAGCGTGACATCGACACGTTCTTGTTCGAGACGCGATGCTGAGACTGCGGAGCTAACGCGCGCGAGTGCCGCGTCAATGTGCTCCTCGACGATCTTCTTGACCTCGTTGACGCGCTGTCCAACTTCGCGCTTCGCCGGTCCGGGAGCTGCTTTCAGCCACTGATCGTTGAGTAGAGTAAGAACACCGTTCTTGCGCGCCATCCAGCGATCGCGGAGAACTTTCCAGTCAGCTTCGCTCGATATCGCCGCACTCTCGCTTTGTAGGGCAGACTTCAGGTCACGAGCCGCCGCGTCGAGCGCGGAGGGTGAGAAGTCTTCGAGCTTGGGGACGGTATACATGGCGGCTGCTTCTTCTTGTCATTCCGAGCGTAGCGCGACATAGCGAAGCAGAGTCGCGCGAAGAGAGGAATCCCTACTATGCCGACACTTTTTGGTAACTATAGGGATTCCTCGCGGGCAGACTGCGCCCGCTTCGGAATTACAACTCTCAGGCCGACTTGGCCAAAGCCGTCTTCGCTTGCGCAGCCAGTGTCGCAAACGCCGCGGCATCGTTGGCTGCCAACTCCGCCAGTACCTTCCGGTCAAGCTCCACACCGGACTTCTTGAGTCCGTTGATGAACTGGCTATAGCTCATGCCATTCAGCTTGGCGGCAGCATTGATGCGCACGATCCAGATGGAGCGATATTGGCGCTTCTTTTGCTTGCGTCCTGAGTAGGCGAACTTCAGTCCGCGCTCAACACTCTCTTTGGCTGCGCGATAGAGTTTTGATTTTGTTAGGAAATATCCACTTGCGCGCTCAAGAATCTTTTTCCGCTTGGCGCGCCGTTTGGTTCCGCGTTTAACGCGAGGCATCGGCGAGTCTCCTTTTCGACTGCGGTTATGCGGCTGGAGGTAAGGATGATTACCTTTTCGCGCGCTGGTCCTCCGGACGAGCATTAGGCTCATCTAAGTTCTCGCGCTTGGCGAGATCAACGGAGCAATAGGCAAGCATTCAGCACTCAGCATTCAGCCATAAACCATTCTCGGCCCTTTGAGCAGAAACTCGCATTCGATCTACTCCGAATGCCGGTGTGGACGAGAATGCTTAGCGGCTGAATGCTGACGGCTGAGTGCTGACGGCTGCCTTTAATACGGGATCATTCGCTTCACTTTGGGCTCGTCAGCCTTGTCGACCAACGTATCCAAATCCAGGCGCCGCTTGGTCTTCTTCTTCTTCGAAGTAAGAATGTGGCGCATGAACGCGTGCCCGCGCTTCACATGACCGCTTGCGGTTTTCTTGAAGCGCTTGGAAGCTCCCTTATGGGTCTTCAGTTTCGGCATCGTACCTCTGCTCAAACAATTCAAATCCCCAGCAGCGTCGAGCCGCTGGGGACTGCATTAAGTATATGGCAATGATGGGGTTTTTGACTAATACCGGAGAATCGGGTGATCGGGCCATCGGGTGAGTTCATCAATGAAGGATGCTCGTGCGCACCCCACTTGTGCAGGCACAGCAACACAGTCCATCGGAATCGAGAATTTGCGCAAAATAGTCATAAGCAGGCCGGGTGATGGCCTCACCGAACAGCTCCTGATACCACTTGAAGCGCCGCGGCACGTCGCCTACTCCGATGATGGTCCATGTGCGCTTCATTGCGCGCTTCTGCGCCTACTACCTAGTGTATTCACAGAGTACCTCCATGGTGACAGGTCTTCTGCAAATGCTGCGACGCTTTCTAATTAGGGAAAGCGATTTGTTCGAACTGGCCGGCGAGAGGGCGGACCCGCGATGGGCGATGCATGGCCCGTGTCGGTGAAATTGATCTGCGTACGATCCAGGTAGAGTGGCCGCTCTAATTGGACGTCGACTGTGGTTCCACGTTCGAGATCGATTTCTGGACCTCGCGATAACAACACCGCCAGAAGACCGGCCGCGGCGCCTGCTCCCAAACCAATCCCTGCGCCTCGGGCCACATTGCCCGCTGCTACGCCCACAGCGGAGCCAACGCCGGCTCCGAGCGCGGTGGTGCGAACGATGGTTCCGGCATCATTGAGTCGGTCGGTATCTCCCTTGAGCACTCCCTCTTTCTCAAGCGTCTCATTACCGCCCGTGCCCGCACCCGAGGGAACTCCGATCAGGCTCGCCACATAGCCATTCGGCAGTACCAGCTGATTGATTCGTACCAGCAATTCGGCGCGTCCTTTCACGCGGCCGGCACGTTTCGCCTCCGACACTTCTCCCCGGACATAGGAACCAGCGGGCACAATGATTTTGTTTGCCTGAATAACAGGAAAGATCGTTTCGAAATATACGGGATCGCCAGGCTTCGCACTGCGTGAAGTAATGCCGCTTGTAAGCACTAGTGCAAGCTTTGTTCCCGCTGGAAGAACAATCGCATCGGCTGTTTTTTTTTACCAGCTCGACAGTGTGAGGAGCAGCGGTTTCAACGGGCGTTGGCTGTGCGCCGTCTACAGTCTGAGCCGGCGTCTGATACGCCAGGCAGAACAGAAGCATGAAAGAGAAAAGCGTCTGCGGCAACCTTCGCATATCAACCTCCAAATCTGGACACTTTAGAGGAAGTGTTGCGGGAGAAAATTCGCCCTTGGGTCACTTTGAAGAGTGACACACCAGGGAAATTCGTGCCGCGTCTCGTGGCACGTGTTCCCGGCTGAAGAATTGAGGACGGGAAATTGTTATACGTCGGACTTCACTTCGCCCGATCTGCCGATTCTTCTCAGGCTTGCTGCGCTGCCGGCGGATTCCCCTGCTGCGGCCTTGGTGGAGCCGCCTGCTTCTTGCCTTCTACTTTCTTTGGAGGCGCGAGAATGGCGTGCAGCGTGTTGCCTTCCATCCGTGGACGGAACTCAACTACCGCGCGCTCGCCGACTTCGTTCAGCAGGCGCTCGAGGACCTGGCGTCCCAAATTGGTATGGGTCATTTCGCGGCCGCGGAAGAAGATGGTGGCCTTTACCTTGTCGCCCTGTTCCAGGAAGCGCAATACGTGGTTCTTTTTGAACTCGTAGTCGTGCTCGTCCACGTTGATGCGGAACTTTACTTCCTTGATGGTGATTACCTTCTGGTTCTTTTTTGCCGCGCGCTCCTGCTTTTCCTTTTCGTACAGGAACTTGCCGTAATCCTGAATGCGGCAGACAGGCGGATTCGCCGTAGGAGAGATCTCTACCAGGTCGTATCCACGCTCGCGGGCGATCTTGAGGGCTTCAAAGGGTTGCATTACACCAAGCTGAGCGCCGTTTTCGTCGATTACACGGATTTCGCGGGCGCGAATTCGCTCATTGGTACGGATAGTACTGCGGCCAAAACGTTTATCGATACATTCCTCCGGGGGATTGCGCGCATGGGAGCGCGTAGATCAAGCGAGTATAGCATGGAAAAAATGGGTACTTAGGCCAGAGAAGAATCGGGTGATCGGGCCAGCGGCTGATCGGGTGAAGTAAAAGTGAGCGCCGGCTCCCGCTAGCTACTGTCATTCCTCGCGCCTGCTTTTGGCGCGGGGAATCTGCTGTTCGCAAACCTTTAACTACTGCAAGTTCCCCTCCCTTCGGCGAGGGATGACAGTGTTTAAAGTTGCTGAACGGATGGAGGACAAGTGTGCAGAAGGGTTCTACTTCGCCCGATCACCCGATTCTTCTTTGGCCCGATATTCCTTGCTCTGTAAGCAACTCGACTCTGACCTTCATCCACCGATTAGGCTCTTGCTGGCCTCTAATCCCGACCTTCAAGTAGTTATCACTCAGCGCTTCTGTCACTTCGGAATTGCGCCTTGCCAGCGTGATCGCCTCAATTGTTCTTCCCAAAAAAGAACGCCGAAATTCCAGGTTCTTCTCTGCAGCTAAATTTCGCAATTCCCGATTCCGTTCTCGCGCGACTTCGAGAGGGACCTGGTCGGGCATCATTGCGGCTGGAGTTCCAGGACGCGGTGAATAGGTGAACACATGCAAGTACGTGAACGGCATTTGGGCGATGAAGGCACGGGACTCTTCGAACAGCTCGTCCGTCTCTCCCGGGAAGCCGACCATCACGTCCGCACCGATGGCGGCTTCGGGCATTGCGGAACGAATCTTTTCCATCTTCTCGGCGTAGTGCCATGGGCGATACTTGCGGTGCATCTTGCGCAGAATGCGATCGCTTCCCGACTGCAGGGGAAGGTGGGCGTGCTTGGCTATCCGGTTCGATGACGCCATAAAGGCAATCAGGTCGTCGGTCCAGTCCATCGGTTCGATCGAACTAAGCCGAATTTTCTCCACCGAAGTGCGTTCCAGGATGACTTGAAGAGCCTGAACAAACCGATTTGCCGCCTCAAATTGGCGCCCTTGAACCTCAGAACCGCTCCCGGAAGCCGCAAAACTGCGCTTTTTAGCTGCAAAATCGCGTCCCCAACGACCTAAATTGATGCCGGAAATGACGATTTCCCGGTATCCAGCGGCCTCCAAATCATGGATTTCGCGCAGAATTTTGTCGACTTCGAGCGATCTACTGTGTCCCCGAACGTACGGAATGACGCAAAAAGAGCACCGATTATCGCATCCATCCTGGATTTTAAGGTTCGGACGAGTGCGCTCTATGGCGTCAAAGACCGGCGCTGAGTGCAATTCGGTGTGCGCGAAGATGTCGCTGGAGTAGATTTTGGCGGCAAAATAAGAGCTTTGGAGGTCGCCATTTAGCGCGTTTAACGGTACAAATCCGCTGCCACAAGGGGACCCGGAGCTGGCAATAATGTTCCCGATTTGGTGTTTGTGAGAGTTTCCAACCACCCAAGTAACGCCATCTATCGCAGCTATTTCCTCCGGCGCACGTTGCGCATAGCATCCCGTAACGAGGATTTTTGCCTCCGGATGCTCTCTTTTTGTGCGCCGAATGGCGGCGCGGGCGTCCTGATCGGCCGCAGAAGTTACCGTACAAGTGTTGAGAACGACAAGATCAGCCTCGGAAGTCGCGTTAACGCGTCGCAAACCCTTGTTCGCAAGCTGGCGCTCAATGGCCGATCCGTCCGCTTGAGCGGCGCGGCAGCCGAAGTTCTCAATGTAGTAACCCTTCACGGTGTTATGATAGCCGCTAAACGAGGTGCTTCGGTTGCCTCGCAACCTGAGTTGGTCCAGTCGCATCTGAGGTACTCTGGATGACCCTGTCATCCTCGATACACTCAAACAACTCAGTATCGGTCCCCTGGAGTATTTCCGATGAAACGTCGCATTCTGCTTGTTGATGACGAACTCGCTATTCTTCTCACGCTGAAGGCAATTCTCGAAATCAACGGATTTGAGGTGGATACGGCTGCTTCTGCGAAGGAAGGCATCGCCAGGCTTTCCGGAAATTCTTACCAAATGGTCATCACCGACATGCGAATGGAGACCGAAACTGCTGGCTATGATGTAATCCGTGAGGCCAAAAAGCAGGATTACGATCCGGCCGTTGCCATCCTCACTGCGTTTCCCCTGCTGGGCTCCGATTGGAAGGAAGAAGGCGCCGATTCGATGCTGGTTAAACCCATGAATACTAACGATCTTCTGCGCCAGATCGAGGCGTTGCTAGTAAGTCATGAGGACAAGCGCCAGGAACGTCAGAGTTCGACTCCCCTTAAAAAAAAATCGGCTAGCCGGACGGGGAACGACAAGACCGCGGTTGCGCGGCCTTCCTAGAACACACATCTCCCGGAAAACAAAAACTCAGAATCTTGAGTCGTTTATGCGCTGGCGCTAACTGCGCGGCGCTGCTGGAAGCATTCGCGGCAAAATACTGGACGTCCCTGCGTTGGCTTAAAGGGCACAGTAGTTTCTTTGCCGCAATGGGAACAGGTGGTGCGAGTCTCGACTTTTTGGTAAGTGTTGGTCGGAGCCGCTCCGACTGCCGCTGCACGCTTTGTTTTACAGGGCTTGCAGCGTTTGGGCTCGTTCTTGAACTGCTTATCGTGGAAGAAGAGTTGTTCGCCAGCAGTGAAAAGAAACTCAGAGCCGCAGTCTATGCACTTTAGCAGCCTGTCCTGGAATTCCATGAGAAGCCCCCGTTCTCCCAAAAAACCGCACGAATCTCACTCCCGCGTGGCTACAGGGCAAGGTTCGATTCTCGGGACTTATTCCCCCACTTCAGGTTCGGCCCCCCACTCCTTGCGGAATGGTGTACATCAAAACTCTTTGCGACTGCGAAGTTTCGTCCAAATGAGAAGGGCCGCCAGTTCGGCGGCCCTCATTGAGGTTGCTAGTCCTGTTCTTTGCGAACCTTCTTCCGATTCCGCTTGCGAGCTAGCGCTTGTTTCACGCGCTTTTTCTCACCCGGTTTCAGGTAGAAAGAATGCCGCTTTACTTCCTTAATGATGTCTTCGGTTTGAACCTTACGCTTGAAGCGGCGGAGGGCATTTTCTAATGGCTCTCCCTCTTGCACACGTACTTCCGCCAATAACTACACCCCCAGACTGTTCCCATTTGGACTTGGGTAGTTATTGCAGCCTTAAGCCACTAAGTCAAGCAGATTCCACTAGAATTGACGGCATTTTCGGCCAGTTTTCCTCAGATTTCTTGAGACGGTGGAGAACCGCAAGCTGTGCCTCGTCAGCGCATGGTAGCCTTGCTAAGGCGGCTGGCGCGGATTTGGAGCTGAAAGTTTCTCCGTTTTTGCAATGGCACATGGCATTTTTTTGCTGCTGCTGTCCCCTCCAAATATTTTCAATAAATGGTTGAGTTTTAACCATTTAGCTAAATATTAATGCGTGTCCCACTGTCCCAGACACCTAAGTTCGGTGGGACGGTGGGACAGTCAGGTTATGATCCGTTCTTACCAAGGAATTTGCCCTACCATTCCGGCTTCCTGCTACGTGGACACATCCGCGCAAGTCATCGGAGACGTGGTTCTCGGAGAACAAGCCAGTGTCTGGATGAACGCGGTCGTACGCGGCGACGTCCACTCAATCCGCATCGGAGCCTATTCGAACATCCAGGACTGCTGCGTTCTTCACGGCATGCGTAATCAGTACTCCGTTACCATTGGGGAGTGGGTGACGGTGGGACACAACGTCACGCTGCACGGCTGCGTGGTCGAAGACACCTGTCTTATCGGTATGGGATCGGTCATACTGAACGGCGCTCGCATCGGACGCGGCTCGATCATCGCCGCCGGCACCGTAATCCCGGAAAAGACAGTAATCCATCCGAATTCGTTAGTAGTGGGAGTGCCGGGCAAGGTCCGCCGGAAACTTGGACCCAATGACGAGGAGATAATCCTTCGCTATGCACGGAATTATTTGGACTACACGCAGACATATCTGCAGGAACGAAGCCTAAAAACCGAATCCCCCGGATGAACACGAAGGGCACGAAGGCCAAGAATGCCGTCGTCGGAGTATTCTCACCTTACCTCGCCCATTGAACTTGCATTTCAGTAGTATCCTCCTCCGTAACCTTCGTGTCCTTCGTGTTCAAAGGTTTTGTAGTTTTGCAATGAACAAGAGGTATTTCAGTGCAGCACACGGTCGGAATCCTTGTCTTCCCCGAAGTAGAAATCCTCGATTTCTGCGGACCATTCGAGGTCTTCTCGGCTACGCGGCTGAACGAAGAGCGGCGTCGCGAGGAGCCGTCGCCCTTTCGCGTAGTGCTCATTGCTCAAACAGACGATCCAGTTTCGACGACAGGAGGCATGCATGTACTTCCAGACTTCACCCTCGAAAACCACCCCCGGCTCGACATTCTGATCGTTCCCGGTGGTTGGGGCACGAGAGCATTGCAGTCGAATAAACGCGTGCTGGGATGGATCGCTTTGTGTGCACAACAAGTCAAGGTAGTTTGCTCGGTTTGCACCGGCTCTTTCCTGCTGGCCGGAGCTGGCCTGCTCGAAGGACGTTCCGCGACGACCCACTGGCAATCCTTGCAACGCATGCGTGAAACATTCCCGAATGTCAATGTCAGAGACGATCTGCACGTCGTGAATGACGGAAATATCTTCTCCTCAGCCGGAATCTCCGCTGGAATTGATATGGCCCTGCATCTCGTTGCGCTCATGTATGGCGCCGATGTGGGCCGGGCGACGGCGCGACACATGGAGTATCCAG
>AP72_2010_repI_A001DRAFT_1000203_pt1 | contig 13183 bp, 7 predicted proteins | sample AmaPasrepliIA001_FD_9535 | JGI IMG/M metagenome (IMG submission 9535)
CGAGCCACTGGCTGAACGACTCACTTTACGACCCCTCGCTGGCGCTCGGGGTACTAAACAGGTCGTCCTTGTCATTTTCCGACGCACTCTTCAAGGCCGGGAAGGCGACTGCACCAGCACAAATCATCGGCACCTACAACACGGAAGATCAGACCTGGCTTTGGGCCTGGGCCAATCCGTCAATCGCGGAGAACCTGCTGTCTGACGCTCTGACAGTTAGCCAGTACGGTGAGGAACATAACGTCGGCCGGTTGACACAACCCGAATGGGTAGGAACGGAAGACGATGCCTGGGCTATGGTCGCGCTGGCGGTTAAATTGTGTGGTAAGCAAGGCGCCTATCGAGGACCAGCAGGTGCAACGCGTGTCTTTATTGCGTTTGGTGAAGTTAAGTTGTCCAAGGCCTAATTAGGGTAATTATATAGTTGACTCACCAGCGTAACCTGATCCGATTAGTACCCCGAGCGCCAGCGAGGGGATTAAAGGTCTTGTTAACAGAGAAGCCCCATGCGATTGTTGAGCTTTCGATCCCCTCGCTAGCGCTCGGGGTACTAATTAGGCTGAGTCAACTATATAGCTGCCCTAATTAGACTCATCCGACAAAATCGTTCGACTTATCAGCGTCGAAAGGAATTTACATGATCCGAATTATGAGGTTTCCGAGCGCGGTCAAACGAGATCCAGCGATTGACGTCTGGATGCATGAACATGCGGATGAATTAGGCGCGATCGCGCAGCGCTGGTTTGAGTTTATGCGCAGCTGCGGCAGCGATGTTCGTGAGTTAATGCATGACGGAGCTCCGACCGCGTGTATCGGTGATGCGGCGTTCGCCTATGTCAACGCCTTCAGAGCCCACGTCAATATCGGGTTCTTTGGCGGCTCTGACCTTGCTGATCCCGAGGGCGTCCTGGAAGGAGACGGCAAGTTCATGCGCCACGTGAAACTCAGGCCTGAACATGAGCTTGACGACGGGACTTTGATGAAGCTAATCGAAACCTCCTACACCGATATGAAGGCGCGGCTGAACTCTGAATAATGCCGGCTGAATTAAGCCGAACCAATTATTCGAAAGCAAGTGGCGGAAATGGCGCGCCAATTTAACCGGCAGGAGCGACCAGAACCAGAACGGTGACTGCGCTGCTAATTGCGGATAGACCATTTCAATGCTGGTTCGAATTGGCAATCGACAATTGAAAATCGCCATTGAGATGGCCCGCTACGCTCGCGGTGCTGACTTTATGAATCATGAGTTTATTTGACGTACCTCCGGAAGTCCTGGACGCCCGTCCGCAGGGAGCCAACGATTTTGATTTCCTTCAAGGACGATGGCTCATTCATCATAAAAAACTGGCCGAGCGCCTGATTGGTTGTCAGACGCGGCACGAGTTTAGAACCCCTGCTGCTAATCAACTCATCCTCGGCGGGCTGGGAAACATTGATCACATTAGATCGGAGTCAGGCGATTTTTATGAGGGTGCTTCTCTGCGCTTGTGTTGATAAGCGCTGCGGACTATGGCGGATTTATTGGATGGATACAAACGGCGCCACTCTCTTTCCCCCGGTTGAAGGTTCTTTCTCAGGCACGATCGGAGTGTTTCGCGGACACGATGATCATAAAGGCATTTCGGTCCTGGTAGAATTTCGCTGGGACAATACAAATCCCGAAACTCCAACATGGCAACAGTCATTCTCTGCTGATAACGGAAACGCCTGGGAAGTGAATTGGCTCATGTCCTTTTCGAGAGTTGCCGCCTAACAGACCAAAAGAGACTAACGATGGTTTACGGGGATGTGAGCTGAAGGATTCCGGTGACTATGTATCATTCTCCGCCCGTCCTCGAACCTGAAACCGATCTACGGCACACAAAGGAACAGAGCCATGGCGACGCACAACGAGCACAACCACGATATTCAGATTGAGGGCCTGGAACGGATTCGTTCCACCCCTTTAAAGCCGGCCGTGTGGATGACGAGCGTGCTGGTGTGGGCGACAGTCGTCGCCTTATTCCTGCGAGTGCCGACCTGGGCCGGTATCCTCCTGTCGACGATCACTGCGATCTCTTTTCTGGTGTTCCTGGTCGGATACATCTATCTCTTCGCTAACGACCGCGAGGCGCTGCGGGCTGAGAGATGGCGAAAGCCATCACGCAGCACGCCGCGCGAAGTCACTGACGGGGAGCGACCAAAGTTGGGCGACAGTAATCAAGAATATCTGGGGGCGAGGGTTAGGGATGACGGCTCCATGGTTGAGGTCAGTACCGGGAGCGGTAGCGACCGGGTAACCCAAGGCCGTTCTTGATCGTTGTGATATCCAGACCCGGTCGCTTCATTGCCTCACCGACCGTCTGGCCAATAGGAGAGGGCCTCTCGATGTTCGTAAAGATAGAGGGGCGCTGGCAGTGTGTGGCGACGCACGCTTCGAGAGATCTGAAACCGCAATGAATCAAGGACCAGCAAGTCGAAGCTGGGAGAGGGACGTCCGCGTCCGCAATGAGCGCGAAGCGCGACAAAGTAACGCGAGCTTCGCTCGCGTCGCGGACGAGGACGTCCGCGCTCCCAGCCTTGACGAAACTATTTCTTACTATCCTTCGATTTGGAATCGGAATAAACGTAGCTGTCGCGCGACTTGACGACCAGGCCGGGTTGATTGACACGGACCTTTATATCGCGACGCTGACCGGCATCGCCGGCTGTCGGATAATAGCCGATGCTGTATTGCCGGCGTAATTCGTCAGCAAGTTCGCTGAATGCCGCCGACAAGCCAACAATTGTGTCGCCACGATAGTATTCGCCGCCCGACTCAAGAGCGATCTCATGCAGGTATTCATCGGCCCGTCGATAATCGCCGGTTGGTGATCCCACACCGCCAGGATATCCACCACCGCTACCACGAGTGCCGGGAAATGGGAGATTCAAAATAACGCCGCCGCCGCCCCCCGGCATTCCACCACCCATAACGTCGTGCGAGGTGTCATAAGCCACACTGTAAACGGCCGCGTCCGACTCTTCGACTTCTTTAATGGTACTTTTGTAACTCGCGTGACGGCTGGTGGTATCGACTCCATCCGTGAAGAGTACTACTGCTTTGCGGCCCGTAATCGATTTCAACTTTTGCTGCACGACCGTTTCGACTGCGTCGTACAAACGTGTGCCGCCTCCGGTCCTGGTGCGTCGAATGGCCTGAATAAGCGTGTCGCGATCGCTGGTCGGCTCACAAAGAGTCCGAATTTGATCGTCAAAGGACATAATCATCACGCGGTCCTCGTTCTTGAGCTGGTTAACAAAGCTAAGCGCGGCATTCTGAATCTCTTCCATCTTGAAGTGGGTTGAGCCACTCGTGTCAATCAGCAGCACCACCGTAAACGGCTGGTCAACTGCGGCGAAATATGCAATTCGCTGCTCGACGCCGTTTTCAAATACATGAAAGTCACGCCGCTGAAGGTTCGGCACATACTTGCCATTGTGATCCATGACCGTGACCGGCACGGTAACCAAAGCCGTGTTAACAGTCAGCGTATCACCTTCAATGGTTTCGCCCTCGCCCGCGACCTTTCCGTTAGTCGCAGTTTGCTCATCTTGATCGGAACCTGCGGCATCAGTGCTGATTTGCCCTGGACTGGGTTTGGCGACCGGAGGCGCTTTACGTCCAGACTGGGCCCGCACTGAAGAAAACAACAGCGGCAGTAGCAGAACGATACCCCCCAGGACGGGGACTATTATTGCTTTAATCAAAAACCGTTTGTATGCCGTCACCTGAAGGGGAGATAACGAGGGAATCCGGTATTTCATAATGAATTTGAGGAAAAATGCGGTGTCTTTGTTGCCTGAGCAACTGCGGTTTATTGTTCGTCCGAGGGTATTTGGGCCGGAGATTCCCAATCTGATTATGCGTAAGCGTCCGGACAACCATCGCTTGAACCTTTCGCGAAAGCCATGGCATCTAATTAAGCCACGGCATTCTTATTAAGCACGCCACCTCATGATGCAATCGGCCGGAGCACAACCGTCCAGTCTACGGCCAAAACGAGAACGTTTTGCGCTCGAGTCCAGATCGGTTGACGTCCTGTGCGTGCTCACTCGGGCGTGGCAAAGCACGGAATTAACCGCACCAGGAACCACTTCGGACTGCGAATAACAATTCGCGCGTGGAAGGAGAGTCGAATGCAGCCAGTAATGCAACCAGAGGCGCCGGGTGAACGCGCGCCTGGTTTGAGTTTATGGGACACATTAATTCGTGTCGGCTTGATGGTAGGCCTGGCCTACCTATGTTTCCAGGTGCTTTCGCCCTTTCTGAAGTTGATGGTTTGGTCGATTATTCTGGCGGTAACGATGTATCCGATACATGATTGGATTTCCAGAAAACTCGGCGGCAGGCCAAAAACCACCTCTGTCATTCTGGTCGTCTTTGCGGTCTTATTACTGGTGATCCCAACCTGGCTGCTAATGAATTCATTTGCCAACTCTGTCCGTGGTTTCATCAACGCCGTGCAACAAAACACTCTTCAAGTACCCCTTCCGCGGGACAGTATAAAGAGTTGGCCGCTGGTCGGCGCGAAGCTACACGACCTCTTGACCAGGGCTCATAACGATCTGGCCGGACTGATTCAGAGTCTGCATCCAAACATTGGCGATTTGGCTCGGCGGGGACTTTCTCTGGTCGCGAGCATCGGTGGGACGATGTTGCTTTTCCTCGCCTCATTCCTGGTTGGCGCCATTGTTTTGGCTTACGGCGGACCCGCCTCACGTGGGGCTCGAGCGGTTTTCCGCCGTATCGCCGGCTCGACCAGAGGTGAAGCGCTGGCAAAACTTTCAGTTGCCACTATTCGCACGGTCGCGTTGGGTGTCATCGGTGTAGCGGCCATTCAGGCCCTCCTGGTCGGCCTGGCACTTCTTCTCGCCGGCGTACCAGCCGCAGGGGTACTGTCGATCATTGTGCTGATACTGGCGATTGCCCAGGTACCCGCGACGGTCGTCACTATTCCGGTAATCGTTTACATGTGGGGCAGCGGCAATTACACCCATACTGCAGCACTCACCTACACAATTGTCCTACTCGTCGCGGGCCTGGTTGATAATGTACTGAAGCCGTTGATGCTTGGTCGCGGCGTAGACACGCCAATGCCGGTAATCCTCTTCGGCGCCTTGGGCGGTATGGCATCCGGGGGAATCTTAGGAATGTTTGTAGGCGCAACTGTGTTGGCGCTCGGATATGAATTAGTCAAGACCTGGGTGGCCACCAATCCGGCNGNGGATCCGGTTGCGTCTGAGCGGTGACTACCCGGCAGTTTCGACGCAAGCTCGCCTTAGTTTGTCCTGGTTTCTAATCCCCCTTCTCCCTTCCCAACGAAACGAGCATCCCCGACCGGTCGATTTCGCGTCTTGGTTCGCGTCTTGGGACGCCGCGGTCTATCGGTGTAGANCAAAAAAATTTCCCGTCGATTCGACCTCTCAGTCGAGAATCGGCTCCATAATTTCGTAGGTGCGCTTGAGACTTTCGGAGGACGGTGGAACGATCTTAAGCCCGCGTAATACCGAGGCTTACCCGCGGCAAGTCGCGGTTTAACTACTTGCTGTCATAGTTGCAAATCGCCACATAGCCCTTTTGTTGTGACGGATGCAAGCGCCGTAAAGAAACGAAAAAAGTTTGCGCCGATGTGACGTAAGTCCTGTACGGCCGCTCATTGAGCGAGTATAATCCCCCGGCAGTTGGGTTGCATGCGCTCGTTTCCTTGTTCTTAATGCGCATCTCCCCCAATCGAGGTACTCAGTCGCCAGGGTCCACTCTAAAACGAGCGGGGGAGGGGTTTTTATGTCTCGTGTTTCAGGGTGGGACTATGTTTCTCCCCAACCACGCTACGGAGACCTTTGGCGGCGATCCCTTCCGGATTACCAAGTTGTTCCGTGCTTTAATTCCAATCCTATTGATGCTGCTGATCTGCGCTACCGGTCGTGCGCAGTCGACGGCGTCGATCGACGGTGAAGTTACAGATCAGCGGGGCGCAGTTGTATCTGGCGTGCAGGTTGTAGCGATCAATCCTGATCATGGAATAAGGCGAGTAACAGCGACCGACCACGCCGGCAGATATCAATTTGCTGCCCTGCCAATAGGGGTGTACCAGATCGAAGTTCAGGCTAAAGGTTTTCAATCACAAATCATCAACGCCCTGAGACTTGAGGTAGGACGAACCGTCACTCTGAATTTCGAGTTAAAGGTCGGCGATGTCACGCACTCAGTCACCGTGCCGGCCAACAATCAGTCGCTCGAACTATCGACGATGTCCGTCGGACATGTAGTTGACCAGCGAATGGTGCAACAGTTACCGCTCAATGGCCGCTACTTTCTCGATCTCGGTCTACTTGTTCCCGGCTCAGTAACGTCACCACCAGGGGGCCTTTTCATCGGCGCCGATCCGTGGTCTGGGATCCTTCGCATTCACTACCGGCGGCAACCGGGAAGAGACGGTTAACTACGTCATTAATGGCATCACGCTCAACAATCTAACCAACAGCTCAATCACGTTTCAGCCATCAATTGGAACTATCCAGGAGTTTAAAGTAGACAACTCAGCTTTCAGCGCCGAACACGGCCAAAGCTCAGGCACGGTCGTAAATATAGCCACGCGCTCGGGCGCAAATGATTTTCATGGCGAGGGCTTCGAGTTTCTGCGCAACGATGCTCTGGATGCCCGGAATTTCTTCAGTTTCAATTCGACCAGGCCACCACCGTTCAAGCGTAATCAGTTCGGCGGCCAATTTGGCGGCCCTGTGGTCAGAAACAAATTGTTCTTTTTTGTAACGTACGAAGGTTTACATCAGCGGCAACAGCTCGATCTCAACAGCCTGGTACTCAGCGATGCCCAGCGCGCCTCGGTTTACGACCCGGTGATTCAAAAGCTTATTCCTTTGATTCCAAGGGCGAACTTCGTCGACTCATCCGGCACCCCCCGATTCGTCGGTTCTGCCAGAGCGACCGTCGATGCTGATCAATGGTCCGGCGATGTTAATTACAACCTTGGCCAGAATGATCGATTACACGGCTACTATAATGCTTACCGGACCCTGAATACTGAACCCAGCCGGAACGGAAACACCATTCCCGGTTTTGGTAATAATACAAAACTACTTAGACAGGTCTTCACCCTCAACGAGACTCATACATTTGGCCTTCATCTCGTGAACGAGATCAGCGCCGGTTTCAATCGCTTCAGTTCGGTTACCAATCCGAACTCGCAATTGAATCCGGCAGCTTTTGGCATCAACAACGGCATTGTCCAACCGATCGGTTTGCCGCAGATTAGCGTGGCCGGGGCGCTCAACTTCGGCGGACCCGCGATTAATCCTTCAGGCCGTGGAGATACCACGTTCATAGTCTCAGATGCCATCAGCTACCTGCACGGACGGCACTCGATCAAATTCGGCGGCGAGTTCCGGCAATTCCTCAATAATAATTTTCGTCAGGGAACCGGCAGCTTCAATTTCCCCACCGTCGCGTCTTTTATCGCCGGCAATGGGAACTCGTTCAGCGTAACCCTCGGCAGTCAGTCAAGCAGCATCGCCCAAGGCGCGCTGGGTTTTTACGCGCAGGATAATGTCACTATTTGGCGTAACTTCGCTCTCGAATTCGGGTTGCGCTACGAGTGGAACATGACACCCAGTGAGCGCTATGACCGCTTCATCATTTTCGATCCCGCGAGTGCCTCGCTGGTCCGGGTCGGAACCAATATCGACCAGGTCTATCACCAGAACGACCAGAACTTTCAACCCCGGGTCGGATTTGCCTGGGATCCATTTAAAGACGGCAAGACGTCGGTGCGTGCAGGTTATGGTCTGCAAACCGACCAGCCAATGACCAGTATTGTTTTAAGCACGGCCACGAATCCGCCGTTAGCCATCCCTTTGAGCTTCAGCGGCACAATCCGGCTGGACAACGCCCTGGCACTGGCGGGCGCAGCCGGGTTGGCGCCACAGTCGATCAATCACGGCTTTGATAACGCATACGTGCAGTCGTGGAATGTAAATGTGCAGCGAGAAGCCACCCGCACTCTGGTATTGATGGCGGGCTATTTTGGCTCGAAGGGAACGCATTTAATTATCCGTCGCAACATTAATCAACCGGTAAACGGGGTTCGGCCGTATCCGGCCCTTTCATCATCCAGCCCCATACTGCCCGGCGCTCCTTTAGGCAACATCACGCAGGTCGAAAGCGCTGGTAATTCAAGCTACAACGCTATGTGGTTAACGGCCACACAACGACTGGCGCGTGGCATTCAATTCAATGCTTCGTATGTATGGTCAAAATCGCTGGATTACAACTCGTTCAGCACCGGCGGTATCGTTGGCCAGAACAGCTACAACCTTGCCGGCGATCGAGGGCTGTCGGACTTTGACGCGAGAAATCGTTTTGTGATTAGTGTGCTTTACGACCTGCCGTTCCGCGCCAATCGATTCGTGCGTGGCTGGCAGCTGGCTGCAATCGTGCAGTCGCAAAGTGGCAACCCGGTCAATATAGTTACCAGCAACAGCACGGTCAACGGGGTGGCGGGTACTTTGCGTCCTGATGTCAACGGCCCAGTTTCCATCGCCGGCAGTGTCGACCGTTGGTTCGATACATCTGTGTTTATGGCGGTACCGAGATTCGGCAATTTGGGTCGAAACGTAATCATAGGTCCCGGGTTCAACAACACAGACTTCTCAATAATCAAGAACGCAAAACTCGCCGAGAACATGCGCGTGCAGTTTCGCGCCGAGTTCTTCGATCTCTTTAATCATGCGAACTTCGGGCAACCGGGGAACGTGGTCGGAACGCCGTCGTTTGGCCGCATCACCAGCACCCGATTCCCAACGGGCGAGACGGGTTCCTCGCGTCAAATTCAATTTGCCGTAAAGCTAATTATTTAAGCGATAGACATTGAGGTCAGAGGAACGCATGAGCCGACAATCCCCAAAGGCTTGGGCACGACGATTTAGTCCGGTCGTGTGCTTGCTCGTGTGCCTCGTGCCCCTGGTTTTGACGGCGAGACTCTGCGCCCAAACGAACAGCTCTGCGCCCAAGCGCCTTCTGGTGCTCTATTGGGACAACAAGGATTTTCCCGGCAACGTCAAATTTGATGAGAGCTTCAAGAAGAGCCTGGAATCTGCTCAGGGAAAAGATATCGAGTACTACCCCGAGTACATGGAGACTAGTCGGTTTCCCGGACAGAACCAGGCTTTTTTTCACGACTATTTGCAAAAGAAATATGCCGGCCGCACGATTGACATCGTAGTTGCCTCTGCAGATATCCCGCTACATTTCCTCGAGCAATACCGCGGAGATCTTTTTCCCAATGCGCCGATAGTCTTCGTGGCGAACGACCCCCCGGCGCCCCAAACTCTGACGATTCCGCCGGGCTCGACCGGGCTGGTTAATCAAAGTACGCGGCGGCAGACACTGGAATTGGCGTTAAGGTTACATCCGGACACAAAACAGGTTTTTGTAATTAGTGGCAATACTGAACACGACAAGAGGTTTGAGATACTCTCAAAACAGGAACTTAGCGGCTACGAAAACCGCGTCGCAATGTCCTACTTGACTGACCTGTCCTTGAAAGAATTGATCGCTAAGATCTCAACCTTACCGCGAAATTCAATCGTCCTCTACGTATGGCAACAAGTGCCGGACGAACGAGGCAGACTTCTGGAAACCTACGAGGCGCTCGACCGCTTTTCTTCATTCTCAGCAGTTCCGATCTACGGCATGGCTTCCGGTAACCTTGGGCACGGTTTGGTCGGCGGTTATCTCCAGGGGCCGGATAACAATGGCGCCAGAGTAGCCGAGTTAGTTCTGCAAATCCTGGGTGGTGCGCGCGCGGAAAATATCCCCATCGAACGTGCGCCCACCGTGCCCATGTTCGACTGGCGAGAGTTGCAACGGTGGGGAATCAGCGAACGAGATCTGCCGCCAGGCAGTGTCGTACAGTTTAGACAACTCTCTGTCTGGGAGCAGAACAAGTGGTACTTCATCGGATTGAGTGCCGCGATCATCATTGAAGGACTGCTAATCGCGCGACTCTTGTACATGCAGCGCAGACGCCGTCAGGCTGAGGAAGAAAGAAAGCGCCAGGCTCTGATTGCACAATCAGCCCACCGCCGCCTGACGGAGATCGTTTCCAACGTTCCCGGCATTGTTTGGGAAAGTAAGATTGATCCGGTTACGGGTATACGAAAGACCACCTACATCAGCGATCACGTTGAAAAGATGCTCGGGTATACGCCCAAAGAATGGTTGTCACAGCCGGCCGGGTTCGGCGCCAGAATCATGGTCGACGAAGACCGCGAAGTTGCCCTGGCGGAAAGCGAGCGCGTGGTTGAGACGGGCCAGGAGGGCTTCAGCCAGTTTCGCTGGCGCGCTAAAGACGGACGAATTGTATGGACCGAGAATTTCCTGACCCCGCTGATTGACAACAATCAAAAAGTCGTCGGGCTCCGTGGCGTGGCCATCGATATCAGTGATCGAAAATCCGCGGAAGAGTTTGTCCGCAAGACCAAAGCAAAAGACCGGGCGCTCGTCGAAGCCGTGCCGGACTTGATGTTCCTGCACTCGCCTGACGGGACCTATCTTGATTATCACTGCAAAGATCTAACGCGACTCTCAGTTCCTCCTGAAGAGTTTCTCGGCAAGAACCTCCGGGATGTACTGCCGCCGGAGTTAGCGCAGAAAATGTTGCTTGGCTTCGAGCATGCTAAAGAGGGCGCCGAACCTTACCTCTTTGAATACGAGATGCCCGTCAACGGAACGCACCGATGGTATGAGGCGCGCATGGTTGCGAGCGCCGGCAACATTCTTACAGTTTACCGTGACGTGACCGAACGCAAACAGGCTGAGAACGCGCTGCGCGAAAGCCAGGCGGCACTGGCCGCGGAATTGGCCGACACCAAGCAACTGCAAACGGTTAGCAGCCGCCTGCTGCGGGAAAACAACGCCGCGGAGCTTTATGGCCAGATTCTCGATGCCGCTATTGCGCTGATGAAATGCGACGCCGGCACCATTCAAATGCTGGATCGAGAGACGAACGAACTTGTGCTGCTGTCCTGGAAGGGTTTCAACCCTGAGTCAGTCGCGCTTTGGGAACGCGTGCCTCCCGGTGCCGCAACTGTTTGCGCGGCGGCGCTGGCAAAGAAAGAACGGATGGTGGTGTCGGATATTGATGCTTGCGATTTCCTGGCCGGGACAGACACGCTCAAGTTGCTTCGAGAAGCCAGCTTGCTGGCCATTCAATCAACTCCCCTGATCTCGCGCACCGGCCGCGTGGTGGGAATGATCTCAACCCATTGGCGCGAGGTACATGAGCCTTCCGAACGCGAATTTCGTTTACTCGACGTCGTCGCGCGACAAGCAGCCGATCTCCTCGAGCGGATGCAGGCAGTGGAAGCACTGCGCCTGAGTGAAGAGCGCTTGCGCATGGCGCAACAGGCAGCTCGCGTGGGCACGTGGGAATGGGATGTGCGAACGGGCGAATCTATCTGGTCAGATATGATCTGGACCCTGCTCGGCCTGGAGGCCGGCGACGGTCCCTCGACGTTCGAAAGATTCATCGAGATCATCCATCCCGAGGATCGCAAACGAGTCCAGCAAAAAGTCAGCAAAGTGCTGGCAAATGGCAAGGTCGACTATTACGATGAATTTCGCATCATCCGTCCTGATGGTGAGATGTTGTGGGTTTCATCAAAAGCCCGTTTGTTCCGTTCGGCTGACGGCACTCCCGAGCGAATGATCGGCGTTAACATCGACATCAACGAACGCAAGCTGGCTGAAGAGTCTGCCCGGCAGGAGCAACAGAAAGGCGCAGCCATCCTGGAAGCCATTCCGGATCTCATGTTCCTGCAAACTCGCGACGGTGTTTATCTCGACTATCATTGCAGCGATCCCAAGATTCTGCTGGTGCCGCCGGAAGAATTTCTCGGCAGGAAGATGCGCGATGTGTTGCCACCGGACCTGGCCAGAAGCTTCTATGATTGCTTTCAGCGCGCGATCGAGACGGACCAAACCCAAATCGTGGAATATCAGTTGATGCTGAATGCGAAGCCGCGATGGTTCGAGGGACGGATAGTCTCCAGCGGCGATAACGTCGTGACCGTCGTCCGCGATATTACAGAGCGGGTGCAAAGCGCAGAAGCAATCAAAACCAGCGAAGCCCAACTGTCCGGAATTATCGGGACAGCCATGGACGGAATAATTACCATCGACGAGAATCAGACGATCGTGCTTTTCAACGAGTCTGCCGAAAGGATATTCGGTTGTCCGGCATCCGAAGTCGTGGGCCAATCGCTGGAGTATTTGATACCCGAACGGTTCCGTTCCTCGCATCGTGAACATATACATCATTTTGGCGCAACCAACGTGACCCGCCGGGCGATGGGCGAACGGGGGGCTCAATTGCAGGGGCTCAGGCGCTCGGGCGAAGAGTTCCCGATGGAGGCCTCAATCTCGCAGATTGAGGTCAACGGAGAGAAATTCTTCACGGTTATTTTGCGCGACATTACTGAGCGTAAGCGAGCGATAGATGACCTGCGCCACAGCGAGGAGCGATTCAGCAAGGCTTTCCGATCAAACCCGCAGCCGATGTCGATAACCACGCTCGACAACGGGTTATACATCGACGTGAATGACAGTTTCCTGGCCATGAGTGGTTATGAGCGCTCAGAAGTGGTGGGACGCACTTCGCTGGAACTCGGCATTTGGATGGACCAGCATCATCGGCGGGACTTTATGAAACGGCTGATCGACGAAGGAGCGCTGGCGAACGTTGAGACTATCTTTATGACCCGGAGCGGGTTCCCACGCACGCTGCTTTCATCGGCTGAACGGGTGGAGATTAATGGCCAGGATTGCGTGCTCATTGCCTCGAGCGATGTCACCGAGCGGGTGCAGGCGCAGCAGGCCCTGAGAGAGAGTGAAGCGCGATTCCGCAACATGGCTGATACAGCGCCGGTGATGATCTGGGTGGCCGGCACCGACAAAGCCTGTAATTACTTTAACCAGCAGTGGCTCGATTTCACCGGCCGCACGATGGCCGAAGAGATGGGCGACGGTTGGGTACAGGGGCTTCATCCATCCGATGCCGAAGGTTGCGTGCAAATGTTTGAAGCGGCCTTCGATGCCCGCGAGCCGTTCAGAATGGAATACCGCCTGCGGCGGGCAGATGGC
>AP72_2010_repI_A001DRAFT_1000204_pt1 | contig 13131 bp, 7 predicted proteins | sample AmaPasrepliIA001_FD_9535 | JGI IMG/M metagenome (IMG submission 9535)
AGCTCGACGTGGCGCAACAGTCTTCGACACAGAGCCGAGCCGATTTGGAACGCGCTCAACTCGTTCTCGATACATTGACTTCGCCGGAGTCGAGCCACTTTTCGTTAGTGGCGACCAAATCGCAACCGGTCCCGGAGGGACACGCAAGTTACATGCAGAAGACCGGAACGCTGGTCTTCACAGCCCAGCACTTGCCGGCATTGCCTCCAAAAAAGGTATATCAACTGTGGTTGATACCTGCGAGTGGCTCAGCCCCAATGCCGTTCGGCACATTCAAACCAGACGCTCAAGGCAATGCCTCGATGATCATGCCGAACATGGATAAAGCTGCGCCCAAGATGTTCGCAGTAACGATCGAGTCAGAAGGCGGCAGCCAAACGCCCACGATGCCCATCGTAATGGCTGGAGCCTAAAGCGGTTTTTCACCACGGAGCCACGGAGAAACCCGCCCGGAGCACAAAGGACGCCAAGGGTCAAAAAGGAAACGCAGTCTAGCTTTATTGTTCTTCTTCTCCTCCGTGTTCTCCGTGACTCCGTGGTGAATTGATTTTGTTACTTGAACTCTGCACCCGGAGTCTTTGGCATCGGCTTGTTCCCCATTCGGTCGCGCCACAGGATCGCGTTCAGCACTCCAGCATCTGCCGCATCTTCGCGTGAGAAGTCGAGTTGGGCTGACGCCTTTGCGTCTGGTCCTTTTGGCGGATTCATCTTGTAGAGGAGCCTATTGTCGCGATTGCGTGTGTCGGCTACAAACGGCGGTTGATCGCCTTTTCCCGAAAACATGGGAGCCATAACGGCTGCATGAGAGTCGTTATTGTTCATTGGAGGAACGCCGAGGAGGGTCTCAATGGTGTGCACCATATTTACGGTCGTGTAAAACGTGTGGTCGACAAACGGCGTGGCGCCAGGCTGGCGAGGCGAGAAGCGGCTGATCGCCCACGCAATGCTGCGATGAGCATCCACATGGTCTGCTCCGTTCTGCGCATCGTCTTCGAGAACCAATACCGCGGTGTCTTGCCAGTAAGGGCTATGCGAAAGTGCTTCCACGACTCTGCCAAGTGCTAAATCATTATCGGCAACAGCAGCGGCCGGTGTAGCAATTCCGGGTTTGGTGGCAGAGGTATGGTCGTTAGGCAGGCGCAGGAGGATAAACTTCGGCATTGTGTCGGAGCCCGCTTTACGCTTGGTGACGAATTCATTGAACTCATTCAAAAACTCGTCAGCACGCAGCTGATCAGGAAAATTCAGATTGAAATCGGGAAAACGCGGGTCGAAGTGCCCCTCGAGTTCAGGCTTCACAGCAATGTTTTGGGAGATCATAGGTATTTCCCATGGCCATGGACTCTTACTGCCATGCGGCTCTCCCAAGTGGTCCGGTAGAGCCTCGCCCGGCTTAATGGAGTTGATCGGGCAAGCCGCACCTTGGGCCAGCGGAGTGCCTTCCTGCGGCATCGACTGCGTCTGTCGCTGATTACAGAATTTTGTCGAGATGTACTCGCCGTAGTGGCGATATGTAATGCCGTGTCCTGCCAGATTGCCCCAGAGATAGCCGGTTCCAGGCTCGTTGATATCCGGTATGTGTTCTTGAATCGGATAACGATCATCGACTACGCCCTCATAGTCGTAGGTTCGTTCTTTGCTGCGATAGTCGATTTGCCAGGTCTGTTCGGTGTAATCACTGGTGATAGCTGCATTCGACCAAACGTGGCCGTCGCCCGAAACTTCTCCGCTGTCATAGAAGTTATCGAGGACACCAAATTGCCGCGCGAGCTTGTGTAGGTTGGGAGTGATGTCTTCTCCGTACATCACCAGCGACGGATCGCCATCGCCAACCCCGAGATCGCCAAGAATCTGGTCATAGGTGCGATTTTCCTTAATTACATAGATCACGTGCTTGATGGGATTGCGGCCGGTCGTGAACGCGATCTGATCTGAGTTTCCGCGCATGAGATTGCTGGCCATTACCTCCTCGGTCCAGTTCGCAAGATGCGAGTTGATATCTGCGATTGGCAGGCGTGCCAATGATCCGTGTAGCAGTGTGGCGATGTAGCCGGTACGATCTTTTCCGTCGACCTTTCCCGTAAGTCCCTTATTGGGACCGGTCCCCTTTCCTTTGCCGGTAGCGATGAAGAGTTCTCCGTTATGCACCGCAAGCGCTGTTGGATACCATTCGGTGGGAATAAATCCGCGCGGTTTCGAATTGGGAAGCGGATTGTCGAAGACCGCCACCGCATCGGAACTCGCATTGGCTACAAACAACCTGTTCCCGTCTGGAGTGATCGCAAGGGCAATGGGAAAATTACCGCCATAGCGCTGCTCCGGAAGTTTTGTACTCAGATAAAAGACATTTCCACTCGTGCGCTCGATGACTGCAACTTCATCCGTATTCGCCAGAGCGACGTAAAGACGCTTCTCATCTGGGCTAAATAGAAGCGCAGTTGGATGCGACCCAGCCTTCTCAGCCTGCGACGGAAGGTGAAGCTCGATCATGCGTTTGAGCTTGCCGCCAGCAAGATCAAGCTCGGCGACACGAGAGGCATTCCACAGGCTGACGTAGCCGGTCGTACCCTCTCTTGTCACCAAGGTGGCAAAAGGATACGAACCCGGCACAGCACGATATACGGCAAGATCAATGCGACGAACCTCCTGCGAAACTGGATCTACGATCTCGGCAGCGTCAGAGAGATTGTCTGCGACAAGGAGCAGTTCCTTGCCTTTTTGCTGAAATGAAGTGATACCGCTGGGAAATGGCACCGTGAAACCTGGACCGGAGCCAGGCTCTTCATCGGGATCCTCAGGAGCAGTCTTTGGAGGGGCAGGGCGTGCGGAAGCTGGAAAGCGAATGAATGCCGAAGGAGAGAGGGCTCCATCGGCGAAGTCATAGGTGGCAACGCCGCTGCCCGTGCTCTTGGGATCCTTGCCTCCAGGATCTGTCATAGAACTCATGCTGGCGCTCATGCTGGCGTAGAGCTTCTTCCCATCACCACTGAATGCAAGCCCATAGAAATAGGTCTGATGGGCATGGCGTTCGAGGCGGGAGTCGGGAAAGTCTGTAATTTTGTTAGTCGCGAAATTCAGGATCGCAATCGACTGCTTATAGTCCGACTCGAAGCTCCCGTACCCATCGTTGAGCAACGCCAAGTACTTGCCATCGGGCGACAGAGCCATTGCCGTCGTAAAGCTATTCGTAGGTTGCGGATTGCCGGGAACAGAATCCAGCAACAGCTTGCTGCTTGGCAGAACTAGTCGGCCGCTCTTATCTGAGAAACCCTGAACGATCTTGAATCCAAGACCGCCCATGCAGAGGATGAGCACTACCCCGAGCAGAGGCTTTTTCATAAGCATGCGATGGTAAATGATGTTTATCAAGAGCTGGTGAATTGTCGGTCATCCACATTGCTATTGTGCACTTACCGCCAACTCGCTAAACTTCCCTGCACCTTTTCCCCCGGCCTAAATCCAGATGAGTAAGCGTGTTCTTCAGTCGGCCTGCCTCGCCGTCCTGATCTCGATCATTTCGTGCGGAGGCGGCGACCAGCCCCAGCCGGCACCCGCTCCACCGCCTGGCCAGCAGACCAACGCGGATCAGCTCACCGCGCAGGACGTTCAGAAGGTAGTCATCGCTGCTGCGGCATCGGTAAACGTCCCAGTTGCGATTGCGGTGACGAATCGTCAAGGAAACATTCTGGCTCTATACCTGAAACCGGGCACTCCGGCAACTGCGATTGGCAACTTCGGATTGGCAACAGACACGCGCGAACTGGCGGTTGGCCTGGCCCGCACGGCATCGTTCTTCTCCAACGATCAGGCGCCGCTCTCATCGCGCACAGTGCGCTACATCAGTGGCATTCACTTTCCGCCCGGAATCACGAACGTTCCCAATGCCGATCTATACGGCATCGAGAATACAAATCGCGGATGTCCGTTTAACACAAACTATCTACCGGGAAAGGCACTTCCACCGTCGCGCTCGATCGACGGAAGCACCAACGGGACCGGTATCGTCACCGGGAAGGCAAATCTAACGGACTCTGATCCGAACGCAGTGCTCGGTGGGGGAGTACCGATCTTCAAGAACGGAAAGCTGGCCGGCGGCGTAGGTGTTGCTGGCGCCAGTAACGACGCTGACGAGTATGCGGCGTTCTCCGGCATTGTCGGCGCAGGGTTAATTCCCAGCCCTGCTCCCCCGGGCGTAGTCATCATTGGCGGTATAGCGCTGCCCTTCGTCCAAAATCAAGTAGCGCCGCCGGGAATAAGTGCTGGAACAGCCAACGGCTCGTTCCAAATTGGGCCTATCGACAGTCCGGGCCCAGCTCCGGACGGTGATCTCATCGCGCGCAAGGCTGGCACGAATGGTCTCACGCTGCAGGATGTCAACAGCATTGTCGACACGGCAATCTCAGTTGCCAATAACGAGCGTGCCGTGATTCGCTTGCCGGATGGCTCGCCAGCACGGTTCATCTTTGCCATTGCCGATCTCAATGGTGATCTGCTCGCGCTTTATCGAATGCCGGATGCGACGATCTTCTCGGCCGATGTGGCGGTTGCAAAAGCGAGAAATGTAATCTATTTCTCCAGCGCTGCGGTTGATCCGCAGGACATGCCCGGTGTGCCGCCGGGAACAGCGGTCACGAACCGGACGATCAGCTTCGGAGCACAGCCATTCTTTCCTCCGGGTATCGATGCAAATCCTGCGGGCCCATTCTTTAACTTGTTCCTCTTCGACATCACACACCCATGCACAAACGGACATCAACCGCCGAATCAGTTCCAGAATGGAATCGTATTCTTCCCCGGAAGCACGCCCCTCTACAAGAATGGCGTAATGGTGGGAGGCTTCGGAGTAAGCGGCGATGGAGTGGATCAGGACGACTTCGATACTTCGAGCGCTGCCCCGGCATTCTTGCCGGATCCAAGCAAGCGGGCCGACCAAATTGAGCTTTCGGCGCCAGGCGGTCCGGTCCGGTTGCCGTACTTTAAGTTCCCTCGGAACCCAACGCTCTTGGGCGCACAGGGATCCACGGGGCAGTAATTACGCTCTCAGCTTCACAGCTTTCTGTGAAGCACCGGCCTTGAAGGCCAGGGCTGATGTAGCCTTCGACAAGTCTCCTCCGTCAATCGTAATGCTGCCGCTTTCTCCGCCCTCGACTTGAAGGAATGTTGGGGCAGGCGCCAACAGGCGCACGGCAGTCATCAACACATCGCGTGAATCAATGAAGCGAAGCGTCGATTCGGACTCTTTCGTTCCCTGCACGCTAAAGCCGTTCACCGCGGCATCATTTACATGATCGAAGACGACGGCTGGGCGAGCCTCAGTGGCGGCAACCTCGAAGCGCACGTTGCTCAGAGTCAGTGCTCGCACATTGCGTACGAACAGCGCGTAACAGGGTAATATTCCGGTTTCGAAGTATTCGCCCGCCACTTTGGGGACTTCTCGTAGTGAAGCCTCCTCCGCGGTACCGCCACCGGGAAATGTTACGTGAACATCGTTAAATGTAACTTTGTCGAGGCTACCTTCAACACAATTGAGCGAAATACATGACTTCACTTCCGCGGGCCGATAGTCACTGGTAAAGGGGACGTCCGCCAGTTGCACCGGGACGACAACCGTCGCGTGGATATTGCTGAAAGAAATATTGCGAACAACACCAGGTGAGCGCGAATCCGATGGTCTCGGTTGCGCCGAAGTCGGCGCTGTGCCACTAGCCGCAGCTGCCGCCCCTGGTTGGGAACGTCTAGGCTGCGGACCAACGTTGATTGCAATCGGGCCTGTGACATTCTTCATTACCAAATTGGAAAAGGATATATTTTCGAAGCGAGCGCCCGCTCCGCAATGCATCTTGATGGGACATCCGTATGTCTCATAGATCAGACAATTCGACACCGTGATGTTCTCGGCCTCTCCGCCTCCAAAACGGAACACCGACCACCGCGTACTGAACGAGCAATTCGTGACCGTGACGTACTTGCAACTACCGAAGAGGGCGCAGGCATCGTCTTGACATTCGACGGTACAGTTGCTGATGTGAACGTGTTGCGCGCTGATGAAGTGGAATCCATCGTTGTTGCCATTGACACGATTGTGGATGCGTATGCCGCTTAGCTTCACATAACTTGATTGAATGATGCGGATCGAATGGTACGCGCTCTCGAGCAGCGTGATATCGCGCACGGCAATGTTCTTGCACTGGTGGAATAGGAGGTGATATGGACGATTATTCCCTCCGCGCCCGGACGGCGGCAGGACCCCCCGAGTTGGACTACGAAACTGGAATCCCTGTCCATCGATCGTTCCGGGACCTTCAATCGTGAAGTTCTCCGCCTTCACCGCAAAGATGAGCCCGACGTTGCCATCGTTGAGCGTCGAATCTCCGCTTAGGGGAATCTCATCTGCCGCCCGATATTGCTTGCCGTCGGCGCTGCCCAGTAGTTTTCCCTGAGCGCCGATATGGAGCGTTACATTGCTCTTCATCTCGATTGTGCCGATTACGAAGACACCAGCCGGCACAAGTACTGTTCCACCTTGATCCTTGGTGCAAGCATCAATCGCCGCCTGCACGGCTGAAGTATCGAGCGCCACACCATCGCCTTTTGCCCCGAAGTCGCGGATGTTGTATGAGCGCGTTCCGAGATCGTGGCCCAAGCCGCCAGAAGAGGATTCCGTTTGCCCCATCGTGCGCAGTGCACCTATGAGTCCTGAACCGACGGAAGCGGTGGCTGCCAAGCTCAACCACTTGCGTCGGGAAAGAAAAACTTCCTTCGATTTCGTCATCGTGATCCTTTGCTCGTCGCCACTGAGAGCCGGAACAGGTTATCCTCCCTTCTATCCTTTGAAATGAATTACGATCCGATAGACCTTAGGGCAGGAAGAGGAGAGAGATTCGATGAAGGCTTTGTTCTGGTTGGGATTGCTTGCCGTGATCGTGGGAGTAGCGCTTCTATTTGTTCCGATTCCGCACACGGAGAAACACGGAGTCAAGGCTGGCGACATATCGCTGGGTGTAGAAACTCGTACTCAGGAAAAGATATCGCCAGCCATCAGCGGCGTGATTGTCCTGGCAGGAGTGGGGTTGATGATTGCCGCCCGAGGACGCTCTTCCTAAAAACCTATCCTTCCGAGGACGATGTTTCTCTAGCGACGCCACTCGTGAATTAGGTTAGCGACCAGTCCGGTCCATCCGGTTTGATGACTCGCTCCCAGTCCTGCGCCGGTGTCCCCATGGAAGTATTCGTAGAACAGCAGATAGTCGCGCCAGTGAGGATCGTGGTGAAATTTCGAGATATTTCCGTTTATGGGACGACGGCCGCTGCCATCACGTTTAAATAAATTGATCATGCGATTCGCGATCTCTTCAGCCATGATCGCGGGAGTCACCAGCTTGCCATCCCGATAAATTCCCCAGTGCGGGCCCATGGCATCGCCAAACTTCTTGAGCGAGCGAATCAGGAGATATGAAGTTGGAAACCAGATCGGCCCGCGCCAGTTGGAATTGCCGCCCTTGATCTTAGTGTCCGCTTCCGCAGGCTCGTAGCGCACCTCGCTGTTTCCGAAACGGAATGGATGTTGTTCGTGGTACTTGGAAAGACTTCGGATCCCATAGTCTGAGAGAAACTCGTTCTCGTCCCATAAACGCTCGAGAATCGCCCTGAGCTGATGCTCCTCCAGGATTGACAGCACATGCAGCTCTGTATTCTCGCGAGCATCTGTGTAACAGCCGACAGCAAGATCGGGACGCTCACTCAAGAACCATTTCACGCTCGCGAGAAACTCCTGATGCTGATTGAGCTCACGTGAGTTTACTACTTCAGTTGCATACATCGGAATCAGTCCGACTAAGGAACGCACGCGGAATTTGTGGAACTCACCGCTGGGAAGTCGCAGCACGTCATAGAAGAAACCCTCGCGCTCATCCCATAGCGTGTAGCGCCGGCCGCCCATATGTTTCATCGCCGACCCAATATAGATAAAGTGCTCGAAGAATTTGATGGCCAGGCTCTCATAGACTTTGTTATCGCCCGCCAACTCGATGGCGATTCGCATCAGGTAGAGGCAGAAGAAGCCCATCCATCCCGTTGCGTCGGATTGTTCGAGCTCCGCTCCGCCAGGAAGAGGCTCGCTGCGATCGATGACAGCGATATTGTCGAGACCCAGAAAGCCACCCTCAAAAACGTTATTACCGTCATTGTCAACTTTGTTCACCCACCATGCGAAGTTGATGAGCAGCTTATGGAAGCACTTTTCCAGAAACTTCTTATCGCCCACTCCATGCCGCTCAAGGTCGCGGTTGTAGACACGCCACACCGCCCACGCGTGCACCGGCGGATTCAAGTCGGAGAATTCCCATTCGTACGCAGGGATTTGTCCGTTGGGATGCTGGAACTGCTCGAAGAGCATCACCCAGAGGTTCTCTTTGGCAAACTCCGGATCCACGAGCGCGAGAGTCGTGCACTGGAACGCCAAGTCCCACGCCGCGAACCATGGATACTCCCACTTGTCCGGTACGGACAAGATGCGCATTGAGTTCAAGTGTCGCCAGTGATGGTTGCGAATGGTCTTGCGCGATTGCGGTGGAGGAAATTTTCGATTGTCGCCCTCGAGCCAGAGACTAACGTCGAAGAGATAGATTTGTTTGCTCCAGAGCATCCCTGCGAAGGCCTGGCGCTGAATCATCCGCTCTTCTTCGTCCGCGCGTTGAGGATAGATGGACTCGTAGAACTCATCTGCCTCACGGCGCCGTGCTTCAAAAACCTTTTCGATGTCCTTGAGCGGGGATTTTCGGTGATCAGGAGTCAACCGCAAATATAGGACGTGCGACTTGCCTGCGTTCACCTTTGTGCGGTAAACCATGCAGGCTTTCGTGCCGAGCTCATCGCGATTTATGCAGTCTTCGCGATTGATGATGTGGCGGTGAAACGCGTCTTTTGTGTGCCGTCTGCGACTGACGTTCCCCGGCCCATACACGTGCTCGGCGTTGGTTTCATTGTTGGTAAAGAGCAGTTCAGCGCCCTTGGGTCCGTACAAGAATCGGTTTCCAACGGAATATTCGAAGATCAGATTGTGGAGCCGGTCGCCGCCGCTATCGTCGGCCCATAGAACTGAGCACTCATCTTCGATACCACGCAATATCGTTGGCTCCCGTCCCGGCGGATCAGTCCAGCCCCAGGTGTTGCGAAACCATAACGTAGGAATGAGATGAAGTTCGGCGTCCTCAGGCCCGCGGTTGAAGGCCTCGACTCTGATGCAGATGTCTTCTGTATCTGCCTTGGCAAACTCGACGAAGACGTCAAAATAGCGATCCTCGTCAAAGATACCGGTATCAATGAGCTCGTACTCCGGCCCTCGGCCCCCACGCCTCCGATTCTTCTCAACAAGTTCCGCATATGGGAATTCTGCCTGCGGATACTTGTAAAGCATCTTCATGTAGCTGTGGGTTGGAGTGCTGTCGAGGTAAAAGTAGTACTCCTTCACGTCCTCGCCACGATTGCCTTCCGGAGAGGACAGGCCAAAGAAGCGCTCTTTAAGGATGGGATCGCGTCCATTCCAAAGCGCTAGGCCGAAGCAGAGAATTTGATAGCGGTCGCAGATGCCCGCGATGGCGTCCTCACCCCAGCGATAAGCCTTGCTCCGAGCCTTGTCGTGGCTAAGGTAGTTCCACGCGTCGCCATCAGGGCTGTAGTCCTCGCGTACAGTTCCCCAAGAGCGGGCACTCAGATATGGACCCCAGCGCCGCCAGGGCGGAACGAATCCCTTGAACGGCGAGTACAGCCGTTCCTCTTCCTTCGTGGCTACGCGTTTGCTCTGGACAACCGGCTCGCTATCAAGCGTAGCTGTCTCGGACTTTGCAGCCCGTTGGTCCACACGCGTGGACTTTGGCAAGGGACCCTCCTGGGTAACGCGTCGACTCCCTCAAGGCTCTTGAATGCGGGGGAAAGCGAGGATTGTACCAATCCCCTTTTCATTAGGGCAGTGCCTTGTTAAGGTCCCTGATCAAGGGGTCTGCCGCATACATCCATTCATTTACAATTCCGGCCCGACACTTTCTTCATTGAGGCTCAATGCGAAAGATTACCCTTGCACTTCTGCTTGCCCTGATCCCTCTGTTCCCCACTAATGCCGCACAGAATGACTCATTCTTTGGCTACCGCCAGCAATCTGGCGAGACAGAACGTGATTGGGAGACGAAGGTCCGAGCCCTCCCCGACCCAGCTCTGCAGCGCGAGTACATGCAGCGGCTCAGCGCTCGTCCGCACCATGTTGGCTCCCCATACGACAAGGACAATGCCGATTGGATTCTCAGCAAATTCAAGGAGTGGGGACTCGATGCTCACATCGAGACTTTTCACGTATTGTTTCCTACTCCGAAAGACCGACTCGTGGAAATGGTCGCTCCTACTGAGTTCCGCGCGAAGCTGGAGGAGCCGTCGTTGGCTGTCGATCCAACCAGCGGACAAAAGTCGGAGCAATTGCCGACGTACAACGCCTATTCAATTGATGGTGACGTTACGGCTCCGCTTGTCTTCGTGAACTATGGCTTGCCGCGGGATTACGAACGCCTTGAACGGCTAGGCGTATCCGTCAAGGGCGCAATTGTCATCGCTAAGTACGGAAATTCATGGCGAGGAATCAAGCCGAAGGTAGCCTACGAGCATGGAGCAATCGGCTGCCTGATCTATTCCGATCCCCGCGACGATGGCTACTTCCAGGAACCAGTCTTCCCTGAAGGGCCAATGCGTCCAAAAGACGGCGTGCAGCGCGGCAGCGTGATGGACTTCGTGCACTATCCCGGCGATCCGCTCACGCCGGGAATCGGCGCAACCTCCGAGGCAAAGCGCCTGCGCCGTGAAGATGCTGAGACGATCACAAAGATTCCAGTTCTACCAATCTCGTATGGCGACGCACAGCCTCTGCTGCAAGCGCTCGGCGGACCAATGGCGCCACAGGAATGGCGAGGGACACTGCCCCTGCCCTATCACGTCGGTCCTGGTCCTGCAAAAGTTCATCTGCGCGTGGCAGCGAACTGGGACATCAAGCCTGTCTACGATGTCATTTTCAAGATTCCTGGCGCAACAGAGCCAGATACGTGGATCGTACGCGGCAATCATCATGACGCGTGGGTGAACGGCGCCGAAGATCCCGTTTCTGGACAGATTGCGCTGCTGGAAGAGGCGCGGGCCCTCTCCTTGCTACTGAAACAAGGTTGGAAGCCGAAGCGCACAATCGTTTACTGCGCATGGGATGGTGAAGAGCCCATGCTGCTCGGTTCTACCGAATGGGCCGAATACCACGGACATGACCTCCAGCAGCACGCCGCGGTCTACATCAATAGCGACGCTAACACTCGCGGGTATCTGGACGCAGGTGGATCGCACTCGCTCGAAGCCTTCGTCAACGAAGTTGCGAAGGACGTGCAGGATCCGGAAAAGCGAATTTCTGTATGGAAGCGAAAACAAGCCTCGGAAATCGAAAAAGGCAGCATGGATGAACGTAGCGAGGCGAGAAAGCGACCCGATCTGCGCATCGATGCGCTTGGCTCCGGTACTGACTTCACAACATTTCTCGATCATCTGGGGGTAGCCTCGCTCAACATTGGCTATGGTGGAGAGGACAACGAGGGGATCTATCACTCCATTTACGACGACTTCTACTGGTACACCCACTTCTCCGATTCAGACTTCGTTTACTCTCGTGCACTCTCGCAGACAGTAGGAACCATGGTAATGCGTTTCGCCGATGCCGACGTTCTGCCATTTCAGTTCACCGACTTCGCAGACACAATGAAAAAGTACTCGGACGAACTGAAGAAGCTGTTGAAAGAACAGCAGGACGAGGCAAACGAGACTAACCAGAAACTTGACGATGGCGTGTATGCCGCCACTTCCGATCCGCGACATCCAACTGTTCCACCCAAACGAGCTGAGGTCCCGCCATTCATCAACTTCGCACCACTCGACAATGCCATTTCAGTACTGAGCAGCAGCGCGGATAAATATCAGAAAGTCTCGTCGGGATTGCAGAAGGCGGACGCAAGTGCAAGCCTGGAAGCTGTGAACCGTTTATTACTGCAAAGCGAACGGCGCCTCACATTGGATCAGGGCCTCCCTCGCCGCCCTTGGTACAAGCATCAGATTTACGCTCCGGGGTGGTACACGGGCTACGCGCCGAAGACGATGCCAGGGGTGCGTGAGGCAATCGAAGAAAAACGCTACAAGGAAGCCGAGGAGCAAGTGTTGAACGTTGCGAAGGTGCTTCAGGCGGAAGCTGAACTGATCGATCAGGCAACCGGCGAGATGTCGAAGCTCAAGTAGCTTCACTTTGGATTGGCAATGAACTTGTAACCGACACCGCGAACTGTGAGCAGATGTTTTGGCTTCGACGGAACGGTCTCAATATAGCGCCTCAAGCGTACGATGAAGTTGTCGATCGCTCGCGTGTCAGTGTCCTCGCGCAGGGACCAGACATCTTCAAGAATTGACTTACGCGACACTACCTTGCCTTCGTTGCGAATTAGATGTCGCAGGAGCTCGGCTTCCATCACGGTGAGCTGAATCGTGTCCTTCTTTAGCCGCAGCTCCAGCGTCGTGAAATCGATACTCTTGCCATCGAAAGAAAATGTGCTGGGCTCTTCTGAATTCGAAACTACTTCTTGCGAAGCACTAAATTCGCCACCACTCGTCCACTGCTTGCGGCGCAAAAGACCTCGAAGTCGGGCGACGAGAATGGCTAACTCAAACGGCTTCGCCAGGTAGTCGTCTACGCCTGCCTCGAACCCCTGCAAGACATCTTCCGGGCGCCCTCGAGCCGTGAGCATCAACACAGGAACATACTGTTTCGCATTGCGAAGCTTGGAAACAACTTCGAAACCGGAAATGCCCGGCAGCATCACGTCGAGAATCACCGCATCGATTCCACTGTCGGCATGCAGTAGGCGCCGAAGGCCGCTTTCACCATCGCCGACCACCTCGGCATCGATGCCTTCAGCCTCAAGATTAAATTTAAGTCCACGAGCGAGATGCTCTTCATCCTCTACGATCAGCACTCGACTCATACGGCTCGCGGGAGTTGCAGGATAATAGTTGCACCGCGGCCTGGTCCTTCGCTTTCGGCGAAGGCGTTCCCGCCGTATTTTTTTT
>AP72_2010_repI_A001DRAFT_1000208_pt1 | contig 13012 bp, 12 predicted proteins | sample AmaPasrepliIA001_FD_9535 | JGI IMG/M metagenome (IMG submission 9535)
CAAAAGGCCGGTGAAGAGAGGAAGTCCAAGCAACAAGCGCTCTGCGCGCGTCAGATCAACGGCCGGGCTGGCGGCTACGAGTGGAAGAAGCGCCGCTGCAGCCAGCATACTCCAGATGGCGGCGCTGTGCGTACTTTGCCGCGAACTCCGGCGGCGATAGAGGGCAGCTCCGAGAACGGTCGCCAGAAGATACACAGCCAGAATGGAGGCGAAGGCGTAGACCAGAGTGCCGAGATAGAGTGTGTAGCGCCGCACCCACACAACCTCCATCGCCATCGAGGTCAGCCCTGTGAGGAATAAGAGCGCAGTCAAGTTTCTGTTTCCCGAAGAACCAGTAGCGGGTGCGGGCGACACGGCCTCCGTGGCGCTGCCCACCAAATAGTTTCGAGAAAGAAAAAATACAGAAATTGCAATCAGGCAATTCGCAGCGACTCCGACGCGCAGCGTGCCGTGAAAACCAAGCAGTTCCACCAGGAACAGTGGGATCGCCGTCCCTGCTACCGCGCCGGCGACATTGGACATATAAAGGTAGCTAAATGACCGGCTGGATTCCCCATTAACGGTCTGGGTGATGGCTTGCATCCCCACGGGAACTGTCGCCCCCATCAATGCACACCATGGAACCAGAGTGAAGCCAACCCACAATCCAGCGGCTACGTAGAATCCAAGTGAGCCGGATGGTCCATAGTTTTCCAGAAGATGATGACCGGCAATCAGTACCGGCGGGACGACCAGCCCGGAGACTCCGATCAGTAATTCAATGACGCCATAGAGTCGAAGCGCGGGAAAGGCGGTGTTGGCTCCGGCCTTGTCGAACCACTTGCCACTTGCCCACGATCCGAGGCCTAGTCCGGCCATGAATACAGACAGCACGATCGAAACCATGGCGGTGGTGACACCGAATTGAGCCATGGTGAGCCGCAGCCAGACCAGTTCATAGAGAACGCTGCAAAAACCAGAGATGAAAAAGAACACGAAGTACCACAGCATCGTTCGTTGTGCTCCGCAGCCCTAAGGAGGAATTGAGGGTGGCCCCGAGTGTAGAGAGATTAAAGCCGACAGGCAAGGCCCCGGGTTATCCGACTCCTAATCTTCTGCGCCATTCTGCCGATAGCTTCTCAGAGGAGCATCATGCGATGCCGCATTGGGCTGGGGTGAGTCTCGGAGCAATGGCGATCGCGGTGGCGTTGGAAGAATTGCGGATGTACTGGCTCCGTCGCGAGTCAGCCAGGAAGGAAGAGATCTTCCAAGTCGTGACTGAAAACGCCGCCGACATGATTGCACTGGTGGACGTCAAGGGACGGCGTTTGTACAACCGCCCCTCCTACAAGCGAGTTCTGGGTTATTCCCCGGCGGAGTTGAGCGAGACGTCGTCGTTCGAGCAGATCCATCCTGACGACCGGATGCGGGTTCTGGAGGCAGCGGGGGAAGCACGGGAAAGCGGCATCGGCAAGCGCCTGGACGACCGAAAAATAGAACGTAGCCCTCTGCGTCCTTGAGTTCGAATCCACCGAGACCCTCACGGGTATCTTTGAGTGGTTGGGAAAACTCGATATTGCGCGATGAAAATTCTGCCGCTAACGCGTCCGGATCCGGGACATGGAGGTAGGCGTCCCAGCGGGCGGTGCCCTTTTGGACGTCTCGCTTGTAGTTGGGCACTGGATCAACGCCGACGTCTTTGAACATGATCATGGCAGCGCCACGCTGGACAATGCCGAAGAGATGTTGTCAGGTTCGGGTCCTTGAAATGTAATGCTAAATCCGAGACGGTCGCGACAAAACGACAGCGCACTGGGGACATTCCTGACAATGAAGAAAGGCGCAATGCTGGAAATTTCTGGCTTAGTCATGTGAGCTTTCACTGCGCGGCTACACAACAATTCCTTGCAGTCGGAGGATACTGCAGTGTAGCGATTATCGGAACATTCCATTTCATTGGAGTGAGGTGTTTGGGGAATCTCGGTATGGGTTAATCAGTGTAAGCGCTTGTTATAGCAGTATGATTCCGTTGAAAATAAGAAAAGCTGCAAATCGCGCTGTCCCGAGACTCGCGATTCTTGTGCTTGCCTTTCGTTGCTGCGCTCCGTGCATGCTCAACAGCCCTCCTCTCGTGGGGGAAAAAGTGGGATGAAAGAAGCATACCGGCAAAGAAAAACGCCCGCCTCACTATCGAGGTGGGCGGGCCAAATCTTGTCTCTGGATGGTGTCCGATTACGAGACAGAGTTTTTCTTAAGACGAGTCCGGATGGCCATGGCTCCTNGACATGAAGATCCGGCGATGAGCAGGTAAGCGGCTGTCGATCCTCCATCGGGCACTTGCAAACAGTTGTCATTCGGGCTGCAACCCTGCTTACCTTTGCCGTTTGGCTTTGCGAATGAGACCACCGATGTCAAAAGAACCAGAGTCCCAATCGCCAGCCAGCGCCTGTAATCGATTCGCTTCGCCATACAACTACTCCTTCTTTGACTGACATCGGCACCACTTAGGTAAATGCAACGTATGCCGATATCCGTGTCATGCTGCTTTACAAAAACTCCCTCCGCACCCCTCAGTAAAGGATTGTTTCCAACGGTTGTCAAGATGCGAGTTTTTGCAACCGGTTGCAACCGGCTGCACACTGTCTTGGAGCCTCGATGGCAGCCGCCCGGTACCATGGGCTTCCAACGAGCCTCATCGTTGCCGACTAGTAGTTTTTACAGTTGACCTTACCCCGATAGTGTCGGAACGTAACTCGCAATGGCCATTCACTGGGGTTACGAACTGATCTATTCTTCCAACTGAGCAGCACTCGGGGGAGGGCTGATCAACATTCGCCTCGTGACTCAGAATGAGTCCGAGGCGTTTGTTTTTTCCGGGAAGGCCTGCACGCTCTCGCACTCTTACAGACAGTAGACTGCCGACAGATTGGATAGCACTCCGAGAACGTCATCGGAACCAGCCGTCTCTCGCAGTACCCGACCTACAAACTGCGGGGGACCAAGCCAGCAGAGGTCCAGCCGATGCCCTCATGGTTGTTGAAGACCACCATTCATCATGTCTTGAAGGCCTTTCCTCACCCGGAGTGGTGGAACGGATTGATGCAACGACATGTCACGCGAGGCCTCCAGTTGGAGCCACATGGAGAGTTTCTCAGTAAGCTAATTGCCTGTCGGCGGCATTTGCGCAATTACTTGAGCTATTCCACCAAACCTGCCGACTGTTTTTCGGCAATCGAAATCGGCACTGGATGGTTTCCCATCATTCCGATCGGATTACATCTTTGCGGCGCCAAAGAAGTGCTGACGTATGACATCGCAAGGCTTCTCCAACGCGAAACGTTCGCCAAGGTTGTTGAGTATTTCTGTGAGTTTGCGAGAACGGGTGAACTCTACCAGGTTCTGCCTGAGGTTCGGGGCGACCTTGTTATGGAGTTCGTACGACTGGCGCAATCATCTAAGAACCTTTCACCGATTCAGTTCCTCAAACGTCTACGTGTTCACCCTGTTCTTGGCGATGTTCGAGATCTGCCCGTTGAGGACAAATCAGTCGACCTGCTGTTTTCGCATGGCGTTCTAGAGCACTTGCCACTCAAGTTCTTAACGCAAGCTACGACGGAGTTCCACAGGGTATGTACATATTCGTCGGTTATGACACATTTTATTGGAATGAAGGATCAGTTCTCTTCCTTCGACCAATCCATTACTCAGTTCAATAATCTGCGCTACTCAGAACGAGTTTGGCAGTGGTTGGATAGTCCTATCATTCCCCAGAATCGATTGCGAGTTTCAGACTATGTACGCGTCTTCCGGAATGCTGGGTTCGAAATCAAGTCCCGTGAGGACATCAAAGCTGCAGAAAGTGAGTTGAACAAGACCAGGCTCTCGCACGAATTTTTGCGATATTCACGCGATGAATTACTAGTGTTGTATTCGTGGTTGACTGCCCGTCCGCGAGGACCCCAGCCCGTGGCCTGACGGTTCTTAGGCTCTCCCGTAGGTGGTTCAAGGGTCTGTGGTCAACCATCTGGCCGTCCAGAAGCCGCGTTTAGTCACAACTACCTGACCAGCGCAGAATGACCGGAAGCCAAGCCAGGAAAAATCGAACAACTAGGGCAAAGGCCGTATCCGAGCAAGTGAGGCGCAAGATTCGTGGTTCGAGGCCAGACTTTCGTCGCTAGGCTCAGCAAGATGAATTATCTTGTGCCATTGCCCGGTGAAACCACGCGACCATATTCTGTAGCTCGACTCAGTCTGTCGAACATGCGCCAGGTCTGGAGTGAAACCTCACTGATCGCTTTTTCACCGTCACGTTCATTGCGCAGAAACGCAGTCATCACGCAGATCACATAGGGACGGCCTTCGACAAATACGATTCCCGAGTCATTGCGCACGGCTTCGAGTTCTCCCGGCTTGTTGGCTACTTTCAGGTCAGGAGGAAGCTCGCGTGGAATGAACGAGTTTTTGTTCGTGCCGAGAACTTTGAAGAAGTCCGCCGTCATTTCCTTATTGAGTAGTTTGCCGTTGTAGATGGCATCCAACAGGCTCATCATTTCGCGCGGCGTGGAGATGTTTTCACGACCTTGTTTGGCCGCCTCAAGATCCATCATCTTGCGGCGGAGACGAGTGTGGGTCAGGCCAAAGGAGTCGAGCATCGCGTTCACGTTGGCCATACCTACTCGGTCGATAAGGACGTTCGTCGCTGCATTGTCACTGACGGCGACCATCATGGTGGCCAGATCCCGCAAGGTAATGCGCGTGATTCCCGGCGTGAGTCCGTTCATGATGTCGCTATCGGGGACCAGATCCGAAGCTTGGACCGTGTAGAGATCCGTGAGCTTGAGCTTGGCCTGCTGCGCCTGCAGATAAAGGTTGGCCAGAACTGTGATCTTGATCGAACTGGCCTGGGCGAATACCTCATCCTCGTGCAAGAAATAATGGTCTCCATTCGAAAGATCCTCGATCGCCACACCCATCATGCCATCGAGCTGCTGGTCGACCTGTTCGATGTTCTTCTCCAACTTGTGCCAAAGAACTTTCTGCTTCCCGTTGGAACTCGAATTCTGTGCGACGCATGTCGAGAGTAATAAGAGACAGCTAAGGAAAAGCTTCATATCGCAGGGCTCCGAAAGCTCCCGATTGTAGCAGGCACCAGAAGCGCGCTGAGCACACGCCAAGACAGTTAACACTTTTCTCGGCTTCCTGCCGATGGGCAACATGAGACCATGAACTCTTCAGCCAAAGCAGCTCCTGCGGAAAAACCAAGTCCTTGCCTGGCACGTCAGCCGATTCTCGACAAAGACGAGAAGGTGTTGGGATACGAACTCCTGTTTCGTGAGAACCCAGAGGACAATCGATTCAACTCTGACTATGAAGACGGAACTCGAGCATCATCGACACCTTGAATGTCATGGGACTGGACGTCGTTCTCCTACCTCCGGAGAAGATCGTCGTTGAGATTCGGAGTGCGCGCGGCCTGACGAAAGAGTGATCGCAGCGTGTGACCGGCTGAAGCTGGAGGGTACCAGATCGCGCTGGACAACTTCGCACCAGGCGGTCCGCGAGGCCCTCCTTCCCTATGTCGACTATCTCAAGGTGGACATTCGAAGCGTGAACACCCAGCAGAGCGCGGCCATGAGTAGCGGCGCGCCACGCTGCTGCCTGCTGGCGATGAAAGTGGAGACTCGGCTGCAGTTCATCACGGCGGTAAAGCATGGATTCTCGATGTTGCAGGGGTATTTTTTCCGTCATCCCGAACGGATGCGGGCCCGGCACATTCCCGCCAACAAGGCCAGCCAGTTGAGACTGTTGAAGGAAATTTCAGCCGCGGAAGTGAACCTCGGAGGGATTGAAAATCTGCTCAGGCAAGACGCCTCACTCTGCTAAAGGTTGTTGCGCTGCCTGAATTCGCCACTTCTAGGTATTCGGAGCACAGTGCAGTCGGTACGGCATGCGATGAATCTGCTGGGCCACAACACTGATCATGGGAGAGGAGAAATGTTCAGACCTGGTGCTATCGTCGCTTGTACGAGCCCGTTTCTGCGAATTGATTGCTCCCAAACTGAATCATGTAGCGTGCGACCTGTTCCTGATCGGGATGTTTTCGCTCATGGATGCGATTCTGGAAGTTCCGATGGGCGTCGTGGTAGAAGGTCTCGCGTTCGATGCAGACACGAGAGAGGAACTGCTGGGGATGAATAGAATGGACCACCCGACCGCCATGACTCCAATCTATGAGCTGAGGATTGCACGGGAAACGGGCGAATGGGACATCGTGGCTAGACAAGCGAGAATGCTCAACCTGTCGCTTGCGTTCGTAAACCGCGCGTACAACGAAGCAGTGACCTGGGCTCACCAGATGACCTCGGCGGCTCCTCAGCAAAAGTAAGCCCTACTCACCCGCCGTGGCTGTGCTCGCTCCGGGCAGTGGACGCGGCTGGTCAAATTGCGGATAAACTACAGAAAAATCGAAACGCTTAACCGTCGATCTTCGCTTCGCGCAGCTGCTTTACTGCTGTTTCGGAACTGACTGGAGAATAGTACACCTCTTTGAAGTTATAGGACTTCGCCTTCGAAGGTACGACGGGCATAATTTCAATGTGCCAGTGGTAGTCGTCGTCGATTGTCTTCCAGTAGCCGAGATTCTTGGAAGGATGCAGGCTACTGGGAGAGGTGTGCAGAACTAGATGGAAGTCCTCCGTGATGGAGCGGACTCTCTGTAGGGTCCGGCGCAGCAAGGCGGCAAGATTTGTACGCAGGCCGGGCTTATTCAATCCGGTGCGCTCGAATGACGAGTCGTGATTCCGCGGGAGAATCCAGGTCTCGTAAGGCACACGGGGCGCAAAGGGGCCCATCGCAAGGTAATCTCCGCGAGCTTCAATCACACGCAGAGCTTGACGTTCTTCCTGCTGAATGATGTCACAGAAAACGCAGCGCTCCTTGCTGACGAAGTACTCGCGTCCGGCGCGCAGTTCATAGAGGACGCGTCGGGGAACGAACATGGTTGCGGTTAACTGCGAGGTCGGATGCGTGAATTCCTGTCCGGCCGCCTTGCCATAGTCTTTGAAAAGGCTCACGTACTTGATTCGCGGATCGCGCTTGAGATCAAGAATGCGCTCTGCGGCAAGGCGTAGAAAATGGGCGATCTCTTCATCGCTGGCGATCCAAAGGTGGCGATCGTGGTTTGGATTCTCTACGAGAACCTCGTGCGCACCTACCGAGTGCATGCGATCGTAAATCCCATCCCCGCGCCGGCCGGGTTCACCCTCGATTCGATACAGAGGCGTGGGGTGGACTACCGAGCGCGCCGACCAGGAAGGTCCCGGAGCATTGGGAGTCTTCGCGATAACGTGCAGACTCGAGTCAGAACAGAAACGGCAGGTAGCATCCGCCCGCGAGGCGGCATCACCCGGCTCATCGCCGGTCATTACCCACGAGCGCGTAATGGGATCCTTGCGAAGTTCCATGCCTACAGAGGAAGGAGAACACCACAACAGAAGAGCCGTCAACTGTCAACGCGTGCGGAAATTTGCGCGCTACCGATGCGGAAATCACAAGAGTTGGCGATGCGATGCTTTGTTATAATCCGCCGAAGCCCGCATCGATGAATGAGCCGTCCACCCCGCTGATGCGGCAGTATGCCGCCGTCAAGAAAGAACATCCCACTGCCCTCTTGTTTTTCCGCCTGGGCGACTTCTATGAACTGTTCTTTGACGATGCCGTTGTCGCTTCGAAGGAATTGCAGATCACGCTGACTTCCCGAAACAAGGAAAAAGGAGTGGCCATCCCGATGTGCGGCGTGCCTTATCACGCGGCCGAGGGGTACATCGGAAAACTGATCCGGCGAGGATTCAAAGTGGCGATCTGCGAGCAGATGGAAGATCCCAAGCTGGCCAAGAAACTCGTACGGCGGGAGGTGACGCGGGTCGTGACTCCGGGGACGGCAGCCGATTCCTCTCTGGGGTCAGAAGAAAACAATTTCCTGGCAGCCTTGGCGCAAGTCAGAGACGCGGTCGGGTTTGCGGCCCTGGATTTGTCCACCGGAGAGTTCCGCGCGACTGAGTTTTCGGGTGACGGTGCGCTGCGGCGGGTGCAAGAGGAGTTGGAGCAGTTGCGTCCCAAGGAACTGCTGTTTGGGTCGACGGCACCGTTGTTCGAGGGGGTTGGCGCAAAGCAGTCGGGCTTCGCCCCTTCGGCAGGCTCAGCGCAGGCTCTGGCTGGACAGCCGAAGCGGCTATCCCTCCAAGGTTCCCCTTTTACGGAAACGCCGCTTGAGGATTGGATCTTCTCGCCAGACCACACGCTTCCATTGCTCGAGAACCATTTCGGAGTTTTGTCGCTCGAGGGCTTCGGTCTCGCAGGGCGGGCTGCGGCCGCTTCAGCGGCGGGAGCCATCCTCTATTACGTGCGCTCGACGCAGCGCGGCTCGCTCGATCACGTAGATCGCATCGGTTGGTACGAGCGCCAGAACTGCCTGGTGCTCGATGCCGTGACTGTCCGAAATCTAGAGCTGATTGAACCGTTATTTGCTGGCACTGACGCTGGGGTGACATTGTTCCGCTCGATCGACGCCGCGGTCACTCCGATGGGTAAGCGGCTGCTACGGGCGTGGTTGCTGCGGCCGTCGCTTGAATTGGAGGAAATCAATGCGCGACTCGATGCGGTCCAAGCTGGAGTAAAGGATATTGTCGCGCGTGACGAGTTACGGCATGCACTCGACGGTGTCCTCGATCTGGAGCGATTGCTGAGCAGGGTCACTCTGGAGACAGCCAACCCGCGCGACGTGCTGACTCTGGCTGCGTCACTCGGAAAAATTCCCGCTATTAAAGCGGCTATTTCACGACTCCCGGCAGAGCGGCTTCACACTCTTCACACGGCGCTGGACGAACTGAGTGATTTACGCGAGCGAATTGAGAACACCGTCGTGCCAGAACCTCCATTGAGCTTTTCCGATGGAGGCGTGATTGCGACCGGCATGGACCGCGATCTCGACGAACTGCGGGAACTCTCGCGCAATAGCAAGGCGGTGCTGGCGCAGATTGAGCAGCGTGAACGGGCTCGTACAGGGATTACGTCACTGAAGGTCAAGTTTAATTCTGTCTTCGGCTACTACATTGAGATCTCGAAATCGAATTTGCACCTGGTGCCCCCGGACTACGATCGAAAGCAGACGCTGGTCGGGGCCGAGCGCTTCACCACGCCGGAGCTGAAAGAATACGAAACCAAGATCCTGGACGCACAGGAGAAGATCGTCGAGATCGAACGGCGGCTATTCACCGAGCTACGAACCGCTATTGCTGCTGAAGCAAAACGCATCCGGCAAACTGCACTTGCCCTGGCCGAAGTGGATGTACTCGGTTCGATGGCGCACACTGCCGCTCTGCGAAACTACTGCAGGCCGCAATTCGTTGGGAGCGCCGGAGAGATCGAAATTGTCGAAGGGCGGCATCCCGTCATCGAGCAGCAGGAATTAGCTGGCGGCAGTGAACGCTTCGTTCCGAATGATCTCTATTTGAACGACACCTCGCACAACATCCTTTTACTGACCGGGCCTAACATGGGCGGAAAGTCGACTTATTTGCGGCAGACTGCGCTGATCGTGATTCTGGCGCAGATGGGCTCGTTTGTTCCGGCACGATCGGCAAAACTGACTGTGATCGATCGCGTATTCACCCGCATCGGGGCCAGCGACAATCTGGCGCGCGGGCGCTCGACATTCATGGTTGAGATGACGGAGACTGCGGCGATTCTGCACACGGCAACGGCTCGATCCTTAATCCTTCTGGATGAGGTCGGGCGCGGCACCGCCACTTATGATGGATTGGCCATCGCGTGGGCTGCGGTGGAGTATCTGCATACGCGAGTTCGGGCGAAGACCCTCTTTGCGACGCACTACTTCGAGTTGACAGAGTTAGCCGAGCAGCTTGAGGGGGTGAAAAATTATCACGTGTCGGTAAAAGAAACGGGCGGCGGCATCGTGTTTCTGCGAAAAGTGGAACCTGGAGCAGCCGACCGCAGTTACGGAATCGAGGTCGCGAAGCTTGCCGGATTGCCAAACGAGGTGGTGAATCGGGCACGCGAAGTGCTCGTGCAGCATGAGTTCGCTGAACAGCAGGTGTCGTCACATTTGTCGCCCGGGGCGACTCCACTGGCTGCGCAGTTAACGATCTTCACTCCACTGTCTCAGCCGGTTTTGGAAAAGCTGCGAGAAGTGGATTTGAACCGCCTGACTCCGCTCGAAGCTTTGAACTTGTTGGCGGAGCTTAAAAAGGAAATCTAACCACAGGGATCACAGAGAAGCACAGGGGAATTCTTGGCTCACGAGCTTGGCCAAATCTTAATCGTTGGATTTGACGGCGTTGAAATGACCCCGCGCCTCGCTTCCCTGCTGAAGCGCCTTCAGCCAGCCGGCGTCATCTTGTTTGCACGCAACATACAGACGCCGGAGCAGACTTGGCGGCTGCTGAAGGAATGCCAGAAGTGTGTTCGAACTCCGCTATTCACCTGCGTCGATCTGGAAGGCGGAACGGTTGACCGCCTACGGGATGCGCTCGGTGCGGCTCCGGCTGCCGGAGAAGTCTTCGCTGTCGATGATCCACGTTTATTTCGGCAGCACGGGCAGGTTATTGGTGACAATTGCCGCGCGGTGGGATTCAACGTTGATTTTGCTCCCGTTCTAGACCTTGCGTTTGCGATTTCGCAACCGGTAATGGGAACTCGCGTCGTGTCTGCCGATCCCGCACAAGCAGCTGGTTATGCAAGTGAGTTCCTGGCAGGACTCAAAGCGGCCAAGGTGCTGGGATGCGGGAAACATTTTCCCGGACTCGGAGAGGGCAAGCTTGATAGTCATCAAGAATTGCCGGTGATCGATAAATCTTTGAAACAGCTATGGGCCGAAGACCTGGTTCCTTACCGGATGCTGACGCGGCAACTCCCATTCATCATGGTCTCGCATGCGGCCTATCCGCAGGTAACGAAGACGAAAACTCCTGCATCGCTCTCGAAAATCTGGATCACAGAAATTCTGAAGAAAAAGATCGGATACCGCGGGCTGGTTGTTTCCGATGACCTCGAGATGGGCGGTGTGCTGTCGGCGGCACCGATCGGCAAAGCGTCAGTAGAGTTTCTGCGCGCCGGAGGAGATCTCTGTCTGGTGTGCCACCGCGAAGATCGTGTTCTTGAGGCACATGAGGCTTTAGTCAAGACCGCTGAATCCGATCAGAAGTTCAGAAAGCGAGTGACCGAATCCTCGCGGCGAGTGCTGGCGTTCAAGAAGAAGTGCGGACCGCGGATGAAGATTGGCAGGGCTCCCGCAGCAACCGTAATTGAAAGGCTGACACGGCGGCTTTGGGAATTCGAGGAGCAGGTGCGCCTCGGACCTTTGAGCCGACGCGAAGATCGGCGGCGCCGCGGATAGGGGCAGAGTATTAACGAATGAAAGAGGGCGAGTATGGGTGGAAATCCTTGGTTCTACTTCGTTCATTACGAGAAGGACATAAATCAGGCGCTGCAGCACTTGAAGGAGCGGGAATTTCGTGCGGGACGATACAGCCCAGTGATTCTGATTCCCAAGTTCCCGGTTGATGAACGTTCCGACCTTCCGGGCGCTGGTCACGAATCAATAGAAGAGGCGATCGATGCATCCGGCGAGAGTGGAACACGATCCATACTCGATATCGTTCGCGTTGGGAACGAGCGGGAATTTCTCGCTATCACCCCCATTGACCCGCAGCGGCGAGAACTCCTATACGGAACCCAGCAGCCTTCTCGCGAACAAGTCGAAGGAAACATGGACTTCTTCGAAGAGATGGACAGAGGCGAGGGCATCTACATCATCCCGTATCGGGATGCAGCGCCATCTGAGATTCTCTTTGCTGGATATTCCGTTGACTGAGGGCTTTTGATGATCGTTGCCGGGGTCATGAGCGGAACGTCGGCCGACGGAATCGATGTTGCGTTGGTGCGTTTCGCCGCGGAGCGGAAGCCTCAACTGATTGGTCACGCCGGATATCCCTACCCCCCCAGAGTCCGGTCAGCGGTACTGGCTGCCATGAATGCGAAGTCCGTCACCGTGGCCGATTTGTCACGTCTCAATTTCGTCCTCGGCGGACTCTACGCAAACGCGGTGCTTGCTACCCAGAGGGATTTCCGTTTGAAGGTGGAGCTTGTTGGCTGCCACGGACAGACTCTCTACCACCAAGGGGACGCACGGGATTTTCTGGGACACAAGATCTCGGCTACGTGGCAGACAGGTGAAGGTTCGATCATCTCAGCGCGAGTTGGAGTTCCAGTAGTTTCAGACTTTCGTCCGGCCGACATGGCCGCCGGTGGCAAAGGAGCTCCGCTGGTTCCCTACCTTGACTACATGTGGTTCCGTGACGCACACGTTGGACGCATCGTGCAGAACATTGGTGGGATCGCGAACCTGACTGCTATGCCAGCAGGAGCGCGTGCTGACCAGGTCATCGCGTTCGACACCGGACCGGGAAATATGGTAATCGATGCGGTCACACAAAGGTTGTTCGGCAAGCCGTTCGATCGCGATGGGAAGATCGCATCCTCAGGAGAGGTTGTCGAGTCGGTTATTGCAAAGCTTCTAAAAGAATCCTTCTTTCGCGCCAAGCCGCCGAAGACTGCTGGGCGCGAGGAGTTTGGCCGCGAGTTTGTCACCGATTTCCTGCTGAGATGCGGAAAGGCTCGCAAGCAAGATATCGTCGCCACGGCTACCGCATTGACTGCGAGATCGATTGCTGACGCGGTGAGCCGATTTCTAGGTTCAAGAATCCCCACCTCTGGCAGGGTCGGCCAGAAGTGGGGCACCCGCAGTCGTTTCGGGGAAATCATCGTTTCCGGTGGCGGGGCACGGAATGCCACTCTTATATCGATGCTCGCGGAGCTGATGGCACCGATCGGAATCGTCGTCCGCTTCTCAGATGAGTTTGGATTGCCCTCCGAGGCCAAAGAGGCCGTTGCTTTTGCCGTGATGGCCTACCGGACATGGAATCGGCGGCCCGCGAATATTCCGTCAGCCACTGGA
>AP72_2010_repI_A001DRAFT_1000210_pt1 | contig 12996 bp, 13 predicted proteins | sample AmaPasrepliIA001_FD_9535 | JGI IMG/M metagenome (IMG submission 9535)
GGATCCCGCGAAGTGAACCATCGGCACGAGGAGAAGTGACTGAAGCTGGAATGCCCTTGAATTCGATCCCGTGGTGCTGAGCAAAAAGGGTGAGAGGTACGCAGAACGTTGAAATGACCAGGAGCGTCCGAATAACTCTACGCATGACACTATTTTAGACTCGATACAGAAGCTGAAGTTGCGCATTTGTTGGGAACGCAGGGAGGAAGCTGTCCCGACCGCGGGTCGCCGAAGAGCATTTGGCACTTCCAGAGAAACTACTTCTGCTGAGCATCACGCCGGGCAATCCCGGCCTTCGTCGCGCGGAGCGTCGCGGAAAGGGACTCGCGCGGAATCGAAGTGATGAAGGGTCCAATGAGCCATCCTAAGCCAGTCGGAATGTCGCGAGTCAGCGAGATCGCGTCGCAACGCACGTAGACTCCTCCGTCCCGTTCCAGGAAACGCCAGTACGTATCCATGCTCCACATATAGCCCTCACCCACTCCGGGAGGCTTCTGTCGCTCGTTTGGCTGATTCGGGTTCTCCACTTCATTCACCCGCGTGGTATGCGAGCGGCTATAACCGTGGTTTGCATCCAGCTTGTAGTAATGGGCGTCGTGCTCCGTGTCGAGAACCACAGTGATGATCTTTTTCTTCGCGAAGCGCAGATAAGCGACGAAGTGATCGTCGTCGTGATGCAGCAGCTTCGATCGCGCCACATCGGGTTTGTAGTACTCCTGGTGATGATCGTAGTCCTCGAGAAACGCGAGCACCTTGTCCAGGTTCGTATCGGGAACGAAGACAAATCCCGACCAGTGATGCACCAGCCCGTCTGGCACCTTGGCGTCCCTCGCATAGGCCAGCGATGACTTTTCGATAATGATCCCGCCCTGCTTTAGCTCGTGGTCTCGCGGAGTGACGTCTCCCCAAAGAAAATTTGGACCGTTTTGCTCAGCATCCACCTTCTTTTCTGCCAATGCCAGATAGCGATCGTACGCATCTCGAGTCTTTTGCTTTAGATCGAAGGCAGTAAGAGAGGGTGCCACCGTGACTAGAAACAGCAGCAAAGATAGGGAACGAAGCCAGCCAGGCGGCATTTACACATTCTATTTGGCACGTCTCTATTCCAGCCGAAGCAGCCGGGTCGATTTACCGTGACACCGTTGGTGGCGACTCGACCACGTCTTTCGTGGCTTTATCCCATGCAATTTGCGCAAGGGCTGGCGAGGAATCTTCCGCTTTGCGTAAGCTCGTTTCCTCGCGAAAAACTATGACCTGCAATCGAGAACTTGTAGCTGAAATTTTCGAACGAGCCACCTTCATCCGGGATCTGGGAATTGTAGTTTCCGGCTGTGCAGCGGGCAGCTGCGATACCGAACTGCAAATGCGCCCAACGCTTCAGCAGCAACACGGATTTCTACACGCCGCGGTAATTACCGCTATGGCCGACCATACCGCGGGTGCTGCCGGTGCAACACTAATGCAAGATGGCCAGGACGTAATCACAGTCGAATTCAAAGTGAGCTTCCTGCGACCGGCGGTTGGACCGTTATTCGCGTGTCATGCGCGCGTGCTTCGGGCAGGAAAGGACTTGATCTTCACTGAGGCAGATGTGGTTGGACGGGAGGATCACGAGTCGCCAACGAAGCTTCTGGCGAAATTCTGCGGGACGCTAAAGATAATTCCTCACCGCTAGGCATACAGTGGATTAGACTTTCGCGACCGGGTCACCTTTTTTTGACACTGTCATCCCTCGCGCCGCGCGCTTCCCCATAGGAGAGAAACATTTGCGTTTGCGGCGCGGGAGATCTGCTGTTTAGTCAAAGCCAGCAAAAGCAGATCCCCCCCGGCCGCGTCCGCCGTAACGCCAAATTGGGAATTCATATTGGCGGCCTGAGGGATGACAGTCTCTATAAAGAGGAGATCAATTGCCGGAACGATCACACTTATGCCGGGCTAGATTGCAACTGGTAAGGCGCAAACCATTCCAATCCCTGCTCTGAAGTAAGAAGCGGATTGTATTGGCAACCGATCCAGCCGTCATAGCCGATCGCATCCAGATGTCGAAATAGGAAACTAAAGTTGATCTCGCCGGTGCCAGGTTCGTTGCGTCCGGGAACATCGGCGATTTGCACGTGGCCGATGCGACTCAGGTTCTCCGCAATCGTACTGGCGAGGTTTCCCTCAGTGATCTGCATGTGATACACGTCGTAAAGCATGTAGAGATTGGGATGATTCACTTCTTCCATGATCGCGAGAGCATGCGAAGAGCGATGCAGAAAGAAGTTCGGGTTGTCGTACACATTGATCGGTTCGATCAGGAGCTTGATATTGAGCTGAGCCAATCGCGCCGCCGCATGACGCAGGTTGCCAACGAGCGTTTCATGAATCGTCAGCGGACAACTTTCGCGGGGCATGATGCCTGGCAGACAATTCAACCGCTTGCAGTCGAAAGCGATGGCATATTCGATTGCGAGCTCTAGACCGTCCTTGAATTCTGGAATCCGGCGCGGATCACAGGCCAAGCCACGTTCACCGGCCTCCCAATGTCCCGAGGGCAAGTTAAACATCACTTGCTTCAAATCGTGCTTCTTTAGAAGGCCTGCTAGTTCTTCCTTGGGATAGTCATAGGGAAAGAGATATTCCACAGCGGAAAATCCGTGCTTAGCTGCGGCCGCGAAGCGTTCTGGAAATGTTAGTTCAGTAAAAAGGCTTGAAAGGTTCGCAGCGAATCTGGGCATCCGTAGTGCTTTCTCCAAATTTACAGGATATGAACGAAATGAAATCGAACTGAGCTTGTGCGCACTGAAGTCATTCTGAACCCTTACTGACCCACCAGCGTCGCGCAGCTACAACCGACCATACTGCTTCAACCATTCCGAACGGCCAGGCGCCCTGCAAAAAGCCGTATACAGAACCAAGGGCACACGAAAATGCAAATGCCAAAATGAACCACGGACTCTGCTTCTCGAGCGCATAGCAGGTGAGCATTGCGGTGACGGCAAACAAACCGAATGCCGCAAGGATGGTCATGAAGCGGTCATCTCATGCATTGCGTGTGCAACCTGGACGACATGGGGAGGGTATTCAGAGCAAGATCGCAATCGCTTACCGTAACGCCTGAGACATCTCGTAACAAATAGATTTGCCGAATCACGGCAATAGAGAATATTTATGGGCGGTGCCCTTCTCAAATCTGCCTGCAAACGTTGGGCAATCCTTTTGATCAAATAAGAAAAATCGATTGGACGCTGTTTTTGCTCAAACAATAGACTGGCGTGCACTTTCTTTGGCCCGGACAGCGCAGCTTGCAAGAAATGCAGAGGTGATAGCGCTTGGCGGATACCACCATACTATGAAGTTTGCCGGATTCTTACTCTTGCTCTCGGGATGCGGCGTCGTGATCGCCGCGGTTGCGCTCTTGGCAGGAGTTGCTCGCGCTGGCTTCGTGGCTGCTGGACTGGGCGTTGAGGCTCTGGGCTTCGTTCTGGTTGTTCGCTCTCATCTTCTCCTTGAGGACGAACAGGGTTGATCCCCTTATCTGTACAGTTATCTGAAAGTGCAACCGCGCTTTGCGTCGTTTTAATTCTTCTGACCACATTCGGCGTGCTTGGAGTTGCGGTCCTGAACACCGGGTTGACGCGGTCGCGCAGTGCGGCGCATACGATGACGGCCTCGTTTTGTATCTTCACGGCTGCGGCACTCACTTACTTTGTATGCGGCTTCGCCTGGCAAGGTTTCGCTGGGCGTCCAGATCACACCTTTACATTTTCTGGGAGGCCGTGGGGCTGGATCGCGGCCGAACCCTTTTTCTTCCGCGGAATTAAGTTCGACGGTTCGGTCGTTTCGCTAGTCGCACTGTTTCAGCTAGTCAGCGTTGGACTTGCAGCTTTGATCCCACTCGGCGCCGGAGCCGATCGCTGGAGGTTACGTGCGAGCGTGGTCTCTACGGCTTTACTTGCAGGCTGGACCTATCCTCTCTTTGCACACTGGGTTTGGGGAGGAGGGTGGCTCGCGCAGCTGGGGGCGAATTATCGGCTAGGCTACGGATTCATTGATGCCGGCGGGTCGAGCTCGATCCAAGTCGTCGGCGGTGTGACTGCTCTTTCCATAGCATGGATTCTTGGTCCCCGGAGTGGCAAGTATTCCCAGAATGGGATTCCAGCAGCTATTCCTGGACATAACCTGGTGCTGGCGATGTTCGGTTGTCTACTGGCGCTCGTGGGATGGATCGCGCTGAACTCCGCGGGTGCGATTCTCTTCGCCGGCGCCGAAGGAACTCGCGTCGTTCTGGTGGCGATCAACACACTCCTGACTGCTGCGGGAGCAAGTTTGACCACTGCGTGCGTCACCGGCGTACGTCTCGGCAAGCCAGATGCTTCTCTGGTTGCCAATGGATGGATGGGCGGCTTAGCCGCGAGCAGCGCCGCGTGTCCTTTCGTTTCTCCGCTGTTTGCGGTGCTCATCGGCATCGTAGCTGGGATTCTCGTGCCATTTGCCGTCGAAGTTTTTGAGAGCCGGCTCTCGGTCGATGATCCTGGGGGCGCCATTTCTTCACATGGTATGGCCGGGTTGTGGGGCGTGCTTGCTGCGGGCCTGTTCGCAAAACTATCCCTGCCGATCTCGGCGAATCCTTCAACCTCGCGGCAAGCTAATTCAGGACAGCTTCTGGCACAGATCGTGGGCATAGCAGCGCTACTCGGCTTCGTGCTGCCTTTAACGTATGGTCTGAACTGGTTGCTGAATCGAGTCTGCCCTCAACGTGTGGCACTGGAAGGTGAGTGGCAAGGGATGGATCTGCACGAACTTGGTGGTGGCGCTTATCCCGAATTTGTCACGCGTGGCGATGACTTCGTGCAAATACCGACCAGAGATTGAAGCACGAGCGGGTTCAGCTATGCCGCGCCGCAAGAAATAGCAGGCCAAAAATGATGATGGGAATCAGTGCCAGTCCCACGTAAAACAAGGCTCTCCGGACCCACGGAGTGCTGCGCTTTTTCCAGTGATGCATCTCAGCACGGTCTGTAACCCCGACCTGATCCAGATGCGTCAAATCCCATGCCATCTCGCGAGCCTTAGCATAGCGGTTCTTTGGTTCTCGTTCGAGCGCCCGGTAAATCACTTCCTGCAATTGCGGTGAGATCTCGGGATTGACTTCCCGCGGCGGGACTGGATTGTTCAGCAGGCGATCGTTCATGATCGCGAATGGATTTGGTCCAGAAAACGGCACCTTGCCCGTGAGCATCTCGTAGAGCATCACTCCGAAAGCATAGATGTCGCTGCGGCCATCGCCGCGCTTGCCCCTGACTTGCTCGGGCGAGATGTAGTCCGGCGTTCCCATCGTCTGAGAAAACTTAGCGAACGTAATTCGCCGGGCACCCTGATTTGACGCAATGCCAAAATCTATGAGCTTGATGCGATCATTGGCGTCCACCATGATGTTCTCTGGCTTCAGGTCGCGATGGACCACTCCGTGACCGTGAATATAGTCAAGAGCCTCTGCAATCCCAACTGCGATCCGAATGGCTCGATCCTGCGGCAGTGGCCTTTGCTCATTGATTATCGTGCGCAGGAGCTTCCCGGCGACCCATTCCATCACCATGTAAAACTGGCTGCGATCGTCATCTGAATACACTTTCACGACGCCGGGATGGTCCAGCTTGCGGCCGATTTCGTCTTCGCGCCGGAAACGTTCGAAAAGAACTACGTCGCTTTCCATTTCGGGATGCGGCACTTTAATCGCGACCAACCGTCCATTGCGTATATCGGTCGCGCGAAAGATGGAAGCCATCCCGCTTCGAGCTGCGGCGCCTTCGATTCGGTAATGGTCAAGTTGATCGCCGGTGTGGAGGGAAATCATTGTCAGCGCGGATCGACGACCTCTGGTGCTGCCGCAGCGTAGACTGAACTTGAGAGTGTTACTGACAGCATAGTCGCGTACTGTTCGCACAGAAGCATCATGGTCAATTATGCCCGACCTTAACAAAGAAGATGTAAGGAATGTCTAAGGAGGTGTGTCTACAGCAAATCATGTTCGGCGACAGCAACGGAATGCTGGTCCGACATTGTGAATCAAAGTTGGTACGGTCGCCCGCGATACATTCCCATTCGTTCCACGTTGCCAAGCCGGATAAGTTGAACGCTCACATTATCGCTACCGTCCTTTTGATTCGCGGCGGTTACCAGTTCCTGTGCGGCAACTTTGAGATCCCGGTTGTCGCTGATGACCAATTCAAGCTCCGTGTCGGTGATCGCGCCATGTAGTCCGTCAGAGCATAGAACCAGAACGTCGCCAGGGAACAGCTGCCGCTCGACAAGATCGACTCCGACGAAGAGATCGCTTCCCAGGGAACGACTCAGGTGATGGCGCATCTCTGATTGCTGCGCTTCCTTCTTAGAGATTAGCCCTAACCGGATCTGATCGTTGGCAATAGTATGATCGCGCGTAAGCATCTCCGCGTGACCGCGCCGCACGAGATAGCAGCGCGAGTCGCCTACATGACAAACGACGACTCGATCTGAACGCAGAGCACACGTGACCAGAGTAGTGGCCATGGCAGGTCCGAGTTTCTTAGCTGATGATCCCGCGTCAAGGAGGGCCGTGTTCGCGGTGCGAAACAAACGGGGAATCAATGCTCGGTGCGGTTCGTAGGAGCTGGCTTCGCGAAAGCCATCGCAAACAGTTTCGACCGCCAGGCGCGAGGCTACTTCTCCGTCATTATGTCCGCCAACACCATCTGCTAATGCGAACAGCCAGCCATGTGTTTTCGCCTGATCAGCAGTGTTGGGAACTACGCAACCGACGTAGTCTTCATTGCCTTTGCGGATTCGTCCTGGGTCGGAGAGTTGTGTGAATTCAAGTTCCAAGGGTTGCGACGACTGGAAGCGCTGTGAAACTCTGGCGGCATTCACGGCATTCAGCCCTCCAGATCGCGTCTACATAGATTATGCCCTTTCAAGAAGGACGGGCAGGCTGCTGCCTGCCCGAATCCGACCTGATCATGGCGACCACATTTACACTGCTTGTGCTCGGGTAGCGACAAGGGTCGTGCGTCCAGTACGGCGGCTGGCACGAGTGAAGTAAATACCTCCGTAGATTCCCCAGACGAGCGCGATGCCTAGCGCAAGGAGTGGTTCCATTTTGGTTCCGTATCCCATAAACGGACCTATCAGATAGAACGCCATACAAGCCAGGTTGGCCAAGAGTCCAAATACAGGAATGATGACATGGCGAACCAGCTTGAACTTCGGATGCCCGTGAAACGCGACTAAGCAAGTGACACAGCTCAGAGCGTACAAAAGAAAAGTACCGAAGTTTGACGCCAGCGTCACAGTCAACAAGGAGTTGGGCAACGCCGCTAGTTTGTCATGAGTCGTATATCCAAAGCTCGACCAGAACCCATGGGGAAGAGCTTGGATGGCTGTGTCGGCGGGCGCACCGGCATCGGCAAACGCCGTTACTACCGCCAGGCATCCCACGATCGCGGAGATAATCGCCAGAGCCCAGATCGCTCGATGCGGCGTGAGGTTTTTTGCATGCAGCAGTCCAAAGTGCTCCGGCGCCTCCTGGTCCTTGCCCATCGCATACGTAACCCGCGCCCCAGTATTCATACACGAGAGTGTCGTGCCAATCAGTGCGAGGAAGACCGTAAACGCTTCGGCCAGCATGAAGATCCGACCACGTCCTGGTCCCAGCAGAGCGTCCCCGACGAGCGTCATCATGTCGCCGATGGGAGCGGCCGATCCTGCAGCGTTCTGCATGGTGTATCCGCTATTCAGAAAGTAGTTAGCCGAGAAGTATTCGAAGAGGTAGCAGAACAGTCCCTGAACAAGCAGAGACACGATGACGGCAATCGGGACATCGCGCTTTGCATTCTTCGCCTCGCCACCCATTGCGGTAACCGATTCGAATCCGACGAGGATCAGGATCGCCACGGTGGCCTGAATGAATACCCAACCCCAGTTGTGGGCTTTTATTACCGAAGATGCATTTGCATGAGTAAGAAAGTTGCCGCTGCTGTCGCGTTCCGGGTAAGTAACTCGATAAGGAATTGATTTCCCGGCCGCGTCTAACTTAGGTTGCGGCACTCCAGCCGAGTCGCGAACGATCGTCTCAGTCTCTTGTCCGTTGACTGTCGTCTTCGTCGTCGCAAACTCGTAAGAATAGACTGAGCCAGATGTTGAATCGAACTGAAATCCGACCGTGCCCGGCTTGTGCGTCAGACGATAACCGAGCGCTAAGACGGAGAAGAGTATCAGCGCCGAGATCTGGATTACGTTGATGGCGATGTTGACGGCAGTTGATCCGTTCACGCCGCGGTATGCGATATAAGCCACCACGAACGAAAACACGATGGCAACCGCCATCATGAATGCCGGACCAGGATTTGAGGCGCTCATGAAACTCGGCCAGAGGGTTCCGACAAGATAGCCGCAGAGGATTCCCATCACTCCGACCATCACGCCGGGATAAATCCAATAGTACAGATGGGAGGCCCAGCCAATGATGAACTTTGAAAGTCGAGCGTAGCGCCATACTCTGTCGTGATTCAGAAAGGATTGCTCTGCGAAGTAGTACGAGCTGCCCGTACCCGGATATAGCTTTGCCATTTCTGCATAACAGACAGCTGTGGCCAGACAAAGCGCCAGTGCCAACAGTATGCCCGTCCACATCGCCGGCGCGGTCACGCCAGTAGTCGCCTGGATGTAGAACGTGAGCCAAAGGAATGCGCCCGGTGCGATAAGCGCCATAGCATTCATCGTCAATCCTGTAAGGCCTAACGTGGGTTTCATTTCAACCGCGGATGATTCCGCCATTGCTGTTCTCCTCTCATTTTCTTCGTAAGATCGAATCGCGCCTCTCGGGCAACTGAAACAAACCCACTGCCGAGTACAGAAGTAAAGCCATTGCTCCAAGCAAGATCAAAACGTTGACCAGCGGATGGTCGGCTTGAGTACAAAGGCCTACTACAAAGCCGGCAAAAGCCATGACTAATCCGACTAAGTACTTAAGCCTCTCCATTGCCTGGCCATGCACCGACAATGCGACCTCCAGCCGCTACTTAGTAGCTTCACGGCTGTCAAACATAAACACTAGTCCTGCAGTAGCCGTATCCTGTGCCTTTACTGGTGAATTGCTGCCCTTGGTGAATGTTGGTTGGTTGGACATATCGCGCCGGTATTCAAGACGAGTCATAATGTGACTGGCGACCATTCGTTGAAAAGTGCCTGTGATGCCGTTGAAGTGTTGAGGCGTGCCGGTGGTGAAGCCATCGTGGTCGTTGTAGTACTCGTAGCGAGTCGCAAACGCATATTTATCGTTTGGAGCGTACTTTACGTATCCCGCAAATCCAGTCCAGAAGACTGGATTTACCACAGTGGCAATCCTGTCGCCGCGTCCGTAATCTGTGTTCCCGACCAGAGTCAGTTTCGAGGTTGGAGAGTAAGTAATCACCGTGTCCCAAAGTTGGCGCCAGTTGTCGTTCGTTCCCTGCTCAGGACCGGCCATGTAGTTTTCGGCGATATTCAGCTTCTTCGTGGGGTTCCATCCCAGGCTCATGCCGTAAGTCTTACCGGTGTTGTTTTCTACGACGTTATTCCAGCCGTTCGTCACATAACCTGTGAGCGAATACTTATCGTTGAAGGCGTACTTCGCGCGCATACCGAAGTGGTAGTAAGGAATGGCATAGGAGAAGAGCAGACCGCGCGAATAGTTAAAGTTATCTTTTGTCTCGATGACCTCGGCGCCAGCCGGAGTTACGAACTTGCCGAAGTCAACCTGCAAACCCTTACCCGCAGGCGCAAGATAGGAAAAGTAGGCTTCCTTCAAATATTGACCAAATCCCAAGCCACCTGGATCGGACCCATTGACTGCATTAATTGCCTGGCCATAGCCGAGAGCAATGTGGTATCCAGTCCGGCTGTTGGTAGCTTCTGGCGTCTTATCGACAACCAGTTCCACCAGGTTCAGCGCGAACTGATTTGAGAGCGCGTCGAAACTGCGAAAGCCACTGCTTCGAGTCGCTGGTTGATTCGCGTTGTACATGTAATACATGTCTACAAACCCGCTGAGCGTCGTTGGACCTAGCAGACTCGCAAGCGAAGTGGAGCTGGTGCTCGACGCTAGCGAAGCAGCACCCGGCGCGCCTGAGGCCGGACGGGGCGGAGCTTCCTTGAGGGCCGCCAGTTGTGCGCGCACATCGTCGAGTTCTCTCTGGAGTTCCTCGATGCGGCTAGTCAAAGCGGCAGACTTGGGATCTGCCGCGTCAGTCTGTGCTCCCGACAGAAGAGGAGAAAACAGAAACGTAGAAACCACCAGTATCCTAGTGGCAAGACGGCTGTAACCATTCATGTTTGTCACTCGCTCGTAAGGTTTCATGCTTCATCGCGAAACCCGGTCAGCATGAGTAATGAGCGACAACACTAGTGGCAAAGAGTACAGTCGTCCAATCCATATGTTAGATAGGACGGATAACTGTAGCTTGGTGTTATTACGTAAGTATTTAGTGCAATTTATGGGACTTATAGCTTTCGCGAATTATAAGCAGAACTTATTAGCGCAATCAGTGCGCTCGTCAATCGTGTTTTCTGATTGCTGGCATTCACCTAGCCGATCGAACCATTCCGGGACTGGCATCGTGAAACATTGCGATTAAAAGCATTGTCATCCCTCGCGCATGTTTTTGCGCGGGGATCTGCTGTCTCTTATGAGGATCGTAGCCGCCAGAAAAACAGCAGATCCCCCGCTCCGCCTTGAGATCATTGGCAATCGAAATACCTTGGCTGCGGAGCGAGGGATGACAGTATCTGCACTTTCTGGAGTTCCTGGATTTCTTGGCGAGCAAGAACAACAGCCGTTTCGAGGATGTAGTAATTGATCTACTTCGAATTGAGCAGTACTAGCGTGACCCCATTAGTCCAGCCGAATCCCACAACATTCGCTTTGTAGCCGGCGGAAACTTGAGCGGTGGTTGAGCGCGTGATCACGTTGTATTTCTCACGAATCGTTTGATCGCGCTTGAAATTGTCATACACATTAGAGACGAACTCGGCAGCAATTCGGTCAGCATCGCTGTTGAATCCATAACGCCGAAGTCCCTCGATGGGAATCAACTGTAAAGGAGCCCACCCATATGGAAGGTCCCATTGCATGCCGGTGACACGATCGCTCATTGCGATTCCCCCGGGACGTTCGAAGTGACTCAGATTGCCGGCTACGGCCTGGGCCTGCTCAGGGCTGGCTAGGCCCGCCCACAACGGATAGAACGTTGTCGCATAGTAATAATTCGATTGCCGGTCGTGCAGGAAGTCGTAGTCGAAATACATGCCTACCTGGCTGTTCCAAAAATATTTGTTCACCGCTTCTTTCCGAGCTTGTCCAAGCTGCTTCCACTTCGCAGACTCCTCCGTGCGTTCCAACATTTGTGCCATTTGGGCGAGGTCCTGTTCGGCTTTATAAAGCAGGCTGTTGAGGCAGACGGGTGCGTAGTGATGCGTGGATCCGCTATATGGCCCAAAACGGAATGAGATGTCGAATCCTGACTCGCGCATGGCGCGGTCACCTTTGTAATAATCACGCGCAAGGCTTACACGTTTGGGCTGGGAGCAGTGACGAGGTGTGCCGGAAGCGTCTTGCGCGGCACATACTTCGATTTGAAACTGCGGGCCACTCTGTCCGGGCTTGTTTCCATCCAGCCAGCCTATGTAACCGTCGGCGTCGCTGTCGGGCATGGCCAGCAGGCTGCTGGTTACGTCGGCGTAGTACGTGGGGTCGTCTCCCATTTCGGGAACCGGCCCTTCGCCCAGGTCAAAATACCGTGACAGGCCGGTATTGCCCGCGAGCTTCGGCTCTCGCGTCCAGAGTTGGTAATCCCGAACGGCGTAGTCATAGGCCCGAGCAAGCCACTTCGGATCAGCGAGCGGCTTCGATTGCCTGGATGCCGCCTGGTAATAATCCATGATCATGGAAGTGAGAAACGGAGGCTGCGAACGCGTGAAGTAGTACGTTCGATTGGCGTTGAGGACGGCTCCATAGTGCTCGATTTCAAAAAAGAAGTTCTCGATCATGTCGCGAGCGAGTTCGAGTTGGCCATCTTGCACCAGGCCACGAATGATGAAATAGCTATCCCAACCGTACATCTCGTTGAATCGTCCTCCCGGAACGACATACGGATTCGGCAAATACAACAGTCCGGGAGGCTGAACTTCGGAGACCTTCAGATCGCCCATCTTCTGAATCGGCCTGGGCAGCTTTACCACGCGATTGCCGCATTTTGATTCCAGCGCCTGCACTGCAGGAGGAACTGGGATGTCGGCCGGAACGTAGAGCACCGGCTTCGTGGTCAGCTTTGTGTCCACCAGCGAGGCACATTCTGATTGCGACCGCCGCAGTGTCGTCCAGGCCGAGTGGATGTAGTCGGTGAGTTCCCTGACTTGCGCCGCGCTCAGTGGATGCGACGCTGCGGTGCTTGGCGCCTCCGCCTGCTGGGCAGTAGCAGACAGAACCGTCAGGCAGACAACCGCAGCCATTCGGGCCAGACACAGGAGCTTTCGCGTTAGGCCGTTAGTCTCGGGTTGAGAATAGTTGAGAGCGCTGGATTCGCACGCAAGTCTAAATTCAATGGTTGTCAAAGTCGTTTTCCCGGTTCATGATTCTCTCAGATGGTTTGCGCAAATCAATCTGAAAACATTCGGGCTATCCGGAACGTCAGCGGACTCCGAGGAGGTGCGGATCCCTGGTACCCCAGGTGATTCGCTGTTAATTCCCTGTTATTCCGCCTCCATCTATCGCATCGCCAATAGCCATGCGAGTCCTGCTAAAACAAAAATATTCGCTGTTTTTTTTCGCTGATATTTTCCCTGTTAATTGACTGAACAGCGAATTAACAGGGAATTGGTCGTCTGCTGTTCGCCCTCCCGCTCTTCCGGTAATAGGGCGCAAAATCACGCCAATCAGAAAGCGCTATAACCGTCCCTCTAGTATGGTGGAGTGAATTAACTCCACACACGGCAGCGTAG
>AP72_2010_repI_A001DRAFT_1000211_pt1 | contig 12987 bp, 14 predicted proteins | sample AmaPasrepliIA001_FD_9535 | JGI IMG/M metagenome (IMG submission 9535)
TGGATTGCTTGGCAGTTTCCTCGAGGATGCCGTGCAGCACGTCCTTGTTAGTCTCGCCCGACTCCCAACGCCGGCTCCATCGGACCATGCTCGCCGGAATTGGATTTTGCTTGCGCCATGCCCCGTTCGCGTAATCGAAGAAATTGACGCATGGGTTCACCGACTTATCAATGTCTCCGACGTATACTCCGCGTAAAGCCGGATTATCAGCAGCGAACAGCGACACAGAGAAAACCACGAGAACAGCTACAGATTTAGATAAACGCATTCATGCTCCTGTGCGCCCGCTATACCAACAGCGGCGCAAAAATCTTGGTTGTTAGACGTGCATCTCTTGGGGCGGCTAGCACCTGTGCGGGACCGAACGTCCCAGGACTAAGGCGATGCGAGCTCAGAATGGGACCGCTCGTCACGCGGTCCGTTTTTCCACTTTCGCCCAAGTATCTTTGAGAGCCACGGTTCGGTTGAAGACAGGAGCGCCTGGCTTCGAGTCAGGGTCAACACAGAAGTATCCGAGTCGCTCAAATTGATATCGAGCGCCTGATGCGGCATTTGCAAGCGACGGCTCAACTTTGGCATCACCAATGACTTCGAGCGAATGCGGGTTGATGTTCGCGGTCCAATCTTTGCCCTCTTCAACTTCATTGGGATTCTCTTTTAAAAAGAGATTATCGTAGGCACGGACCTCGGCGTTGATTGCGTGCGAGGCAGAAACCCAGTGAATCGTCGATTTCACTTTCCGCCCGTCAGGCGCGTTTCCGCCGCGAGTTGCGGGATCGTAACTGCAATGGACTTCGACTACTTCGCCGCTACCATCTTTCACTACGTTTGTGCATGTAACGAAGTAGCCATAGCGCAGTCGCACCTCGCGTCCAGGGGAAAGCCGATAAAACTGCTTGGGTGGGTTCTCCCGGAAGTCGTCGCGCTCGATGTAAAGCTCGCGCGAAAACGGTACTTTGCGAGTTCCGGCGCTGGCGTCTTCCGGATTGTTGATCGCGTCCATCTCCTCAACTTTGCCGGCGGGATAGTTATCGATTACTAGTTTCAGCGGACGCAGGACCGCCATCACTCGCGGCACCCGCTTGTTCAGATCTTCGCGCAGAAAATGCTCGAGCATCGCGAGCTCGATCGTGCCATTGGTCTTCGACACACCGATCGAGTTGCAAAAGTTTCTCAACGCTTCCGGCGTATATCCACGACGTCGAACGCCGGAAAGCGTGGGCATGCGTGGATCATCCCATCCGCGTACATGGCCGTCGTTCACGAGCTGTAAAAGCTTGCGCTTACTCAGCAGTGTGTAGGTCAGGTTGAGACGATCAAACTCGATCTGCTGCGAGGGAAAAATGCCGAGCTGCTCGATGTACCAGTTGTAAAGTGGGCGATGATCCTCAAACTCCAGTGTGCAAATCGAGTGCGTGACCTTCTCAAGAGAATCAGACTGACCGTGAGCAAAATCGTAAAGCGGGTAGATACACCACTGGTTTCCCGTGCGATGATGTTCAGCGTGAAGGATGCGATACATCACTGGATCACGCATGTTTAAGTTAGGCGATGCCATGTCGATTTTTGCCCGCAGCGTACGCGATCCATTCGGAAATTCTCCTTTGCGCATGCGCTCAAACAAGTCGAGGTTTTCTTCGACAGAACGGTTCCGATATGGACTGTTCTGGCCGGGTTCGGTAAGCGTTCCGCGGGTTTTGCGAATCTCATCGGGGCTCAAATCATCGACGTAAGCCTTACCGGCTTTAATCAGCTGTACCGCCCAGGCATAGAGCTGATCGAAGTAATCGGAGGCGTAAAACATCCGATCTTGCCAGTCGAAGCCTAGCCAGCGGACGTCGCGAATGATGGAGTCTACGTACTCCTGCTCTTCCTTCTCTGGATTGGTGTCATCGAAGCGCAGGTTGGTCTTGCCGCCAAACTCCGCGGCTAACCCGAAGTTAAGACAGATCGCTTTTGCATGACCAAGATGCAGATAGCCATTAGGTTCGGGCGGAAAGCGTGTTTGTACCTTGCCACCAAATTTATTCGTTTCAAGATCGTGGACAATGATGTCGCGAATAAAGTTCGATTGGGTGGGCGGAACAGCAGCTGTTGTGGGCGTGGCTTCGGTTGCTGGATTCGCAGGGTTCATGAATTCAATGCAGGTGCCAAGAACGGACGAGACCACCAGTTCGAGGAGGCCCTACATTCATTATGCCGCACTGAGCCGGATTTGGCCCTTCTAGGAGGGTTTTCCGCTGCCTTCGGTCAGAGCGAGACTGTTAAAGTCCAAGTGATCGTCGCTGGATTCAGACTGCTTCCATTCGGGTGACTGTAATGGACGGGTGAGATGCTCCACAAATTCCAGCTCTGGCAGCGCGTCTCCTGAAGACGCCCCCAGATGCTCAAAGCGTCGAGCGGCAGGGAAGGCGCTTCGCTCAATGGAACCGATGACTTGGTTATAGGTGGCTACCGTACGATCGATGTTGTCACCGAGTTTGGAAAGGTGAGTTCCGAGCGTTACCAATCTGGAATAGAGCAAGCGACCGATAGCGCTGATTTGTTCGGCGTTCTTCGCGAGTTTGTCCTCGCGCCAGCCGCAGTGCACCGCCTTCAGCAAGGCGATCAGCGTTAACGGCGTGGCGAGCAGGACTTTGCTTTGCGCAGCGTCGTCAAGAAGCGTGGAATCCGCCTGCAGAGCGGCACTCAAGAGTGCTTCGCTGGGCATGAAGGCAACAACAAAATCGGGAGAATTGGGAAACTGCTGCCAATAAGCTTTTGAAGCTAAGTCATCAACGTGTTTACGAACCTGCGCAGCGTGTTGCTCAAGATTCGCTCGGACTTCCTGCTCCTGGTCAGAGTTGGCAGCTTTGGTGAAAGCGTCCAACGAGACTTTAGCGTCGACTGCGATGACGCGGCCGTTGGGCATATGCACGACCAGGTCGGGACGCAGGCGATTGCCGTCGTCATCTGCGAATGTCTTCTGGGACTCGAAGTGGCAGTGTTCGATCATGCCGGCGAATTCGACCACGCGCCGCAATTGGACCTCGCCCCAATTGCCGCGTACTGTCGGACGTTCGAGTGCGCGTGAGAGCCGGCGTGTTTCATCAGAAAGACGATGCTGCAGGTCTACAAGTGAGGTGATCTGCTGCCCAAGCGTGGCCTCGGCTTGTTTACGTTCTACGTCGCTCGACCGAATTTGCTCATCGAGCGCCTTGAGGGAAGAACTCGCCGTCTCAAGCAGCGTTTCGATGGCCTCCTTTTTCATTCCAAGATCCCCAGAGGCCATCTTCTGTTCTTGCTCAAATTGGTTCTTCGCAAGTTTCAGAAACTCGGCAGCGTTTTCTTTCAGAGCTTTCGCTGCAAGCAAATCAAAGGACTCGGAAAGACGCTGCTCGCTCTGTTGCACGAGAGCAACCTTGTCGGCGGCAGCTTGACGCTCTGCCCCTAGCTCTGCCTTGGCTGCTGACAGTTGACTGGAGATCGCGAGCAATGCTGACCTCTTCGTCACGATTTCATCCCGGAGCTCTTGAGATTCGCCATTGGCCTGCTCTAGCTGACGTTCCAAGCTATGTAGACGCTCCGATGAAACTGCCATCCGAGTGCGTAGAAGCAGATAAGTACCAGCAACCCCAATCGCTAGCCCAACAATGCTTACGACAAGCAGTCCCATTCGATACCCGCTCCGAGGCGAAGTTTAGACGAAAGTACCACGAAAGCATGGCGATATTGCAAGGAATTTCGGTGTGGAATTCAGGGAATTAAGGCGTAGTCGAAAACATGACACGGATCGCACGGATTTGACGGATCACACGGATTAAATCAAGCGAGTTGAATGTTGGGTCCATCATTCAGGTAGAGATTAGTCATTGGTCTGTTGATCCCTTCCTAGATTTATCTGTGGAATCCGTCAAATCCGTGAAATCCGTGAAATCCGTGTCGTGTTTTTGTGTAAACCTAGCTCGCAGAAATTCGTCCATATCAAGTGACGGGGAGTTCATCCGAAACGATGAGTATGCTGCAGGCGGCAGCTTCGGAGGGAGCGCAGACTGAAGCTGAGTCGCCTTTCGCCGATTTTGACGAATTCATACGGCTCCACCAGCAGCGAGTGTATCGCCTCGTACTGGCACAGACGCGAGAGCCTGATTTGGCGGAGGAACTCACGCAGGAGTGTTTCATCCGGGCTTTCCAGAAGCAGAAGAGCTTCCGGGGAGACTGTCAGGTTTTTACCTGGTTGGCGCGGATCGCGATCAACCTGGTCCGCGACCACTTCCGCAATCGACGGTTTGCGATGTGGCGGAAGCTGATTCGCCTCGGGGCCTCTGCGCCGGAGCAGAACCAGGCAGAGCAGGTGCCTGATCCAGCGTCAACTCCTGAGGAGCACTTGTTGCGGCGCGAGCGCTTGCAACGAGTTTCCCAACGTATTCAGCGGCTTACTCTGCCGCAACGCGAAGCCCTGTTGTTGAGCGCTGTGGAAGGAATGTCGATTGACGAGATTTCCCGCGCGACGAATCGAAGGCCAGGAACAGTAAAGTCGCATCTGCATCGAGCGATGATGAACTTGCGCAATTGGCGGCAAGGAGAAAAGCAGTGATTTCTATTCATCTCAGTGACGAAGAACTTACGGCCGCAGCAGCGGGCGAGCGCAATCCGCGAACGGCTGGTCATCTTGAGATTTGCCCGCAATGCTGGGAGCAGATGTCGATCTATCGCGAGCGCCTCGCGAGCCTGAAGCAGGATGTTTGCTACAGCGGCGGTCGTTCAGCGATCGACTGGGGACGTCAGTCACGCAGCATTCAGCAGCGAATCTTAGAGGCACAGATCAAGAAAACCGCTGGACGACATGTCGGCTATGCATTCGCAGCATCCGCGCTGGCAGTGATCCTCGCAATCTTTGTGGCTATGAATGTCAGGAGCACTCCGTCGGCCCCAGACGTTTCTACTGTGGCCAGTGTTACCACCACCATTTCCGACGCGGCGCTGCTCAGCGACATCGAAGCCCATCTTGATCAGGACCTTCCAGAGGCATTACAGCCCGCCAGCCTGCTCGTTGGAGAGATGGGTGGACTAGACATTCAAAGCACGAATCAGAACGTTTTGCACGTACCCACAAGGACCCAACAACAATGAAAAAACTCTTCTACTGTTTAAGCTTGCTCCTGCTTACGATCGGCATCGCAGCAGCACAAAGCGACAATACGCCACCTCCTGACAAAGGTCCGCATGGACATGGCATGAGAATGCGGGGAATAGGTGGAATGCCGGGAATGCCTGGCTTAGGACATGACTGGTGGCGAAACTCAGATATCGCCCAAGCCATCAATCTCAGTGATACGCAGAAGGAAAAACTCAATCAGATTTTCGGAAGTCATCGTCCAAACTTGGTTACAGCTAAGGGAAATGTGGAGATCGAGGAAGGAAAATTGAGCGATCTGTTGGAGCAAGATCGACCAGATCAGACCGCGGTGCTTCAACAACTAAAGGCGCTTCAGACCGCGCGCAACGCTATGGAAAACGAATTCACAGTCATGTCACTGGCTTTCCGTAATGAGCTCACGCCTGACCAATGGAAGAAGCTGCAATCGGTGACAAGAGAAAGAATGGGAAGAATGTTCAGGATGCATCACGGTGACGGTCCCGGTACTCCACCGCCCCCTCTCCAGTAACTCAGGTTTGCACTGCCCCTTGGCCCTGCCTTGCAAGCAGGGCCGTTTTTATTTCGGAGTCTACTCTGTCCAATCCATGGATCGGGTCACCGCTTTTTTCCAGCTGCGATACAGATCTTCACGACGAGACGAATCCATCTGCGGTTTCCAGCGACGATCAATCGCCCAGGTGGCCCGTAGTTCATCCAGATCTTTGAAGAATCCAACAGCGAGGCCGGCAGCAAACGCAGCGCCTAAGGCAGTGGTTTCCTTCACATGTGGCATCACGACTTCGCGGTTTAGGATATCGGCCTGGAATTGCATGAGTAGATCATTCGCAACCATGCCTCCGTCAACGCGAACGACGTCGACTGACTTGCCACTATCCTGCTCCATTGCTTCCACCACTTCGCGCGTCTGGAACGCAGTGGCTTCGAGGACTGCGCGGGCCAGATGGCCTTTGTTTGCATACCGCGTCAGTCCAGCGATCACACCACGCGCATTGGCCTTCCAATACGGCGCAAATAATCCTGAGAATGCGGGTACGAAATAAACGCCGCCGTTGTCATTCACGGAGCGTGCCAGTGTTTCGATGTCGCCGCTTGACTGTATTAATCCAAGATTGTCGCGCATCCACTGCACTAAGGCACCGGTGATTGCAACGCTTCCTTCGAGCGCATACCTCACTTGCTCCTTCCCAAATTGGTATGCAACCGTAGTGAGCAGTCCATGTTTCGAAAGGACTGGCTGCGTACCTGTGTTAAGTAGAAGAAAGCATCCCGTGCCGTAAGTGTTTTTGGCTTCTCCGGGCTCAAAGCAAGTTTGGCCCACGAGCGCCGCTTGCTGATCGCCGAGAACGCCCGCGAGCGGAACTCCATCGAGTGCATGAAGGCATACTGTGCCGAGTTTCTCCGAACTCGCGCGAACCTCCGGCAGAATCGGCTTCGGAATATCAAAGGTCTGGAGTAGCTCGTCATCCCAGCTGCAAGTGCGAAGGTTCAGCAGTTGCGTGCGGCTGGCATTTGTGACATCCGTGAAATGAGCTCCACCATATGTGCCACCCATCAGCTTCCATGCCAGGAAGCTGTCGATGGTTCCAAAAAGGATCTCTCCGGCCGTAGCCCGATCGCGTAATTCCGGCACATGATCGAGGAGCCACCGGATCTTCAGGCTGCTGAAGTACGTCGAGAGTGGCAGGCCGGTCTTTTGACGAATCGAATCGCCTCGGTCTGCAAACTGCGCAAGGTATTCCTCTGTGCGAGTGTCTTGCCAGACGATTGCGTTTGCCACAGGAGTGCCTGTCTTGCGATCCCAAAGCACGGTAGTCTCCCGTTGGTTCGTGATGCCAATCGCCGCGAAGTCTTTGGGTCGAAGTGCACGCTGTTGCATCGCTTCTTCAATAACCTGTAGAGTGCGACGCCAGATTTCTCGTGCGTCATGCTCCACCCATCCAGGGTGTGGATAGATCTGTTCGTGCTCGCGCTGTGCTAGCGCGACGACCCGTGCGGCACCATCAAAGACGATAAAACGAGTACTCGTTGTGCCCTGGTCGATAGCACCGATGTAGTTCGACATAGTGGGACAGCATACAACCCGGAGTGCAGTATCGGGTTAAGACAATGCAGAATGCGCAGGTGGGTATCTAATTGACTTCCTGAGAAAGCCTTTGCAACAACCCGAGTGGAGCCGGCACCACGGCTCCGCGTGGTTTCCTGTAATACGCCCACAGTAGCGAAGGCTGAACGTACTTGATGCCTCCGGCGGAGCCAGTGGGACGCGAACCTAGCAGGAGGAGGGCTTCGAATTTAGTGCCACTTGTGAACTCGATATTCGCTTGCGCGCACACCGGGATGGAATCAACGTGTCTGCGAGGAGTACGGCAATCGTTCACATCCCATCGCAATCGTGAGTAAGCCCCTGCTGCGCGAGGGATCCAGTATCCCGCCGATTGATGCGGCAACGAAGAATCCAGCATCGATACGGGAGCATTCTTGGCGTGATCGATGATGTCGGTTTCTTGAGCAGAGCGGTCTTTGGGGACGACTTCAAACGCGGTTCCGGCCGAGCTGTTTTCAGGAAGGGGCGAAGCTGTAGGCATCCGCGGCTCCGCGCTGGATGTAGACGCCGCAACGCTTGCCTCTGCTGAGTTCGACTGACCGTTGGCCTGGCGTAGCATAAATATGCCCACGGCTATTGCCGCTACAGTGACCGCCAGGAGTGCTTGGTCTCGGCTCACCACTAAATTATTGTGCCGCTGGGCGAGCTAACGGAAGTTACTAACGGGAATGGCCGCATAGGCCCTCGTATCTTTCTGGGAACTGTCCCTTAGACACTGCACTGTGGGCAGCCAGACGCCAGTCTTGGTTGTGATGCTGAGTACGGCACAGAAGCTTGTATGGTTTTCTATTGTCGACACAGCACTTTTGCTTGGGGCAGAATTTGCAACCATGCTGAAGAAGATCCTGATCGGAGTTGGCGTTGTTTTGATCGCGCTCCTGGTTATTGTTGTGGCTGGGCTATACGTCTATCCAAAGGCGCAAATCGCCAGCGCTACTCAGCAAACTGCGCCAGACTTTACGTTGAAGGATGCAACCGGCAAGGATTTCCACTTGGCTGCCCAACGTGGCCACAGGGTTGTGCTCTATTTCTACCGTGGATACTGGTGACCGTTCTGCATGCATCAACTGCGCGAGTTCGCGCAGCGGAAGGCAGACTTTGACGCTCAGAACGCAGAGCTACTGGCAGTCAGCATTGACGACCAGGCGCATAGCCGGAAGGTTTGGGAAGACGTCGCACACAAGAACGTTATTGTGCTGAGCGATCCCGGCGCCAATGTGATTCGGCAGTACGGGGTCCTGCATTCGAAAGGACACGATGGTCAGGACATAGCGTTACGCGCCACGATCATCGTGGATGAAAATGGCCGTGAGGTCTTTCGGCGGGTAAGCAGCTCAGTTCCCGATATCAGAACTTCAAATGAAATTCTTGCTGAACTCAGGAAAATGCAAGCTGACGAACGTCCTAACATGTCTCGAAACTAAACTTGTAACTCTAATGTTACAGGCAAACCATTCGACTCAGAAGCCATCAAACAGAGTGTCGGATCAGCGTCTCCCCGCGCTGTCACGAATTGTGATATGAGCAAGTCAAAGGGACGCATCTGGAAGAGGGACGATAAGCGCTCGCCAAAACCCCAGTTTTACCTCACCGAAAACGAGAAGCGGGATGGCGAGAGTTCGAGAATACACAGGTGGCTGGAACTCGCAGATCGGCTTTTCGATAGCGATGACATCGATCCCACTCCGTCCGCCGCCTAAGCAGACATAGTTCAGCGAATCGACAGCGTCTTCAAAGACCATTGCAAAACTGTGCCTGCAAATCCCTGGCCTTCACCACAGAGTGAAGCCAGAACCGAATGCCTGAGGTTTGATTGATGGACTACCGTCTTTCGCGCTGCGATTTTCAAGGCAGCGAGCGATTTCCATGTTCATTTCATGCCGTGTACCGCGTGACTTTAGTTTCCGTTGAAGGCCCCACATGCGAGATGCTCCTTTGCGGCGAGCATGTCGAGCATTCGTGGGCTCTCGGCACCCGCGTGCTGCGCAGCCGGTTTCCTAATTTGAAACTCAACCTCGAGAGAATAAAGCTGGACCGAGTTAGCGCGGAGTTGGGATGAATTTGTTTTGCAGAGCGGGCACAAGATTTCGGCTCACTTTAGATAATCACTTTAGATATAGGTCAACCACTTTCAACGCCAGCTCTCCAGGATTCACATCGGTTCGATTGGCAAGCACTACAACAGTAAGTTTGTCATCGGTCAGGCGTTCGATTGATGTGTGAAAGCCGCTTGTATCCCCGTAGTGCCACATCCTGCGATGCCCCTTGTAAGGATCGAGAAACCAGCCGAAGCCATATGCGGTGCGACTACCGTCATCCAGCGTTACCCCTCCGTTCACGCGTACCGGAGTCAGGGCAAGCTTCATTGCTTCGGCGCTCAACAGTTTTTGCTGCAACAAGGCTTCATCCCATTTCGCCAAGTCCTCAATCGAACTGTAAATTCCCCCGTCTCCTAGTACAGCCGACGTCGCGCTCTGGTCGGAGAACACCCAGACATTATCCGATGCCTTCCGATAACCAAAAGCCCGGTTTGGGACTTCATTCTTTCCGCTTACGTAAGCCACGGTATGCTTCATCTGCAGAGGCTCGAAAATTCTGAGTCGCAGAAAATCGGCAAACGACTTCCCGGAGACGCGTTCCACGATCATGGCCAGTACTGCATATCCCGAGTTGCTATATTCCCAGCGCTCTCCAGGCGCGAAAGAGCCTGCATTCTGCTGCTCGAGAATTCGCAGGACATCAGCGTCATGAAGTTGAGCAATCTGGGAGGGTGGAGTGCCGGCCATTTCTTTCTCATAAATCTCTTCGTAATGCTTCAGACCGGACGTATGGGTTAAGAGCTGGCGAACAGTGATCTTGCTGCCATATGGCGGGAACTCAGGAAAGATATCGGTGAGCGTGTCGTCGTAATGCAGCTTGCCGTCATGCACGAGCAGCATGACCGCCATCGCAGTGAACTGCTTTGTCACTGATGCCAGACGGAAATTCGTCTGAGGCGTGATGCGCGTCTTACTCTTCAGATCGGCGAGGCCGTAGCCGCGAGCGAAGAGTAGCTGTCCATTCCGCATCACTCCGACCGCGAATCCAGGAGAATCAGGAGATACGAGTGGTTCGAAGATTGAATCCATCTGCGATGCGCTGATTTGACTGAGCGCGAGTGAGTTCAATACGAAAAGGATAGAGAGAGCGACAGAAAACGCTGAACGATTGACCGCCATTTGGACTCGGTCAGCCTGAAGTCGTCGCAACGGCTCCGCCAGAACGCTCTTTCTGTTCGTCGATGGCGGCCAACATAGCGTCGTCATCAGAAAACTTGAACCATGCGATTCCTTTAGCTCGTGCGTGTTCTTCTTCCGCTTTGACTAGGTACTCCAGATCGCTCTTTTCGACAACACGAACACCCTTGGATTCAATGGCTCTTCTGATCTCAGCCGGAGTAGCTGATTCTTTTTCGGGAAGGTTCTCCAGATACTTAAGTACGTGAACTGCGCCGACTTCAGCATCATGGCGCGCTATGCCGACCAGTCCTTCGCTGGCTTTACGAGCCCAGCCAACGACATACACACCTTCCATCGCACAGTTTCGATCATTGTCGTAGACCTCGTAAGCAGCACGTTGAGGATCGCTTGTATCCGGATTGATGAGATAACCTTCAGGTCCGCAGGGCAATCCCACGCTGGGATCGGCGGCATCGCCGATGGCGAAGATCATGGTGTCGACGTCAAGATCGGCGGTGCGTTCCGTGGCTTTGCAGACCATATTCCCATCTTTTTGGGCGAGAATATTTTCTGTGACGCGAAGCCGATTAATCCGCCCGGTTGGGTCCGTATGAATTGAAGACGGCGAGCTCAGGAATCGAAATAGAAGACGTCCTGGTCCAGGACGATCAGCGGCGGGCTTTGCCAGAATTGGAAAGGTGTCTTCGGCAACTTTATTGATGTCCTGACCGACAGCCTCGAGTTGCGGCTGAATCCGGTGCAGTTCCTGCTGAAAAGCTTCGCGGTCGAGGTATTTCTCTACAAAAGCGAATTCCTTTTGATCGAACTTGGCTTCGAACGGCCCGCGGCGCGCCACGACAATCACTTCATCGGGTTTATCCGGAGCATCCACCAACAACCAATGGGCGAGATCGATGGCAACATTTCCCATGCCAATAACGGCGACACGTTTGCCGGTGGAAAAGTCCTGGGAGGAGAATGGCGGCAGCTGGTTGTAGAAGTAGACGAAATCCTTTGCCGAATAAACACCGCGTGCAGAGCTGCCTTCAAGTCCCAGCTTCTTTGTCCCTTGCGCGCCTACGGCAAAAACAATGGCCGAAGGATTGAATTTGCGAAGCTCATCGATGCAAAGGCAGCCTTGCTCAGCCACACAAACGTGTCCGAAGTAATGGACATTCGGCAGAGATAGAACTTTGGCGAACTGCTTCCGCAGCCCAACCTTCATCTTGTCTTTCGTGGGATAAATTCCGTACTCGGCCAGGCCGCCGGGCTTGATGTCGCGATTCAGGATCACGACCTGATGGCCAGCCTGCGCGATTTTTTGTGCGGCAAATAGCCCTGCCGGTCCCGCGCCTACGACGAACACGGTCTTCATTCGTGGGTTTTCCTCGGTTCAGCCTGCCTGTCCGTCAACGAAGCCTTGCTTTGACAGGTATTCTCACCGATGTTGAATGCAATTTCCAGCAGGATACGCGGATCTCACCTGCGCTCTATGGCCAAGCGCAAGCCGAAGGTGACGAGAACGGCGCCAGTAAATGCCTCCAGTTTGCGCCTCACCGACGGCCGCGTGAGCATTGAACTCATCCGGTCCAGCAACATCGAATAGCTGCAGAGCCACACCAATCCCATCAGAACATGAATGCTGGCGAGAAACAGAGATTTGCGGAGAACATTCTCCCCCGGCGCAATGAACTGCGGGAGAAACGTCAGGTAGAAGATCGCTACTTTAGGATTCAGCAGATTTGTGAACAATCCTTCGACGAAGCTGACCCATACTCCACATCTCTGTTCAGCACTGAACGCAATGCTGTGTTCAATCCCATAAGGCTTGCGTGCCGCCCACAAAGCGCGAGCGCCGATGTAGATCAGGTATCCCGCGCCGGCGAGCTTCACCCACTCATAAAGGCGAGCCGATTCGCGCAGCACAACCGACAACCCTAGCGCCGACGCCGTCGCGTGGCATAGGCAGCCGAGGCAAATGCCAAAGGTCGTAAAGAACGCCGCCGTACGTCCCCGCGTAATTGCGTTCTTGGTGACCAGTCCGGTATCGGCTCCCGGAATGATTGTGAGCAAGGCTGCTATGCCGAGGAAGGCTACGAAACGAGAGTCCATTGCGCGTCGATCGAAGTAAAGGTCACTGGATGATCAAAATCATCTTCGCGGTTCTTTAAGTCTTCAAAATTCGTTGCGGAAAGAGCTCAAACTCGCAAAAGTCTAAAACGCCATAACAGGGAAATTAACATCTCTAACGAAGTCGGCGTGGTCAAGCCTTATTAGGAAGGTTTTGGTTTTTTTGGCGTACACATCTCCATCAGCGCCGAAGCACTGCTGAATTCGTCGATGTTGTCTTTTGCTTCCAGCCGTTCTGTGGTTCGGCCCATGTTTCCGTTCATCTTTCGGTGTTGCCCACCAGACATCTCTTCGATCAATGACGACCACGATGAGTTGTTCGGACTCCCCGTTTCCCTACGGGGAGGCGGATTGCCTATTCAGGGAATCAGTCCGGCTTATGCCGGACTATGTTA
>AP72_2010_repI_A001DRAFT_1000212_pt1 | contig 12955 bp, 10 predicted proteins | sample AmaPasrepliIA001_FD_9535 | JGI IMG/M metagenome (IMG submission 9535)
CCCCGCCGCTCTGGTGTTGTTGCCGTTAGTGGCGGCAATCACGCGCAGGCCGTCGCATACGCCGGTCGTGTGCTTGGATGTCGTACGGTGGTTCTCACGCATCGCAGCACGCCGCGCAACTACCTTGAAGCCACACGTGGATACGGAGCCGAAGTCGTTCAACTCGAAGACATCTCCGAGGCTTTTGCCAAGGCCCACGATTACGAGGAGCAAGGAATGCTGTTCGTCCATCCATTTGACGACCCACTGGTCATGGCAGGGCAGGGAACACTCGGGTTAGAGATCCTCGAAGACGTTCCTGAAGTGACGGATGTCTTTGTGAGTATCGGCGGAGGCGGATTAATGGGCGGAACCGCTGTGGCTATCCGCTCCCAAAAAGATGTGCGCTTTCGCGGAGTCGAAACCGAAGGGGCTGACGCAATGGCGCTTGCATTGGCCGCAGGCCACCCGGTTGAAATTCGTCCTACTTCCATCGCCAAGACGCTCGGTGCCCCATCCGTTTCACCGCGCACGCTCGCAATGGCCAAAGAGCATCTCCTCACTGTCACGGTCGTTTCCGATAAGGAAGCAGTCGAGGCGCTCGAAATTTTGTTAGAGCGTGCCAAGGTTCTTACGGAACCAGCGGCCTCGTGTACGCTTGCTGCGGCGCTGCGGGCAAAGGCTAGCTTCCATCCTGACTGCCACGTTGTTCTGATTCTTTGCGGCGGAAACCTTGGCGTAGAGGACCTCTGCGAGTATCATGCAAGATTTCTGAAACGCTGATACTCGGAGATCCCTTGAGAGCGCCAAAATCTTTCCTTTTCTATTTGCTGTTTGCTTCCGTCCCTGCATTCACTCAGAGTTTTACCGTTGAACAAGTGATGAGCTCGCCGTTTCCCTCGCAACTGACAGCCGCGAAGAGCGCGGAAGTGGTCGGCTGGGTATTCAATAACAAAGGCGCTGACAATGTCTGGGTTGCTTCGGCTCCTGATTTCGCAGACCGCCAGGTTACCCACTACTCGGGAGATGACGGCCAGAGAATTGCGGCATTGAAGCTCGCTCCGGACGGTCGAACGGTTTTGTACTCGCGCGGCTCGGAGCTGAATGCAGTCAGTCGATCGGCGAATCCGCTCAGTTTGCCGGCCCAGCCAAAGCAACAGGTCTGGGCAGCTGATGTCGACAAAGGTGAACCGCGCCTGCTCGGCGAGATGGGTTGTGAAGAGGAAGGCTGCGAGGACATTCAGATCTCGCCCAATGGCAGATATGCCGTTTGGGAGACGAAGCATCAGTTATGGATCGTACCGACGAACGGTCCGGCCAGCGTCATGGCCAAACAGTTGACAGATATTCGCGGCGAGATTTCGTGGCCGCAGTGGTCTCCAGATGGCAAGCGCATTGCTTTCCGCGTAGATCGCAAGTCACACAGTCTTGTCGCCATCGGAGAGCTGACGCCCAATCTCGATCAGGCTCTCTCGTCAAGTGGGAGCGAATCAGAGAAGAAGTCCGACAAGAAAGAGCAACCGCCGCTCCTGACGGCGGTTCACTATCTTGCGCCAAGCACCGAACGCGATATGTTTCCCCGCTGGTCTTCCGACGGAAAAGGCATTGCATTTATCCGTACCGCGGGCCAGGAGAACAAGCTGCCGATGATCCCGATCCGCCCGAGACCATGGTCACTCTGGTTAGGAGACGCGACCACTTATACCGCGCGCCAGATCTGGAGCAGCGGTACAACACTCCGGGATTCTCTTCCGCCATTTGCGGGAGAATCTCTGCAGTTTGCAGGCGATCGCATCGTCTTTGCCTCCGAGCAAACGAATCGCAATCACCTGTACTCCATTCCCGTTTCGGGCGGACAGCCGGTAGAGCTCACCCCTGGCGACTTTGACGTGGAAGATGTCGCCCCGAATGCAGCCGGACGCAGCCTGATAGTCTATTCCTCGAATCAGGACGATATTGATCGCCGCCACATCTGGAGCGTCGATGCTAAAGGCGGGGCACCGCCAAAAGCGCTCACCAAGGGCGAGACGATTGAGTGGCTTCCAACCGGCACGGCCGGAGATCGCATCTTCTGTCTCGGTTCTGCCGCAACGGTTCCAGGGCTGCCCTATCGAATCATCCCTTCAGGAAGGGAATTAATCGCGAAAGACGCGATGCCGAAGGATTTTCCTTCGAGCCAATTGGTCGTGCCGAAGCAAGTGACCTTCAAGAGCAGTGACGGTCTTACGATCCATGGCCAGCTCTTTGTTCCGAGGAATCAGACCGGCAAAGGTCCGGGGCTGATCTTTACTCATGGTGGTCCGCCCAGGCAGATGATGCTGGGCTTCCACTACATGTATTACTACAACAACGCCTACGCCGAGAATCAATATCTTGCCAATTTGGGATACACGGTTCTCTCTGTGAATTACCGTCTCGGAATCATGTATGGCTATGACTTTCGTCAGCCACCGAACGCAGGATGGCGTGGCGCTTCGGAATACAACGATGTGCTTGCCGGCGCGCACTATCTCGAGAGCCTGCCGAACGTCGACCCACAGCGGATCGGATTGTGGGGCGGATCGTACGGCGGATTTCTTACGGCTATGGGCCTTGCCCGCAACTCAGATATGTTCAAAGCCGGTGTCGATTTCCACGGCGTGCACGACTGGTCCGCACTCCTGCCTCAACGGCAACGAATATTCTCAGACGAGGCTCCGGACGCCAAAGAGGCGCTCCAGTTAGCCTTTTCGTCGTCTCCAAACTCGTCAGTTGATAAATGGCGCTCGCCGGTTCTGCTGATTCATGGCGACGACGATCGCAACGTACCCTTCACTCAGACTACCGATCTTGCACAGCGGCTGAAGAAACAAGGAGTCGAGTACGAAGAGATCATTTATCCCGACGAGATTCATGACCTCTTGCTATGGAAGGACTGGGTGAATTCGTATAAGCAGGCGGGCCGCTTCTTCGATCAAAAATTGAAGGGACAGAAATAACGGGGGCACATTTTGCGACAGACTGTGAATAAGACACTATGGCTCTTGTTGCTATGCGTATCTATTGTTTCGGGTCAGACCGCGCAATCCTCGTCGTCAGCGAATCAGCAACAACCTCAGCCAGCGCCACAGAGTCCTCCGCTTCGCCCAACTCAGCCGAGCACTCCTGAGTCGGCGGTTAGGGCTGAAGCGCAACCGGCTGAGGCAGCGAAAGATATCGATCTAATTTGGGGATTCAAGATTCCGATGCGAGATGGAGTTCACCTGAACGGAACGGTATACAAGCCGCACGGTCAGAAGGAGGCTCTGCCCGTTATCTTCACGCTCACGCCATATGTCGGCGATAGTTATCACAAGCGCGCCGTTTATTTTGCACAAAACGGTTACGTGTTCGTGCTGGTGGACGTTCGCGGGCGGGGAAACTCAGAAGGGAAGTTCGAGCCGTTCGCCAACGAAGACAAGGATGGACACGACGTTGTTGAGTTTCTGGCAACGCAGTCCTGGTCCAACGGGAAGGTCACGATGTGGGGAGGCTCCTACGCCGGCTTTGATCAATGGGCAACCTTGAAAGAGCTGCCACCGCATCTTGCAACCATCGTTCCCGCGGCCGCCGCTCACGCCGGAGTTGATTTTCCGTTCTATCGCGGAATTTTCAGCACCTACGATATGCAATGGCTCACATACACAAGCGGCGATACGGGAAATGGAAATCTCTTCGGCGAAGCTCCATTCTGGATTCAGAAATCGCGCGAGCTCTACTTGAGCCAGGCGCCATTCAGCACCTTCGACCGTATCGTCGGGAACTCTACGACCGTTTTTCAGAAGTGGCTGCAACATCCGCTGTATGACGGCTATTGGAAGGCGATGGCCCCGACGCCGGAGCAGTACGCCAAAATGAATGTGCCGGTCCTCACCATTACGGGACACTATGACGGAGATCAGCCAGGGGCGATGTCGTATTACCGTGAGCACATGCAGTACGGCTCAGAATCCGCCAAGCAGAATCATTACTTGATTATCGGGCCATGGGATCACGCGGGCACACGAACGCCGGCCAAGGAAGTTGGCGGACTAACTTTCGGGGAAGCTTCAATGCTAGACCTCAACAACCTCCACAAACAGTGGTACGACTGGACGTTGAAGAATGGCAAGAAGCCAGACTTCCTGAAGAAAAGAGTTGCGTATTACGTAGTCGGTCCGGGAGCGGAGAACTGGAAGTATGCGGATGACCTGAACAGCATCTCCAGCGAGCACCGTAGACTGTACCTGACGTCCGCGAATGGTCAAGCGAACGATGTGTTTCATTCCGGCACCATGACTACACAGGCGCAAGCTTCGGTGCCGGACCATTTCTCGTATGATCCACGAGACCTTCGTCCGGCCGAGTTGGAGAAGGAAGAGGTCAAGAATTATCTGACCGATCAACGCTACCAGCTCAACCTATTCGGAAACGGTGTCGTGTATCACAGCGAGCCGTTCGCCGAACCGACAGAAATCTCAGGATATGTGAAGTTCTCTGTCTGGATGGCAATGGACGTTCCCGATACGGACTTCGCAGTAACTCTGTATGAAGTGATGCCCGATGGGACGAGCGTGCAACTCACGAGCGACGCGATGCGCGCGCGTTATCGCGAATCGATGCAACAAGAAAAGTTGATTGCACAAGGTCAGGTCACGCAGTATGACTTCGAAGGATTCACCTGGTTCTCTCGCCGCATCTCCCGTGGCAGTCGACTTCGCCTCGTTCTGAACTGTCCGAATAGCATTTACCAGCAGAGGAACTACAACTCCGGGGGAGTGGTGGCAAACGAGTCAGGCAAGGATGCTCGCGTGGCGCACGTGACCGTCTATCACGACGCTCAGCATCCCAGCATGCTGGAAGTTCCTGTTGTCCATTGATGTAAGTTGTTCCCTCTTTCGCGACGAATCATCCCAAACCTGATTGTCTCCTGCCTCTGAAGGCGTCAAGCTGTCAATCCCTTTGACCGGAGAACCAGATGACAATCAATCGCTGCGTCGCCACTACTCTGTGCTTAGTTCTTACTTGCTCCCTATTTTTGCGAGCACAGCAATCGGGCGATCCCGCCACTTCTGCAGACACGGCCTACCAAAAGAAAGACTATGCCACCGCAGAGAAGCTCTACTCCCAGCTCTCACAGTCCAACGCAAACATGCCGAGATACTGGTATCGGCTCGGAGTTGCGGCGCAAGCTCAAGGCGAGCACCAGAAGGCGCTCGATGCGTTTGAAAAGGCCAAAGCGAAAGGCGCTCCTTCGTTCATGGCCGACTTCAACATAGGCTGTGTTTACGCGAGCATGGGCCAGACCGAGAAGGCGTTCTCAAGCCTCGACTCAGCTGTAAAGGGAGGGTTTGCCCAGCCGGAGCAGATGTCATCCGATGCCGACCTGCAGAGTCTGCGCAGCGATGCCCGGTTCATGGCTCTGGTTGAACAGGCGAAGCACAACCAGACCCCATGCGATTACATCGCTGAAAATCGCCAATTCGATTTCTGGGTTGGTGAATGGGAGGTCATTCCCGCTGCAGGTGGCCTGCCCCAAGGCTCAAGCCACATACAAAAAGAACTCGGCGACTGCGTGATATGGGAGAACTGGAAGAGCGTGGGAAATTCCTATGCTGGGAAGAGCTACAACATCTACAACACCAGCCTCAAGCGTTGGGAGCAGTTCTGGGTCGACAACGTCGGCGGCATGATCCATTTCTACGGCGGACTGAAGGATGGTGTGATGGACTACTGGACTGACGACATGCCACAAGCGAACGGAACAAAGTTGCGGCGCCACCTGCAGTTTTTCAATCAGGGTCCAAACAAGGTTCGGCAATTCAGTCAGGGCTCAACGGACGGTGGCAAGACATGGAAAGTCGAATACGATCTCACTTATGTGCGAAAGGGATCGGAGTCGGCAAAAGGAAGATGTGCTCCGTAGGTTCCTGAATCCCGGTGCTACATAATCCAATCGCGAAGCAAACCCTGGATGCTTTTCATCTATAGTGAGTGAACAGACTCACTACGATGACTGCTGAGAATCGAGAAGGCTTTGATGTTCTGGTGATCGGGGCCGGTCCCACGGGCATGGCTTGTGCAATCGAAGCTCAACGCGTTGGACTGCGCGCGGTTTTGGTCGACAAGGGATGTCTTGTTAATTCTCTATTCCACTATCCCGCAAACATGACATTTTTTACGACGCCGGAGTTGCTTGAAATCGGTGACATCCCTTTCAGCAGCCCAAATCAGAAACCCAATCGTAGCGAAGCCTTGGAGTACTACCGAAAGGTAGCTGAGCATTACGCACTCGATGTCAGGCAATACGAACGCGTTGAGCGAGTCGATGGAAGTGATGGCGACTTCCAGGTGCATACTGCGGACCGCTTTGGACATGTTCATCATCACAGCGCACAGAAACTTGTCATCGCAACCGGATACTACGATTTGCCGAATTACATCAATATTCCCGGTGAGAACCTTTCCAAGGTGATGCATTACTACCGCGAGCCTCATCCTTATTACGACAACGATGTCTTAGTTATCGGGGGCAAGAACTCCGCCGCAATCGCGGCTCTGGAATTGTGGCGTCACGGCGCTCGTGTAACTCTGGTGCATCGCGGTCCCGGAATGCACAAGAATGTGAAGTACTGGATTCTGCCGGACATCGAGAATCGAATTCGCAATCAGGAGATTGCGGCCTTCTTCAACTCGCGAGTGCTCGAGATTCGGGAGCGAAACGTCTTAGTGGAGACCCCGGCAGGAAAGATCGAGCTCAAGAATGACTTCGTGTTTGCTCTAACTGGCTACCATCCGGATTTCGATTTTCTAAAGTCGCTCGGTATTCAGATTGGAGGCGGAGAATGTCGGCCAGTCTGCGACACCGAAACACTGGAATCGAACGTTCCAGGAATCTATCTCGCAGGCGTGATCGTGGCAGGCGCGCGCACCAGCGAGATCTTTATCGAGAACGGGCGTTTTCACGGCCGGCAAATAGCGACCGACTTGGCGCGCAAGTTAGCCCCACAGACTGTAAGCAAGTAGGCAGTCGAGATTTCTACGCCTCTGGTTCTAAATATCTGAGCCCCGCGCCGGCGAGTTCGCTAGCCTTCACCTGAATTTCATCGAATCGCAGATGTCCCTCGCGGACAAGGCGATCGAAGTCCAATTCGAGTTCAGCGTCGGTGAGGGGAAGCGCCAGCTTGTGATACAGCAGTTCGCGCAAATCTTCGTTGCTCATGCTCCCGGCGAATGAATTCCCAGCAAGATCTTCATAGCGGACTTGATAAGACTCAAGACCGCTTCCCAAACTCGTGGTCTTACGGATGTCGAGTGTTCCGTGCATCCAGCACCCCCTTCAATTCGAAGTACCCGAAGCGGTACAAGGATTTCCCCAAATCTGAGCGATGTCAACTGCGAAGGTGCGCATCCCGCTACTCTCGTTGGCTGCCAACCTGCGCTTCGCGGTGCTCGTCTCAGTTACTGTCATTCCACAACAGCCCTTCTTGGCAGGTGTGCTGAGTTCCAGTACCCGGGGTGTGGAAGACGAGAGACCTGCATTGGGGGAATTTCCATGAAAACACGACTAGCAATCATCCTGCTCGCAGTAGCAGCGTTAACTTCGGCACCGGCGCTTCGCGCTCAGGACCACGGAGAAATTGGAATATTCGGTGAAATGTTCCGAGCGTCAGCGAGCGATCTGAACCTCTATGGAGTCGGCGGAAGAGTGGGGTTAAACGTGCATCCTAACGTCGCCCTGGAGGCGGAGGGCGCATACGACTTCTCGCAGAGCAACACGAAGACCCTAAGCGGCATTGGCAGCAACACAACGGTGTTCCGTTCTGACCTGAAAGCTACTCACTTTCAATTTGGTCCGAAGTTTCAGGTGGGTACCACCGGACCGGTTCGTGCATTTCTTTTCGCGAAAGGTGGCTTTGTCCGTTTCGGAGTAACCCCGGGACCAGTTACCTTCGGGACAGTTCCCACTGGTCTCGAGAACAGGGACGTGAATGGCACTTTCTATCCTGGTGGCGGAATTGAGTTCTTTCTGGGGCCGATCGGCATTCGCGCCGATGCAGGCGACGAAATTTACTTCGACCGCGGAGCTCAGAACAATCTGAAGATCACGTTTGGACCAACGATTCGTTTTTGAAAGCTGACCAAAGCAGCATCAAAGGCCGGAAGTCTCTCAGAGACTTCGGCCTTTTATTTTTCTCTGTTAGCCAATCAGTAAATGTATAGCTGTGAAGATGGGTTGCCTCATCTAAGGGTGGGAGAGTGGCGTAAAAGCACAGGAATTCGACAACTCTGTGGATGAACATACGGTAAAGATTTTTTCTAAGCTGCTGCCAACATCTGAGCAGAGTGCCTCATCTGTAAACACATGATCCGCCGAGGAGAATGGCGGACGGGCCCCGAAAATGAAAGTTTGTTTAGTCACAGCGTTTCCTCCCAGCTCAGAAAGACTGAACGAGTATGGGTTTCATCTCGCAAAGGAAATTAAGAAACGGAATCTTGTCAGCCTGACGGTTCTCGCCGATCAGATGGAGATTCCTGCGCCGGAGCTTCCGGGATTCGACGTGGATCGCTGCTGGAAGTTCAACTCCATTTCTACGCCATTCGCATTGCTGCGAGCTGCGCGCAAGCATAAACCGGACGTCGTGTGGTTCAACCTGGTCTTTTCCAGCTTTGGCGACAAGCCGATTCCTGCCTTTCTGGGAATTTGTACAGCGTTGCTCTTGCGGCTCTTCGGCTTCTATACGCACATTACCCTGCATCACGTTATTGAATTCATCGACCTATCAAAGGGCACGAAATTCCCGCGGCTCTATAAGCTGTTCGGCGCAGTCGCCACGAAGCTCATGTTGTTCTCGGGATCCTTGACGGTATTGCTGCCTTCCTATCGCAAGGTGCTGCTGGAGAGTTATGGCGGGGAATATGTACATCTTCGGAAACACGGCGTCTTTTCCGCCGCGCCGAAGTTCCCCGACATCAGCAAGCGCGGCAATCCTGAGCATCGAATCCTGGCCTTCGGAAAATGGGGAACTTACAAGCGCCCCGAAATTTTGATTGAGGCTTTCGCCCAGATCGCCGACAAGTTTCCTAATGCGAAACTTGTAATCGCCGGCTCCAATCACCCAATGTGCCCGGGTTATGTTGAGTCACTGCGCGAGCGCTGGCGCGATTGCTCAAGAATTGAGTTCCAGGGCTATGTGCCGGAAGAAGAGATTGGGAATTTATTCTCTTCTGCCACAGTCCTTGTGCTGCCGTATACCTCCGCCGGGGGCCCAAGCGGCGTCGCACATCAGGCGTGTGAGTTTGCAGTGCCGATTATCGGATCGGACATCCCCGATTTTCGTGACATGGCGAATACAGAAGAACTCGCCATGTTGTTCTATGAAACTGGAAATCCCGACAGTCTGGCAAAGGTCCTGACTGATCTACTCGAGAATCCGACTCTGCAGCAAGAAATGGCCGAGCAGAATTTCTCGGTAGCGGTACGTACGACCATGGAGAGAGTAGTAGGGCAGTATCTCCATTCATTTGCGAAGAGTCTAGCGTTGAAGCGGCGGAACAAATCCTCAAGGCGTCTCCCGGTGCAGAGAATCGATTACTGGCCGGCAGAGCTTGCTCAAGCGACGGAAGCGATCGAAGAAGAACTACTTACTGTGAACTCTTAGGGTGCCTCATGTATTCGCTGAGCATTGTTATTCCTGCTTTCAATGAAGAGTGCNGGCTCGAAGCTACGCTCGATAAGCTCGATGCCTTCATCAAAAGCGCTGATTGGAACGCAGAAATCATCGTGGTGGACGACGGCTCGACCGACGGAACCGCTCGTCTGGTGATGCGCCATATGCAGAACAAGCCTCAACTGCGTCTGCTGCAAAACCATATCAACCGAGGCAAAGGCTTCAGTCTTCGTCGCGGGGTTGAGGCTGCTTTGGGCGACATCGTTCTCCTGACAGACGCCGATCTCTCCGTTCCGATGGAGGAATCGTACAAACTACTTGCAGCAATTGAGCAAGGTGCGGATATCGCAATCGGCTCTCGCGGGGCGCCAGGTGGCGCTTGCACCTCGGCTCCATGGCATCGGCGGTTGTGCAGCGCCGGATTTAGGACGTTGGTTCAGTCCGTTTTGGGATTACGCTTTGCCGACACGCAATGCGGATTCAAGGCTTTTAAACGCAAAGCAGCTCGGCTAACCTTCTCGCGACAGCGCATCGAACGCTGGGGATTCGATCCTGAAGTGCTCATGCTGGCTGACAGGTTTTGTTTAGTAGTGAAGGAAGTTGGAGTAGAAGCCATTCACGATGAACGCAGCCGCATGAACATTGTCAGAGACTCGTTTCAAATGCTCTGCGAGGTGTTAAAGATCCGCTACCACATTTTGTTCGGCGTTTATAACCATCCCACACCGAGTTATCAGACGATCGCTCCAGCGGCCGTCGCTGCGGTCCCGGGCGATTCTCTGGAAACGGCCGCTTAAGGCTGGATTGGTTAAAGGGCTTAATGGGGTCCGCAATTTGCGGATCCCTTCTTTGTTAGTTAAAGATTTCGGATGCCGTGCGATAGACGTTCGCATGGGCTTCAGCGGTAAGTTCGAGTGGAAAAGAGTACCCGCCTCCGAGAGTAATGACGAGTGGAATGTCATGGCTCCTGGCTGCCAGCATCACCCGACGGTCACGCTCCTTGAGACCCCCATGAGTGAGCGCCAGGTGACCGAGTCGATCCGAGTGCAGACCATCCACGCCTGTTTGATAGAGGATGATATCTGGTCGAAAGGCGATCAGCTGTGGCATGACAAAATCGAGGGCTGCGAGATATTCGCAATCGCCTGTTTGGTCCGGCAACTCGATGTCGATACTGCTTTCCTGTTTCCGTAACGGGAAATTGCTCCGGCAATGAATGGAAATTGTCAGCACATCAGGATCACGTGAGAAGATCTGTGCGGTGCCATCTCCCTGATGCACATCGAGGTCCAGCACAGCCGCTTTGCGAATTCGTCCATCTCTTCGTAGCCACTGAATCGTGACAGCGAGATCGTTGAAGACACAGTATCCCGCCCCTGAATCTGCAAAGGCATGGTGAGTTCCCCCGGCGAGGTTGGCGCCGCAGCCTTGATGCAATGCGTCATCAGCCGCCGCCAGCGTTCCGCCCACCGACGTAAGAGTTCGTCGAACCAATCCATCAGACCAGGGAAAGCCGATGCGCCGAATCACTCCAGGATGGAGAGATCCCGACACAAAATCGTCAACGTAATGCTGCGAATGAACGAGTCTGATGAGGTCAATGGGCGCGAAAGCCGCCATTTGCAGTATGAATCCGTCGGATGCGAGTCGGTCCCGAATCAGTTGATACTTCCCGGATGGGAATCGATGTCCAGCAGGCAGATCGATGGTATGTACATCGCAGTAGTAGACCCGCATATGCATAGAGTACAGGCAGTAGAGCGAGCGCGCAGACGAAAGGCACCTTTTCCCTGTAACCTGTCCCTGACGTTATGCCGAGCTTCTCTGGTTTGCGTGAATTGTTTGCAAAGGCCAACGAAGTAAAGTCTGGCGACCAGCTCGCAGGAGTTGCTGCGCGGTCGGAGCAGGAGCGAGTTGCGGCGAAATGCGTTCTGGCTGAAACGCAACTCGCTGATATATATGCTAAGCCTCTGCTCGAAGACGAAGTAACTCGCCTGATCTACGAAAGTTTTGACAAAGCCGCATTTTTTCCCATTCAGAGCATGACGGTTGGAGAGTTCCGCGAACACATCCTGAGTGATCTCACAACGAACGATGATCTCAAGTCCCTGCAGCCGGGAATCATGCCGGAGATGGCGGCTGCTGTTGCCAAGATCATGAGCAACAAGGATCTTGTGCTTGCGGCGTCCAAGATACGCAACGTGACTCGTTGCCGAAATACGCTTGGGGAAGCTGGAGTGCTTGCCATCCGCACGCAACCAAACCATCCCGCAGACGACATCGGCGGGATCTTGCTCGCTGCATTCGAAGGCCTTCTTTACGGATGCGGAGACGCAGTAATCGGCGTCAATCCGGCTACGGATTCAGTCGAAAGCGTCTCTGCGATTCTTCGCGCATTGCAACGCCTGGTTAGCGCTTATCGGATTCCCACCCAGACCTGCTGTCTCGCACACATCACCACGCAACTCGCGGCGATTGAACGCGGCGCTCCGGTCGATCTGTTGTTTCAATCCGTCGCCGGTACAGAGGATGCGAATCGCAGTTTCGGAATAAGTTTGGCATTGCTTCGCGAGGGGCGGGAGCGCGTGAACGAACATCATCGCCAGCGCGATGATGTGACTTGGATCGGCGAAAATGCGATGTACTTCGAGACCGGCCAGGGAAGCGCACTCTCTGCCGAGGCGCATCACGGCATCGATCAGCTTACGCTTGAGGCGCGAGCTTACGGAGTGGCTCGTGCATTCTCTCCCATGTTGGTCAACAGCGTCGTTGGCTTCATCGGGCCCGAATACCTGTTCGACGAGCGGCAGATAATCCGGGCAGGACTCGAAGATCATTTCATGGGCAAATTGCTCGGATTACCCATGGGCTGCGATGTCTGCTATACCAACCACGCGGAAGCAGACCAGAATTCTGCCGACAATCTTCTGGTTCTGCTCTCGGCCGCAGGATGCAACTACTTCATGGGTGTGCCATGTTCCGACGATGTCATGCTGAATTATCAGTCCACTAGCTATCATGACGCGCTAGCCATGCGTCGTATCTTTCGTCTTCGTCCAGCGCCGGAGTTTCTGGCTTGGCTAGAGGGCGAAGGCATATTTCGTGACTCGCAACCGGCGATGCTCGACGGACCTCTCAGACGAGAACTCATGAGCAAAGCTGAAGAACTCCTGGTTTGTTGAAGTTATGGACGGCGACTCTTCAGTTCCCATTTTCGACAGAATCCGCGCACGTACGCCTGCACGTTTGCTCGCCGGACATAGCGGCGGCGCCTATCGCACGACGACACAGCTGGAATTGCGCACGGC
>AP72_2010_repI_A001DRAFT_1000213_pt1 | contig 12939 bp, 12 predicted proteins | sample AmaPasrepliIA001_FD_9535 | JGI IMG/M metagenome (IMG submission 9535)
TCATCGACCGCGACCCCGAAAACCGGCGGCGGCGTTTGATCTTCAACGTTTGCGGGGTCGGGGCGCTGCTTTACATCGTCGTAATGACGATTGTTGGCTACGTCGCGAAATGATTTGGAGTGCGCCGGCTGTAGCGTTGCGGCCACGGCGCTTTGGATTAACGAGATGAAACACCAAAGCTTCAGAGGTTCGAACGGCCGATCCAAAGCGGCGTCGTTGCCGCCGCACTCCAAATTCGTCGTGATCGCTATCGTACTTCTCTTTTCGAGCACTGCCGCCGCTCAGAAGCAGAGCTCGTGCATCGAATGTCACCTCAAACTCGACGACACGCGGCTAAGCGCGCCGGCTAAACTTTTCGATAACGATATTCACAAATCGCGCGGCTTGTCCTGCAATGATTGTCACGGCGGCGATCCGAATGCCGACACGAAAGAAGGCGCCAAGGATCCGAGCAAAGGTTATCTCGGCAAGCCAAAGACGCTCGACATCCCGGCTTACTGCGGCAAATGCCACAGCGACGCCAACCTCATGAAACGATTCAATCCTTCTTTGCGGGTGGACCAGGAAAAAGAGTACTACACCAGTGTCCACGGTAAATTGCTGAAGGAGAAAGGCGAAACCCGGGTTGCTACCTGCATCAGTTGTCACAGTGTCCACGGAATTCGGGCTCCCAACGATCCCCTCTCGTCGGTATATGCGGCCAACGTCGCCGAAACCTGCGCGAAGTGCCATGCCAGCGCTGATTACATGAAGCCGTTCGGCATTCCCAGCGATCAGTACGACAAATACAAAACCAGCGTCCACGCAAATGCGATTTATGTGAAGCAGGATCTGTCAGCGCCGACCTGCAACGACTGTCATGGCAATCACGGCGCTGCGCCACCCGGCATCGCTTCGGTGGCCAACGTCTGCGGGCAGTGCCATGCGCGCCAGGCCGAGCTCTTTCAAACCAGTCCGCATAAAGCAGCTTTTGATCAGAAACAACTGGGCGAGTGCATCACCTGTCACAGCAATCATGCCATCCTCAAACCAAATGATCAGATGATTGGCACGCAAGCAGGCGCGGTCTGCGTAAATTGTCATTCCAGCGGCGACAAAGGTTTTGCCGCCGCCGGGATGATGCGCACGCGGATCGATGAACTGATCGCGAGCATCGACAAATCGACGGCCATCCTCAACCAGGCCGAGCGCAAAGGCATGGAAGTCAGCAGGCCGAAGTTCGATTTGAAGGGGGCGACCGACGCGTTGACCCACGCGCGCGTACTGATTCATTCGTCGTCCACAGGTGAGGTAGATAAGGTCGTCACCCCGGGGCTGGAGGTGGCGAGTAAGGGTTATCAAGCCGGAGTATCCGCGCTCGGAGAATGGAAATTCCGGCGTGAAGGTTTGGCAGTTTCGCTGGTATTTATTCTGTTTTTGGCCTTTCTGGTTTATCTTAAAATCCGACAAATCGAAAGCCGCCAACCCCTGAACGAATAATGCTGGGCAAGGCATCAAATGTTGAGCAGCATTACGGCGACAAACGATGATCGAAAAGGTAACTAGCAGACGGGGCCGAATAGTCTTTATTTTACTCCTCTTCGCTGTCGCATTCTCCTTTTGCTTGATCGCGCGCGACAGCGCTTCGGCGCAGCGAAAACGCGCGCCAAGAACGCGAACTAAAAAACCCGCAGGTCCAGCCCAGCCGAAAGTAAATTACGCAAGCTTCTCGCATCAAACTCACGTCGTAACCCAAAAGCTCGCCTGTAGCTCATGTCATAAAGTCCCTTCAAAGAATTGGAAGGATGTGCGCAAAGGCGATGCGGCATTTCAGGATGTTACCGATTTTCCTGAACACGGTTCGTGTTTGAATTGTCACCGCGCCCAATTCTTTGCCCGCGAGCGTCCGGCGCCCGTTATCTGCTCGAATTGCCATCTTGCCGTGACACCGCGCGACACCGCCCGCTGGCTGTTTCCCAGTCTCGGCGATCTCACGGATCCCAAACTGAAGCGCAGGGAATTCGTCTCCGAATTTGCCATCGGTTTTCCACACGATAAGCACATTGATGTGGTGGGTATGAATCAACCGCCAAGTGGGTATCGACCATCATTCGTCAATGCGCTGTTCCGTGTCAGAGCGGGGACCGGTAGCGACCGGGCAAATGACGCGACTGATGAGCAGAACAAACCCGCCGGTCCACCGAAGAGTTGTCCTGTCTGCCACGAGACTTATCAGCCCCAGGGCAAGTCGAGCGAGGAATATGTCGTCAAGCCACCAAAAAATATCGGCGACAATTTTTGGCTGAAGAAGGGTACCTTCAAGACAATTCCGAACAGTCACATGATCTGTTTCACCTGTCATAATGCCGATTCGGGAATCGCGCCGGAACCAAAGAACTGTGAGACGTGCCACAAGCTGGCTTCCATGACGCAGTTGCCGGCTGACTTTGATCCGAAGCTCGCGACGACAATGGGCGCAGATGCAATCATGCTGGCGCGTTGGAGCCGCCGCCATTCAGCCGGCGCCTTTCGTCACGAAGGCGGGATGCATCCGGATTTGAGTTGCCTGGATTGTCATAATGTGGCGACTTCAACTTTCAGTACGCTCGATCCGGCGACCATGAAAGTTGCGGTACGTTCGTGTGGCGGCGCTGATGGCTGTCACATTACCAACACCGTTGACGAAGGCGGCGCGTTGAATTTTGAGATCGAAAGCCGCCGGAAGGATCCAAACTTCGTTGCACAAAATGTCACGTGACTTTTGGCAAAGGGCCGGTTCCCGGGACTCACCCGCAAGCAATTCCGACACCGAAACCAAAGGCAAAGACGAGTTGATTTCAAGAGCGATTACATTCGCCAGAGGATTTCTTAAGCCCTCTCCCCCTGGGAGAGGGTTGGGTGAGGGTATAGCTTCGTACCGCCGTAGGCCCTCAACCCTGGCCCCTCTCCCAGGAGGAGAGGGAAAAAAAGCAAAACCGCTCCAGGGCGGACTGTCTTCACTGCCAAAGCGATTGATGAATATCGCGCTCCTACAGAGCCCGCGACGGTTTTCTGACTGGCGGTTCTATAAATATTGTATCCCGACGGGACTGTTGCCGGTGCTAATCGCAGTGATCATCTGCGCTATCGGCGTCATCAACTCGCGCGCTCACGTCTCGGCTGTCGGCTCGAACGAAACGCAGACTCCACAGGTACAAATGCAGTTCCCCGAAGGCCTCGACTATTCAAAATTTCAGCACAGCAGTCGCAATCATTCACGGCTTCCCTGTCTGCTTTGCCACCGGCGCGACTCGAATGCGGCCGTGCCGCAACGTCCTGGCGGGTCGCAGCATCTGCCTTGCGCGGGATGTCATGCGCAACAGTTTTCCGATGCCGAAAGTCCGATCTGCACTATCTGTCATACCGACGTAAAATCGGGCGCGTTGAAACCGTTTCCCTCACGGCTGATCAGCTTCCGGATGAAGTTTGATCACGCGAAGCATGTGGCGATGCGAAGTGTGAGTTGCGCAACCTGTCACCGGCCGGCGCAAAGCGGCGGCGCTATGACCATACCCGCAGACTTCAATGCTCACTCAATCTGTTTTCGCTGCCACACTCCACGAGCAGAATCCGGCGGACGCGACATTTCATCGTGTGGCACTTGTCATCAGCTAGGCAGTTACTCTCGGACGCCGCAGAACATGCCGGCCTTCAGGGTCGGCTTCAATCACGCCCAACATCAGGCGAAAGTCAATTGCAATGAATGCCACCAGGTGCGCGCCGGCATGCCACAGCGACGGCAGGTCACGACACCCGAACCGTTAAATCACCACGCCAGCGGTCGGGGCCAGAGCTGCATGACCTGTCATGACGGCAAACGCGCGTTTGGCGGTGATGACTTCACGGTTTGCAAACGATGTCACACCGGACCAGTTTGGCGGTTCGGCGCCAAATAGGTTGAATTTCTAAACAGCCGCTGTTCAATTTCTCTACCTTGTTTTCGTCTCGCTAATGCTAAGGAATCTGACGGCGACGCTTGCCGGTGTTGACAATCTCAACTGCTGGGCCTTCCGGGGACTGTTTACCCACAGTCTCGGCGATCTGCTAAGACCTTCTATTACCATAGTTACGAACCGTCTCAAATTTACATAAGTAATGGAATACTCGTTGCCATTTGCCTCAGCGGCAGTCATGCCGTGAGGGCAACATGAGTGGACTTCAGCAAGATGCAGACTTCGATCACGGAGCGAGTGCTGATTTGGTTCAGTGCTTGTGGATGGAGGCGGGCGTAGTCGATTACAAGTTATGTGATCGATCTTACGATTGCGAGCACTGTCCGTTTGATGAAGCGGTCCAGAGTCGTTCAGCAAAGCTAATCGTGGCCGCCGATCTGTTTGCCGGCGATGAGCGAAACGACATCATCAGGGATGGCGGCTGCGACATCGCTCCTCATCTATTTTTCCACCAGGGCCATACCTGGGCCCGTGTTGAAGATCAAGGCGTAATTCGTTCCGGGCTCGATGACTTTGGCCAGCGCATGCTGGGCCGGGCCTACTCGCTCTCATTTCCCGCGACTAAGACAAGTGTCGACCAGGGAACAACGTGCGGGCTGGTAACACATCAATCAGGAGTCGTCGCGTTGCCCGCGCCTGTGTCGGGCCAGATTAAAGAAATCAACGCCAACCTGGGCCAACGGCCGGAACTGGTTAATCACGATCCGTACGATGAAGGTTGGATGCTGCTAATTGAGCCCGATGACCTGAAAGGCTCTCTCGAGCGACTAATGTACGGCGCGGCAGTCCGGCAGTGGCTGCAAAAAGAAAATGAAAAGCTCAACTTATTAATCAATGAAGTAATTAGTCCTGATCAGCAACCAGCGCTTACGACTTTGCCGGACGGTGGTTCACTGACCCGGGATTTCATGAGTGGATTGAATGTCGCGCAAAGGCGACGAATTATAGGTTCATTCTTTCGGCTTTCTTCGAACGAAGAGTCAGGAAAAAAGACAAAAGCAATTCGCAGCAGCAGGAGGTGATCTATATGGTAGCCCTATTTGTAATCTTAACGATCGTGGTCTGCGTCAGCATCGACGGCATTGTGCAACTGAGAAAGGCAAAGAAGGAACGGGTATCGCGAGACTTGACGGATCGGCTCGTGCCGGCAGCGACGTTTGCAAACCTGACCGCGCCGGCGAATGTGTTTCTCGACGGTGGCCACACTTGGGTTCAGGTCAGGCCATCAGGTGAGACAACGATTGGCATCGACGATTTTGCGCAGAAACTGATCGGCAGAATTGACCAGGTCGTGCTTCCGGAAGTTGGCAAAAGGATTAATCGCGGAGACGTCCTGTTTGCCATCAAGCAAGATAATCATCGCGCCATTTTCGCATCGCCAATCGACGGCACGGTAACGATGGTTGACAAAGAATTGCCGTGGCATCCGGAAATGATTCAGAGCAATCCGTACCAGGAAGGTTGGGTGTGCTCAGTGTGGCCCAGGAATCTGGCGGACAACCTGAAGCGGCTGTTCACTGCCGACGAAGCACGGTTGTGGCTAAAGACCGAGACGCGGCGATTCCAGGAATTCTTCGCGGCTCACGCAATGGACCAGCTGCAATTGGGCCAGGTAATGCAGGACGGCGGCGAAATGGTTGGCGGCGTGCTCGAGTTTACGGATGATGCGACCTGGAAACAATTCAACGAAATGTTTCTTCGTCCGCGGGATGTTTGAAGCCGTGGCCGAAACCGGAATCCCGGGGCGGCGTGGGTAAAAGTCAGTGTTGATTGAGGACTTTTCACAGCGCCCGGTGCGATTCACGGTGCGCGCGTGAAATTCCCCACGAAGCGTGCAGTAAAGTCGGGGCTGTTTGCTGAATTAGTAATCACTAAGCACGGAATGTAAGTTGCTGTTTTCGACCGCAGGCGGATCCCTCCCAGGTGAAGAAATGGACACTCAGACAGTCGCAAAGAAGGCGCTGTTGTTCGACAGCACGCGCTGCATCGGTTGTGGCGCGTGCTACAGCGCCTGCAAAGAGAGGAACCAACTGCCGCGCACGGCAGTTAATTTCCTAAGCGATAACCTTTCCGCAGATACATTCACCGTCGTCAATCGTCGCAACAACCGGTATGTGAGACGCATGTGCATGCACTGCAATGAACCGACCTGTGTTTCAGTCTGCCCGGTTGGCGCGCTCGACAAATCTTCCGCCGGCCCAGTCTCGTACGAAGCAAGCAAATGTATGGGCTGCCGCTACTGCGTACAGGCCTGCCCGTTCAGCGTGCCGCAATACGAGTGGGATGATCCAATCACGCCGCGAGTCCGCAAGTGTGACATGTGTCGTGATCGGATTGCCGCCGGAGTCGCTACGGCGTGCGCGACGGTTTGTCCGACTGGTGCTACCAGGTTCGGTAGTCGCGACGAATTAATCGCCGAGGCCCAGGCTCGGATTCGTGACAATCCCGGCCGTTACGTCGATCACATCTATGGTCTGGCTGAAGTGGGCGGCACGTCAGTACTGATGCTCTCGGATGTGCCGTTTGAAACGCTGGGCTATCGCACAGATCTGTCACAACCATTGCCTCACCTGACCTGGAACGTGCTGCATAAACTGCCGACCGTGGTCAGCATTGGTGGTGTGTTGATGAGCGGAATCTGGTGGATTACCAAACGCCGCGAAGACGTGAGGCGCGCCGAGCGTGAAGAGAATGGCACAAGCAGCAGTTCGTGAGGCCTTGTAATCCCTCCTGATAACGTCCTGGGGCGAGCGTCACGAACCACCTCCCTAACGCTGAGCGAGGAGATCAGATGTCATGTTAAAGATAGCTTTGCCGCGACCGCGGATCACCTTCTGGCGCGTTATCCTGGTGATCGTTCTAGCCGCCGGCGCTTACGCCACATTCCTGCGATTTACGAAAGGCCTCAGCGCGACTACCAATCTCAGCGCGCAGTTTCCCTGGGGCGTCTGGATCGGATTTGATGTGCTTTGCGGCGTCGCGCTGGCAGCCGGCGGCTTCACCATCAGCGCGGTGGTCTACATCTTCCACATCGAAAAGTATCACCCGATTATTCGGCCGACTATCCTGACCGCCTTCCTGGGCTATTCACTGGTCATCCTGGGTCTAATGTTTGATCTGGGCCGGCCTTACAACGTCTGGCACCCGCTGATCATGTGGAATCCGCATTCTGTCATGTTCGAAGTAGGCTGGTGCGTCACCCTGTACACCACGGTGTTGATGCTGGAATTCAGCCCCATGGTGCTCGAGAAACTGGCGTGGAAACAGCCCTACAAGATCATCAAATCGATCACGATTCCGCTCGTGATTCTCGGCGTATTGCTGTCAACGATGCACCAATCGTCACTGGGTACGCTGTATTTAATAGTGCCACATAAGCTGCATGCGCTTTGGTATTCTCCGCTGCTTCCGATTTTCTTTTTCATCTCGGCGATTGCGCTAGGCTGCGCGATGACGATCTTTGAGTCTTATCTGAGCCTGCGCGCGTTCCGCAAACACCTGGATTTTCAGCTGCTGACCAGGCTCGGCGCGGTGGCCGCGGTGACCCTCTCTGTGTATCTCGTGATTCGCCTGACAGACATGCAATCGCGGGGCGTCTTATCGCTGGCGTTTCAGCCAACTTACGAAGGACGAATGTTCCTGGCAGAAATGCTACTGGGCGTGGTGGCGCCGATCATCATGCTGTTCAATCCCCGCATTCGCAATAACGAGTTTGGACTGTTCGTCGCGGCGTTGATGGTCGTGCTCGGCTTTGTAATGAATCGCATTAACGTTGCCATCACCGGCATGGACCAGTCATCCGGAGTGCATTACTTTCCCAGTTGGAGTGAACTTTCGATCACCGCGTCGATTGTGGCTTTTGGATTTCTCCTGTTCGGTCTGGCGGTGAAGTATCTCGATGTTTTTCCGCCTGAAGACATGAAGAAGATCGCGCGCGGCAACCGTGCGCAACTGCCGGCGCTGGCCGCGTTTCGCGCGCCGCTGTGGAGCGCCACGACGCTGGCATTCGTTATGTGCCTGATTTTCATGGGCGGAACAGTTGTCCTGAGTTATGACGGCATCAGAAGACGGCCCGCGCCGGCGCCGCTGGTTGAAGGCTCCGGGGTGGTTGATATTAGCCACGGCCTGGCCGAATTAAGAATGCCCGAGGCGATTGCGATTAAGATGGGGCCCACCAGTCCGGGCCAATGTTTTTTCAGTCACGCGCGACACGTCAAGAGGGAAAACCCGAACTGCAGCGCTTGTCACTCCGGTTTGTTCCGGATGTTGCCAACGACGCCGGATATCACGCCGGACAGAAAGATGCGGAATTGCGGTGTCTGTCATGATGGCGTGAAGGCTGTGGGGATTCTGCAAGAAGAGAGATGCGATTCCTGTCACCTGAATAAATCCGCTGGTTTGGCACGCTCATGATGAATGTTAGTAATCGGATCTCGAACTCTTTCAGAGTTCGCTCTTCGCAACAAATCTCGATCCCAGGGCGTTGCCCCGGGGCTGGAATTAGCGAACGCCTTCGGCGTTAGACGATGGGCCCGATGTTAAGGACCGTGACGGGCGGAATGCACTTTTACAAACCTCATGGGACGTCAATCAATCTTAGTCTCAAGCTGACGCTCTGCCTGATCGGCGCAATAGTCGTCACATTTTCCGTGCTCGGCTACAAAATAATTCGTCTGCATCGCGAGAACCTCGAAGAATCGACCTATGCCGCCGGGGATCGAATCACCGAAACGGTAAAACGCAGCACACGCTACGGCATGCTCAACAATCGCGGCGATGAGATCAATCAGATTGTCACCTCGATTGGTTCGCAGCCGGGAATCGAAAAGATCAGCATCTTCAACAAAGCCGGCGAAATCAAATCATCTACCGATGAATCTGAACTCTTCGCGCGCGTCGATAAGACGGCCGAGGCGTGCAGCGTCTGTCACGCGCGTGAGGCCGGTCCGGCTCAAACCAAGTCGGCCATTCCGCATCAACTCAGCCGTGTCGAGCGCACCCGGATTTTTACCGACAGCGCCGGCCACCGCACTTTGAGCGTAATCAACCCAATTGACAACGAACCGGTGTGCTCAAACTCCGGTTGTCATGCGCATTCAGCCGACACCAAGGTGTTGGGCATGATCAATGTGCGGATGTCGCTGGATGCTGTCGATTCCGCGATCAGCGCCAGCCGGCGGCAAATGTTGATGAGTTTGATGGGCGCGGTGGTAGTGCTTTCCGCGTTGTTCGCAACCCTGATTTGGCTGATGGTCCATAAGCCCATCCGCCAACTGATTGCAGGTACGAATCATGTGGCGGCCGGCGAGCTCGATTACCAAATCAGGATCCGGTCTCGCGATGAAGTCGGTGAACTGGCTCATTCTTTCAACCGCATGACTCGAAAATTGAAACGCGCCAACGCCGAAATCAATAGTTGGACCAGAACGCTCGAGGAGCGGGTTGAAAAGAAAACCTGGGAGCTGAAACAGGCGCACGAGCATGTGTTGCGGGTCGAAAAACTTGCATCGATTGGCAAGCTGGCCGCTATCGTGGCCCACGAAATCAACAACCCGCTCGCCGGCATCCTGGTCTATGCCAAGTTGGTCCTGAAACGTCTCAACCGCAATGGCCACCCGGATAATGATATGGAAACCAGGAAAAACGTCGAGACCATCGCGGCGGAATCGGCGCGCTGCGGCGAAATCGTGAAGGGTCTGCTGCAGTTTTCGCGTCAAGCAAGGCCGCACACGAAGCCGAACGATCTAAACGCGATTATCGATGAATCGCTGCGATTGGTGCGTCATAAGATCGATTTAACCGGCGCCGCGGCCATTACCAGGTGCGCCCCACGCCTGAAACCGATCGTCTGTGACGAGCAGCAGATCAAGCAGGCGCTCGTGGCGCTGTTAATTAACGCCTGTGAAGCGGTCCATCCCGGAGAGGGCGTCATTACGATCAGCTCCGGTTATCTCGAAAATATTTGCGCCGCTGAGATTCGGATCACAGACAACGGCGTCGGGATGGACGAAGAAACAAAGCAGCATATCTTTGAACCGTTCTTTACGACGAAGGAGCAGGGCCGGGGCGTGGGCCTGGGTCTCGCGGTAGTTTACGGAATCGTGACGGGGCACGGCGGCGAAGTTGACGTGGAATCGTCACCAGGCTGCGGGACGACGTTCGTAATCCGGCTGCCGGAACGAATCGATGAAACAGTTGAATCTGTTGCGCTGGTAAAGCCCGGTAACGAGGATCGAAGCTCCGTAGGAGCCAAATGTTTATAGTCACCAGGACGAGATGTTCCGACAGCTCCGTAGGAGCGAAATGTTCCGGACGCAAACCAAAATCGTCATTGCGCTACGGAGCGCTGATCAATGTTGTTCTGATCGGTTTCTATGAATATTTCGTCCCTACGGGACGGTCATCCTCATGCTGGCCGTCGACCGAGGAGGTAACATTATGGATACCCAACGCGCTCGCATCCTGATCGTGGACGACGAAGCTGTCGTTCGCGATTCCCTGGGCGACTGGTTTCGCGACGAAGGTTACGCGGTGGACACCGCCGATTCAGCAAAGGCGGCCCTGGAAAAGCTCGCGCATGCTAATTGGGACATCTTTCTGCTCGACATTCGCATGCCGGGCACCGATGGCCTGGAGTTGCAGCGAAAACTGAAACAGGCACACCCCGACGCGACCGTAGTTATCATGACTGCCTACGCTTCAGTCGAAAGCGCCGTCGAAGCGATGAAACAGGGCGCCTATGATTACATCATCAAGCCATTTAATCCGGACGACCTTGAGCACACGATCCAAAAAGCGATCGAACACAAGCAACTGGTTTCCGAAAACAAACAGCTGCGCACAAAGATTGACGAGTTGAATCTGCTGCATGAGATTGTTGGCCGCAGCGCCGCCATGCACCGCCTGCTGGAACAGGTGGCGATGGTTTCAGCTTCAGACACGACGGTGCTGATTCGCGGCGAATCGGGGACCGGCAAGGAACTCATCGCCCGCGCGATTCACGCCAACAGCGAACGCCGTTACCTGCCGATTGTCGTCGTAAACTGCGGCGCCCTCTCGAAGGGGTACTTGAATCTGAATTGTTTGGTCATGAAAAGGGCGCGTTCACGGGCGCGCAATATCGCCGCAAAGGGAAATTTGAGATGGCCGACGGCGGCACGCTCTTTCTCGATGAAATCGGCGACATCGGATTAAAAACGCAGGTCGATTTGTTGCGCGTGCTGGAAGAGAAAAAGATCTTTCGGGTGGGCGGCAACCTCGAAATCCCAGTAAATTTCCGGCTGATTGCGGCGACGAACAAAAACCTCGAGACGATGAATGCCGAAGGCAAGTTTCGCGAAGACCTCTACTATCGCATCAATGTATTTTCGATCACCATCCCGCCGCTGCGTGAGCGGCGCGAGGACATTCCGCTGCTCGTCGATCATTTCCTGAACAAATTTGCGCGCAGCATGAACCGTCCGGTGACAAAGATTTCTGCCGCCGCGGAAAATATCCTGCATAATTACGATTGGCCTGGCAATGTGCGCGAGTTGCAGAACGCCATCGAGCGTGCCGTCCTTGTTTGCAAGACCCGTAGCGTTGAGCCGAACGATTTGCCGATGAATATCAATCACGCGAGCAGCGAGGCGGCCACGCGGTCACTGGCGGAGATTGAACGGCAGCACATCAAGCGAACGCTGGAAGAAACAGGCTGGAATATTTATCGCGCCGCGCGGCTGCTGGAGATTGATCGAGTGACGCTTTATAACCGCATCAAGAAGTATGGCTTCACGCGTGAGAGTTTTGCGCATCGCGAAGCCAAGGCCGGAGCTGATCGTTCGTGAACGCCAAAGGCGTTAGCGAATTCCAGCCCAGGGCAACGCCCTGGGAAAGAGTCGAACCTAAAACTTATGAACTCTGAAAGAGTTCGCGAACCTCCAAGCGCTCTAAATGAATCTCTGGGCAACCCTTTTCAGGTTGCGACAAATATTTTGGTTGTTGCCCACGGTAGCGCGCTGGCGCGCGCAACCCCGGGCTGGAATTAGCGAACGCCTTCGGCGATCAGATCGCGAATGATACCAGTGACCGTCCCCACAATCAGATTCGTGGCAATCGGCGCTGTCGATCGAGAACTGCTTGAGTTTCTCCTGCTGACTGTGCCGGAACGATTCGAAGCGGAGTCTGTCGAGGTGCGCGCTAATCTGAATTTCCAGGCTACCTACAATGCGACGCGTCGCCAATATCACTCGACAGAACTACTGGCGCAGTTGCGCGAAATTGCGCCGGATGATGGCGACAAGGGCGGCAAGATTCTGGGGGTCACGGATCTCGATCTCTTCATTCCGATCTTCACCTTTGTTTTTGGCGAGGCGCAGGTCACAGGAAGCGCCGCGTTAATGTCAACACATCGCCTGCACCAGCAGTTCTATGGTTTGCCCGGCGACGGGCAGTTGTTGTTTGCGCGGGCCGAGAAAGAAGCCATTCACGAACTCGGTCACGCTTTCGGATTGGCGCATTGCCGCGGTTTTGATTGTGTGATGCGCTTTTCCAATTCAGTTGAGGAAGTCGATTTGAAGCCCTGTAACTTCTGCCAGTTGTGCATGGCACGATTGCGCGGTAGATCAGGCGCTACATTGGCGGCTTAGCTAGATTAAATATCGAAGAATCGGAGGTAAAAACTCAATGCGCCATTCCGCGGAAACGGGAAGCCGAAACATTTTCAGGTTGACACTGTTGGTGACGTTGCTGGTATTTGCATCGAGCCTCGTAATCAACAAGACAAATTCGCAGGGAAAATTGCCGGACACGATAGTATTGGCCAAGGAAGCCAAGCTTGGTCAGGTCACTTTCAATCACGCGAAGCATGCGACCGAGAATCGCAGTGCCGATTTGAGTAAACCAATCGCTTGTGTCGATTGCCATCACACGGCGCAGCCCGCCGCTGAGGCGGCTAAGGTCCCGTTGCACAAGACGGCTTACCCGGCCG
>AP72_2010_repI_A001DRAFT_1000214_pt1 | contig 12921 bp, 11 predicted proteins | sample AmaPasrepliIA001_FD_9535 | JGI IMG/M metagenome (IMG submission 9535)
TTGCGGCGCGATTCGGAATGCTAATCTCCAGAAAGATAACGATTATGCCAGCGGCCATCAGCGATGCCGTATGACCCACTCCCCACAGCGCTCCCACCGCCGCGGCCCGCAAGATTGACCGCTGCTCCGTAACCATCGTGCTCACAGCAACAAGATGATCGGCCTCAGTCGCGTGCTTGACCCCCAGGCCGAAGCCAAGCAGCAAAGCTAAATAGATTGGGTAATTCATCGTGCAGCTGGCTCAACAGATGCGCGGCAACTGTTCTCCAGTGAACATATCGACAATGCGATTGGATCCAATACGACTCTTCAGCATCACAGACCCCGGATAATCACAGCTGACGCTTCCAATCATGCGTGCGCCATGGCCGAGCGCGTGGCCTTTCATGACCTGCATGGCCAGTTCAACGTCACGCGCGGAAACAAAGGCGACTAACCGTCCCTCGTTCGCCAGGTATAAGGGATCAAAGCCGAGAATCTCACATGCCCCCTGGACGTCCTCTCGCACCGAAATGTCCGCTTCCTTGATCGCTATGCCGACGGAAGCAGCTTCGGCTATTTCGCACAAAGCGCTGGCCAAGCCACCACGGGTGAGATCGCGCAGACAATGGACCTCAACGCCGGCGGCAATTAAGTCTCGCACCAAGCCGGCCAGAGGAGCGCAATCGCTCTCGATCGTGCACTCGAATTCGAGTCCTTCGCGGGCTGCCATGATGGCAATTCCGTGACGTCCTAAATCACCATTGACCAGGATAGCGTCACCAATTCTCACTCGATCAGGTCCGATGCGCTGATCGTGCTCGATCACGCCAACCCCCGCAGTATTGATGAATATTTCGTCACCCTTGCCGCGATCAACGACTTTCGTGTCGCCGGTTACGAGGGAGACGCCGGCCGTCTCAGCCGCCTGCCGCATTGACCGAACGACGCGCCAAAGTGTCTCCATTGGCAAGCCTTCTTCAAGAATGAAACCGACGCTGAGGTAGAGAGGCCGCGCGCCGCACATCGCCAAATCGTTGACGGTGCCGTTAACTGCCAGACTGCCAATGTCACCGCCGGGAAAGAATAACGGACGAACGACGTATGAATCCGTGGTGAATGCCAAACGTCCTGCATCGACATTAAATACTGCGCCATCATGTCGCGCCGCGAGCAATGGATTGCCGAAGCTGGTCACGAACATTCGCTCGATCAAATCATGCATCAGCTTGCCGCCGCCTCCATGGGCCAACAGCACGGTCGGGTATTGCTCAATCGGGATTGGGCAAGCGAGCGAGAATTCCTTTAAAGCCTGCGCCATCATATCTCCTTCGTCGCCGCCGCCAGCGCGGACGCCCGCACGCCGCGATAACGATAGTAGGCGGCACAAGCGCCCTCAGACGAAACCATGGTTGCCCCCAGTGGCTGTTCCGGCGTGCAGCGAGTGCCAAAGGCGGAACACTCGAATGGCTTTTTCACGCCTTGCAACACCAGGCCGCTGATGCATTCCGGCGACTCTTCCGCGGTGTAGTCTGTCACTCCAAACCGATCTTCGGCATCGAATCTCTGATATTTTTCTCTCAGCCCCAAACCGCTCTGCGGGATCTCTCCGACGCCACGCCATTTCCGTGGCACAATCCGAAAGACATCGCGAATGAGTTCCTGCGCCGGCAAGTTCCCTTCTCTCCGGACGGACCGCGTGTACTGGTTTTCGACTTCGGCGCGTCCCTCCTCCAACTGCTTCACGCACATGTAAACGCCTTGCAGGATGTCGAGCGGTTCAAAACCCGTCACTACAATTGGAACCTGATACTTCGCGGCAATTGGTCCATACTCCTCATAACCCATGACCGTGCAGACGTGCCCTGCGGCCAGAAAACCCTGCACGCGATTGATTGCGGAAGAAAGGATGGCTTCCATCGCCGGCGGCACCAGCACGTGCGAAACCAGAATCGAGAAATTGTCGATGCCCTGGTTATCTGCCTGGAACACGGCCATCGCATTCGCCGGCGCCGTGGTTTCAAAGCCGACGGCGAAGAATACGACCTGCTTCGAGGGATTTGCCTGAGCGACCTTTAACGCGTCCATGGGCGAATACACGATGCGGACATCGCCGCCGCTCGCTTTGACGACCAGCAGATCTTTCGCCGAGCCGGGGACGCGGAGCATGTCTCCGAACGAACAGAAGATGACCTCGGGACGCGAGGCGATTGCAATCGCCTTATCGATTAGCTCAAGCGGCGTGACACAAACCGGACAGCCGGGGCCGTGGACCAGCTCGACTTGTTTTGGCAGAAGTTCGTCGATGCCGAATTTAACGATGGCATGCGTTTGTCCGCCGCAAACTTCCATGATCGTCCATGGACGAGTCGTGATGCGGCTGATAGCCCGCGCAAAGCCTTGCGCTTCTGGCTCGCCTCGATACTCGTCGACATACTTCATATCGATGGCGCCTCCAGTTCTGTGAGTTCGCCCATCTCGCGCAAGTATTCAAATACCTGCTCGGCTTCCGCCTCATCCACGGTACTGATGGCGAAGCCGACATGGACCAGGACGTAATCGCCCACGTTAGCTTCTGGCGTGTAGCCAAGATTCACTTCTTTGATGATGCCACCGAAATTCACCCGACCGCTTCTAAGCAGCGGGTCATCACCCGAGATGCTTATGATTTTTCCAGGAACCGCCAGGCACATGTTTCTATCCCTCAAGATGAGCACGTATGCCACCGCCCTCTGTCACCGACGCGGAATTGTTCGCTACATCTGCGCTTCTTTGGTTCATTCGACCGATCAGCCAGGCAATCCACTCATCGATCCCTTCGCCGGTGCGACACGACATCGGGAAGATGGTGGCCTCGGGGCTTACTTCATGCACGTTCCGCTGCAACTCTTCGAGGGCCACGCCAGAGTACGGCAGCAGATCAGTCTTATTCAGCAGCACCGCTTCAGCCTCGTGGAACATGAGTGGATACTTCTTTGGTTTCTCTGCTCCTTCCACCGTACTGTAGACCATGACTTTCAGGTCTTCGCCCAGGTTGAATTCCGCCGGACAGACCAGGTTGCCGACATTCTCAATGAACAACAGCTGCAGGTCATCTACTTTGAATCCATGCAGCGCGTTGTGCACCATGCGGGCGTCCAGATGGCAGACGGTGCCGGTAGTAATTTGGAAAGCAGGCACCCCGAGCGCCTGAATGCGATCGGCGTCGAGCGTGGTCATCAAATCGCCCTCGATGACTCCGAGATGATATTGTCCGCGCAGGCGCCTAAGCGTTTCCTCGAGCACTGAAGTCTTGCCGGCTCCGGGCGCGGACATAAGATTGACCACAAAGACGCCGTGCTTCTGAAACACTTCGTGATTTTCCTCCGCAATCCGCTCGTTTGCTTCGAGAATGTTGGTATCGACTGCAATGCGATGCATTGGCGCGCCTCCTACTCAAGGTCAATCCATTCAATCCGCAGCTCCCGGCCGGAGAGTATTTCTGCCGGCATGCTGCAAACCGGGCAAAGAAAATCGAACCGATCCTTCGCTACAAAAATCTCATCGCAAGCCGGGCAACGTTGGCGGAGCTTTACTACTTCGATCTCCAGACTGGCTTGTTCGGCCAGAGTCCCGAGCTTGATGACTTCAAACGAAAACTCGAGCGCCTCCTTCACCACGCCCGTGAACTCTCCGACTTGCAATTTTATGGCCTTAATACGCGATGAATCATGTTTCGCTGCTTCTCGCTCGGCGATTTCCAAAATTCCCTGGGTGATTGCGAGCTCATGCATGTTCGCGACAGAGGACAGGAATTGCCAGTCCTCTTTATTGGTTCATGATTAACAACGCTCAGGCGGCGGCGGTAAGCGCCACAGCGGCGGCCTCTTCAAGCACCATCTCCGCCACGCTTGGCACAATGGCCTCGACTTCGGCAGATAACTCAACTCCTAACTGCTGTAACGGCGGAATTGAGATCGCAAACAGGGTCACGTCGGGCGAATCGCCCAGCAAATAAAATGCGTCAAGCAAATCCTTTAGACCAATATCGTGGGCGGTAAGGGTGCGCGGATATTCTGTGGCAAATCGGGGACGGAGACGGCGCACCGTGCCCGCAGGCGCGCCGTCGGCCGTGGCATCAACGATGATAGTTTTGTCGGCCTGTTGAATTGGGCCCAGAAGATGGAACCCTCCGGTCCCGCCGTCAAGACAGGTAGTGTTGCCGGGCAAGGGCAAGGTGCTGATGTGTTGCGCGACCCGAACGCCGACGCCTTCGTCACCCATGAGCACATTGCCTATGCCCAGGATAAGTACTGCACTCTTATTTCTTAATGGCATCTTCTTTGACGAATTTCCAGCCGCTAAGCATAGAAGACACGGTGCCGCGTGCCTCGACGTGATCGTGATATGCGACCAGGTAAACGTGTACGATCGTAAAGACCACGAAGAACCACATAAACAGGTGGTGCCATTGACGCACTGATGCGTCACCACCCATCAACGGAACCACCCAGGTAAACAGGCGCGGAAACCAGGAAGGACTCATGCTCGAGTACAGAGCAAATCCGGTCACGGCCTGAAACAGGAAGACCAGGAACGACAGAAAGTAGGTAAAGCCGGCCAGCGCATTGTGACCGATGGAAATAGGTCCCCGGACTCTGGCTTGCGCGATGTCTATCTTTATCACCGCCAGCATTTCCCTAAATTGCTCGCCGGTATGCGGAATGAAGTTCTGCCATTTCGCAAACCGGTTGCCAACAAAGCCCCAGTAGATGCGGAGTAGAAAATTGAAGAAGAAAACGTACGCGGCCGCAAAGTGGATGAAGCGCATCCAGCCAAACCAGTATTGCTGGTAGGCTTCATTCGCCTTCCAGATCGTCACCGGACTGCCGATTAGATATCCGGTGACGATCAAAGCGAGGACGCACAAGCCATTTACCCAGACCCAGTGATAAAGCCTGACCGGCCACTCCCACACATACACCCGTCGATACGCAACAGAGCTTACATTAGTAGCCATGGCGTCCTCCTCAGTAGAAGCGCACATCGTGCACATGGCGACCTTGTGGGTCGTATAAGTGCACAGCGCACGCGATGCATGGATCGAACGAATGGACTGTCCTGAGTATTTCAAGCGGCTGCTCAGGATTGGCGACCGGCGTGCCTATCAATGATTCCTCGTAGGCTGATCGCTGTCCCTGCGCGTCTTTGGGGGACCCGTTCCACGTGCTCGGCACGACCAGTTGATAATTGTCGATGGCGCCATCCTTGATGCGAATCCAGTGGGCCAGGGCGCCGCGCGGTGCCTCAGTTAGGCCAACACCTTCAGCGGATGACGGCCAGGTGGAAGGTTCCCACTTATCGCGAGTAAAGGTCGCCACATTGCCTGCCTTCGCGTTGGCTACCAGCTCGTCATAGAAGCTTTTCATCCAGTGCACGACCAGGCGCGTTTCCAGTCCCCGTGCGGCAGTACGGCCCAGAGTCGAGAACAAGGCGGTGAGCGGCACATTCAACTTCTGAATCGTCTCGGTCAGCACGTCCTTTACTTCAGTGCTGCCTTTCGCATAGGCAACCAACAGCCGAGCGAGTGGTCCAACCTCCATCGCGTGCTCTTTCCAGCGTGGAGTTTTCATCCATGAATACTTGCCGTCGACATTCAAGTACTCGTACGGCGGTTTTGGTCCGGTGTAGTTGAATTCGGTTTCACCTTGCCAGGGATGAAGACCGACACCGTCACCGCTTTTGTACGAGTACCACGAGTGCGCGATGTATTCTTTGATTTCCTCGCCGTTACGGCCATTGACTTCATGTACTTCGTTCAAATTGCGCTCAAGGATCGCTCCGCGTGGAAACTTGAAGTACTCGGGATGGTTGAAGCCTTTGGTAGGCAAATCTCCGTAAGCAAGATAGTTTTGCAAGCCGCCGCCATAACCAGCCCACTCCTTGTAGAAGCCGGCGATTGCCAGCAAATCAGGAATGTAAACCTGTTCGACGAAAGTGATCGCGTTGTCTATGAGTTTGCCAACGTGGTTCAGCCGCTCGCTATTGATGGCGTTAACTTCGTTGAGATTGATCGAACAGGGAACACCGCCGACCAGATAGTTCGGATGTGGGTTCTTGCCGCCAAAGATTGTATGAATCTTGACTATCTCCTTCTGCCATTCAAGCGCCTCGAGATAGTGCGCGACGCCGAGAAGGTTAACTTCCTTCGGCAGCTTGTAAGCAGAATGGCCCCAGTAACCGTTGGCGAAAATTCCGAGTTGGCCCGAATCTACAAAGGTCTTAAGCCGCTTTTGCAGATCGGAAAAATAACCTGGGGAACTCTTGGGCCAGTTCGAGAGCGATTGCGCCAGTCGCGACGTCTCGGCAGGGTCAGCCGAAAGCGCGCTAACCACATCCACCCAATCGAGGGCGTGAAGATGATAGAAGTGGACCGTGTGGTCCTGAACATACTGGGTGCAGAACATCAAATTGCGAATCAGCTCGGCGTTCTGCGGCACGGTGATTGATAAGGCATCCTCCACGGCACGCACACTGGCAAGCGCGTGGACGGTCGTGCATACGCCACAGGCCCTTTCGGTAAGAGCCCACGCATCGCGGGGATCGCGGCCTTTCAGAATCTTTTCAAAGCCGCGAACCATGGTGCCGGAGCTATAGGCTTCAGCGATCTTGCCGTTCTCAACCACTGCTTCGATCCGCAGGTGGCCTTCAATACGTGTGATGGGATCAACGACTACGCGGGCCATTATTGCTCACCTCCTTCTACAGACTTCACCGGCGTGGCTGATTCCTTGGCGAGGTCCGACCTCAGCCTTCGTTTGCGAATGTTTGAAGTAATGGCATGTACCGCGGCTCCGCCGATGGTTGCCACAGCCGCAACGGTGCCGATCTTGTCGGCGGTCGTCTCAATGCCGAAACCGGGAAACACCGACAGATGTTGATATAACGGTCCGTTGTCCCAAAAGCCTTGCTCGCTACAACCAATGCAGCCATGGCCCGACTGAATTGGATAACTGAGGTTGCCATTCCATCTGGTTACGGAGCACGCGTTGTAAGTGACCGGACCGCGACAGCCCATCTTGTAGAGACAGTAACCCTTGCGGGCAGCCTCATCGTCCCATCCTTCGACAAATAGTCCCGCGTCGTAATAAGGCCGGCGGTAACACGTATCGTGAACCCGCCTGCCGTAAAATTCCTTTGGCCGGCCCTGGTTATCGAGCTCGGGAATTCCGCCGTAAACGAGCACATGCGCAACTACACCTGTCATTACGTCCGCGATTGGTGGGCAGCCCGGCACATTGATTACGGGTTTGTCGACGATCTTGTGAATTGGCGTGGCATTTGTGGGATTCGGCTTGGCGCTTTGAACGCAACCGTTGGAAGCGCAGCTGCCCCAGGCAATGATTGCGGCCGCGTCCCTGGCAGCCTCTTTCAGAATCTGCTCGGCTGACTTACCGGCAATGGTGCAGTACACACCATCATCCTTCATGGGGACCGAGCCTTCTACAAGGAGAATGTATTTACCCGGGTAATTCTTCATGGCGTCCTGCAGGCTTTTCTCAGCCTGAAAACCTGCAGCGGCCTGAAGCGTTTCGCTGTAATCAAGGGACAGAGTGTCCAGCAAAACATCTGCGACAATTGGATGTGAAGAGCGAATGAACGATTCACTGCAGCAGGTACACTCCTGGAAGTGCAACCAAACCACCGGCGGACGCGGCTTGGTCTCGAAAGCAGTAACTATCCTGGTAAAGCCACTCATTTCGAGACCGGCAACCGTGGCTGCCACCCCGCAGAACTGCAAAAAATCGCGCCGTGAATAGCCCTTGGCCTGCATCACCTGCCACATCGAAAGACTCGAGCGGTTCATGAAGCCTCCTTTCTATTTGACAAACGTGTGCAATGAATGAGGGTGGCTTTTCTCAGCCAAGTCCCTCTCCAAAAGTGCTAAACGGCAGTGAACCTGTCCGATGTGGGGCTGCCTGATACCCTCTCGCTTGATTGGTGTGTTCGCTTCGCCTGCCCACTCCCGACTGGCTACCTGCGAAATTGCTCTGAGGAGTGCTGAACCCAACGGAATAACGATTCAGGTCTCAAGTACAAGACATCTCCCCCGACAGCAGCAATTTGCGCCCACCACGGCAATCGGCATACCGATGATAAATTCGGGTAAAGTGGTAAAAATTCTTATAACATTCGGGCGGTCGGGGAAAATATCGCGGCGGTTGCGGAATTTTGCGGATGACCTAAGAGCGTCGATTCATCTGACTCGTCGAATACAAGAGGAGTGAGGGTCGTTTGCCGCTTAGTTGTTTAGCAAACTGAGTCGAAGGTGCTTTGGCCGGAGAACCCACTTGACGGTTGTCAATCTCTCCGGGATCGGAACGTGCGCTAGGCGTGCGATTTGGCGAATTGGCTCTAATGATTGAGGCGCCTGCGCGGCGGCGTTAAGATACGACCCCGCCAATCGATCTCGGTCGCAGATCTGCGAATATGGCCATAACGCGCATAAAAATTCAGGTCACCGGCATCGTTCAGGGCGTCGGGTTTCGCCCGCACGTGTATTTGCTCGCAGGCGCAATGGGATTGTCCGGGCGGGTGCTGAATAATGAGGCTGGTGTTCTCATCGATATAGAGGGCGAGCCGGAATTAATCAATCAATTTGTCTCAGAGCTAAAGTCGCGCGCGCCGGCGCTTTCGCGAATTGAATCGCTGCAATGTACCGACAGTTTCGCACCGGCTCATTACACCGACTTCCAGATCACTGAAAGTGCTGTCGCTGGTCACAAATTCGTTCCCATCTCTCCCGACGTTGCCACCTGCGCAGACTGCCTGCGCGAGTTATTTGATCCGCTTAACCGGCGTTATCGATATCCCTTCATCAACTGCACCAACTGCGGGCCGCGATTCACGATTATTGAGGATGTTCCTTATGACCGGGAAAAGACTACGATGCGCGAGTTCGCGATGTGCGCTGAATGTCGTAGCGAATACGAGAATCCGCTCGACCGTCGCTTCCATGCCGAGCCTACCGCGTGCGTGAAGTGCGGCCCGCAGCTGTTTCTGATCGGACCCGGTGGCGCTTCAGAAAAGATTGCCGATCCGCTTGCACAGTCACTCGCGCTATTAGCGCAGGGAAAAATCCTGGCGATAAAAGGTATCGGTGGATTTCATCTCGCCTGCGATGCTCTGAGTCACGAGACGGTTGAGCAATTGCGACACAGAAAATATCGCGAGGACAAACCCTTCGCTTTGATGGCCAGTTCTCTGGATGTAATCCGAAGGTATTGCGCCGTGTCCGAAGCTGAAGCACAGCTGCTACAGTCGCCGCCCAGACCGATCGTCTTATTAAATCGAACCAAAGACGCAGATATTCCTGATGCCGTCGCACCGCGGGTTAAGACCCTTGGTTTCATGCTGCCGTATTCCCCGCTACATCACCTACTGTTCGAGGGTCGGGAGGGCCCGCTCGTGATGACGAGCGCAAATGTCTCGGACGAGCCCATTTGTTATCAAGATGATGACGCGCAGCAGCGGCTCGTCAACATCGCTGATTACCATCTCCTGCACAATCGACGGATTCACATGCGCACCGACGATTCAGTGGTGCGCGTGATAAGTATCCCGTGTTGGCCGGATAAAACGACAGCACGCGCGGCTCAGGACAGCAGCCAACCGGTTGAATCGGCCGTGCTAAGGCGATCTCGAGGTTACGCCCCGGCCCCAATAAAGACGGGGTTCCGGTTTGGGAAACAGATCCTCGGCTGCGGCGCAGAATTGAAAAATACCTTCTGTCTGACTCGCGGTGAACATGCGTTCGTCAGTCATCACATCGGCGATTTGGAAAACTTTGAAACCCTCCGGTCGTTTCGTGACGGCATCGAACATTTCAAGCGCCTTTTCTATTTGAATCCCGAGCTGATTGCATATGATCTGCATCCTGAATATCTCTCCACCAAGTACGCGCAGGGTTTAGATCCCAATACGCCCAAGATTGGAGTCCAACATCACCACGCTCACATCGCAAGTTGCATGGCTGATAATCAAATAGATGGTGACGTCATTGGTGTGGCGATGGACGGACTCGGTTACGGTTCAGACGGTCGGATGTGGGGTGGCGAATTTTTCATCGCTAGTTTTGCCGAGGCCAACCGGGTCGCTCATCTCGAATACATGCCGATGCCCGGCGGGGCCAAAGCGATTCGCGAACCCTGGCGTATGACCGCCACGTATCTTTGGCGGACCTTTGGCGACGATTTTCAGAGACTCAGTCTGCCTTTCAACGCAGAAACGGACGCAAAATCCTGGAACCTGCAGAAGCGCATGATCCAAAGCCACACCAATTGCCCCGACACTTCCAGTATGGGCAGGCTGTTTGATGCGATCGCGAGTCTGCTGCGATTGCGCGATGTGACGAACTACGAAGGGCAGGCGGCGATCGAACTCGAGCAAATTGCCGATCACAATTGCGCGGGGCACTTCGAATTTGACATTACCGACGACAATATCATTCGCGCGCAGACGATTATCAGAAGCGCCGTTGCAGAGATTCTTAACGGCGCTCCAGCGGCTGAAATTTCGGCCAAGTTTCACTTGGGTGTGGCCCATCTGATTCTTCGCCTGGCCACCCGAATCCGCGACGAACAAAAGCTAAATCGCGTTGTTATGTCAGGAGGCGTTTTCCAAAACGTGTTTTTGCTGCGAGCGGCCCGTCGGAACCTGACAGAGGCTGGATTCGAAGTGTTTACGCACCGCCGCGTGCCCACGAACGACGGAGGCATCTCGCTGGGGCAGGTAGCCATCGCGAATTACCGGATGCCATCCTAAGTCGGATTACGAAGGTCTGGCTGATTGCCCATCCAACGACATTTAGCCACAGCCTCGAGTGCATTACGATTCTCAACGTGGATCTCGTCATCGAGCCACGTGATCAGGTTCTGTCGCCTGAATCCCCCAAACAGGCGGCTCACCGTCTCCCGGGATGAACCAACGATTTCAGCGATTTGATCATGGGTGAGGTCGCACACAACTCGCGCACACCCTGATGAGCATTGACAGGATTCAACGGATTCGTCGGCCCATTTCACTAACAGCCTCGCCAACTTCTCTGCCGCCGACTGCGATAGCAGGAGCAACCGAGCATGTTCCATAAACTCAAAGAACTCATCCGTTATCAGTTCCAATAGCTGAACAGTGAACGGCTCTTGGCTTCTTATCAGGCCCCAAAACACCTCACGCGGAATAAATTCAACCAAACCATCCTCGATCATTTCCGCGGTCGTTTCATATGGTCGCGCAGTCAGACCCGCAGAGAGTCCCAGCAAATCGCCGGCTTTGGCTATCCGGAAGGCTAACGTCTTCCCCTCACTTGACGACAATGAAATCTTTGCCCGCCCCTTACACAAGACATAGACGCCGTGTGCATTCTCACCTTCGCGAAACAAAAAAACGCCCGAACGGCATTGCTTAGTGAACTTGATCTTTGCCGACCGGCGAAGTTTGACGACGAGAGACGCGCAGCGAATCTGCGCCGCGGGTTGGGGTCGGACTTTGGCCGCTTTCGATGCCATCAGGGGAATGATGATTTCTCAGCCGGCAGCGAGCAACGCTCGTGCCGTTGAAAAATTCAACAATGAGGTAAGCATACGGCGAGGCAGCTATATCCTGAGTTCGTAATATTACGAAAATCATCGTGAAATTACGAAGCTGCTCGTGAAGTCATCGTGACGTGCGCGCGGCCACACCGCGTACCCACGATTGACTTCCCTTTTCGCCATTTCTGCTCTCTTCAGAATCTGGAACGTCTGTTGCTCAACGCTGACCATTGCTGGGATGAGATTGCAACCCGCACAGAACTGTAGCGAATAATTCCGATGATTCCTCTGGTCACTGCCGCAAAGATGCTTGAGACAATTGACGACCGGCTGATGGAATGCCGCGTAAGCCGGCGTTCGTTTGTGAAGTTCTGTTCGGCGCTGATGGTCGCGGCGCCCTTCGGTCTCGCGATTACTGACAAGCTCACCCCCGAAGCTGTAGCCAACGAGCTCGGTAAGGTCATTCGTCCGCCGGTCATCTGGCTGCACTTTCAGGATTGCACCGGCTGCACGGAAACGCTGTTGCGCTCTTCGCATCCGGACCTCAGCGATCTCATCCTCAATGTAATCTCGCTCGAATACCACGAGACACTGATGGCCGGTGCGGGCAAACAAGCCGAGGAAAGTTTGCGGCAGGCGGTCGAAAAATATTCCGGCAAATACGTCTGCGTCGTCGAAGGTTCAATACCTACGAAGGACCAGGGCATCTACATGAAACTCGGTGGCCGTCCGGCGATCGAAGTGTTGCAGGAAGTCGGCGGTAAGGCGGCGGCCATCGTGGCGATTGGCTCTTGCGCATCCTGGGGAGGAATTCCGTCGGCGGATCCGACACCGACGGGTGCACTCGGTGTGGCAGACCTGATGTCTACGAAGACGATCGTAAATCTGCCGGGCTGCCCTCCGAATCCTTATACGCTCCTGGGCGTGGTGCTGCAGTACGCAGCCTCGGGCACGTTGCCCGAACTCGACGCAGAGCGACGGCCGAAGTTCGCGTACGACCGCGACATACATGAGCATTGCCCGCGACGCGCGCACTTCGACGCCGGGCGATTCGTGAAACAGTTTGGCGATGAAGGTCATCGCGAGGGCTGGTGTTTGTACGAACTTGGCTGCAAAGGGCCGGACACGCATGCCGGATGTTCGACCCGGCACTTCAATGAAATCCCCGATGTGTGGCCAATCGGCATTGGCGCGCCGTGTATAGGATGCACAGAGAAAGCCATCGCTTTTCGAGTTCCGATGTTTCAGGTGGTCCCGATCCACGGCCGAGCGAATCCGCCCGCGGCCTACGCGCCGATTGTCGAGCCGCAAGGAAAAATCAGCCCGATCGCGACCGGTCTGGCGGGACTTACAGCCGGCGCATTGGCCGGCG
>AP72_2010_repI_A001DRAFT_1000215_pt1 | contig 12907 bp, 14 predicted proteins | sample AmaPasrepliIA001_FD_9535 | JGI IMG/M metagenome (IMG submission 9535)
CTCCCATGACGAGCCGGTAGAGATAGAGGCTCGGTGTCTTTTCAACTTGTAACGGGCATTTTCTTCGCAGCGTGGCGAAGTTCTCGGCAGCCCGGGCGTAAACTTCGTCACTGTAGATCGGGGTGCCGTCGGGCAGATCAATTTCGGGGCGCGACACATGCAGGAAGCTGAAGGGATTTCCGGCTGCCAGCGCGCGAGCCTCCTGCGTGTTGACGACATCATAGGGGACGGCGGCAACCTCAGCGGCATGCTCGGCGGCCGGGCGCAAGGCGTGAAAAGGACGAATGATGGCCATGCGTACTCCTGATCTTTCGGATGGTTGGTGATTGGTAAGACTAAACTGGGACTGATTGATTTGGCAAAGCAGATTGGGTACAGAAAAAGGGTCAGTACCATCCGCGTCAGCGGATGGGATCATGGGTATACTGAAACTTTCAGGAAATCTTTATTCCATTCGCTGACGCGAATGGTACTGACTGCATTGCAGGCGAAACCAGAAAGGATGAAGATGACGGAAATAGATCGAATCCTGGATCAACTAAAGCGGGCGTTTGAAGGCAATGCATGGCATGGACCGTCGGTCCGTGAAGTGTTGGCCGGAGTTACGGCTGAGCAGGCGCACGGACGGCCGCTACGAAACGGGCACACGATCTGGGAACTCGTGCGTCACATCGCCGTTTGGGAAGACGTCGGCCGCCGCCGCCTCGAGGGTGATCGTGCACAAATTGAAATCTCGTCGCCCGAAGATTGGCCGCTGCCTGGAGACACCAGTGAAGCAGCCTGGGAATCGGCCAAGGCGGCGCTTGAACGCGGGCATATGGCGCTGGTCGAAACCATCCGTGCAGTTCCGGAGTCACGTCTGAATGAGCCGGTGGCAGAAGGCATGTCGACGTTGTATGTGACACTGCACGGAGTAATTCAGCACGATTTGTATCATGCGGGACAGATTGCGATCTTGAAGAAGGGGATCGGATAATGGTGGACATCGTGGACACGGTGGACATGATGGACTGAGTGTCAGGCTATTCATCATGTCTACCGTGTCCACCATGTCAATCGAGTCCACTGTTTCCATCGAGCAAGCTCACACGGGTTCGCGTCCAAACTCCCTGAGCAGCGGTGCGAGTTTCTCAATCACCATATCATGCGCCGCGCCGTTGGTGGCGACAATGCCATTGCGATTATCGATGCGCACGCCGTTGTAACGCAGCGGTTGTCCAAACAGATCCGTCAGCCGACCGCCCGCTTCACGCAGAATGATTTCCGGCGCGCATGTGTCCCATTGTTTCGTGCTGGGTGAGAGGTGCAGATAAATATCCGCTTGCTGCTCAGTTATCAATCCGATTTTCACGCCTACCGAGCCGCGGCGTACTTCACTCTTGAATCCGATCAGGTTGACGACGCGCTCCATTCGCGGACTGCGATGCGAACGGCTTGATGCCAGCACCATTTCCCGCGCATTTATTCGCCTCGACACTGACATGCGGCGCGGTGCCCTGTCTTTGTTTTCGATCCATGCTCCCTCGCCGCGTGACGCGCGGTAAAGTTTGTCGCGCTCTGGTTGATAAACCACGCCGGCGACGACCTGGCCAGCTACGGCCAGACCAATCTGCACCGCAAAGTCGCCGTCACGCTGGATAAAGTTCTTGGTGCCGTCCATCGGATCGATAAGCCACACGCGCTCCTTCTCCAACCGCCGCTCAGTATCTTTTGATTCTTCGGCGAGGATGCCATCGTCAGGAAATTCCGTCAGCAGCCGGTGCACAATCAGATCGTTCGCTTCCCGATCCGCTGCCGTGACTTCTTCAATCTCCTGGAGCGCGTTGATCTTCTGCTCGACCAGAAAAGGACTGTGATAGTGAGCCATTAGAATTGCGCCCGCTTCGCGCGCAAGCTCACAGGCGACCTTGATCTCACGATCAAATTCACGCATACATTAATCTTCCGCGGCGATCTCCCTGGCCGCGTCCCTCACCACCTTGAGAGTCAGATCAATGTCGGCCCGGGTGGTGCGAAAGTTGATGATGCATGCCCGCAAAGCAAAGCGGCCGCGCAACATCGCATTGGAAAGGTAGGCCTCCCCCCCTCGTTGCACTCGGTGCATGATGCGCTCGTTAAGGCGATTTAGCCCGAGGTCGAGACTTTGTCGTTCCGTCTCAGTTGCGCCTGCCAACTGCTCAAGAAGTCCCGGCGGCAGATAGCGAAAACAGCAGATACTTAGTTGGACCGGCGCGAGCAGTTCGAGGTCGTCTGCCGCCTGGACGCGTTCGGCCAGGTATTCGGCCATGGCGATATCACCGGTGATCGCCGCGGTCAAGCGCCGCGTGCCATAGTATTTCAGCGTTAACCAAATCTTAAGAGCGCGAAAGCGGCGTGACAATTCAATCCCATAATCCCAAAACGCAAAGCTTTCGATCGCAGCTTGCTCATGAACTTTGACGTATTCAGCTTCAGTCACAAACGCTTGTTGCGCCAGCTTCGCATCGCGATACAACAGACAGCCGCAATCAACGGGTGTGTAAAGCCATTTGTGCGGATCGAGCGAAACTGAATCTGCGCGTTCCAGCCCGGCAAAGCTTGCACGACGCTGATCGGTCATAGCTGCAGGAGCTCCGTACGCGCCGTCGATGTGAAACCACAGCTTGAACTCGTCAGCGACGTGCGCAATGTCCGCAAGTGGATCAATAGCCCCGGTGGCGGCGGTGCCGGCGCTCGCGACCACGCAGCACGGCCGCAATCCTTTAGCCAGATCGCTTTGCGCCGCCTCGCGCAAAAGGCGCACGTCGAGCGAAAAATCGCGCGCGGCCGGGAGCAGCCGCACACTCTCTTTGCCGAGTCCCAGAATGTCCGCGGCTTTAACGATTGAAAAATGAACCTGATCGGAGGCGTAAATCATCATGCGCGCGCCGGAGATTCCCAGTTGCGAAATACCGCTGCCGGCTTTGACGCGGTGGGCCATCAGCAAGGCTGTCAGATTCGCCATTGAGCCGCCGCTGGTCAGGATCCCGTTGGCCTCTTCGTCATAACCAATCAGCGAACCCAACCACCGGACGACCATCCGTTCGATTTGGGTAGCCGCGGGAGCAGATCGCCAGGAAGTAACGCTTGCGTTTACGGCCGAGGCGAGCAGATCGGCAAAAGCTCCGGGCGGCGTCGACGGCGAAGCGACATATCCAAAAAACCGCGGATGGCCGTTATGGCGACAGCCGTCGATTATCTTCTGACAGCCGGCAGCGAGTTCAGACAGCGGCTGGCCCGACGCCGGCAGTGGCTCATAAAGCTGCGCCTGGAGCTCGGCGCCGGTAGTTTGCGGAAACACCGGCCGATCGGAAACACTCGCAAAATAATTCTGCGTCAAAGCCGCAAATTGTTCCGACAAGGCCCGCAGCTCATCGTCACTGATGTCGAGCGAAGATTCGCGCGCCTCCCGCTCAGCCTTCTCCAAAAGTTCTTTACCGGTATGCATTTTTTGTAAGCCGTTCAACCTAACATATCCCGCCCGCTTTAATCGAACGAGTTGCGGCGGCGATGCACGCGACGTATATTCGTTCGCGGTTGTTCAATCAATAAGATCGGAATCACTGGATGGCCGTTTCAAGCAGCGCAACTGCCGCCGGAACCGCCCGTTATCGTGCCCGTTTCAGCGGCGCCGCCGAGCGTCATTTCCGGCAGTCAAATGATTCGTGGTTCTCTTCGATCGGGATCGGAACCTATCTCGGCAACCCCGATGAAGAAACTGATCGCGGTTATGCCGAGGCGGTCGTGCGCGCGGTTGAATTGGGCGCTAACGTCATCGACACGGCCGCGAATTATCGCTTTCAAAGAAGTGAGCGTTCGATTGGCGAGGCCGTAAACCGATTAAGCGGGCGCGGTTTCACGCGCGAGGAATTGATCATTTGCACCAAGGGCGGCTACCTGCCCTTTGATGGCGCGCCACCGCGCGATGTCAGGCGCTACATCGAGGATCAGTTTATCAAGACGGGTATTGCGAGCTGGGGCGATATTGCGGGCGGCTCGCACTGCATGACGCCCCGATATCTCGAGAATCAGTTGCAGCAGTCGTTGCATAATATGGATCTCGATTGTGTCGATATTTATTACGTGCACAATCCGGAATCTCAACTGTCTGCGGTGGCGACGGATGAGTTTTGGCGCCGCCTGCGCGCTGCGTTCGAATTCCTGGAGCAGGCCGTCGCTAAAAACCGGACCAGGTTCTATGGAGTGGCGACCTGGAGCGGGTTTCGTGAAGAGCCGGATTCGCCAGGCTTTCACTCACTGGAAACTATGGTCAACGTAGCGCGCGAGATCGCCGGTGATAGTCATCACTTCCGATTCATTCAGTTGCCGGTAAACTTGGCGATGCCGGAGGCTCTATTCTTTCAGAACCAGAAATTGGGCGATGAATACGTAAGTCTGGTCGAGGCGGCCGCAGGATTTGGCCTCACGGCGATTGCCAGTGGTTCACTGTTGCAGGGACAAGCCGCGCGTGGTCTGCCGGAAGCGGTTCGCGAGGCGTTGGGGTCGCTCGCCACCGATGCGCAAACCGGCATTCAGTTTGTGCGCTCAGCTCCCGGAATTACCAGCGCCCTGGTCGGCATGAGTAAGGTGGCGCATGTCGAAGAGAATCTGGAACTCGTTAACATTCCAACTGCGTCTCAAGACGACTTGATCAGAGTGTTCGATCAGGAGGAGTGATTTGGAGTGCGCTGGCAATCCTGCGGTCGACTGGAGCGCAAGCGTCCTCGCTTGCAATGAGCGCGAAGGCGAACCGCGAACCGAAGGAGCAAGCGAGACGCTTGCGCTCAGTCAACTCGCTCTGCCGGCGCACTCCAAAAAGACTATGAAAACTCTAATCGCTGACAAATTCGAAGAATCCGGCCGGATTGGTTTGCGAACGCTCGGCTGCGAAATCTCTTTTCAACCTGATCTTAAGGACGAGGCGCTGGTCGACGCGATTGCTAAACTGCAGCCCGACGTCTTGATAGTGCGCGGCACGAAAGTCAGCGAACAAATGCTCGCCGCCGGTCCCTTGAAACTGGTTGTGCGCGCCGGCGCGGGCTATAACACGATTGACGTGGCAGCCGCCTCGCGTCGCGGCATTTACGTTTCGAACTGCCCTGGAAAGAATTCAATCGCCGTCGCAGAACTCGCGTTCGCGTTAATACTCGCGCTCGATCGCCGCATTGCCGACAATGTGATCGCTTTGCGGGCGGGCGCATGGAACAAGAAAGAGTTTTCGAAAGCCCGCGGCTTATTCGGTCGCACGCTGGGTCTAATCGGCCTCGGCAAAATCGGCCAGGAGATGATCCCGCGGGCGCGCGCGTTCGGCATGCCGGTAGTGGCCTGGAGCCGCAGCCTGGCTCCGAAAAAAGCCGATCAATTAGGTGTTGAGGGAATGGGAACACCGCTCGAAGTGGCGCAGGCGGCAGATGTCGTCAGTATCCACGTGGCCTTGAAGCCCGACACCAGGGGAATCATAGGCGCCGACTTTTTCAACGCTATGAAAGACGGCGCGTACTTCATCAATACCTCTCGCGGCGAAACCGTCGATCAAAAGGCGCTCCTCAATGCGATCCATGCGAAAGGTATTCGCGCCGGGCTTGATGTTTTCGCGATCGAGCCGACATCTGCGGTGGCGGAATTCGAAGACCCGATCGCCAACGAAACGCGAGTCTATGGCACGCACCACATCGGCGCTTCGACGGATCAGGCACAGGAGGCTATCGCCGCCGAAACGGTCCGCATAGTGCGCGCCTTCAAAGAAACGGGACAAGTGCCGAATGTAGTTAACCTCGCTCAACAGACACCCGCGACCCATCGGTTAGTCGTCCGCCATCACGACCGGCCAGGCGTTTTGGCTCAGGTGCTCGAGGCGATCAAAGCCGAACAGATCAACGTGCAGGAGATGGAAAATGTTGTGTTTGATGGGGCCGAGGCGGCCGTGGCGCGGATAAATCTGGACAAGGCGCCGTCGAACGAGACGCTAGATCGCTTGCGCGCGGGGAACGGGGACATAATTGAGATGAACGTCCTTGACATCGGTTAGCGGAATGCGAGGTGATAATGAAACTGGGAATTCTGGCTGAGATTCTCTCGATTGCGTGATGAAGGGTCTGTACCAAAACTCTGGTTGAGCGCCAAAGGCGCGACATGTAAAAGCCTGGGGCAACGGCCCAGGTGAAGTCAAGGGAGGTTCTGAGCGCTAAAGCGCGCGATTGAGGTCAGCATAATTCCTGGTCGTTTTGTGATTTCGCGCCTTCAGCGCTTTACAAAACATTATGTACTTGGATCCTGGGGCGTTGCCCCAGGGTATTACATCTCGCGCCTTTGGCGCTGAGACAAAGAGTTTTGAGATAGACTCTGAATCGCTGGGCTATGTCCGACCGTTCCTGCGGGACTGCTACTCGTCATGAATACCACCACGCTCATAACCGGAGCATCTTCAGGAATCGGCGAAGCATTTGCCCGCAAGCTCGCTGCCCAGGGGCATGATTTGCTGTTGGTGGCGCGTTCGGAAGACAAGCTGATTGCCCTCTGTAATGTGCTCGGCCGTAACCACAATATTCGCGCGCAATATTTTCGCCTGGATCTATCACAACCCAATGCGGCGGCGCGTTTGCTCGCAGAGACTCAGGAGCGTAACCTCGAAATAGATTTCCTCATCAACAATGCCGGTTTTGGATCGATGGGTGATTTTGCCAACCTCGATCTCGAGCGCGAGTTGAACATGATCGACCTCAACGTGCGTTCGCTGGTTGAATTAACTCATCGCTTCGTGCCGCCCATGCGTCAACGTAAAGCTGGTACGATCATTAACGTCGCCTCCACCGCCGGATTTCAACCGGTGCCGTTCATGGCCACCTACGCGGCTACCAAAGCATTTGTGCTCTCTTTTTCGGAAGCTTTATGGGAAGAGAACCGCGCCCATGGAATCCAGGTAATGGCGCTTTGCCCGGGGGTAACCGAAACCGCCTTCTTTGAGGCATCGCGCATGAAGCGCCCGCCGGCCCGCACCTGGCAAACACCTGAACAGGTTGTCGACGTCGCGATGCGAGCGTTGAAGCGCGGAAAGGCGTCGGTCATCTCCGGCTGGACTAATTTTTTGATGGTTGAGACTGAGCGGCTGGTGCCGCGCACATTAATTCTGCGCGCCGCCGGATCGATCCTGCGGTCTCATACCGAGAAAGGATAACTGGTACGCACGCCTCCGGCATGCTGGCCACGACGTCTGCACGCCAGAGGCGTGCGTACCGGATCTAATCATGACTGAACGAATCTTCAATTTTAGTGCCGGGCCGGCAGTGATTCCGGTCCCTGTCCTGGAACAAGCGCGCGATGAGATGTTGTCTCTTCCCGGCGTCGGGATGTCTGTGATGGAGATCAGCCATCGCTCGAAAACGTTTGATGAAATCATTCAAGGCGCGGAATCAGGTCTGCGCGAGTTGCTCAACATTCCGCAGGATTACACGATCCTGTTTCTGCAAGGCGGAGCCAGTCTGCAATTTGCCATGGTGCCGATGAATTTTCTTTCGCTCGATGCGTCGGCGGATTACATCGTGACCGGCAGTTGGGGAGGGAAGGCAGCCAAGGAAGCGCTGAAATTCGGCAACGTCGATGTGGCGGCGAACATGGCGGACGGCGGATTCACCCGGGTGCCGAACCAGGATGAACTGCAACTAAATCCAAGAGCCGCGTATGTGCACATGACCTCGAATGAAACTATCGAAGGCGTCGAGTTCAAAACGGAACCTGAGATCGGCGAAGTCCCTCTGGTGGCGGACATGTCTTCGAATATTCTTTCAAAGCCGATTCCGGTCGAGAAGTACGGGCTGATTTACGCCGGCGCGCAAAAGAACATGGGGCCGAGCGGCGTAACAGTGATCATCATGCGCCAAGATCTTTTGCCGCGGGTGCGCCAGGGCCTTTCGACGATGCTCGACTACAACACCCACGCCAAGAACAAATCACTCTACAATACGCCCAACACCTGGGGCATTTACATCCTGAATCTGGTTTGCAAATGGCTGAAGGATAAGGGCGGCCTGTCCGCCATGCAGCGGGAGAACGAGGCGAAAGCGAAATTGATTTATGATTGCATCGACGGCACCGATTTTTATCGCGGGCATGCCGACGCAGACGCGCGTTCGATCATGAATGTCACGTTCCGTCTGCCGTCAGAAGATATGGAAAAGCGGTTTGCTGCCGAAGCGGCCGCGCAAGGACTCGATGGTTTAAAAGGGCATCGCTCAGTCGGCGGGATTCGCGCCTCGATCTACAACGCGTTTCCGCAGGCAGGTTGCGAGGCGCTGGTCCAGTTTATGAAGGATTTTGAGCAAAAGAACGGATGACAGACTCATCGCTTCTAAGTTGCGAATTGGTAATGAAACTGAAGTACGATCCACGAATTCGCACGAACCGCCACGAAAAAGACCGGATTTAGTGTTTGTTCTTGTGACTTCGTGGATCGATCTGCTGTTGCCCCTGCGCGCGGCCAGCTCGAGAAAAAACGAACATGAACTTACCCGACGTCATCGCCGAACTGCGTGAGCTGAATGAGCCGGTGCCGAAACCCTTGCGGCTGCCCAACGCGGACGAAGTGGCCGCTGCGGAGAATCAGCTCGCGGTAAAATTCCCTGACGATTACCGCCGTTACCTGTTGGAAGCGAGCGATGTCGTTTATGGATCACTCGAGCTGGCGGTGGTCATCCCTGACGCCGGACATCTCAGTCTGGTGGAGATGGCTGAGACGGCGTGGGACGAAATGGAATTGCCCCGTGAACTGCTGCCGTTCTGTGAAGATAACGGTGATTACTATTGCCTGAATCAAAACGGCGAGGTTGAATACTGGTCGCACGATGGAGCGACTGATGAGAAGTGGAAAGATCTTGCCACCTGGATCAAAGAAGTTTGGATTGACGAAGACTGAAGGTGGCACGCGCATCTTGCACGTGGTTCACGGGCGAGACGCCCGGGCCACTTAAATTTCCAACCAAAGGAGAACCCGACATGGGATTGACCGAACGACGAAAGATCAAAGAATTACAGGATACGACTCTCCCCGGCCGTGTTAAAGAGATTGAAGAGATTTGCGGCAAGCCGATTCAGTATGAAGTTGATTGGGACAGCCTGGCCGATGATGCCGAAGGGTTAAACTTTCTCGACAATATCTCCTGTCACCGGCTCAACATGGCGCTGCGCGCGATTTGTCTCGACGACATGGGCAAGGAAGCAGTGCGCGACAGCCTGAGCCTGATCAAGCTCAAGAATGTTAAGGACAAGTCGGCGATGAAAATCAACTTCGATGGCGGGATCCTCGAAATGCATTGTGCCTATGCCCTGCGCACCGATGGGATGTACAGCGATAACGAGATTCGCGAGGTGTTGATGGCGAAACTATAGACACCGAATCGCAATGTTCGGATCATCTTTCACAAAACGGCTGGTTCTGACTCTAATTGTCTGGGTGTCCGTTTGTCTTTCCGCAACCGCGCAGACCTATCGGTCGCCCGGTCTATGGCAGCGCGAGAATTACCGTGCCTATCAAAAATTGCTGCACGCACACGTGTTCAATTTTGGCGGTGTCGGCTTCGGGCAACAGATTACGGAAGAAGAAAAGGCCTTCACAGTCATTTTCGAATCGCGCGATGCTGATAGGCTGTTCCAACTACTTTCGCGTGAAGCTAACGCTGAGGGGAAACTCTATGCGTTGTTCGGCCTGCGTGCGAAAAACGCGGCCAGTTTCGAACGTGCTGCTCAAAGAATTCGAGACGAGGAAACAGCGCAACGTCAAGAGGAAGTGACTTTGATACCGAAAGGAAAAGTCCGCGTGGCCCGGGGTTGTATTTCTTACCAGGTGGATGTGCAAACCGTTGTCGACGAAATCGCGAAAGGTAGATGGGACGACGATTTCCATTTACGTCGGCCCCTCGTTATTAATTGAGCAACCGCGGATTAAGCATGGTTTGGTTAATCTTGTGAAACAGTTTGGGAGAAAACGATTAAGCGCGCAATACATGATCGTCATCAACCTGAATTAGTGAGACGCTTAGGATCTTGAACCGATATATGCTGCGCCTTCAGCGCTTATGCATCTGTTGCGACCATTACCCGGCCCGTTGAGCCGGGCTGTTACATTTCGCGCCTTTGGCGCTGGATCTAATCGCGTCGGGTGATCCTCCGCTAATCTTATGAAACGACTTGCCGCAGCTCTGCTGATCTTGATGGGCCTCCTTTTCTGTCTTAGCCGATCGCGGACCGCCGCAACCCAAACCGCCGATCTGGCGCTGCCGCAGGAAAAGCACCTGCGCAACGTTAAGCAACTCACCTTTGGCGGCGAGAACGCTGAGGCTTACTTTTCTCCAGACGGTAGGAAACTGATCTTCCAATCTACCCGCGACGGTCGTCAATGCGATCAGATCTACACGATGAACATCGATGGGTCTGATGTGAAGATGGTCTCAACCGGCGACGGCCGCACCACGTGCTCGTACTTTTTTCCCAGCGGCAAACGAATTCTTTATTCGTCGACTCACCTCGGCGGCAAGGAATGTCCGCCGCGGCCGGACTTTTCCGGAGGGTATGTCTGGGCCGTCTATGACACGTTCGATATCTTCACTGCCAACCCTGACGGCTCGGACCTAAATAGGCTGACGACCACGCCCGGTTATGATGCTGAGACCACGATCAATCGCCAGGGGAAACTGGTGTTCACTTCAAAACGCGATGGCGACCTCGACATCTACACGATGGATGCCGACGGTACGAACGTGAAACGTTTGACTTACGATCTTGGTTACGACGGTGGGCCATTCTGGTCTTACGACGGGAAACAGATTGTCTATCGCGCGTACCACCCGCAAACTGACAAAGAAAAAGCCGACTACCTCAGTTTGCTGAAACAAAACCTGATTCGTCCGACAGTGCTCGAGATCTGGGTTATGAATGCAGACGGATCAAACCAGCGGAGGGTAACGAATCTGAACAAAGCTTCCTTCGCGCCTTACTTCTTTCCCGACGGCCGACGGATCATCTTTGCTTCGAATCAGGCTGATCCGAAAGGGCGTGACTTCGATCTTTACATGATTAATACAGACGGCTCTGGCCTGGAGCGGATTACTTACAATGACACCTTCGATGGCTTTCCCATGTTCTCGCCTGATGGCAAGAAACTGGTTTTCGCCTCCAATCGTCACGACGCCACGCCGGGAGAGACAAATATCTTCATTGCGGACTGGATTGAGTGAGGATGGCATGAGGCTAATGCGAGAGCTTCCCATCGCGACGGTGCTCCTCCTCATCGTCAGCACCAGTGCCAACTTCGCGGTAATTAACCGGCCCTTCGACGAGTTTGGGGAGATCGATTGCGAAAGTGAGATGGCCTCTGGCGACAATTTCCTGGGCTGTTGGCCCAGGCTTTTTCATTTCGCGCCGTTGGCGCATCATTTTCGTGCCTGCCGACAGTCTCCGCGGCATCCGCTCGCTAGCGCTCACGCTTCTGTAGTAGGGTAGGAAAACAAGAGAATCAACTGTCCGAAAAGGCGGATCATGAAACATACAGCAGGCTTCTTAAAAATCGTCAACGACGCCAAGGGACGGATCAAGGAAGTTTCGGTCGGCGAAACTCGTGAGCGTTTATCGGCCAATCCCAACGCGAGACTCATCGATGTGCGCGAAGATAACGAATGGGGTGCCGCGCATGCCGCCGGCTCGATTCATCTCGGCAAGGGGATCATTGAACGGGATATTGAAACGACGGTGCCTCACAAATCAACTGAGTTGATTCTGTATTGTGGCGGTGGCTATCGCTCGGCTTTGGCTGCGGACGCTTTGCAGCAAATGGGTTACACCAACGTCTATTCGATGGCCGGAGGTTGGAAAGCCTGGAAAGAATCTGGCGCGCCGGTTGAAAGTTAGACAATTTTCCCCGGTCCCGATAAGTGGCGCAAAGTTCACGGGAGTTTCGGAGGCCCCGTTAGCGGCCGAATGTTTATAGCTGCGGAGTGGTTGAGAAGGATGCGGCGTGAGATGCCGGTTCTATAAACATCTCGCTCCTACGGAACGACGAACTCAGTCGACCATGTGAACAGCGATGAAGGGCACTAACTATTTCACGCCCGATTTTTTCAAGTTTCTCCGCGACCTCGGCAAGCACAACCATCGCGAATGGTTTCAGGAGAACAAGTGGCGCTACGAAGAATTCGTGCGTGATCCGCTGCTGCGTTTCATCGAGGACTTTGGCCCTCGGCTTCACACAATCAGTCCGCACTTCATCGCGGACCCAAAACCATCCGGCGGATCACTCTTGCGGATCTATCGCGACATGCGTTTTCGCAAAGACCAGCCTCCCTACCAGACTATGGCGGCGGCGCGTTTTCCTCACCGCGCGTGGAAGGAACAAACTGCGCCCGGTTTGTATTTACATCTCGATCCAGCCCACTCGTTTTTCGCCTGCGGGCTCTGGCGTCCGGATGGCGACACACGCGCGCTGGTACGCGACCGTATCCTGCACGATCCGGGAAAATGGAAACGCACCACGAGCGGAAAAGCTTTCCATTCAATGTGGAAGCTGTCGGGAGAATCGTTCAAGCGGCCGCCGCCGGGTATTGATCCGCATCATCCTCTGGCGCCGGACTTAATGCGCAAAGACTTTATTGCGGCCGTACAATTCAACGAACAGGAGGTGTGCGCCGCTAATTTTCTCGACCGCGTAAGCGAGGCTACACGTGCGGCGGCGCCTTTTCTTGAATTACTGACCCGCGCGCTCGGGTTGCCGTGGAGTGCAGAGGATCGAATGAAGCCGCGCGAGATTTTGCGCGCAGACTGAATGTCAGAACCGCCTGCGGTAGCGGGCGGGCCTGTTTGTTGTGGCTGCGCGCGACAACCTGAAAAAGGCCCGCCCGCTATCACA